>SWCD01004966.1_pt1 | contig 30551 bp, 23 predicted proteins | sample 4693011 | NCBI WGS metagenome assembly SWCD01 (sample SAMN10267278, study PRJNA491770) | bioreactor metagenome | isolation source: DHS bioreactor inoculated with marine | place: Japan: Omine Ridge, Nankai Trough | reverse complement strand
GTGGATCGTGAAGTAGTCCACCCCCTGCTTCGCCTGGTCCTCGAGCACCGCCATGAAGTGTTCGAAGTCGAGCGCGGTGTGGTCGCCGCCGACCCGGTGGAGAGCCTCGTAGAGCGGCACCGTTCCGATCGGCACCGTGGCGGCGCGCAGAATGGCCTCGCGCGTCTCGATGATGTCCGGCCCGGTGGAGAGGTCCATCACCGTGTCGGAACCCCACCGCACCGCCCAGGTGAGCTTCTCCACCTCCTCCTCGATCGAGCTGCGGACCGCGGAGTTTCCGATGTTGGCGTTGATCTTGACCTTGAACTTCGTGCCGATGGCCATCGGCAGGAGTTCCGGGTGATTCACGTTGGCGGGGATGATCGCCCGGCCCGCCGCGACCTCCTCACGGACGACCTCGGGCTCCACCCGCTCGGCCTTCGCGACGTGGCGCATCTCGCCGGTGATCTCCCCCCGGCGGGCGTATTCGAGCTGGGTGAGAAGTCCACCGTCCCGCGCCTTGCGTTCGTCGAGCCAGTCCTGCCGTTCATGGGTCATGGTCGTCGCTCCAGGGGTCGGGCGACGATGGTAGCGCCTGCGGCGCGCACGGCCATGGTTTCGCGGGTGCTTGGGGAGTGAGACTACTTCCGAGCCGACGCGCCGGCGGGCCGACTCGCGTCAGTCGAGGTCGTGCGACGCCTCTTCGATGAACTGTCCTTCGTGGTTCCGGATGAAGAACTGCCGAGGCAGTCAGTTCTCGACCGGGAGCTCCGGTCGCGCCGCCCACTCCGTCCACCCGGCGTCGTACCATCGAACGCTCCGGTAGCCCAACAGGAACTTGAGCACGAAAAACGTCTGGCTGGCTTGATGTCCCGTGCGGCAGTGGACGATTACAGGCGTGGCCTTGTCGGAGATCAGCGCCGAGTAGGCGGTCTCCAGGTCACCGATCGGGCGCAACCGGCCTTGTTCGCCGAGGTCCTTGTCGTAGGGCCGGTTCAGCGCACCCGGGATGTGCCCCGCCCGGGGCTCGTTCGAATTCTTCCCCAGGAAGTTGTCGGCCGGCCGAACATCGAGGATCACGGTGCTTCCGTCACCGACCTTCGAGAGGACCTCGCGGTAGCCGACGGAGAAGTCGTCGGCGGTCTCCGGCGGGGCGTAGGGGCGGGGCGTCACCTCGGGAAGCACCCCGCCGAGCGGACGGCCTTCCGCCTTCCACTTCGCAAAGCCTCCGTGGAGGACCGCCCACTTCGCGTGTCGGACCCGCAGGAGCCCCATCCCGACGAGGGTCGCGTCGCGCACCTTGTCTCCGGGCACCAGAATAACGGTGTCCTCCCGCCCGATGCCCATGCCGGAAAGGTGCGTCGCGATGAGTTCCGCCGGTAGCAGGCTCAACGGCACGCCGCCCACCACGCCGCGAAAACTATCGAGGTTCAGGGACAGGGAGCCGGGAATGTGGCTACCCGTGTAGTCCTTCAGGTCCCGGACGTCGATGACCCGTACCCCGGGATCGACCAGATTCTCCGCGAGCCACGCCGTGAGCACGTAGCCGGGAAACGTGGCGGGCGCCGGCAGGTCCTCGGGTGGAGTCTCGGCCTTCGGCGCGGGCTTCCCCTCGATGAAGTACGCACGCCAGGCGGCGACCTTGCTCGCGAGAGGCGCCGGAGTCGGCTCCGGGCGCAGGGAGACGGGCGTAAGGCACCGCTCCGCAAAGCCTGCGAGCCCGTCGGTCAGGTGGAACACGTTTCGGTATCCGAGTCGCGCGAGCGCGTCCCTCGCCTGCGCGGGATGCGTCATGCCGTTCGAATAGAGCACGATCGTTCCGCTGTCTTTCCAGGGCTCGAGGTAGGCGGGCAGATCCTCGAGCGGGACATTCACCGCACCCCGGATGTGAAAACCTGCGTATTCGCCGGGTGGGCGGACATCGACGACGAGGAAGCCGGGATCGCCGCTCAGGAGCCGATCCGCGAGCTCTTCGGGCTCGACGTGGTCCTCGGCGCCGTCGAGCGATCGGAGGAGGGCGACCTCATCCGCCGCCCCCAGCGCGGGACGGGAGGCGGTCGGTCCCGCGGCGCCGGCGTCGGGGAAGACGAGCAGCGACACGGCCACGAACACGAGGATCAGGCCGAACGCCTTCAGGAAGGGAGAGCCCAGGTAGAACCCGGTTCCGACCCGGCGCTTCTCGACCCACTCAGCGAACCAGAAGGCGCCGACCGCGACGACGGTTACGATCAGGGTGAGCAACGGCCGGGAGGCCCCGAAAGCCACGAGCGGCTCGGGCTGCTCGCCCCACCGGTAGAGCGGCTCGACGACGGGGTAGAGTTCGTTGAACAGAACCGAGCCGAGCACTGCTCCGCCCAGGAAGACCATGCCGTCGACCTTGCCGCTCCCTGCGCCGGCCGCGGCCGTTCCCGGGCACCACCCCCCCATGACGAAGCCCACGCCGAACAGGAGTCCTCCGACGACTTGCGCGCCGTAGACGGTCGGCAGGATGAAGATCTGGCCTTCCGCCACGACGCCGAGGTCCTCCGCCAGAGCGAGCCCGAGCATCGCGGTCACGAGAGCGGAGAACATGACCTTGAGCACCGTCATGTCCCGGAAGTAGAAGATGCCCGAGAGGCGCCGGGAACTGCCGAATCCGGCACGCTCCAGCACGACTCCGAACAGAACCCCGATCACGAGCGATGCGAAGAAGGCCTCCGGGGTCCCCAGCCGATCGAGCCCGAAGAATGTCTCAATCATGCCACTGCCTCCGGAACAGACGGGCGGTGGCGTAGCCGCCGGCGAAGAGCGAGACGAGGAAAAGCAGGCTGCCGTTCAGGAGAAGCGCTCCACCCGCGAGGGCCTGGCCGGAGGTGCACCCGGCGGCCAGCCGACTCGCGAAACCGACGAGGAGGCCTCCGCCGAGTGCCAGCCACAGCCGCCGGGACGCGGGGAAGGCGCGCCCCCGCTCGACGGTGAGGCGCTGGCGCCGGGCGAGCAACGCGGAGAGTCCGCCTCCGAAGACGACTCCGACGAACATGAACACGAGGTAGTAGGTGAGGGGAGACTCGCCCCACGCGCCGAAGTACTCGCTGTCCGCCACGTGGCCGGGAAAGAGGGTCCGCTCCGCGAACGCCGCGATGCGGGCGATCCCCCCGGACGCTCCGAGCCCCGCGCCAAGCACGAGGTACGACGCGATGAGGACGAAGCCGAGGAGCACCCCGGCGAGGTACGGGTTCCAGTAGCCGCCGCCTGCGGGCCAATCGATTGGTTTCTCCATGTCCCAGGTCCTCAGCAGCCTGCGCTCTTCTTGCGCTTTTCGGGCTGTGCCGCCGGGTCCGCCGGCGACGATGCGGGCGGGGTGAGGTCCGGAGCCACCGGGGCGCCTGAGGGAACCTCGAGGCCCGTTTCCTCCCAGTAGCCGGCGAGCCCGCCGTAGAGCGCCTTGATCGGGCGCTCGGTCTTCTGCGACAGGATGCCCGCGACCATCATCGCGAGGGACCCGTCCCGATCCACGATGATCAGGGGGCCGATTCCGACGAGCCAGGCCGGGTTGTCGAGCAGGTCGGCGAGGTCGACGTTCTCAGCGCCCGGCAACCGGAAGTCCGCGAAGTGGGCGGGCGGCCGGATGTCCACGAGAGTGAAGCTGCCGGGCACGTCCATGAGCATGCGCTTCAGTTCCGAGGCGGAGAGCCGGTCTGCGAGCCGGACGTATCGCTTCGCCGATGCGGGCGCCCCTCCCGGCTTGCGAGCCTCGAAAACCGGAAGCCCCGCATCGATCCACGCCTCGCCGCCGCCGGCCATGCTGCAGACCTTCTCGAAGCCCTGCCGTTCCAGCACGCCGACCGCCATGCTGGAGCGGTAGGCGCTGTTGCAGACCGTGACCACCTTCTCGCTCCGGTCGATCTTCCTCGCCTTCGCGGCAAGCTCGTTCAGGGGGATGTTCACGACGGTACCGATCCGGAGGGCCATCCACTCGGCCGGCAAACGCACGTCGATGATGATGGGAGACTCCGGAGTCTGCATCGCGGCGTGCAGCGCCCGGGGGTCGCACATGTTGTTCTGGTTGAGGGGCAGGCCCGCCTTCACCCAATCGTCGAAAGGCAGGCATCGGGGCTGGTAGCCGACCCGGTGGAGGCGGCCGACCGCCTCCTTCAGCATCTTCGGATCGCCCGTCAGGACGAGATTCGAGCCCCAGGGAATCATGATGCCGACCCAGGTCTCGAATCGCCCGCGCAGCGCGATGTTCACCGAGTTCGGCACGTGACCGGCGGCGTACTCCTTCGCCTCCCGGATGTCCACGACGTAGTGCCGCGACGTATCCGTCAGTTCCTCGGTCGCGGGGGCGATCGGCGCTTCCGCCTCCCAATCCACCTTCTCCGGTCCCTCCCGGTTTGCCGCCGCGTTGTGCTTGAAGTACTGGGGCGCGTCGGGGAGCCCGTCGAGCACTGCCGCAATGAAGGCCCCCCGGCTCTTGTGCTGGAAGTACGGGTTGGCGATCCTCTGCTCGCCAATCGTGCCCGAGGGCTCGTCGGAGAGGTGCGCGCCACAGAGGGACCCGGCGCCGTGGGCCGGCAGGATGCGAACGTCATCGGGCAGTCTCGACAGCTTCTTCGTCCAGGAGTCGAACATCATCGCGGCAAGCGTCGAGGCGGACATTCCCTCGCCCATCAGGTCCGGCCGCCCGACGCTCCCGACGAACAGCGTGTCGCCGCTCAGGAGCACCAGGGGCTTCTCCGTCTCCCCCTTTCGGGAGACGAGCGCGCACATGCCGTCCGGCGTGTGACCTGGTGTCGCCAGGAATTTCAGGTTGGCTTCACCGACAGTGAGCGTACTGCCGTCCTCGAGGGGGCGGTGCTCGTACTTCGCCCCGGCCTGGCCGCTCACCCACACGGGGACACCGAGGCTCGCGAGTTCGGCGTGCCCCGCGATGAAATCCGCGTGGGAGTGGCTGAGCCAGACCCCGACGATCTTCGCGTTCTCCCTCTTCGCCGTTTCGACGTAGATGTCCGCGTCCCTGCCGGGATCGACGACGAGGCATTCGTCCCCACTGATCAGGAGGTAGGAGTAGTGAGAGAGCACCGCCAGATTGAACTGAATCAACCTGAAGCCGGGATAGGTGTAGGTCGCGGTCGTCTCGTACCGGGCCGCGCCCGATCCGTGGCTTGCCGATTCCGCATCCCTGATATCGCCTGAGCCGGGGAACGCGGGGGCCGCCCACCCCATCCAGGCCACCAGCAACGCCAGCCCTGCGAACCGAAGAGAACGCATGTCGTCGCTCCTTCAATGGGCCGTCGGGTGTTTCCCCCCGGCGGCGACTTGGGTTTATGGCTGGGTCGGGCGTCACCAGGCCGCGTCGCTCACGCAACCACCGCCTCCCGGGCAACACGGATCGCGGGGGCCCGGCTTGAGTTTGCCGGCCAAGCTCCTCACCACACCCCAGGCTCTCGTGCCGCCACACCACTCAACCGCTATTGTGTCCCCCCCGGCGTGAGGAAAGAGAAGAATCCGAAACAATTCGGGAGCCCGGCAACCGAACCATCTCGCCTAAAGCCCATGCGCGTAACGGTCGCACGATTCCAGGCCTCCGGATACAACTCGGCGGTCTTCCTCCACCGGCCGGCAGCCGCACCATGGATCGCATCGATCTCGGATGAAGGGCCGAGGTGGTCCTCGCGAAGTCCCGGACGGCCTCCCTCGCGCTCTCGGAATCCTCAGCGCTGACTTGCAGCCGGATCCGCCCCGAGATCCAGCTCGTGAAACCAGCTCTCCCGCCCCTCGTTGTCGGGACCGGTTTCCACGAGCTTGAATCCCACCGCTTCGAAAGCCCGCCTGGAGCGCGGGTTCCTCGTCCAGATCCCCTTGGTCTTGAGCTTCGCCCACCCTTGTTCTCTGGCGTGCTCGATGATGAGTGCAAGAACCCGGCGGCCGAGCCCCCGACTGCGGTACTCCGGCACCCCGATCACGACCGGCACCGTCTCCGGCGTCAGGGCCGCATCCCCGATGGCCAGCCAGTCCCCCGTCTCGTCCCGGACCTCGATGATGAAGGCCTCCCCCCGCGCGAGGAAGAACCGGTACATCCCGCCGATGGTGTCCTCGCCGTAGGGCTCGGAAATCCCCTCGGACAGATCCATGACTTCGGGGTCGGCGTACCACGGCAGGGCGAGCTGGATGTCCGCGGGTAACTCGACAGGCCGGAGTCGGAGGTCGGGGGTGTTCTGGAGGATGTTCATGGTTGAGGCCTGGGTTCGGAGGATTCGGTGGCCGCCAGCGTCTCCGGGGGTGGGGGTTTCGTCAAGGGGGGATCGGAGGCAGGCGAGGTCATGGTTACGGGTCGAGCGCAGGGTCCAGGATCCGCGACGAGCGTCCGACCCTGTCGATTGTGATACTCTCGCGTCGATGGTTCGCCCGCTGGTGGTTCTCTTCCCGGGCCTTGCACTGCCTCCGTCCAGGTATGAGTCGCTGCTCGAGGTCCTCGCGAAAGAGCTTCGTGCAACGACCATGGGGTACGTGCCTGCGGGAATTCAGTCCCGTATCGACGAAACCGGGCCGACGCTTCCGGACGGGATGGCCGCCGAACTTCTGTCCACCCTCCCGGCAGGACAGAGCCCGCGAGTCCCCATCGGCCACTCCGCGGGAGCACATGCGGCTCGCGCCGCCGCGGCCCTCGATCCGGGCGCCCGCGCGGTGGCTCTCATCGATCCCAATCTCGGAGATGCGGGACGGTACGATCCGGAGGACTTCGATGTCCCGGCGGTCATGTCGGGCTGGAATGAACTGTACGCGGTCTACGCCGAGGCCGGCATACCGCGCGAACACGTGCTGCGGGAATGGTGGCACGAGCGACCCGACGGCACCCTCGAGCGCGCGTTCAACCTCGAAGTGATCCGATCCCAGATGGCCGCGTATCCCCACGGAGCCGCAATCCTCGAAGAGATCCGCGCTCTCTCGGAGAGCCTGTCGGTGGGAATCGTCCGCACCACCGCCGGGAGCGTGAACGCGGACGCGGCCTGGGAGAAACTCTCCGCCCTTGCGCCGACGGTCGAGATCCTGACCGTGCAGGCCCACCACAGCCTGCCGCCTGAGGAGCAGCGAATCGTGGCGACCCGGATCGCGGAATGGCTCGGGGGTCTTTGATCGGAGCCTGACCAGCATCGGGAGGTCAATGACCTGCTGATCGTTTCATGATGAGTAGGTTTCCGGTTCACACAAGCCCGGAGCCCGCACGACCGTCACCGGGAGGACAAGGAGGATCTGCCGCTGATTTCGCGCAGGCAAACCGATAAAATCGAGTGTTCTCCCGCGACCTCCGGAGGCACCTGATGCGTTCGACGACAGTCTTCCTCGTACTGCTCATGACCCTCACTCCCGCCATTGCCGACGAGGGGATTTTCGGGGAGGCCGAGAGGCTCTGCGACGAATCCGGCGCGGACTGGAGGGCCGGACGCTATGCCGAGGGTGCGGAGAAGCTGCGGCGCGCCGAAGCGCTGTATCGCAAGCTCGGCGCGGACTGCGAGAAGCGCCTGGTGGTCGTCCTCCGCCGACTCTGCTGGAACGAAGCCAAGGCGGGCGATGGAGACGCCGCCCTCTCGGCCTACGGGCGTCTCCTCGACAAGACCACGGGCAAGCCCCAGTACCTCTCCGAGGGGGATTCCGGTCACGACGCCCTCTACTTCGAGGTGGCGAAACCGCTCTCCCTTAAGGAGGCGCTCGGGTACCTGGGTCGGATGCGCGAGGTGGCGCTCGGGAGGGACTGTGCCAGGGGCGCCACGATGTGTCTGCACAGCATGGCCTACCTCGCGATGGATCGCGGAAAGCCGGACCTCGGTGAGCGACACTTCGCCCGGGTCATCACCGAATGGACTGAGCAGAAGGATGTCTTCCAGGTGGCCCGCGCCCACCGGGACCTCGCCTGGTTCCTCAAGGACAAGGGGCGTTTTTACGATTCGCTTTCCCACTATCTCGCGACCTACCACGCGGTGCAGTTGGAGGGCGTCAAGGCGTTCCAGTCCTGGTTGGCCTTTGAGCTCTACGGCCTGCTGAACCTGATGGACGATTCCGAAGCGGAACTGGACTTCCTGCGCCGCGCGGGAGAGATCGGGGCGAAGTCCGACCTGCCGGAGATCGTCCCCTGCGAGCGAATCCTCCGGGTGCGGCTCAAGCAGGACAGGAGCTTCGAAGCGGCGGAGCAGGTGTTCGCGCTGAAGCTGGTGGACAAGCCCGCCGAGGTGAAGGCCGACCTGGTCCTCCGTGCCGCGGAGAACGCCGCGCGCGCCGGCAAGCCCGCTGCTGCGGCGAAGTGGATCGAGGGCCTCGACCTCGGCCGGGGTCCCGCCGTGCCGCACCTCGAGACAAGACTGGCCCAGACCCGCGCGATCATCGCCGCCCGCCAGGGGAACACCGAGGAGTTCGTCGCGAGGGCGCGCGCGGCCGCTGCCGCCTGGCGCGAACTCGGGGACCGATCGGGAACCTCGGTCGCCCTGCGGGAACTGGCCGAGGAGATCCAGCGGCTCGACCTCTCGAAGCAGTGCGCGGACATCCTCGACGAGCAGCGGAACTTCCGGTCGAAGCACCCCGCCCCTCCCCGACTCGAGAACCGGATCAAGCCCGGGGGAGATCCAGCCGCCGTCAAGGATCTCGCCGCCGAAACTCCCGTCTTCAGCGTGTGCGTGGATGGCGAGGAACTGGTTCTCTCGGACCTCCTGTCGAAGGTCGAACTCCGTGTCCCGATCTCCTGGCAGCCCCGGAACGTCGCATTCTGCGGAATGCGGGCGACGGTTTTCGGGGGTTACATCCTGATCGGGAAGCTGGCGTACGGGGCCGACGTGTCCCTGGGAGAATCCGCCGGCCCACTCCCCCTCGACATGCTCGACATCTTGAGCCCGTACCGACCGGTCCCGGCCGGCCGTCTGCTGATTCTGAAGAACGGGGCCGAGAGGTACGAGTAGCGCGGGGGGTGAGAAGGGGATTGACTTGGATCTTCGCGATGACCGGGTTCAGGATTGAGGGATCTGTCGGCTGACGATCACGGAGTCGGCCGACGAGGTTCCGCGGCTTGCGGCGAGTCATCCGACTCCCGTCTGCCCACCGGGACAAGGACCGCGAATCCTTGAGAAGGGGGAGCTCGCATGGTCGCCAGAGCCTGGATCGCAGTTCTCACCATCACACTCTTCGTCTTCTCGCTCACACCGGATGTTGCCGCGCGCGGGGATCTCGAGATCCGGAAGGGCACCCTCGGGCTCCGCGCTGCAGTGGAGCTCGGCATCTCCCGACGAACGGGAACCGAGGTCTTGAAGGAGGCCGCCGCTGCACTCAAGAGGATCGACAAGCTCTACGATCTGGACGAGTCCGGGATCTTCTTCCTGAAGACCCATGCTCCGTGGTGGATGCCCGATCGCAGGGAGACGGAGAGCCGAATCACGCTGACTCTCTGTGCGAACGTGACGGCGAAGGAACGGGGCTACTCCGCCTACCTCGGCCGGATGTCGCAGGGGGCGCTCGAGGTCCGCCTCCCCATTCCCGGCGAGGAGTCGCTCACGCCGGAGGAGCGCTTCCGAATCCGGACGGAGGTGGCCGAGGCTGCCTTCGCGCAGAGTTTCCACGGAGCTCTCCCCCTCTGGCTGCGGCGCGGCCTGCCGCTCGTCATAGCAGTGGCCTCCGGGAAGGACCCCATCGCGGAGGCTGAGGCGCTCCGAGCGTTTCTCACCGAGAACGTAGCGACCCTGAACGCGCACCAACTCGTGAGCGCCACGAAGACCGTGGATTCTGACGCGGCAGGTGGAGCGACGGCCAGTTGGGCGCTGATCCGCCTCCTCACCGAGAGCGATGACGACCTGGTGCAGAGTGTACTCACGGGCTGCTGGTCACTTTCCACACACATGGCCAAGAGGCGAACCGACCAGGCCCTGCTCACCGAGTTCACGGAGGTCGTGATTCGCCAACTCGAGGGCGCCGAGGTGGATCTGATGGCACTCAGCGAGTCCCTTCAGCTCTGGGTCAAGGCCGGCTTCCCCGAGGGCAGGAACTTCCGCAGCTCCGAGGTGGCCAAGCGCATGCGCGGCATCAAGAGGCCGCCGGTCTACGGCGTCGGCATCACCTCCAAGTGGCTCAGGAAAGCCGGATCCGGAATTACGAAGATGGACTCGCTTCAATTCAGCGGCGGCCACATCAGCTGGCGGCTCCCCTGGGAGGACGCGAGCGTGGATGCCGTAGCGGCATTGACCAAGGAGGGCGGCGTCAACTACCTCCGCAACCGCAGGCCCGCCGCGGCCCGGGGCTGGGAATCGGGCGGACCGTGGAAGGGCAAGGCAAATGGAAAGGTCCGACTGCGCGGCAAGTCCTGGGTCGAACGCCGGCTCGCGAAGAGCTGGGGCGTCCTCCTGGTCCGGGTGAGCAGTCCGCGTGGGACGGAGTACATCTGGTTCGAGGAGACACCCATCCGCTGAACCGGGCAACGGGCAAGGTGACCGCTTCGCAGCCCTCCCCTGCGCCCGAAGATCAAGCCTCGATCCCCTCCCATCAGAGCCCCTCGCCGCCCTGCTCATTCCGCCATCAGATTCGCTGGTTGGATGTCGATACCAGAGCAACCCTGAATGGAGGGGGACCCGATGAGGATCTACTCGTACGTCGTCGCCACGGACTCCGGCTTCGCTCCGATGCCCTTCGGCCGCTACTGCACCCTGGCCTGCTGCAAGCCGGCCATCCGCCGAACCGCTCAGGTCGGTGACTGGATCGTGGGTCTCACTCCCAGGTCCCGGGGGATTGTCTACGCCATGCGGGTCACCGAGAAAATCGACTTCGCGACCTACTGGCAGGATCGGCGGTTCCGGAATCGGCGACCGGACATGAACGCGAAGCGGATCCGGGCCAGATGCGGCGACAACATCTACGAGCCGCTTCCCCGGAGCGGCTTTCGCCAACTTCCGTCCGGCCACTCCAATCCCGACGGGAGCGAAGACCGGCCGCAGATGGCCCACGACCTGGGAGGACGTCACGTGCTGGTCTCGGGCAAGTTCACCTACTTCGGATCGTCGGCTCCGGATCTTCCACCCCGGCTCTCCTTCCTGAAAATCGGGCGCGCCCACCGCTGTCGATTCACCGAAGAGCAGGTGCAAGCCGTTGCCGATTATGTCGGCGCACTCCCGAGAGGAGTTCTCGGTCGCCCGTCGCACTGGCCGGAGAAAGAGACCTCCTGGAAGGCGTGCTGAGGTGAAGATCATCTTCAGTCGCAAGGGCTTCGACTCCTCAGCCGGTGGCGTCCCCAGTCCGATCCTCCCCGACGGAACTCTCCTGCCGTTGCCGATTCCCGACCGCCATTCCGGTGTCGCCTATGGCCAGATCAACCTGCGGGACCGGAATCTCGGAGAGGTCGTCGAGAGCCTCACCAAGGGGCGGATCCCGGCCCGCTACAACGCGCATCTCGATCCGGACCTGGAGGAGAGCGCCCTGCTCCGCCCACCGGGATGGAGGCCCTCACTCGGGCAGGCCAGGTCGGCGCAAGGGGTTCTGAAGAAGAACGGGGTCGGTCCCGGCGATCTCTTCCTCTTCTTCGGCTGGTTCCGTGAGGCCGAGATGGTGGGCGCCAGACTCCGGTTCCGCCGAGGAGCGCCTGACCTCCACGTCCTGTTCGGGTGGCTCGACGTGGATCGGGTGATCCCGATCGATGCCGGCAACGCCCCCGACTGGGCGAAGGACCACCCCCACGTCCGATGGCCCGAGAGACCACAGAACACCCTGTACGTCGGATCCGACGGAGGGATCTTCGAGCGCTTTCAGGCCAGGCTTCAATTGACGGTTCCGGGTAAGAACCGTTCCGTGTGGAGTCTGCCCGAGTGGTTCCACCCCGGGGCGGACAGGCCTCCCCTCTGTGGCCACGGACGGGATCTGACCAGGTGGCAGCGCACCAGTGGTGCGACGATCCTCCGCAGCGTCTACCGCGGACAGGAGTTCGTGCTCGACGCGGACGCCTACCCCGAAGCCGAGGGGTGGGCTCGTTCGCTGATCACCGAGGGGAGCTGATCGTCGAGCAGGGTCAACCGGCTGCCGACCGCGAGATCGCTCTCCGCGAAACCCAGGCGGGTTTGCTTGTCAGAAGGCCTCGATGACTTCGATCTGGAATCCGAAGTTCGGATCGAAGTGGAACTCTACTGCTTCCGCCCCTTTCCTTTCCCCTTCTCCGGGTCGGGTGGAGGCAGCGCCCGAGCCACCTCTTCGAGCTCCTTCTGCTGCGTGCGTTCGGCTTCGGCCTCCAGAAGGACCCGCCGCCGTTCCGCGAAGAGTTCGTACTCGACCTTGGCCTCGGCATCGGCGGTGGCTTTGCTCACCGTGCCCTTGTCCGGCAGGACCGCCCGATCGTTGAACCGAAGGAACTCGTCCAACCTGGACTGCCAATCCCGAAGGAACACCTGCTTGCGCCGCAGCGCCTGATCCTCCGCGAAGTCCAGCCACATGGTCACAATCCGGTTCAACCCTCCGATCTCATCCTGGCTCAGATAGTTCTTGGCGACCGTAACATCGCCTTTGCGCACGATGCTCCCCCTCCATGTGGTCAGCCCCATGTTGGCCTTCTCATGGTCAGCGCGTCCAGCGATCAGCTCAGGAGCGGTCTTCCCCGTCACGGCGTAATGGAGCTTGTTCTGGATCGACATGAAGAACGCTGCAACCTCGGGTCGCTTCGGGTCGTAGTCGGCCGCCAGAGCGAAGATCTCGCGCACCCTCAAGTAGACTCGCCGCTCGCTGGCGCGGATGTCCCGGATTCGCTCGAGCAACTCGTCGAAGTAGTCGGGGACCCCGGAGCCCTCGACGGGCGGGTTCTTCAGCCGCTCGTCGTCCATGGTGAAACCCTTCACCAGGTACTCACGCAGCCGCTCCGTAGCCCAGACGCGGAACTGGGTGCCACGCGGAGAGCGGACGCGGTAGCCGACAGCAAGAACGGCGTCGAGGCTGTAGTGTTCGATCTTCCGGGACACTTCCCGGCCCCCCTCCTGCCGAACTATTCGGAAACTCCGAACAGTTGCCCCGGCATCCAGCTCACCCTCGGCATAAATGTTCTTCAGGTGTCCGTTTACCGTCGGTACGGCGATCTGGAAGAGGTCGGACATCAGCGCCTGGCTCAGCCAGAGGGTCGCGGTCGCGAACCGGCACTCGAGCCGCGTCCGCCCGTCATCGGTCTGGTAGAGAAGGATCTCACCGGTGGGTTCTGCGTCGTAGGTCATGGGCTCCCCCACAGGCTTCGGACGTTGCCGATGCCGCTCTGCTCGAGGACCCCGGCCAGGATGTGCGCGAACTGATCTTCCGGGTCTCTTGCGTTCAGCTTCTTCATTGCCGCCTCGAGAATCATCTCTGGCCACACTGCTGGTTGGTCGGGCCACAGGCCATCAGATCATGTGGGGGGGACGTCCCGGGGTGCCCGGCACCGTTGCCCGGCGTCCACTCACACCGATGCCGACTCATCCCCTGGTCCATTCCCGGTCCGCGAAAGGCCAGCCGGAATCCCTCAGGTTTGCCGCCCCGACCAGCGTACGTCCGTGCGGTGAAATCGTCCACAGGGGAACGGTGTGCGGAACTCTCGGCTTCAGGCGGGACAAGTTCTCCCCCGAAACCGAATGCCCACCTGGATGCCGCGGGGACAATTGTGCCTTCGGCATCCCCCTGATAGCATCGAAGGGCGAGAGGAGGTCTTCCGTGAGGTTCGCGTGGCTCCTGCCAACAATCGCCGCCATGGCCATTCTCCTGCAGGCCGTGTTATTGGCAGAGTTCAGGATTTTGGACACCTCTACCGTTGTTCGATTCGTGGTGCTGGACTCGCTCCTCCTCGCCCTGGTGCTGTGCCTCTTCTTCGCTCTTCGTCGCAGGAAGCCAATCTCGCTCCCGCTGGCGCTTCTCGGTTTCTGCGTTTTGCCTCCCCTGTCAGAGTGGCTGCTTCACCCCGGAGCGTCACTGGTCCTGGCGCCGTGCGCGTTTCTGATGACCGCCGTGGCCTGGGCGCAGCACGGCAGTCCATCGGTTGAGGCGGGCGTGCGGAGGGTCCTCGCGGTGGTTCTCCTGGGGGGCGTGGCGGTCTGGTCCACGCTCATCATCCGCGGCATCGAGCACGTCGACGGCAATGCCGTGCATCACATCGTGTATGCGGCCGGACTCATCATTGCGGTCTCCCTGTACATTTTGTATGTCGCGCGGCACGTCCGAGACTTCGTCCAACTCTCGGACGGAATGTTTCTGCTCGGATGCTTCGTCGTCCTTCCGGCGATGTACATTGGCCCGTTCGAGATCCTCGACGGCCGCAAGAACATACTCCCTTGCTTCTTGGTGGGGTTCTACTACGGCGTTTTCGCCTTCTTCGTGATGGCGATGGCCTGGGCCCTGCGGAAGAAACAAGAGCCGGAAGATGCTCACGATCTGGAGATCCTGGATACTGAAGAGCCTCCCTCCAGTCACAGGCCGGGCGCAATCCCGAGCTAGACTCAGGAGATTGAAACCACCATGCGTTGCACCGTCCTCTGACACCGTTAAGATGTGCGGGTGAACCGGCGCCTCCGTATCGGGCTGATCCTCGCTCTCGTGGCCATTCTCGGCGCGGCTTGGGTCGTCCTGGCTTCCCTGCATCGTGACGTGAGGGTCTTCACCACCGTCACGGACATGTGGATGGACCCCGAGCCGGCCTTCCGGCTTCCCGAGGTGGCGGCGGCCGACGGCTCCCGGTTTCGCAACCTGGGATCGAGGGACGTCACTCTCCAATTCCACACTGACGGCCGGATCACCTACCGCATCTACCCACGGGACGAGGCCTTTCTCCGTGAATTGCTGCAGGAACAGTCCGATGTCCATCGCGATCTCGACGACCCCATGCAGTCCAGCGAGGTCAATCTCATTCTCCGCTTCGACCGACGGGCGCCCTGGAGTGCCGTGCAGAAGGTCATCGACATTGCTGGTGACGGCGAAATCCGGATGACCCGTATGCATGCGGTCGTCGAGGTTCCCGGCGTTGCCGGGGAGCAGACGATTTCCCTCACCTCACCGTTGATCCGCCTCAACGTGCTGTATCACCTCCAGAAGCGAACTCGCATGGCGTGGGGGCCGCGGTTCGAACTCTCAGCCGGGGCGGATCTCACTCCCCTCGACGAGTTCGTGAGGGCGAATCTCCCCCGAGTTGACGGTGCGGTCTCTCTGGTCGCAGTCGACGGAGACGTCCCGGCCGGGGAGGTCATCGAGTTCGTTCAGCGGTTCCGGGCGGCCGGCGGCGAGAACGTCCTCTTCGTGAACCCGGACCTCGAGAGCCTGGGTGATCCCGTACTCGAGTTGCGCTGAACCCCTTCAGTCCTCGATCCAGACGAGGCGGATCCCGGCGGGGCCACCTCGTTCAGAGAATCCCGGACTGCTCCCGCAATCGCCCGCCTCGCTCATCCAGCCGCCACCACGGGTAGACGGATGCAGCCGAGGCCCATCGGGGGACAGCCAGGATCTCTCCTCGATAGGCTCACCGTTCTCATCGACGAAGCGGACCGCTGCCAACTCCGCTTCGCGACGGGTGAGCCACTCCTCCTCGAGGCCGGCTCGCTCCGCCTTCGAGAACGGCCGCCCGTTCCATTCCATCCATTCATACCGGTACGGGTCCACCGGATCGCACCACTCGGCGACGTTCCCGTGCACGTCGAAGAGTCCCCAGGGGCTAGGCGGCTTGCCCCCGACCGGCTGGGCTCGCCAGTCGCTGTTTTCCCGATACCATGCGTGGTCACCGAGCCGTGCCGGATCGTCGCCGAACCAGTACTCAGTCCGCGTCCCCGCTCTCGCGGTGTACTCCCACTCCGACTCCGTCGGCAACCGGTAGGAGCCCGGTTCGCGATCGGATAGCCAGCGGCAGAACGCGAGGGCCTCCTCGAACGAGACGAACGCGGCCGCCGCGTTTTCGCCTCCCATAGCCCGATCGTGGTCCGGGTCGAACACCTCGTACTGCGCGTTCGTCACCTCGGTCACGGCGATCCAGAAGGGGTGGGTCACCTCGACCCACGCCACGGGCCCGATCTCAAACCGGTGGTCGGGTTGCTCGCCCCACGGCAGCCCGAAGAGCGAACAGATCTGTCCGAGCCCGTTGCCCTCGGAACAGAACCGATGCGTACCGCGGAGGAAGTAGCCGGGGCCGATCTCGACGAATTCGGTGCCCGTGCCGTCCGTGTGGCGAGCGCCGGTAGGTCCACCCACGGGAAGGAAGCCGTGGGAGAGCACCAGCCCTGGCGGCGGCAGATCCAGGAGTGTCCAGCCGACGAAAACGACGGCGGTGAGGACGAGGACGATCGCGACCGCCGTGACGATGACCTTCCGTTTCACGCCTGTGATGATACCCCGGTTCGCGGCCCGATCGCATCCGGGAAGATCGGGCCAGCCGCACGTGAGGCCCAGCTTCCTCACGTGGTCGAAGTGCGTATCTTCGACCGGCTCTGCACGCTCCCTGTCTCTCTGACAGATCATCCTCCGGGAGCGCAGACTCCTCGGCCTCCTGCCCGCTTTCGCCTCCTCAGCCCGTGCGCAGGAAACGAAGGCACTCCGCCTTCACCATTGAGCGAAATTCATCACTGCACTCACGAAGTAGCGTGCCGACACCAAAATGAAGAGACGCCGATTCTGAGCCTACGATTCCGCGGGCATCACCGGCAAACCTCGTCGCCGCGATAACTTCAGCGGATGTTGGAAGTGCTCCAGTTTGTAATGAGAACCACCACACGAGGCCATGCTCGAGTGGGTCACTGCATCCAGGTCCAAACACGCGAGCCTCTCCGGCTTCGCCGCTCTGCCGGGTGAACATGAGATTCTCAACCATCCTGCCCCAGGTCGCAGAGCCGTACTCACGAAGCACTGAGCCACTCCGCTTCATAAGAAACGCACCCTCGGATCCAAATGAGATGATCCTACGGCCCGCTATCTTCTCCGCTAATCCACATTCAAGTGCCGTGTACAACTCTGTCCACGCGTAGAACCGCGGAAACCTCCTCCGTGTCGCAGAGTGCAGATCGGTGCCCGGAGGCGCAGGCCATCGGCGCCCTCCACGCATTACCAGCGTCGTAGCACTTTCCGCGATCCAATCGTGGAGATCGCGGCAGACTGTCACCTTGCGCCCAGTCCAACTTTCCACGAGGAGAGCGAACTCCTCGCATTCGGCCGTGGCGTACGGCGGCCCGACAACCGCGCAGAGTTCAGCGGCCCGGGGCTGGCCCTTACTCATTTGTGACTCTCACTATCTCCCTGCCACTACTCGCTATGGGCCCGGTGGAGAGATCCAGCTTCCAACCTACTCCCCTTCCCCGGGTGGGATCCAGACGAGGCGCAGTCCGAGTGGCGTTGACACCGGCAATGAGCCGCACCAGATCTGCGGATCGTACTCATGTCCCCAGAAGCTGCGCATCCTCTCTGCTCCGGGGCTCTCATCGACGAACTCCTCGGAGTGCCTCCAAGCCTCAATCGCCGTCGCCGAATTCCCGAACTCCCACTCCCTGCGTGTCGCGAGGCGAATGGAGCCACCAGCCCAGGTGTGCTGATCCACCAGGTTGGCCAGGTACCGCTCTGCGGCCCGAGTCCCCGCTTCCGGTGAGATGCCGTCTTGGTCAACCCACATGAACCACGCGCCCTCCTTCGCGATCCAGATCGTCTGATCCATCTCGTCCCATGCGGAATGGGGCCAGGTGGCAGTGATGTCCAGAGAGAACGTGGGCCTCGAGAGCCTCAACATGCCGAGAAGTCTCTGTAGCGGATTCAGGGTGAGCCTCGACTCGGTCTCATGCGGTGGCTTCCTGACCCATCGGTAGCCCGGATCGATCTCGATGAACTCGAGTTTTGTCGGCCTCAGTTCGTCGGGAGGGATGCGCCACACAGGGACTTCGAGAATGAGCGTCCGCCCGGTCGGCCCGCCGTGTGGAGGGAACCCGTACTTCAGAACCAGCCTGGGAGGGGGGCGGCCGCAGGCGAGCCAGATGATGGTGGAGACGCCGCCGAGAACGAGAAGCGCGACAGAGCCGATCACCAGTTTCCGCTTCATGATCGTCATCCAGCGTCTCCCGATCCGGTCATCCCGTCAAGGGCGGTGCGCGATCGGGGTCAGGTCTGCAGCGGCAGTCACGAGAAGGGATGAAGGAACCTGAACGCTTCTCAGCGGAATCCGGCGAGGAGTTCGGCGAAAGGGACGGCAATCTCAATTGCCGACGCAGAACAGAACCACGCGGAATCCCGCCTGAAGGTTCCATTCATCGGCTCTCCTCGACCCCCTGCTGGTTGATGTGCAGGAACGTGGGCCGGAACACCATGCGCCTCCTCGGAGAATGCGCTTGGAAGTTGCTCCCTGGATACCAGCGTGGCCACGGGATGGTGCATCGAGGCAGGAGTCGGTGAAGCTCTCCTGGCACCACTCAACCGAATTACCATAGACATCGAACAGACCCCAGGGATTGGGGCACTTGCCTGCGACGGGGCTCGGCCCAAGAAGGGTGGGATCACCAGCCAGGTTGGCCGACCCACCTCCGAAGATCGCATATCTGTGTAGCTCATCGGGTAGGTCACCGAGGAAGTACCGGCTCGTTGATCCTGCCCTGCACGCATACTCCCATTCAGCGTCTGTGGGCAGCCTTGCTCTGAAGCCGGGTGGGGCGCGAGATGCGATCCAACTGCAGAAGTAGATCGCCTTGGTCCAGGATTCAATCACTGGCAAACGAGCACAGGTACATTGCTCCTGGAGCCAAAGGCAAGCCGCACTGTGGAACTGGAACTGTCGGTTGTGACGGCTGTAGCTTGCGCGGGTGACCTCGGTCGTGGAGATCCAGAACGGCCGGGGAATCTCAACCCATCGTAGCGGGCCTTCCGATCCTGAACGGGGAACCGTGCCCAGGCCGGAAATCCCAATCGAACTGGAGACTCGACCGAGAAGATCCCCACTGCGGAAACCGTACCCGTCTTCCGATCCCATCCTGAAGTACCCGGCCCCGAGCTCGACGAACTTCACGCCCTCGATGATGAGTTTCTTGCCGGTCGGCCCTTCTGTCGGGGGAAACCCGTACTCCAGGACCAGCCGTGGTGGTGGCCAATCCAGGGCGGTCCAGAGGACCGTGGTGACCCCTGCCATGAGGATGACAACGACTCCCGCGATGACCAGCTTCCGCTTCATGACGAATCCGATCGTCACCCGGGGTGGTCAGGGCGTCACCCCCCCCGGCCGAGCCGCCCCCGTGCTATCCTCGAGGCCGACCGAAAGAGGTACAGGCCCGTGTTCCTTCGCTGGCTGCGCCGCCACCCCGTGGCCGTCATCACAACCATCCTCGTCATCCTGACGCTGGGATGCCTTACCGAGGGGGGCCACGAGGTCAGGTTCTGTCCCCTCTGCGGGCAGACCTCCGTTGAGGAGGGATTCCGCATCGTCGGCATCCGCCTGACCGCGAGCAGAGACGATTCGGATCCCTGCCTCCTTCCCGCCCACCGGTTCATCCTCTCTGGAGCGAGCTGGGGCAACCGGTGTACGAGCGGCTACACGCACATCAGCGGCTGGGCAGGCCAGTGGGCCTTCCAGCACAAATTGGCGCTGGGTCCGTGGATCAGCGCACGCGCACCTTCCGATCCCGACCGCATGAGGGTCCTCGCGGCGATCGACCGCGCCGGGTTCGAGCAGCTCAGGGAGTTGTTCCGCGACGGAAGCTTCCTGATGTGGGAGGGGTCCGGGGGACACCTGGAGGCACCGAACGCACGGGTACTGGACAGATGGGCGGAAGAGGTGCTGCTTCCATGGGCGAGTCGTGTCCCGCCGGACGAGGACCGGTAGCTCCCCGAACTGGATGCCCACCTGGATGCCGGGCGCAACTCAGCAACATGGTGAAGACCCGGATCGAAGGCGCAGGGCGAGCAGCGCTCAGGCCGGTCGCGCTACGGCTTCTCTTCGGTGGGGAGTTTCCTGCGGATCAGTCGCAGTTCGCGATGAATCGAAGTGAGAGCCTACACCAGCAGGCTGACAGAAGGATTACCGACCCTGGGTCATTCTGCCGGACTCCGCCCGACCCCGGCAATTCAAGCCCGGCTCCGTATCCCGGATCCTACTTCGTTTGGTCGGAGCGGGAGCGGGAGCGGGAGCGGGCCGCTGCGAGCAGGCCGAGGGCAAAGCCGATGACCGCCATGACGGCGAGCAGCAGGGCACGTGGGAGGCTCACGGAGAAGAAGAGGATCTCCGTGCTCACCGCCTCCGTGTTCTGGAGGATCACGACGACGAGGAGGATGAGCGCCGCCGCCATGAGGATCAGCTTGAACCGCTGGAGAGTCTTCATGCACGCAGTGTAGCGACTTTCCCTCGCTCCGCGGAGAGGCGCTTCGCTCAGTCGGCGGGCGGCTCCGGCTCAGTCTTCGTCGGCGGGTCACCGGTCAGCGCCTGCGCCGCGCGCTCCGCCGCATCCGCCTTCGCACGCGCCCTCGCAGCCCGGCGGCGGGCCTGCTCCGCTTCCCGCTCGACGCGGCCCGCGCCGGAGGCCCCGGGGGTCCCGTCTTCCGGGGCGACGGGATCCTCCTCGGTCCGAGCGCGCGCCTTCTCGGCCTCCGCCTCCGCCCGGGCGGCGTCCTTTTCCGCCTTCTCCGCCTTTCCAACCGCCAGTTCGGCCGCGTCGAGCGCCTCGGCGATCTCGCCGTGCGCTCCCTCTTCCGGCGCCGCGTCCAGATCCAGGTCCTGGGCCGCGAGGACCATCGCGGTCACCCGCAGGGTTCGGGTCAGATCCGCGAGAGAACCGCCCAAGGGGCTCTCCAGCGCGGCTCCCCGCAGGCGAAACGGCAGGAAAACCAGGGAGGCGTCGGCCGAGTGATCGAGGACGGCTCCGGGGACGGGCGAGTCGACCACCACCGGCTCGGCGGCGATCCGCACGTCCGCGAGCATGGTCCGGAGCTGCTCCTCCTGATCCTCCATCCGCACGCCATCCAGTCCGGGCGAGAGGAGACGGATCGTGCATTCCTCCCACTCCTCGCTCCTCGTGGTGAGGTAGGCGAGGAGCAGGGATAGCCGGCCGGTCGCGTCTCCGAGGTACCACACGTCGATCCGGCGGCTCTCCGGCTCGAGCGAGTCGATCTGCTCGAAGTGCTCCTCGCGAGCGTCGAGCAGGATCAGGTTCTGGTCCGTGCGCCGGGCGAGCCTAAGATACTCCCCGTAGTCCGGGAGCGCCGGATCCGGGTCGTCGGACGGCGGCCGATCCGACCAGTTCAGAAGCACGGTGTTCGCACGCACTGCTCCCAGTCCGTGCCCCTGGATGATCGCCGGGAGGGCGGTCTCGAGATCCGCCGCGGCGACCGTGGCGACGAAGGCATCCCCCCCGCTCTCCACAACGTCGAGGCGAAGCTCGTCCTCCGCAGCCGTCCGACGCTTCGGAGTCCCCGCGTCCATCGCGCCGACGAGGACCTTGACGGCGGTTGTGAATCCGCTCCGTCCCCCCACCCAGCGGGCGAACCGGAGGAGCCGACGGCGTCGGTCGGAACCGTCCGAGAACACGAGGACGACCGGCCGCCAGTCGCGCGCGTGGTCGAGTTCCGCGGAAACTGCGAGCAGGTCCGTCCGGATCCGCCGCAAGCGGTGGGAGCGTTCGCTGTCCGCCCAGCGCGAAACGCTGGCGGTCCGCGTCAGGTACTGGTGGACCCCGAACAGGACGGCGGTGGCGGCGATCGCGGCCGCCGCATCGATCGCGACCATTACCGCCAGACACGCGAGGGCCCCGACCAGGCTTACCCACGGGCGATGCCAGCGGAACGTCGGCCGGAACGAAGGGCTGTCCGCCCGGGACTCGTACCACGTCGCGTAGTTGAGCAGGCCGTAGGAGAGGAGGAAGAACATGGAGACCACGGGCGCGACCAGGTTCAGGTCGCCGAGAGCGATCACCGCGAAGGCGATGCCGAGTGCCAGCAGCACGCCCCGCCGGGGGTTGGCAGTCGGGCCGTGGCCGACGGCAAAGGGCGCGAGCCACGGGAACACGCGGTCCCGGGCGAGGGACTGCAGGATCCGCGGCGCCCCGAGGAACGACGCGAGGGCCGAGGAGAGGGTTGCGGCGATGACCCCGGCGTCGACCAGGATCGCAGGCGCCACACGGCGCATCGATCCGTAGTCCCCGATGAGAGTCTCCCTCGGGACCGTGCCCGCGAAGATCACGGCGGCCCCGAAGTACACGAGCGTGGCGACGCCGACGGCGAGGAAGGTGCCCATCGGGAGGCTTCGCGCGGGGTCCTTCAGATCCCCCGACATCGAGACGCCCTGCGTGAAGCCGGTGACCGCCGGGAAGAAGATGGCGAACACGACCCAGAACGGCATGTCGCTCCCCGGCGACCAGTTCTCGCGCAGCGCCCCGGAGTCGAACGCACCGATTCCCTTCGCGAAGAACGCCCCGATCGCCACGACCAGAACGGCCATGACCACGAACTGGAACCGCGTGGCGATATCGGCTCCGAACCACGCAAGCACGAACAGCGCAGCCACGGCTCCCGCCGCCACCATCTGCGGGAATCCTGACCCGGTGGCGCCGGAGATCTGGGCGACCGCTTCCCCGAAGCCGATCGCGTAGAAGGCGATGGAGACGGACTGGGCGAGAAAAAGGACGAGGCCGAGCGCGCCGCCGAACTCCGCTCCGAGCGTCCGCGAGATAAGATAGTAGTCTCCGCCGCCTTGGACCTTCAGGTTCGTCGCGATCGTGGACAGCGAGACGCTCGTGAGAACCGAGATCGCGTTCGCCATCGCGAGGATCACGAGCGCCCGGCCGAGACCCGCGTTCCCGACGACGAAACCGAGTCGCAGGAAAAGGATGATCCCGAGGATCGTGAGCACGCTGGGGGTGAACACGCCGGCAAAGGTGCTGAGCCCTCCCCGGCCGGAATCTGGATTGCCCTTGTCCATCACGAGGAATGATCGAGACCCCCTGCCGCCCGGTCAAGATCCGTGTTCCGGCGAGTACGGATCGCGGCGTCGCATCGCTCGGACGAGACCGGGCAGGGTTTCTCCCTTTGAGGCACCGACCATGAAGCTACGGAAACGATTCGCCGGCCTGCTCCTCATCGCGCTCCTCGCGACCCCCGCTTTTCCCTGCACCGCCTTTCTCGTCTGCGGCGGCGGCTCGGTCCTGATGGGGAACAACGAGGACTACTGGAATCCCAACGTGCGGATCTGGTTCATCCCCGCCGCGGAGGGGCGCCTCGGGCGCGTTTACCTCGGCTACGAGAACATGTACCCGCAGGGAGGCATGAACGAGGCGGGGCTCGCATTCGACGGCTTCGCCACGGGGCGATTCCCGATGAAGCGGCAAGAGGGCAAGGAGGTCTTCCAGGGAAACCTGATCGACGAGGTGATGGCGACGTGTGTGACGGTCGAGGACGCCATCGCCTGGCTGTCACGCCACGACCTCCGCATGCTCGAGACCGCCATGCTGATGTTCAGCGACAAGTCGGGGGACTCGGTGATCGTCGAGGGGGACGAGTTCGTGCGCAAGGAAGGCTCGTTCCAGGTGGTCACCAACTTCTACCCGTCGCGTCAGAAGAACGAGCGCGAGATGTGCCCGCGCTTCGACTCGGCGGTGGGGATGCTCGAGAACGCCGAAAAGGTCGACCTCACGCTGTGCCGGCGGGTGCTGGCGCGCACGGTGCAGGAGGGGAGCGCTCCGACGCAGTACTCCAATGTCTTCGACCTGAAGAGGGGGCTCGTCTACCTCTACCACTTCCACAATTTCGAGGAGGTGGTGGTGTTCGACGTCGCGGAGGAGTTGAAGAAGGGCGAGCACATCATCAGGATCCCCGACCTCTTCCCTCCGACCTTCGCCTACCGCACCTTCCTCAGAAAGCGCGAGCGCGAACAGGCCGAGGAGATCCAGAGGCGTCGGGGCGCGCCGGTCGACCCGAAGATCCTCGACGAGTACGCCGGTCGCTACGCGATCGAGATCCCCGGCGTCGGGCGGATCACGGTCCACATCCGGCGCGACGGAGCGCGGCTCCTCGCCTCATCGAAAGGTGAGGCGATCCGCGACAAGGAGAAGGAGATCGAGTTGATGCCGCAGTCGCAGGAGATCTTCTTCCACGTCGCGGACCAGGGCACGACCGAGGTGCACTTCAGGCGGGGGAAGGACGGCGCGGTGAGCGGAATCGTCGTCAAGGGACCGCTGGGGAATGAGGTCCGGGGGACCCGAATCGAGTAGGTGCCGCGGCCCTCGAATGCAGCGGCTGTTTCCGAGCAGTCTCTTCGTCGCAAGTCGTGGCGGTCACACGAATTCCCCATCCCGTACCGCGGCCGACCCGGCCCCTCACGCCGTCCAGCTTCCGGTTTCGACTCGCGAACCGAACGTCGGCGCTAAAAGGAACGGAGCCCGGGCGTACCGGCGGGAGTACCCAAAGGCACCCGGCGGGCCTATGATGTTCCCGGAAGGAGGTGCGCATGCACTACAGAGGGAGTACCGCTGGAATCCTCGTCCTCGTTCTCGTCCTCCTGGACCTCTTCGCCGCCCCGGCCCGCGGGCAGGAGGCCGAGCGGCTCCGAGTGGGGATCAAGGAAGCGCCTCCGTTCTCCATGAAGGACTCAGACGGCAACTGGCGCGGCATCAGCGTCGAGTTCTGGCAATGGCTGGGGCAGGATCTGAAGGTCGCCTACGATTTCGAGGAACGGACCCTGGCAGGGCTTTTCGACGGGCTCGTGGATGGGTCGCTCGACGCGTCCATCGGGGCCCTGACCGTGACCGCCGAGCGGGAGCGCAGGGTGGACTTCAGCCATCCCTACTACCAGACCGGCCTGGGCATCGCCGTAACGAAACAGGTGGAGAGCGGGCCGGCCGCCGTTTTTCGCCGCATCTTCTCGGCGGACTTCGCCCGTGCCCTCGGGGCGCTTGTGGTCCTGCTGTTTGCGGTCGGAATCGTGGTGTGGCTCTTCGAACGCCGGCGAAACCGCGCCCAGTTCGGCGGCGGCGTCAAGGGCCTCGGGGCGAGCTTCTGGTGGTCGGCGGTGACGATGACGACAGTCGGCTACGGCGACAAGTCCCCGGCGACTCTCGGCGGCCGCCTGGTGGCCCTCGTCTGGATGTTCGCCTCGATCATCGTGATCTCCGGCTTCACGGCGACGATCGCCTCGAGCCTGACCGTGTCGCGTCTTTCGACAATTGTGACCGGCCCCGAGGATCTCCCGAAGGTGCGGGTCGCTTCCGTCCCGGACTCGACGAGCGCCGACTACCTGGTGCGCCACCGGATCCCGATGAAGCCCGCGGCGACGCCCCTGGCCGCGCTCGAAGCGGTGAAAGGCGGGACCGCGGACGCGGCGGTCTACGACGCCCCCGTGCTCCGCTACCTGGTCAACGACCGCTTCCCTGAAGACCTCGTAGTGCTGCCGGCACGCTTCGACCCGCAGATCTACGCAATCGCCGTCCCGGAGGGCAGCGCGATCCGGGAGAGGCTGAACCGCGCGATCCTCTCCCGCGTGCGCAGCCAGGCGTTCGATGACCTGGTGTTCCGCTACCTCGGGAGGTAGGAGGCGGTCGGTGACCCGACCGTGCCCGGTCTCCGCCGCCCCTTCAGGACCGCGTTCCTGCCGGCAAGAGGGGCGGATGAAACGGGTTTGACGGGAATAGAACGAAGTGGAGACCACTTCCCGTATGCTTGTTCTCTTCACCCCGTTTGCCCCCCCTTTCGGAGCAAGACCGTCATGCGCTGCTCAATCCTGTCCTCTGCGGTCCTACTGCTGTTCTCGGCCATGCTTCTCGGGCAGGATTTCCCGGAAGATTCGAACGGAGGGGCGAGTCTCGACCCGACGCAGACGGCGTCCCGGCTCGCCAATGCCAGGCAGAAGCTGGAGAGCCTGCCCCAGGGCGCGGCGGCCGATAGCGACGATGCGTTCCTCCGACAGGCGTGGGAGCGGCGGATCGAGCTTCTCGAAGAGGCGATCCAGCTGCTCACACGTTCCGAGGCCCAGGAGGCGATTCCGGCCCAGATGGAGGAGCGGCGACGCCTGCTCACGGAGCGACGGGCGGAGTACGAAAAGCTCCCCGCGCCCGAGGCTGCTGCCTCACCGACGGAGGAAGCCCTGGTCGAGCTCGAAGCCAGGGCCTCCGCTCAGCGGGAGCGGGTCAAGGCATTGCGAGACATCGAGGCCGAGAAGACCCAGCATGCCGAGGGGATCATCACGCTCCTCGCGGAGGCTCGGAAGCGCCTCCAGACGGCCCTTGAGCGCGAGAGCCGTCTCACCGAGGAGCGTGGCGCAACCACGGAGCCCGCCAAGAGGGAGATACTCGACCTGCGTGCCGAGAACGCATCGCTCGATGCCGGCGTGGCCCGCCTCCAGACACGGGTGCTGGACCGCACCCGCGAGCAGGAAAGAAGCCTCGCTCCACTCCGTCTTGCCGAACGCGAGTTTGCCGAATTGCTTCTGCAGCGGATCGATCAGGAGTACGTGCTTTCCTCCGCGGTGCTGGACGCGGCAATCGACCGGGAGATGCTCGGCCTCGAGGCGGAAATCACGCGGCTTGAAGCCGCGATCGCGAGCGCCAAAGAACCATCCGAACGATTCCTCGCCACGAAGCAACTCGAAATCACCCGCGTGAGGAAGAACGAGAGAGACCACACCAGAGTTCTACGCGCGCTGAAGTCGGACCTCGAGGAGCAGCGGCGGCGCTGGGCGGCCGAGGTCTCGGAGCGAGAGAGTCTCCGCGACTATCTGAGCAAGGCCGGTACCGGTGAGCAGGCCGCCGACCGGATCAAGTTCACACTGCAACGCGTCAAGATCCGTCGCCAGGCCCTGGCGCGGACGCTCAGGCGGGATATCTCGGACGAGTTGGTCGTCTATCGATCCACCCGGCTGGAACTCGAGAACAAGTTGTTCTTCCTCAAGGAGGCATGGGAGCGGGATGTCGAGGCGACCGTCCTCGGGCTCAGCGACCCGGAGGTCGCGAGTTTCAGAGCGGCCGCCGGCAGCCTGGTCGAGCCCTACCGCACCGCGCTGCTGGAGGACCGGGATCTCGTCGCCGATATCATCGGCGCGGGCGACGAGCTTCAGATGGCCTTGATCGAACGGCGCGAAACCCTCGAAAATCTCGAGGGCTTCATTCGCTCCAGAGTGTTCTGGATTCGCGACGCCAAGCCACTCGGCCCCGCAATCTGGCCCCGCGTCGAGGCGGAGGCCGCGGTCGTGGCGAAGTGGGCGAGAGACCTGGATTCGCCGACAACGCTCGATCGACTCTCGGCGAGCGTCCTGCGCCCCGGCGCTCTGCCGGCCGCACTCCTGCTCCTGCTCGCGCTCCCGATCGGTCTCTTCTGGGCCAGACAACGTCTGCGGCGGATCGTCACGCGGATGAACGATCGCACCGTGAGAAACGATGCGAAATTCACCGATCGGATCCTGGCCGTCGCGACCGGTGTCGTGAGCGTGACGCTGCTGCCGGCATATCTCTTCATCGCCAGCCGGATCACGGCGGGGGCCGACCTCCCGGAGGCGCTCGCTCCCGTCCTGACGACTCTCTTGAGACACCTGGCGATCTTCCTGTTCTTCCTCTTCCTTTCCCGGTCCTTCTTCTCGGGTCGTGGCACCGCCCAGGTGCAATTCGGGATGGATCGCGATGCCGCGCACACCCTGCATGGATCACTTCGCCTGGGGCTTCTCGCCTATCTGGTGTTCTTCTGCCTCCGGTCCATCCTGTCCGGACCTCCATTCCTGCTGGAAGACACGGTGCCACTGGAGGTCCTGCCGCGCATCGCCTACACGCTCTTCCTCATCTTCGCCGTCACCGCCGGTATCCTGCTGCTGCAGCCCCGTTCCGGGTTTTCGACCTACTTCGCAGCCACGCTCGGAGGCGGCTTCTTCGGGCGTCGCTGGAGACTCTTCAGCATCATCATCTGCCTCCTGGGCGTGGGCCTGGTCGCTCTGGAGATCGCCGGATACCGTTACAGTGCCGGGGTTTTCGCGCTCAGCCTCCTTCAGTCCCTGGTGGTCATTCTGCTTCTGGTGCCGCTGTACAAAGGACTCGTTTTCGCCATCGAGGCGGTGGCGCGGCGGCCCCGGGCAAGTGGGGCCTTTGGCGGCGAGGAAGAATCCCCACCAACCGGACCCGATGGAGCAACGCCGGAAGAGATCGCTCCGGCCGATGGCGGCAAGCCGGCAGGCCCTGCGACGGAGCCAGTACCGGCTCCCGACTCCGGAGGCGGCCAACTGCCTCAGGTCCGGAAGGTTCTCCGCGCCCTGTTCATCCTCGGCGGCATCGTTCTCATCGCCAGCCTGTGGGGGATCGGCGTACGCACGTTCGGCATGCTTGCCGACATGAAGGCCTACGACCTCCGGGGCACCGAGGAGTTCGTCTCCGTGGCCGACCTTCTGAAAACAGTTCTCTATCTCCTCGGGACCTACTTCCTGCTCAAGTACCTGCCCGGGATCTACGAATACACGATCTTCCCGCGCCTCGGTTTCGATAGCGGACTCAAGTACGCGATTCTCACGATGTCGAGGTACGGTCTCTTCGTCCTGGGTGTGATCATGGCCCTGTCGCAGATCCACCTGGATCTCGGACGACTGCAGTGGCTGATGGCCGCCATGGGCGTCGGCCTGGGATTCGGTCTCCAGGAGATCGTCTCGAACTTCGTCAGCGGGATCATTCTGCTCGTCGAGCGGCCGGTGCGCGTCGGTGACGTGGTGACCGTCGGCACGACAGCCGGCAGGGTGCAGCGGATCAACATCCGTGCGACGACCGTGGTCAACTTCGACCGGCAGGAGATCATCGTCCCCAACCGCAGCCTGATCACGAAGGAGGTCACGAACTGGACGCGGGGTGACACGATCATTCGCCTTGTCGTCCCGATCGGTGTCGCCTACGGAAACGACATCGACGAGGTGACGGAGCTGCTTCTCCAGATCGCCCTCGCGCAGCCGGATGTCCTCCGGGAACCGGCGCCGCAGGCCTACTTCGTGTGCCACGGCGAGAGTTCGCTCGACTTCGAGCTCCGCGTCTTCATCCCGAATCCCTCCGTGAAGATGTCGCTCCTTCACAACCTGAATCGCACGATCAACCGCGAGCTCAAGGACCGGGACATCGAAATCCCCTTCCCGCAGCGCGATCTCCACATCCGATCACGCGAGGACCTCTGGCCGATGGGGAAGGAGCCGGAAGCATGAGATACCGAGACGGGAACGTTGTTGCAGCCGACCCGGGGACTTGTCCCCTTCGCCGAAATCCATGCCGATTTATGAGGTGAAACGGCCGGAGTAGATCGACTCCTCCCTCCAGTGGTCTTCGGACCGCGAAAGGAGGGGCGACGAAACCCCGAAATCCGGATGCCCCCATGGATCCCCTCTGGGAACGTCGGAGTTCGTGCGAAGTCCGTAGGCGGGTGCGGTTTAGGTGGTGGGCCCTGTAGGATTCGAACCTACGACCAAGGGATGATGAGAGGGCCCCTGGCAACCGACCGAAATGACCGCAAGTCATTGACTTACGGCAGTATGCAGCAGCCTGGGAGTTTCGCAATACCGGGCGATTCGGTGTCATAACTCGTTTGTTTTCGCGGTAGGGATCGGCGAATCCGGTAGTTACCGGCTTTCGGTACGTGCCTCTTCACCACCGCGCTCCGCCACTGCCGGGCCCGTGGTCCTCGCGAGCGAGCCGCTGCCCCGATTCCGGCGGCGCACCTCGCGCTCCGCTTCTCGGTGCGGCGGCGCCGGCCGGGCCTGCCGGCCCTTTAAGGCGCCGAAAAGAAACATCCCCGTCACCCCGGTGCCCACCCGGCCCCATCACTGCAACGCGGGTCGATCCCGGCCCGGCGCTGCGCGGCCTTGGCCGGGATCGGTCGATGGCCCAGTGGCTCAAGGGTCCGAGGGCCAGTAAGCAGGGCGGAAGCCGAGGACGTGGTAGCGGAGCGACGGGTGGAGCCCGCCCCGGAAGGCGGAACGGCAGAACTCCGCCGGGATGTACCAGCCGCCACCGCGGCGGACGCGGAGCGGCGAGCCCGGTTCCCACTCCTCGCCACCCTCCGTCCAGGCCGTGCCGTCCCCCGGGGCGCCCTCGTAGTTCTCGTGGTAGGTGTCCTCGCACCACTCCCACACGTTGCCGTGGAGATCGTGAAGGCCCCATGCGTTCGCCCGCCGAGTGCCGACCTGGTGGGCCTTGCCCTCGGAGTTCTCTCGGTACCACGCGTACTCGCCCAGACGCTTCTCGTCGTCACCGAAACAGAACTCCCGTTCCGATCCGGCCCGGCAGGCACACTCCCACTCCGACTCTGAGGGAAGCCGGATAACCCTTCCCGACTTCTCGCTCAGCCAGGCGCAGTACTTCCTCGCGTCCTCCCACGAGACCTCCGCCACCGGATCGTTGTCTCCCGGCGATCGACGGCTCCGCTGGTGCTCCGGATCGAACACCTCGTACTGCGCGTTGGTCACTTCCGTCCTGGCCATGAAGAACCCGCGCCGAAACTCCACCCAATGCACCGGCATCTCGTTGGACGGCTCCGGCTGGTCTCCCCACGGCAGGCCGAACCGGGCGCACCACCGGCCCAGGAGATCTCCGCCCTCGGCGAGCTCCCGCGACCCCATCCGGAAACACCCCGGGCCGATCTCCACGAACTTCACGCCCTCGAAGGTCTCCACCTTGCCGGTGGGTGCAGGG
>SWCD01004089.1_pt1 | contig 30645 bp, 27 predicted proteins | sample 4693011 | NCBI WGS metagenome assembly SWCD01 (sample SAMN10267278, study PRJNA491770) | bioreactor metagenome | isolation source: DHS bioreactor inoculated with marine | place: Japan: Omine Ridge, Nankai Trough | reverse complement strand
ATTTATAAAATTTTTAAATTATGACACACTTAATTAAACAGTCTCTTCAACTTTGAACTTTCTACTTTGAACAATGAACCCCCCGCCATTACAGCTCCCTAATTTTTATGTTTTTGAACCACGCATCGGTAAACCAGTCCTGCAGTCCGATACGGCCCTTGGTCGCCTTCCCAAAATCGGGGAATTTGGTAAAATGCGTTTCCCCGATCCGTTCTGTCCATTGGGGCGATGTAAAGTCTGCCGATGCCGTCAAATTTCCATTGAGATAGAATTCCACTTTCCCATCCACTTGTACAATCCTAGATGTGTTCCACTCCCCCGCCCTTTTGGTTACCGTTGTATTTATCTGTGGGGAAAAAGCAAAAAGGCAACCCGAACGTTTGTTCCCTACCGCCTGGTCCCTATGCTCTGGATCCAAAAGTTGATACTCGGGCCCGGTATGCCATGCCGCAGCGTATGTTGGACTTTCCTGTACGTTGATAAAGACGCCACTGTTGCTTTCCTTCGCGAGTTTCCAATCGAAAATAAGTTCGTAGTTTTCAAATTCCCTGTCGGTTATCAGATCCCCTTGTTGGTAATCCCTATTTTTTGAATCACAGTAGAGCGTCCCGTCCACAACCTGCCACACAGAGATAGAGTCGGGGTAGTTGTACAGATGCCATCCTTCAGTGCTTTTTCCGTCAAAAAGCAGTTCCCAACCCGCTTCTTTTTCATCTTCGGTCAATTGATTGGGGGTTGACGAAGATTTAACTTCGGTTATGGTTTGCGATTGGTTTTCGCTTTTCTTTTCGTTTTTGCAGGCTACGATTGAAAGCAGAATAAGGAAAAGAAACTGGATTTTAGGTTGCATGGTTTCGGATAAATTTGAAATTAATAAACCACCCCCTGTGGAGATGGTCATGCTTTAGGTTTTTGCCCATAATTTAGGACACTGGGTAAATATAAGAAACTAATCCGAATCTACTTTTACAACTTATTCCGGTCTAATATTCTGATTCACCTTAAAGAAATTTTCGGGATCATACTGTGACTTTATCATGACCAAACGGTCGTAATTATGACGGTAACTGGCCTTTACGCGTTCTTGTCCCTCATCCATCATAAAATTGGAATAGGCACCCCCGGCAGAATGTGGGTGGAGGGCTTCGTAATACCCTTTGCACCACACGGTTATTTTCGCTGCGTTGTCCGGACTGGGGTCGACCCCAATATAAACACCTGCATACTTGGCATCCCTATAGGCCCAAGGCGTATCGGACCTCCCTACCCTGCTTGCCGCACCACTGATGGGATAAAGATGCATTTGGGATAATGGGGTTGGAATAATGGAACCATATTTTAAATGTTGCCGGCGGATTTCAGGTCCCAGATCATTGAAAAAATCGGCCCTCCAATACCATTGCATACCAGGGGGAAATAGTCCGTCAAACAAGCTTTGAATGGCGGGATAGGGCATCTCGCCCACATGGGAAAATACGGGTTTCTTGGCCAGAATTGGCTTGAAAACTTCTTCCGTCTTGCCCATATCCCCTGTATAGCACCAAACAATACCGCAAAACTTTTTGTTGTGCAAATTTTCTGGAAATGGAGGTCCCGGAATAACCATGGTGGCGATAAAACCATTGATATCATCGGGGGCACTTTGAATAAATCCATTGTACCATTCCATAATCTCTTCGGTTCTTTCAATAGGCCATAAGGTAGGTCCGCCAAAAACTGTTTTCACGGGATGCGCCTGAAAGGTAAATGAGGTTACCACACCAAAATTGCCGCCACCGCCGCGAATGGCCCAAAAGAGATCGGTATTTCGGTCGGCGTTTACCGTAACAACCGATCCATCCGCCAGTACCATTTCCGCCTCTATCAGATTATCAATGGTCAAGCCGAATTTGCGTGTCAAATATCCAACACCCCCACCCAGTGTTAGTCCACCAACACCGGTGGTCGACACCATTCCTGATGGTACCGCCAATCCATGTTTATGTGTAGCTTGGTCAACGTCTGCCCAAATACTTCCTCCGCCCACTTTTACCGTTTTCTTCACAACGTTTACCTCGATATGCTTTAATTCGGATAGGTCGATAACCAACCCGTCATCACATAATCCCAATCCGCCACCGTTGTGGCCCCCTCCCCTTACGGCTACCAGTAAGTTGTTTTCCCTGCCAAAATTAACCGCTGTTACGACATCATCTGCATTGGTGCACATGGCAAATAGTCCTGGTCGTTTGTCGATCATCGCATTGTATACTTTTCGGGTTTTATCGTAATCGGCATCATCAGATCTAACCAATCGCCCCTGCAGTTTTTTTTCGAGTGCGTTGACAAGATAGGGCGCAATTTGTTGGATTGTACTTTTCATGTTTTCTTTTCTTATCAATATTTTATTTTAAAATAATCATATCCTTTAAGGACCAAAGCACAGACAGTACATCCTTTTTGGAGTCCTCGTCTATTTGGTTTTGATCTAGTGCCTTCATTATGTCGTCCATAACGTGTAAATATTCTGCTGGACTAATGTTCATCCCTGTATGGGTTTGCACCATATCCCTGCCCGAATAATGGGCGGGGCCACCACTGCCAGCACTAAAAAAATCGATTGTATGATTTTTTATGACAGCAAGCCGTTCGGGTTGATTTTTAAAGGGGAGGAACCTTGCATTTACTGCAGTGTTGTTCATGTGGTTATCGACAGTACTATCGACTATTTTAGAGATACCTTCTCTCCCTCCCAGTCGTTCAAAAAGTGATTTGTTCATTGTATACTGTTTTTAGGGTTCTTTTCTAATTAAATTTTTATAAATGGATTCAATTCCTGTGCTCCATGTAGACAGTCATCCTATTCCTTTTTCTTTAACCTATGTAATTTGTAGATTTTTTCTTCAATAAATTTAACTCCCTGTATGGAACATCAATTAAAACCGGAAAACCCATTTTGATCAATAGGGTAGAAGTCAGATCGATTTCCGGCCCTGAATCGATACTTTTAGGAACCAAAAGATTCCCAACGAAACCAATGGAGTAGAGAAAGGAAATAAGGAATATGATGTTGGCAAGAATCCCGTAAATAAAAACGATAATTTTTTTCATGTCCTCTGGTCTTAGATCGTATTATCCAAAATTAGACATGTTTATTGGCAAACAATTCTACATTTCAACCAAGTAATAGCATTTTTCGTTCACGCAAACAAATGATTATAAGCTCTTTAAAAATACGGAAGGAAGTAATCCGTACCTCTGTAGGAAACATTTGGAAAAATAGGCAGGACTGTTGAATCCAGTTTCAAAAGCGATTTCAGAAATACTTTTATCCTTCCTTTGCAGTAATTTAATTGCCTTTTTCAACCTGAAATCCTGAATAAGTCCGTTAGTGGTCTTATTGACAATAGTCGTCATTTTTCGATACAATCGGGAAGAACTATACCCCAAGTTGGCACTAAAATCGTTAACACTCAAGTTTGGGTTCTGCCATTCCCTTTCAAGATAATCGTATAAATTGTTTAAAAACCGTTCGTCGGGAAGTGAGATCGCCCTTATATCTTTTTCATCAATGGGAATATTTAGATTTTCGCTTTCATATAGGTCTTTTACTTCGGCTGTAATCAAAATACGCGCCTGGGAAATATCACACAGCCGCTCGGCGGTCCTTATGGTCTCTTCAAATAGGCCTGGCTTATTGGTTACCGGAACCCCTGCACTTATGCCTATATGTAATTTTAAGGCACTTTCCGTTAATTCGTAAAACGATTTTCTAATGGTTATAGCAGCTTTTAAGGCATTGCCCGTCGAGTCAAAAGATGTTAAGAAATAGTCTTCATTTTGCACTACGATACGACCATTATAGGTTATTACCTTCGCAACGATCTCTCTAAATTTCGATTTAAACTGCTTCGGCAATACGCTTAGCAAGTTTATTTTTTCCAATTTGAAAACAACCAACGTCCGGAATGCGGGATCGTTGACAATGTTCAATTCCGTTTTTTGGGATTTTTTGGGATCTTCAATACGACCCAAAAACGATTCCACTATGCTACCATCCACTTCAATTATGGTATTTGGCACTTCGCCGTGTGCCTTGGCATGCATCCTGGTAATTGCCTCCTTATTCGGTGCCTCAACTAGGCAAAATGCCGTTTTTCGGCCATCATCATACCAATATGTGATGCCCCTACAACCGTATTCATGTTGTATTTTTAAGTCTTCTTGATGTATTTTGGCAACGATCTCCGCTGTCACATCTTCAGCGACATCGTGGCGATCCATATATATTGGCATGGGGCTGTTGTTTAACGGCTTTGATTATAGAAAAAACTGGGGGAAGTATTTTGCTCGTTGTCTAAATGTATGAAATTTTAAGTAATAACGGCGTGTCTACCAAAGCAATAATGTATAAAGGAATGGTTAAAGCGGATAATAAATGGAAAGTACCTACAAACAGGGTGAAACCTCGTAATCTATATTAGGTGATCAAGAGGATGACGTCATGTCTTGCACTATTTCAAGTTCTTTGCGAGGGTAAATTTAAAAGTACTGCCTTCCCCCAAGACCGAGGATACGGTAATTTCCCCACCAAGATTATCAATGGTTTTCTTAACCATGGCCAATCCTATTCCTGTTCCAATGTTCCCGTCCCTGTCCTGTACGCCCACTACCGCAAAAAGATCGAAAATCCTATTAAGATGGGCTTCCGGTATTCCATTGCCATTATCTTTTACCTCAAATTCATAAAATTCAGGGCAATCCATAATCTGGATGCCAATGGCGATTTTAGGGTTTGAATTATATTTTATTCCATTGGTTACCAGATTGATCAATATTTGCATTAAAGCGGTCCTGTTCGCTATAATTTCCTGGGTATTGCTAGTAAAACTAAAAGCGACCCTATGATCGGCATCCGTAATCGTTTTTAATTCCTTGATCAACGCACCAAGGTCAATTTTTTCAACGATGTTCTTAAGTGATTGATCGTTCTTATAGAATTTTAAAATACCTTCGATATAATTTTTAAGGGCGTACGATGAAACTTTTATATATTCAAGATACTCCAAGGTTTCTTCGTTCCAATTGTCCTTGTTTTCATCCGTCAACAGTTCCGCGAGGGATATAATATTCGATAAGGGTGATCTGAGGTCATGGGAAACCAAACTGGCAAATTTTTCCAGATTTTCATTTCTGAATTTTAAATGATTACTGAGTTTTAAAAGTTCCAGATTTTTATAGCGGAGTTCAAATAGAAGGACTACCTGTTTGGCCATGGACAACAGGGCCTTTTTTTGTTCCGGGGTAAGTGTCCTGGGTTTGGTATCAAAAACACATAGCGTGCCCAGTTTATATCCATCGGAATCTATAAGTTGCGCTCCTGCGTAAAAAATGGCATTGTGTTCCGTGACCAAAGGATTATCGTGAAAACGTTCGTCTTTCCTGGAATCCTCAACAATAACCAAAGTTTCATCCGAATTGATCGTATGGCCACAAAAGGAAATTTCCCTTGGGGATTCATTCATTGGAACCCCAAAATGGGATTTTAAAAAATTTCGATTTTTATCGATCAAGGATACCAAAGAAATCGGGGTTTCGCAGATATATGAGATCAGGGAGGTAATATTGTCATAACTTTCTTCTGGCAATGTATCCAGTAACCCATATTTTTCTACGGCAAGCTGTCGGTGAATTTCGTTATGTGGAATTTTTGGTGGTATCATTGCGTAAATCTATGAAAATTATCCGGTTACCTGTATGCTCCCTGGTTACAATTGCATTCCCTAATCGGTCTTTAAAAAGGTGAGGAAATATAAAATGTCCCCGTATTCCAATTTTAGCAAATGAGTTCTGCGGTCTATGGCAGCGGAAGGCCGTAAAGGATGAAACCCCAAGTGAAAATTTAAAATACCCAAATCGGATAGATACCAGGAAAGATAGTATTTTTGCAAAAAAAAAAAATTGAAAATGGGAAAAAGAATAAACAAGGTTTTAAGGACAGCTGTACTTGTATTTGGGATATCAACAATATTTGTGTTTTTAGGCTGTGTTAAAAGTGACCCGGTAGAACCAACGACCAATATGACTTCCCAGGAGTATTTGGACAATGCCATTGCCGCCGTCGATGTTGGCCAGCTCAACAAAGACTTAAAAATAATAGACGACTCCCTGGCTATTGCGGGACTAACGGATAAAGTCTTGACGGAGCCCAATGGGGTTCGATATATCATCAACACCCTAGGCGTTGGTGGTATCAACCCTACTTTGGACAATATTATCCAAATAAAATATTCCGCGAAAATATTAAGTACTGGGGAAGAGTTTGACGCAAGTGAAGATTTGAAGGTTTATTTATTTAATTTGATTATTGGATTTCAGACCACCATGCCGCTTTTGCCGGTAGGAACGGATGTCACGCTATACATTCCATCCGGCTATGGTTACGGCCCTGCTGATCTTAAGGACAAAACTAGCGGACAAATATTGATCCCCGCCAACTCCAACTTGGTATTCCATGTGGAGCTCCTTAAAATTTTATAGGAAAAGAAGCCAATTTCGAACTTTCGGAAATTTGTTACTATCGATGGTTGCATCCATGTATGCATCTTTCGGGCTAGCCGGCCAGAATGACTCTTTCTGGCAAGTATGCAATGTCATTCCAAATGGGTCCGGTTTATATAAATCAAGAATTTTAGTGCCGAATGTCCAAACATTCCTTACTTTTATTGAAACTAAAATCATTCTGAACTATAATTCTTGAACCCTTTATTTATGAAAACAACTTTGAAATTAATCGTTGCCATTTTTGCAATGACAATGCTATTTACGGGCACCGCCCAGGAAAGATTCGGTGGCTTGGCGCTGTATACCGTTAGGGACGATATGGCCAAGGATGCCAAGACAACCCTTAAAGCGGTAGCTGACGCAGGTTATAAATATGTGGAAGCGGCTGGATATGATAATGGCAAGTTTTACGGAATGACTCCAAAGGAATTTAAGGAGGAACTAAAAAAACTAGGACTAACCCCGATCAGTACACATCAAGGATCGGTAACCCTTGAAAATGCAGATGCCCAGATTGCCGATGTAAAGGCGGCCGGTTTTAAATATTTTGTGATCCCAGTGCCACCAATGGGACTGTTTAAGTACGATGCGGCAACCAAGACCATGGGGATGACGGGCGGAATGGAAAACTTGGCCAATATCCTGAACACCTTGGGTGAAAAATGTAGCAAGGCCGGATTACAGCTTTTGTACCACAATCACGATTTTGAATTTGCCAAGGATAAGGACGGGGTAGCCACTTTGGATTATCTGCTGGAACACTGTAATCCCAAAAATGTCAATTTTCAAATGGACCTGTATTGGGTGACCAAGGCAGGTGAAGATCCAGTGGCTTATTTTAAAAAATACCCTGGCCGTTTTAAGATCTGGCACGTTAAGGACATGGACGACCAGGGAAGGTTTGCTCCCGTCGGGAACGGCCATATAGATTTTGCACGTATCCTGGCCAATAAAAAATTATCCGGAATGAAATACTATATGGTAGAGCAGGATAAAACCTTTAACATGACTCCCTTGGAGGCTATAAAGGTAAGCCAAGAAGGGTTGAAGAAATTTGGGTTTAAGTAATAAGTCGAAGTCTAAAAATAAAGTATTTTCTTGACAAGAGAGGCCCTTAAAGCCTCTCTTGCATTTAGGGCCCATTGCTATGACCAAGGTAGAATTACATCTACATTTTAAAATCTACAAACCCTTTGGGATGTTGAGTCAGTTTGGCTCCAATGATGCCAAGGAATCCAGAAAAAAACGCTTCTTGACCGAACTTTATAGTTTTCCGGCGGGCGCAATGCCGATCGGGCGCTTAGATGAAAAATCAGAGGGACTATTGTTGCTTACTACAGATGGTAAACTAAGCGATACCACGAATCGCGCCGGAGTAGAAAAGGAGTATTATGTACAATTGGATGGTGATATCACTGAAGCCGCCATAGACATTTTACAAACTGGGGTGGAAATTGGAATTGCCGGTAAAAAATACAGGACCAAACCTTGCAGCGCCAAAAAATTGCTTGTACCCCCTACCCTTCCAGAACCTGATAAAAAACTTCGTGTTGCAAGGCATAGGCCCAATTCCTGGATAACCATGGTATTAACGGAAGGCAAATTTCGCCAAGTACGCAAAATGACGGCAGCCGTTGGTTTTCCAACTTTGCGTTTGGTAAGGGTTAGAATTGGGGAAATCCACTTGGATAACCTACAGCCTGGCGAAGTACGGCCATTGCCATCATATCGGGCAATGACTTCTTCCCACACCAACTAAAAATCCTGAGTTTGTTTTAATGAACTACCTCGAGGCAGAACCCCGTCCATAGTCATGGCATGAGCGGACATCCAGATATCAGATTAAGACCTTCGAAGTTTTGGGGTTACAAGAGCCAAGAAACAAGACCTTTTTTGTCTTGGCTCTTGGTTCTTTGCTTATCGTGATTACCAAGACGCTACCCTGAGGCCCTTCCGACCAGACCTCGGGAAATTCCAATGATTAGCGCTTTAGGGATTCCATATCGATAACAAAACGGTACTTAACATCGGCCCTCTTTACGCGGTCGTAAGCCTCGTTGATATTTTTTATATCGATCATTTCCACATCACTTGTGATATTGTGCTTTCCACAAAAATCTAGCATTTCCTGGGTTTCCGCAATGCCCCCGATCAAGGAACCTGCTACCCGTTTGCGACCCAATATTAAATGTGCGCCGTGTATATCCAACGGTGCGACCGCCCCTACAACAACCATAGTGCCATCGCGTTTTAGCAGTTGCAGGTATGGGTTAATATCATGGCCTACGGGAACCGTATTCAATATAAAGTCGAAAGTTCCGGCCACGGCTTTCATGGCCTCGGCATTTTTGGAAAGTAGAATTTCATCGGCGCCCAATTTCTTGGCATCTACGGCCTTATCTGGAGATGTCGTAATCATAACGGTACGGGCCCCTAGTGCGTGGGAAAACTTGATCCCCATATGACCTAATCCTCCCAATCCCACGATACCTACCTTATCCCCCTTCTTTACCCCCCAATGCCTTAGCGGGGAAAAGGTGGTTATGCCAGCACATAGAAGAGGGGCAACAGCCTTTTCATCGAGATTATCCGGGATGTGCAGTACAAAGTGCTCGTCTACAACTATGGTTTCGGAATAACCACCAAAGGTGTGGCCTCCCAGATGTTTGTCCTTGCCATTGTAAGTACCTACCATTCCATTTTCGCAGTATTGCTCCAGATCGTCATGGCAGCTATGACATTCCCGACAGGAATCGACAATACATCCCACGCCAACAAGATCTCCTTTCTTTACCTTTTTGACCTTATTCCCCACTTCAATGACCCGTCCAATTATCTCGTGACCAGGAACAACGGGGTATTTGGAACCGCCCCAATCGTTTGCAACGGTATGGATATCGCTATGGCACACGCCACAGTACGTTATTTTAATTTTTACATCCCTTTCCAGAACGTCCCTGCGTTCTATTGACATTTCCTTTAAATCGGCTCCTTGGGATTTGGCACCATACGCTTTTATTGTCGTCATATTTTTTTCTTGAAATTACGGTTATTCCCACTTAAAATAAGCTCGAAGCCCTTTTTTAAATCAAGTTTAACACTAGGATTCATCGATACCGATCTTCCGGGAGAAACGGGAAAAAATCAGCATTTTTTTCTTGGTGTTGATAAAATATACTCCCGTCAAAAGAATGCTAGCGGCGGCAATGGACTGTCCCGTAATCTGTTCATCCAAAAAATACCAACCCAACAACAAGGCGATAACCGGATTTACATAAGTGGAAGTGGCCACCTTTTCCGGGGAAACGACCTTTAATAAATAATTAAAAGCGGTAAAGGCCACAATGCTCCCAAATACGATCAAAAGCAGCATGGAAAGCTGTACCGAACCACTCCATGAGTTGGGCAATGTCCAACGCTCTCCAAAAATAATACTGGAAATCATCAACATAAGGCCTCCGGCCACCATTTGGTAGCCCGTGTTTACAAAATAATTGGATGGTAAATCGGCCTTGGCCACAAAAAGACTGCTATACGCCCAGCTCAACATACAGAAGAAAATCATTATCATCCCCATAATGGAACCTTCACGGGTAATCAATGTTTTTTGGCTGACCAGCAAATAAATACCAACGATTCCCAGAACGACCCCCAAGATCGACATAGGCTGTATTTTCTTTCCTTGTAAAAAGAACATCAGCAACAAAACGATCAAAGGTTGGGCGGATATTTCCAACGCTGCAAAACCGCTGTCCACATATTTAAGCGCCCAGACAACGACCCCATTGCCAAAGGTCAAAAATAAGAAACCTGCAATTACCGTATTGAAAAGTTGCTTTTTGGATATGACCAAACTAATGCCCAAGATTCCGGATATGACGAATATTAGACCCCCGGCGGTAATAAATCGGATCGAGGCCAAAAAAAAGGGGGGTAGTTCAGAAACCGCAACCTTATTGAGCAGATAGGTAGATCCCCAAATCACATAAATGGAAAAAAAAGCTGCAACAATGAGCGCAATATTCTTGGATTTGGACATAAAGGTTCGGATATGCTTCTGGTGGACCGTAAAATTATGCATTACATTTCTAAATCCGACCACTTTATACTTATGGTTTCAATTTTCCAAGAAGACCTAATTACTTGTCGGGAATAAATTTGAGGGCAGCCGAATTCATACAGTACCGCAAATTCGTGGGTGCCGGACCGTCGTTAAAGACGTGGCCCAGGTGTAGACCGGTAGATTTTTCTACGACTTCATCGCGCGACATCCCATAGGAATTATCCTTCACCCAAAGGACGGCGTCGTCATTGATCGGAGCTGTAAACGACGGCCATCCTGTACCGGAATCGAATTTGGCATCGGAACTGAACAGCGGTTCTCCCGTGGCGGCGCTCACATAGATCCCTTTTTTATGGTTGTTAAAGTAGGGGTTGTCAAAAGCGGGTTCCGTCCCTTTCATGACCATTACTTCGTACTGAATCGGGGTAAGTTCCTTCTTCCATTCGGCCTTGGATTTGGCTTTTGGAAAATTGGCGGTCCGCGCCACCTCCTTGCCATTTGTCCCTGACTTGCCCGAATCGCTCTTTTTTGAATTATTCTGACAGGAAACCTGGGTGCAGCATAAAACTATTGTAAATAGGGCCAATGGAAACTTTAGTATGGAAACTGTCATTTTACAACATGTTAATAATTAAGACAATGTTCAGGGCAATTTCCCTGAATCTGTTATTTAAGTCGTCTTCTAAACCAATTACTTTCTTTTCTAACTGATTTTTTATACGGTTCTATAATAATTTCATGCCCTCCGGGTCCCATTTCACCGGTTGTTCCCGGTAATAACTTTCGTTGGCCAACAGCGCGGCGCCCGCTGCCCTTAGGCCAAAGGTGGGAGTCTCCAAAATGGTGAACTTCCCCCTCATCCCTTGAAAAAAGTTATGAAAATGATCGTAATGTGCTCCTTTATAATCTTTGGGAGCTTGCCAAGTGGTTTCACCGGTCCCCAGTTCGGAGTTGCGGGTTTCCAAGTGCTGGGACGCATAATATTCCCGTATTTTTTCCTTGGTAGCATCGGTATACGGCGTCATGGAATACCCTCCTGGATCCATCCCAAGTTTAGAACGGTTCAGTTTAACGGAATTTGAATCCACTTCCATGGAACCTTCCGTCCCCGTTAATCGAAAACCTCCTCCGCCGCCCGATCCAGCAATGAAATTAACGCGAAAGGAGGCATTAAAGGCAGCGTGGGTATCCGTTTTGGGAAAGTCATAAAGGGTAATGCTTACATCGGGTACGTCCCTGCCATCCTTCCAATATCGCAACCCGCCCGTTGCCAGTGCCCTATTGGGGCCATGGGAGCTAATAACGTAGTTTAAAGTGGAAAATGCATGGACAAAAAGATCACCTGCGACCCCTGTTCCATAATCCCTATAATTTCGCCATCTAAAAAAACGGGTATTGTCATAAGGGACCTTGGGAGCGGTACCCAAAAAAGTATCAAAATCTACCGTTTCGGGATTTGCATCGGGGGGAATGGGGTATTCCCAAGCTCCTTCCGCGGAATACCTATCGTTGTAAAAATCGAGCAATACAATTTCGCCGATCGCACCGTCCTCATATAGTTCCTTGGCCTTTTCATTTCCCAAGGACGACATGCCTTGACTGCCGATTTGGCAAACCAGTCCCTTTTGTGCCTTAATTATTTCATGGCCCTCCACCGCATCGTGGACCATAGGCTTTTCGCAGTAAACCGCTTTGCCCGCCTTAAAGGAATCCAACATAATTTTTTTATGCCAATGATCGGGTGTTGCAATAATCACGGCATCTATATCTTTTCTGTTCAAGAGTTCCCTATAATCCCTGGTCACAAAAAGATCGCTCCCCCACACTTCCTTGGCCCGGTCCAAACGACCGGTGTACAAGTCGCATACAGCAACCAACTTTACCCCTTCAACCTGCAAGGCGGTCAAAGTATCAAATGTGCCTTGAATCCCAGCACCGATAAGACCAATCTGTATTTGGTCGTTGGCGGAGAAAATACCTGGTTCGTACGTTCGTAAGAGTGGTAATTGCTGTTTATAGGAAGAGGCCATAATATATGGGCCCGAGGAAATAGCGGCCGTTCCAAATGCAATATTTTTAAGGAACTTCCGTCTTGGGTTGTTATTTTGATGTTTCATGGATCTGGTTTGACAATAAAGGATAGGTTAAATTAAGATATTTCAAAGGATGGACAAAATACTGGAAGTAAAAATCGGAAATCCGATGCGGAGTGAACTACTTCCAGGGTCAGATCAATGAAAGTGAACGGTAATAGACAAATCGATTATAAGACTGAACAAGGGAGCATTACAAGACCAAAAAAGGCATAAAAAAAGGAGATTCATATAAATCTCCTCACTTTGTATTGGGCTAAGCCATACAATATATTATTTTTCCTCTTCCTTAAGCTCAGATACCCTGCCGTTATATGACATAGTGCTACTATCACTCCCTTTAATGATCATATTGGCCCATCCACTACCACCAGTGGAAATGCTTACGTCATAAATTTGTGATTTACCCTTGGCACTAAAGTTGATTTCCACCCTATTTTTTTTGTCGTTGTTATTGACCTTATAGTTTTCCATCTCCCCCTTAAATTCAATTCCTCCACTATCACCATATCCACCACCTGAATAACGTCTGCCGAAAAATGGCATATAGCCATCGGCCATCCCATCGTTGATTTTTACAAAATTTTCATTTGTGGTCAAGCTAATGCTCCTATGGCCAGTTGGCATGGCCCTATCCCCTACAAACTTGTACTTTCCAGAGGCAATCAACTCTTTCATCGCCGCATATTCCTTCGCTGCCTTTTCCTTCTTCAATTGGCTTTTAGATTGGGCAGTCGTTAATTGAAAGCCCAGTACTACAACGCATAAAATGACAAAAATCCTCAATCTTATTAATTTATATGGATACACATTGCGGAAAATCTAAACTTTCTTTACCCGCACCGCATTTAGTCCTTTCATTCCCTTTTCGAGCTCAAAACTGACCTTGTCGTTTTCTTCAATTTCATCGATCAAACCACTGACGTGTACAAAATATTTTTCCTGATCAAGGTTGTCCAGAATAAACCCAAATCCCTTGGAGTGGTCAAAAAAGGAAACCTTACCTTGATGGACGGGGTCTATTTCTTCCTCCACCTTTTTAGGAATTCCGATAATAATGCTCTCCGCATCTACCTTTACCTTTTTTGATGGATCTGGTGGCGTATCTGTAAAATGTCCATTTTCATCCACATATACGAGCATATTATCCAATCCTCCGCCCTTGGATTTGGATTTGCGCTCTATCTTCTTTTTCTGTTTTTCTTCCCGCTTCTTTAATCTCTTTTTTTCCTTTTCCTTTTTACTGTACGTTTCTTGAGGTCTTGCCATTCGTTATTATTATTTTTTTATTAAAATAGTGAGTTGTAATTGAATTACCAAACGAATGATGGAAAATTAGGGGATATTTGCCAAAATATGAATCCAGCGATACAAATACGGGTCCAAAGTCTTTCTTGAACGTTAACAAAGATAAGTCATCCTTTCTAATTTTTTAGAATTCGCTTGACAAAAGGGTGATGTAAAGCAAATTTCCATAAATATCTCAAAGCCGACGGATTCAAAAATCGGGTTTGGAACGGTCACCTTTCTGTCAGTTTCATACTGATGGTTTAAGGATGGGGGCGTTCAGAGATTGAACCGGCATGGAAAACCTGGGTTAAGTTAATATTTCCCTAAAAAAGTAAAAATTCCTTACTGCCCCTAAACGGATTATCAGTTCTCATTTTCATAAGTTTCCAAATCCTTTTGAAGATCCAATTTTCTAAATTTAGGGGAAATCGCCCCGGTCAAAATCACGGTAAGCAAGGTCATTCCGCCTCCAAAGACAACGGCGGTTACGGTACCCATCAATTTGGCCGTCAAACCGCTCTCAAAGGCCCCTAGCTCATTGGAAGACCCCACGAACATAGAGTTTACCGACGCTACCCTGCCCCTCATATGATCGGGGGTACGCAATTGAAGAATGGTCTGCCTTATGACCATAGATATCCCGTCCGTCAATCCACTGAAAAACAAGGCTACCACAGAAAGCCAGAACCAAGTGGAAAGACCAAAAACGATGATGCACAATCCAAATCCGAAAACAGCCGCCAATAATTTCATGCCTGCATTCCTGTTCAACGGAAAATAGGCGGATGTGAACATCATTATCAAAGCACCAACGGCCGGAGCGGCCCGGAGAATTCCAAAACCTTCGGGGCCCACCTTCAGTATGTCCTGCGCATAAATGGGCAATAGGGCAACCGCCCCCCCAAAGAGAACAGCGATCATATCCAAGGTAAGTGCGCCGAGGATTATTTTGGTCCCAAAAACAAATTTTAGTCCCTCCTTAAGGCTCTGCATAACGGGTTCCCCAATTTTTGGGTTCATGATGGGCTTGGTCGAAATTTGGGTAAGGGTAGTCAAAGCCAATAGGGAGCATCCAAAAATAAGGCACATAGACCAGTGTACCCCGATCCAATGAATGGAAAATCCTGCCAGTGCGGGTCCAACGACGGCGGCCATTTGCCAAATTGAACTGCTCCAAGTGGCCGCATTTGGATACACTTTTTTTGGCACGATCAAGGCAAAGAGGGAAAAAATAGTCGGACCTAAAAAGGCGCGAACAATTCCGCCTAAAAAGACTAAAAAATAAACAGAATACAAAACAATTTGGGCAGACCATCCGGATACCACCTTGGGCCATGTCAACAGGAATAAACCAAAACTTATGACCGAAAACCCAAGGATACATTTTACCAATAATCCCTTTTTCTCTTTCTGATCTACAACATGTCCGGCAAATAACGCCAGGGCAACGGCGGGGATAACTTCCATTAATCCAATGATACCCAAGGATAGAGGGTCCTTGGTAAGACTGTATACTTCCCACTCGATGACCACAAACTGCATGGTCCAGGCAAAGACCATAGCAAAACGGACCAATAAAAAAATATTGAATTCCCTATAGCGGAGCGCCGCGTACGGGTCGTTTTTTTTCATGAAGCGGTTTTATCGGTGCAAAGATATTGAACTCGATGATTTATTGGGCATTCCCCTACTGAATTAGAAATCCAAATTTTGAAACCTTCCTATTGTCCATCATCCTCTCGGGTAAACGGAACAAACCTAACAGGCATTAAATTCTGTGTCTTGATCTTGCCCCCTATTTTCCTTACTTCCATAAAATGCTGTATCTCATGTGGCTCTCCAACGGGAATGACCATCCTGCCAGCTTCCTTGAGCTGTTCCAGCAAGGGAGGTGGAATGGCTGTGGGAGCGGCGGTGACAACAATGGCATCAAAAGGACCTTTGTCCGGCCATCCCTTATAGCCATCGCCAATTTTAAAATGAATATTGTCATAACCCAGGTCCCCCAATAGTTTCCTGGCGGCAAGACCAAGCTCTGGTACAATTTCTATGGTATAGACAGAATCCACGATTTCAGCCAAAACAGCGGCCTGGTATCCAGATCCCGTACCAATTTCCAAAACCTTGTAATTAGATTTTAGCTTTAGGGCCTGAGTGGCAAAGGCCACCATAAAAGGTTGGGAGATGGTCTGTCCGTTGCCTATGGGAAGTGGACCGTCCTCGTAGGCCCTTTTCTTGTATCGTTCGGGAACAAATTGGTGACGGGGAACCTTTCCCATGGCCTTAAGGGTAGCCGGATCTGAGATACCCTCTGGCTCTAACTGGGTTTTTACCATCTTGGCCCTTTCCTCCGAATAATCTGTCTGACCGGAACCTGTTCCAGTAGCAAACAGTATGGCACAAATGAAAATCCTATTTGTCATAGTTACATGGAATTTAGTTTCATGGATCAAGTTGGTCGTGTATCCATGCCTGAACGGAATTGACTAAAATTCAGCTATTTTTCTTGGAAGACAGAAATATAATGGCTTCTTGAAAGCAGTTGGTCAACATCCAACTGGTGGTCTTCCAAATTTAAGGATAATAAGGCAATTAGCAGTAGCAGGATCTTCCTACTAAAATTTAACTTTTATTTAAGAGAAAAATGTCTTTAAACGTTAAAATGTGTGCTTTATCGATTTTATAGCATCCTTTCGCGACATCTATCCGTATGTACAAAAAACCTAAAATCTATTATGATCATGAAAAAAATCGCATTAACTATTTTAACCATCGGAATGCTTACTGCCTGTGTTTCTAAAAAAAAGTACGTACAGCTTGAGCAAGAAAATGGACAAATTAAAAGTCAACTCACCAAAACCACGGTAGAAAAGGAGGAATTGGAACGCAAATTTGCCCAGATCCAAGCCAGGGTCGACGAGTATAACACCAAAATAAATTCCCTTACGGATGAGAACAATGCCCAAATGGTCAGTGTGGACGGGGTAGCGGTAATGTCCAATAACGCCAAGGTGCAGATGAGGAAAACGTTGCAGAACGTGGATCCCGATCAGTTGAGCCAAGCCAAAACCTTAAAGGATTCCATGAATTTGGCTATTAGCTACAATCTTAAGAAGACCATGGACAACAGTAGCCTTAACGAAGATGAGGATATCGCCATAGATATAAACGAGACCGTGGTCATGATTTCTATTTCAGACAAATTGTTGTTTAACACGGCCAGTTATAACATAAGCAATAAGGCCGATGCCATTTTGCAAAAATTGGCCGACGTTATCAATTCGGAACCCAGTGTGGAAGTTATGGTAGAAGGGCATACCGATTCCCGTACAATCCACAATGAAAAGGTTGCCGACAACTGGGACCTTAGCGTTTTGCGAGCTACTTCGGTGGTAAGAAAACTGCAAGATAAATACAATGTTGCGCCAGAAAAAATGATTGCGGCCGGTAGGAGCAGTTACCAACCTTTGGTAAGTAACGATAGCAAAGGAGACCGTGCCAAAAACCGCAGAACACGGATCGTTATCCTTCCGAACATCGATAAGTTCTTTGCCTTGATGGCATCGAACGAGTAACCTGTTGGAACATAATTAAAAATCGGCCTTGCACTACAATGGTAGCAGCACGGCCGGTTTTTTTTTAAGATAATTACCTAAAGTATATCATTGGGGCACGATTTCAGCTTGACTTTTGGAATTCCAGAGGTTTAAAACCCTAGGAAATCTTATTTTTGTTCTTCCCAAGACAAAATATAATGACCGATAAGAACGCTGCCCTCCTCCCTACCCTTAAAAATCACTTTGGATTCGATAGTTTTAGGGAACAACAGCAAACCATTATCGATTCCCTGCTGAACGGTAATGATTGTTTGGTCATAATGCCCACCGGAGGTGGAAAATCCATTTGTTTTCAATTACCGGCAATATTAATGGAGCGTACTACCCTAGTGATTTCCCCTTTGATCGCCTTAATGAAAGATCAGGTAGACGGCCTACGGGCAAATGGCATTGCAGCGGCCTTTTTTAACAGTAGTCAATCCCAAGGGGAGCAACGTGCACTTCTGGAAAAAGTGGGCACCCCGGAACTTAAACTCTTATATGTGGCCCCGGAAAGCCTATCCGCCCTTTCTTCCGTATTGGATGAAAACCATATTAGTTGCATCGCTATCGATGAAGCCCATTGTATCTCATCCTGGGGCCACGATTTTAGACCCTCTTACCAGCAACTGGGGTTTTTAAAGAAATCGCTCCCCAAAACACCGATAATAGCCCTTACCGCAACGGCGGACAAGGCAACCCGACAGGATATTGTCACACAATTGAACATTCCCGATGCCATACAGTTTTTGTCCTCCTTTGATCGCAAGAACATTGCCTTGGAGGTTAGGCCCGGCCATAACCGAATAACACAAATCATCCAATTTGTAGAACAAAGGCCTGGGCAGTCTGGAATTATATATTGCCTAAGCCGAAAATCCACTGAAAAGTTGACGGAGAAATTACAACATCAAGGTATTTCAGCTGAGGCCTACCATGCCGGACTCGATTTTGTTCAGCGCACCAAAATTCAGGAGGATTTTATTTATGACAAAACCCAGGTCATCTGCGCCACTATCGCTTTTGGGATGGGAATTGACAAGAGCAACGTGCGCTGGGTGATCCATTACAATATGCCCAAGAACATAGAGGGCTATTACCAGGAGATAGGCCGTTCCGGTAGGGATGGATTGGATGCCAACGCCTTACTCTTCCACAGCTATTCCGATATCATCCAGCTCCGCAAGTTTGCCGCGGGCGCCGAAAACGAGGAAATACAGTTGGCCAAGTTGGAACGTATGAAACAATTTTCCGAGGCCACGGACTGTAGGCGAAAAATATTATTGGGCTACTTTGGGGAGCTCTTGTCCGACAACTGTGGAAATTGCGACGTATGTAAAAATCCGCCCGAATTTATCGATGGTACCGTTATTGCCCAAAAAATCCTTTCCGCTATTGTACGGGTAAAAGAATCCGAAGCCATGGGTACGATCATAGATATACTACGAGGAGCACAAAATGCGGCGGTTCTGGACAAGAATTACCAAACCTTAAAAACCTATGGGATCGGGAAGGACATTTCTTGGCAGGACTGGCAGCACTACGTAATCCAACTTATCAACCAAGGCTATTGCGAAATCGCCTTTCATCAGCACAATGCCTTAAAATTGACGGATTTTTCCAAAAGGGTGTTGTTCGAAAATGAGGCGGTACAACTTACCCACCCATCGTTTGTCAAGGAAAAAATGGACATTGACCAAGAGGAAAGGGTCAAAAAACCCAAGAAGGACAGTCTTTTTGAGCGACTTAGAACTTTGCGTTCGCGGATTGCCAGGGAGGAGAACATTCCTGCGTATCTTGTTTTTAACGATGCCACTTTAACGGAAATCGACCAGAAACGGCCAATGAGCGAAGCCGAGTTTTTGACGATCAACGGTGTGGGCCAACGCAAATTGGAGGTTTACGGGGACCTGTTCATAGCCGAAGTCGCCCATTTTACCGCAGAAAAAATCAAGCGCCCAAAAAAAGAGGATACCCTGAAAATTACGCTCGACATGTATAAAGAGGGGCTATCCATCCAAGCGATTGCCGAGAAGCGCGACTTAAAGTCGAACACTATATTTTCCCACATTGCCAAATTGTACGGAAATGGGGAAGATATAGATATTTATGATTTTATTACCGAGCAAGAGGTCGATGCCGTAAGGAAAGCCAAAGTAGTTTTGGAAAACCCGGATGCTTTAAAACCCTATTTTGACCATTTTGGGGAACAAATGGAATATGACAAGATCCGAATGGCGTTGCGTATTTTGGAACGGGAATAGTTCTTTCCCAATGTTCCTTCCTATGAACCCACTTAAAATCCAGAACGATGAACCGATTCTTGAATCCGAAAATAATAAGCCTAATAATTTTTGCCGCTGTCCTAATTACTTCCTGTAAAGGATTAGAGGAGCCCGAAAACCCCGTAATGAAGAAGGTGCTCTGGAGTACAGGGGATACGAGTCACAACAATTACAGAATACCTTCGCTCATTGTTACCAATAACAACACCTTATTGGCCTTTTCCGAAGGGAGGGAAGCAGGGGATACTGGAAATATCGATATACTTCTGAAACGGTCCGTGGACAATGGGGTTACCTGGGAGAAACAAATTGTGGTTTGGGACGATTCCACCAATACATGTGGTAACCCCTGTCCCGTAATCGATCAAAGCACGGGAAGGATAATTTTGTTGATGACCTGGAATTTGGGCAGTGATCATGAAGCCGATATCATAAAAAAGAAAAGTGTGAACACCCGTATTCCCTTTATGACCTATTCGGATGACGATGGACTTACGTGGTCTGAGCCCCGGAACCTATACGAATCCTGCAAAGACCCAGCTTGGGGATGGTATGCGACCGGCCCCGGTGTAGGTATCCAGATGAAATCGGATAAATACAAAGACCGCCTCTTAATTCCATGCAACAATAGTTACGACAGCCCCAAGTTGTCGGTCCGGGATGGTTTCGGATACGGGTGCCACGTACTTTTGAGCGACGATGGCGGCGCAAATTGGAGGATGAGTGAAATGATAACTCCCGAAGTGAACGAAAGCCAAATTGTTGAATTGAACGATGGGGTTTTGATGATGAACATGCGCTCCTATAATGGCAAATCGAGCCGAGCCATTTCCTTTAGCCATGACGGTGGTGAAACTTGGTCAGACATAGCCCATGACCCGCAACTGGTGGAGCCCATTTGCCAAGGTAGCATTGTGCACTATGGCGGCTATAAGGATAAGAATATGTATCTTTTTTCAAATCCCTCGGTTCCTTTTGACAGGACCCATATGACCCTAAAGGCAAGCTTTGACGAATGCAGGACCTGGTCAAATTCAAAGCTCATTTATTCCGGCCCTTCGGCATATTCGTGTTTGACCAAATTGCCCAACGGCCATGTAGGGATATTGTTTGAGTGCGGAAAGGAAAATGCATACGAAAAGATGGTATTTTTATCTTTTGCCCCGGATGAGCTGTTCATACCCGGACCCATTATAAAATCCATTTCCCAATAATGAACTTAGGAGGGGTTCGAAAAATCAAAAAATCCTTTACTTATCCTAGCAATTGTGTCCCACAAAAAATAAAACTATTTCCCTTAAAGGGATATTGAATGTCTTGATTCATTGTTTTACCTTTGGACGGTTTAAAAATACCTAATGAAGATATCTTACAATTGGTTAAAACAGTTCATTAAAATTGACTGGGAAGCCCAAAGAACCGCTGAACTCCTAACCGATCTCGGATTGGAGGTAGAAGGAATAGCTCCATACGAATCTGTAAAAGGTGGACTGAAAGGTGTTGTTGTTGGGCATGTGCTCACCTGCATTAAACATCCCAATGCCGATAAGCTAAAACTCACCACGGTTGATATCGGCACCCCCACCCCCTTACAAATTGTATGCGGGGCCCCAAATGTGGAACAGGGCCAAAAAGTTCCGGTCGCTACCATTGGGACCACCCTATATACCCCGGGAGGAGAGGCATGGACCATTAAAAAAGGAAAAATTCGGGGAGAGGAAAGTCAGGGAATGATCTGCGCAGAGGACGAATTGGGACTGGGCAATAGCCATGATGGCATTATGGTACTTAGCGAAAATTTGGTTCCAGGCACCCCTTGTTCAACGGTATTTGAGATCGAAAATGACGAGGTTTTCGAAATAGGCCTTACCCCTAACCGTTCGGATGCAATGAGCCATTACGGGGTTGCAAGGGATTTAAAGGCAGGTTTAAAACAGAAGGATATAAACCAGGAATTAATAACCCCGTCCGCCAGTAATTTTGCGGTAGAGAACAGGGCGCTAAAAATAGATGTATCTGTAGAAAACAATGAGATGGCACCGCGGTATTGTGGTGTTACGCTGAGCAACCTTATTGTACAGCCTTCCCCCGATTGGCTTAAAAACAGGCTAAAGGCAATTGGGATAACCCCTAAGAACAATGTGGTAGATGCCACCAATTATGTCTTGCATGAACTGGGGCAACCGTTGCACGCTTTTGATGCGGCCAAGATCAAAGGCCACAAAATTATTGTAAAAACCCTACCAAAAGGAACCAAGTTTGTTACGTTGGACGGTGTGGAACGGGAACTGCACGAGGAGGATCTGATGATCTGCGACTCCGAAAAACCCATGTGCATGGCGGGAATTTTTGGGGGCATTGGTTCCGGTGTTTCCGAAGGTACAACCTCCATTTTCTTGGAAAGCGCCTATTTTAACCCGGTTTCTATAAGAAAATCGGCCAAAAGGCATGGTCTAAGTACCGACGCTTCCTTCCGGTTTGAGCGGGGCATTGACATCAACGATGTGGAATACTGCCTTAAAAGAGCCGCCCTTTTGATTACCGAATTGGCAGGTGGGGATATTACCTCGGATGTCATAGACCTCTACCCAAAGAGAAAGGATGACTATCAGGTATTCCTTACTTATGACAAGATCAACAAGCTTATTGGACAGGAAATTCCCAGTGATACCATAAAATCCATCTTGGCATCCTTGGATATTAAGGTTAAGAATGTTTCGGAATCCGGCTTGGGTCTGGCCATACCATTTTATCGTGTAGACGTAAGACGAGAGGTCGATGTTATAGAAGAAATCCTAAGGGTCTATGGGTATAACAACGTAACGTTCAAGGATAAATTAAATGCCTCCATTGCCCCTACCTCAAAATTCGAGGATTATAAACTACAGAACAGCATTGGCAACCAATTGGCATCGCTTGGATTCTATGAGATTATGACCAATAGCCTCACTACTCCTGCGTACCAAAATTTATTATCGGAAAGTGAGGGCAATAAAGCCGTGGAAATTCTAAACCCATTGAGTACCGATCTGTCGGTGATGAGGCAATCCTTGTTGTTTTCGGGCCTCGAAGCGATCTCGTACAACATCAATAGAAAAAGGAACGATCTTAAATTTTTCGAGTTTGGCAAAACCTATCACCAAAATGGGGACATCAGAAACGAGATCAAGCATCTTTGCCTCTTGGTTACCGGTAACCGAACCGGGGATAGTTGGACCCACGCCTCCAAAAAGTCGGATTTGTTTTATCTCAAATCCGTCGTAGAGAACATATTGCGGAGATTGGGCATTGCAAATACTCGATCGCTTGTCGAAAAAAGCTCCATATTTGCGGAGGGACTATCCCTTAATTTGGATAACAAAAGCTTAGTTTCAATTGGCACTGTCAAAAATTCGATCTTAATGGAGTTCGGTATTAAACAGGAAGTTCTGTTTGCCGACTTTAACTGGGATTTGATTTTGGATACATTGAGTAAAAAGGAAGTCGTTTATAAAGAAATTCCTAGGTTTCCCGAAGTAACAAGGGACTTGGCCCTTTTATTGGATAATGCCGTTACCTATCAGGAAATCTACGACCTAGCTTTTACAACCGAGAAAAAGTTCTTGAAGGACATTAATCTTTTTGATGTTTATACCGGTGACAATCTTCCGTCGGGCAAAAAGTCCTATGCCGTCAGTTTTACGCTACAGGATGAAAAAAGTACCTTGACCGATAGTCAAATCGATAAAATCATGGGTAAGTTACGGCAACGTTTTGAAGCTGATCTTGGTGCAAGCCTGCGGTAGCAATCAGTATTTTTTGTGGTAAGATAACGGTGTCTATTCCGTGGATAACCCCGTTGCATTGATCAACATCGGCAGTGGTTATTTTGGCCGAATTGCCAAGATTGTCCGTGAGCACAATATCCAATCCGCTCATGGTGGCGGTTATTTTATTCCCCTGGACCGTGGTAAAGGTAGCCTTTCCCTTTCCCCGGCACATGGCCCTTAATATTTTGGAGGCTGTTAAATTTCCGGGGACTATATGATAAGTTAGTATGTTGTAAAGTTCTTTTTGGTTTTCGGGTCGCAAGAGGGAACTGATGGTACCCGAAGGCAATTTCCCAAATGCCTTATCGGAGGGTGCGAATACCGTAAATGGCCCATCATGCCCTAAAATCTTATCTAAATGGGTAGCCTTTACCACAGCCAATAAGGTTTGGTAATTTCCCGATTCTTGCGTATTTTCAAAAATGGATTTTTCAGGATTCATCTGCATCCTTTCCTGGGCGGAAATGTAGAAAAAGGACAAAAATAAAAGGGTCGGCAAAGCACGTTTTAAGCAATTCATAGAATCTAAAATTTGGGGCAAAAAAAATAATCGATGAACGGTTCGATTATGTCGACAATATACAATGATTTTAGTTTATTTTCTAATCGGACTATTACCGTTCATAGATTTTAACTTTTTTTTAACAATTTATTTATCGGGCTAAAAATGGAAAACAAAGACGTAATTCCATAATTTTGATAGTAGTTGGTAAAAAAGGAAAAGATTATGCTGCTTAAAAGAACCAATATTGAGGAAAAACTGATTCGGGAACGCTTAAAGCAAAAAAAGGAAGAGTCTATTATTCAGGAGGTTAGAGAAATTTTACAACAGGCAGGTCAAGTTGATGATCGCATTTTTGAAACCTTGTCCTCCCCTGCCCTACCCAAAGCCGAATCCACTTTTAACTTTGACCTTTTGGAAACCCAAAAGATTTATCATATCGATCAAATAAAAAAGATTTGTATCGATTATAGGCTTCGATTTTTGGATTCCAAATACTTTAAGGGCAAAATTCCCCAAGAGGCGATCACAAGGATTAAGGAATTGGAAAAACAGCACGGTTTTGAAATAAGGAATTTCAAAATAATTGCGCCTTCCAGGCTCTTTAAATTGGAGGATAAGGACGACCCCCTCCTATTTGCCCCGATCGGGAACAATTATTTCTATTTGGTCCATAAATGGGGAAACGACCTCCATCCTTTGCGGAAAATATTGGTTTGGCCGTTTAAGGACCTCCTAAACCTGGTAATCTTGGTTCTTGCCCTAAGTTATTTGGTAACCCTAATGATACCTCAAGGATTATTTTCCAAACATGGTTCTGGCATAGAATTTTGGATCCTCTTCTTTTTTATGTTCAAATGTATTGCAGCCGTGGTCATATACTACGGTTTTGCCTTGGGCAAAAACTTTAATCCTGGCATTTGGAACAGTAAATATTACAATACCTGATTTTTCTGGTACAAACAAACGTTCCCTTTTATTTTAACGACATCAGTTTACAAAAATGGCATAGGGTATGCCGTCCAGATTTGTATTGTCGATGATTTTAGGGTCCGGAGCAGGCTTTATTCGGAGCAAACCTCCCAATTGGGCGTTACCGGCTTTACGATATCCTATAAGGATTAGGTTGTTCTTGGCATCATAGGAAACCATTGAAGTGTCCTCAATGTTATATTCAAATTGCAGTTGTGCCTCGGTGAGAAAGTTTTCATAATAATAATAGGTTGCCACATTCCCTGCAAAATCATAAACGGCAGGGATCTGGGTGATACTCCCCGATATTTCCTTGGGACGTCGATAGTACAACTTGCCGTCATTAAAAACACCCTCGGTCAAACTTCCAAATTTAGGGTCTTTTCCCGCATTGTACCTCACCTCGGAAATACTTTTCAACATAGAGCTATCTATAATAGTGTGCATCCCGGCAAAGCTCACCAAAATATTTCCTTCAGAATTTCTAGCGATTTTCTGGGCATCGAGCCCGAGGCTTATTTCATGGATCTGATTTCCGGCATTTGCGTCCACAACGACAAGACTATAAATTCCCGTTCCCTTTGCATCCCAACAAAGGGCAAACAAACGATTATTGGAAAATGCAAGTTGGGACGGTTCTTTGTCCACAGGTATGTCCTTTACTTCCTCGGTTTTTCTATCGATGGTCCTAATGAAATAATCATTTTTTAAAGTGACCTCGTTCCAGAGGCCAAACGCCATGAACAATTTTGTAGGGGAATGGGCAATTGCCTTGGGTTCGAGGGTACAGATGCCAAAATCTTCGAACACATCGATGGTTTCCTCCTGTCCGGCACCAAAATCATAATAGGCAATTTCTCCCTTGCCATCCGAGTCCTTGATGAATTGGCTAAAGGTTGTCCCTTCGCGATATGTGAGTTCCGATACTTCTGTTGGATTAAAAGAACTACCCCCGTTATCCAGGAAAACGTGTTCCAGGTCGGCATTTATGAGGGAGCCGGACCATTGTCCGTTGTGTTCCAAGATCATCGTATAATCTACTTGTACCCCGGAGACGGTTTCTTCACCAGAGCCTTGATCCTGGTCAGATTTACTACAGCAGAGTAGCGTGCATGCCAATAGCATGGTGAATGGTTTGTAGGTTTGCATGGTGTAAGAATTTGGGGTTCTTAACTAATTTGCTTCAATAAAATACGGTATAGTTTATACCGCAACAACATACATTTTGTCGCGTTGTTCCTTAATTGACTTATCTGACATATACTCTTCAAACGTCAAATATCGATCAATATTACCTTTTGGTGTCAATTCTATAATCCTATTGGCTACCGTTTCTGCAAATTCATGGTCATGGGTAGTAAACAGGACGGTTCCCTTAAAGTTTTTCAAGGAATTGTTGAAGGCCGTTATACTCTCCAGATCCAAGTGGTTGGTGGGCTCGTCCAACATAAGTACGTTTGCGCGCAACATCATCATTCGGCTGAGCATACACCTCACTTTTTCCCCACCGGACAAAACCGTACATTTTTTTAGGGCCTCTTCCCCGCTGAACAACATTTTGCCCAAAAAGCCACGGATATAGACTTCTTCCCTTTCCTCTTCGGTCTTTGCCCATTGGCGTAACCAATCGACTAAATTTATGTTTTCGGTAAAGAAATCGGAGTTATCTGCGGGCAAGTAGGATTGAGTGGTCGTAACTCCCCATTGAAAGCTGCCCGCATCCGCCTTTCTATTGCCGTTAATGATCTCATAAAAAGCAGTAGTTGCCCTAGAGTCCCTAGAAATGATGGCAACCTTGTCCCCTTTGGCCAGGTTGATATCTACCCCTTGGAACAATACTTCCCCATCCTCACTTGAAGCCGCAAGTTTCTCAACATTGAGGATTTGATCCCCGGCTTCCCGCTCCCGGTCAAAAATAATGGCAGGATATCGACGGCTGGAAGGTTTTATATCCTCGATCTTCAATTTGGAAAGCATTTTCTTTCTAGAGGTCGCCTGTTTGCTCTTGGCAACGTTGGCGCTAAACCTTAGTATAAATTCCTGAAGTTCCTTGGCCTTTTCCTCCACCTTTTTATTTTGCTGTGCCCTTTGCCTTGAGGCCAATTGACTGCTTTCATACCAAAATGTATAATTGCCGGAATACAGGTTCATTTTTCCAAAATCGATATCCGCTATATGGGTACAGACCGAGTCCAAAAAGTGACGGTCATGGGAAACTACGATTACCGTATTGGAGTAATCGGCCAAAAAGTTTTCCAACCAGCTGATCGTTTCATAATCCAGATCGTTGGTAGGTTCATCCATGATCAATACATCTGGGTTACCAAAAAGTGCCTGTGCCAAAAGTATCCTAACCTTCAACTTGGAATCTACCTCGGACATCAAAGTGTAATGAAGATCTTCCGCGATTCCCAGATTGGATAAAAGGGCGGCGGCATCGCTATCTGCATTCCATCCGTTCATCTCCTCGAACTGCACCTGCAATTCCCCTATCCTATCCGCGTTTTTATCATCATAATCTGCATAAAGGGCATCCATTTCCTTTTTAATTGATGCCAATGGCTTGTTGCCCATAACCACGGTCTCCAATACGGGAACGGTATCATGCGCGTTGTGGTTTTGCTCTAAAATCGACATTCTTTTTCCCGGTTCCAGATTTACCCTGCCCGAAGTTGGATCAACTTCGCCCGATAGAATTTTTAGAAAGGTAGACTTGCCGGCACCGTTGGCACCTATAACCCCGTAACAGTTACCTTCGGTGAAAGTTACGTTGACATCATCAAAAAGAACCCTTTTTCCAAATTGCACGGATAGATTGGATACAGAAAGCATATCGTGATTTTTAAAATTTGTGCAAAAGTAGTCAAAATTAACCCTCAAAGCCAACAATACTTGAACTAGTACACAAAGTTGTCCTTTAACTTGGCCCCCTAATATTTAACTCCCCATTAACAGCCTACCCACCTTGGGTTTATTAGATTTGTTTACTAAATGGTATTTCATTCTTTATGAACAAAATTTCATTTTATTTGTTTTTTGCTGTATTGGGTGGGTGTAATGTCGGGGGTGATAAATCCACCGGGATATACTTTGGTGGTGAAATAGTGAACCCTACAAGTGATTATGTAGTTCTATGCAAGGATGATAACATTTTGGATTCCATTCCTTTGGACAGGAATAACCGCTTCGCACTCCAACTAGATTCCTTGGCCGACGGGCTATACCATTTTGACCACAGCCCGGAATACGCCTATGTCTACTTACAGCAAGGAGACAGCCTGCAAGTAAGGCTGAATACGGTAGATTTCGATGAGTCCCTGGTATTTTCGGGAAAAGGGGAAGAAATCAATAATTTTCTAGTGGAACTTTTTTTGGCCAACGAGGAGGATGAAAAAACGGTTAATTCCTTTTACGCATTAGATCCGGTGAGCTTTGAACACAAAGTGGATTCTTTGACTTCCGTTAAAAAAGCGGCCCTGAGCAAATTAAAATCCCAGGTTTCCGTTTCACAAGATTTCCAGGCGGTTGCCTTGGCCTCCATAGATTTCAACGCCTATGTCTTCAAGGAAAAGTATCCTTTTATTCACCGCAGGAGAGTTCATGAAAAAAACATTCCGGAACTGCCTGCAAATTTCTATGATTATAGAAAGCACATTAATTACAATGATCGGTCTTTGGCCTATTACCGTCCCTATTATGACTTTATGGTACTTAATATAGGAAACATGTCCTATATGGATTGTATAAATAAATGCGCCAAAGCCGGTGAGGATTTTAACAAGCTTCATTTTAATGAACATAAACTGAAGCTTATAGACAGTATTTTTACGGAAAGGGACCTCAGGGACAATCTATTCCGAAATGTGGCCATGGATTATCTATTAAAGACCAGGGATGGTTGGGAGAATAATAAAATTTTCATGGAGGAGTTCCATAAGTTTTCTGACAACAACGAACATATAGCAGAAATTGATGACGTTTACCAAGGAATCCAAAACCTTCGCCCGGAAAGCAAGATTCCGAACGTTCTTGTCTATGATGCTTTGGGGAATAAAGTGGACCTGCAGGATGTTTCCCAGAAATATAAGAATACGGTCTTTTATTTTTGGACCGGGACACAAAGAACACAGTTTGATAATATTGCCAGACGCATTAAGCATCTTTCCCAAGAAAGGCCCGATTACACCTTCGTTGGCATCAATTTTAATACGGATTCCACGCTGTGGAAAGCTATGATGGAGCTGAACAAATTGGATACCAGTACCCAATTCCGGTCAGATAATTTTCAAGAACTCACCAAAGCGCTCATCATTTATCCAACAAATAAGGGAATTATAACCAAGGATGGACGCATCGTGGATGCCTTCGCCAATATTTATGGTTCCTTTTAAAGTTTTCCTTATATAGGCCCTTACATTCTTCATTAAACAAAAAAACCCGTCCTGAAAATCGTCTTAATAACAATTGTCCAGAACAGGGTTTCGTAGTATAAAAAGATATTCTTAGTTCCCCTTCTTGTAATCTGCCAAGAATTTTGCCAATCCAATATCCGTCAATGGGTGATTTAAAAGACCTTCAATAGCCGAAAGTGGTCCGGTCATAACATCGGCACCTATTTTGGCGCAGTCGATTATGTGCATGGTATGCCTGATGGATGCCGCCAAAATCTCGGTCTCATATCCATAGTTGTCATAAATAGTGCGTATTTCCGAAATCAGGTTTAGACCATCGGTAGAAATATCGTCCAACCTACCAATAAAGGGAGAAACATAGTTTGCACCTGCCTTGGCGGCCAACAGTGCCTGTCCACAAGAGAATACCAAAGTACAATTGGTCCTTATACCCTTATCCGAAAAATATTTCAATGCTTTTACCCCATCCTTTATCATAGGAATCTTTACGACGATCTGTTCGTGCAATTCGGCCAGTTCCTCGCCTTCCTTGATCATTTGCTTAAATTCCGTAGCCACCACCTCGGCAGAAACATCCCCGTCAACAATATTGCATATGTCGACATAATGTTTTAAGATATTATTTTTTCCGGTTATCCCCTCTTTGGCCATAAGGGAAGGATTGGTGGTAACCCCATCCAAAACCCCGAGGGCCTGGGCCTCGGCAATCTGATCCAAATTTGCTGTGTCAATAAAAAATTTCATACGTGTTCAAATTTTAAAGTTCATCAATGCCCCATTCTTTATTCTGGGCCCCACCATTTAACTTGGGGATCAGAAGAAATGGGAAGAGCTAAAATTACAACTTATAATGTTTCCAGAATAGTTTAACCCGGATTTTATATGTTGAAATTCAAAAATAACCTGTTTAGGTTACAAAAGAAATTTTCCAACCTTCGCTAGTTACATTCCAACAAAAAAAGGTCCCATCAAAGCGGACGGGACCCTTTACATTGCTTAGGGGTGGAAGACCGGTTTTCCTTCGACTTCCTGCCCGACTTTATCATTCAGGCGGGGGCTCAGGATAAACTTCTCAACCTT
>SWCD01003826.1_pt1 | contig 30680 bp, 26 predicted proteins | sample 4693011 | NCBI WGS metagenome assembly SWCD01 (sample SAMN10267278, study PRJNA491770) | bioreactor metagenome | isolation source: DHS bioreactor inoculated with marine | place: Japan: Omine Ridge, Nankai Trough | reverse complement strand
TCGGGCACGGCGACGCTGAACTGGTACGCCGCTGCTAGTGGCGGCACTAGCCTTGGCACGGGGACAAGCTTTGTTACGCCCAGTATATCGACCACGACGACATATTATGTAGGGGCCGTTGACAATGGGTGTGCCTCTACGACAAGAACGGCTGTAACGGCCACGGTCAACACTGCACCGACCATCACCGGGACAACCCCAGGTTCCACATGTGGCCCCGGAACGGTCACCCTAGGTGCCACGGCAAGCGCTGGGACAGCGACCCTGAACTGGTACGCCGCTGCTGCGGGCGGTCCGATCCTTGGAACGGGCACAAGCTTTACGACCCCAAGTATATCGACCACGACGACATATTATGTTGAGGCCACGGCAAATGGATGCTCCTCAGGGAGAACTGCTGTTGTTGCCACGGTAAATGCTCTTCCTACAGTTAATGATGTAACCCCAGCTGCCATTTGTGGCCCTGGTGTAGTTGTCCTACGGGCAACTGGTAGTCCCGGAAGCACGTTGAACTGGTATGCTGCGGCTACGGGTGGTGTATCATTGGGAACTGGTGTAAATTTCACAAGGAACGTTATTGTGACCACCACTTATTATGTAGAAGCCGTTGCACTTACTTGTATCTCGGTTGCAAGGACTCCGGTAACCGCTACCGTGAACCCGCAGCCCTTTGCTGGCCCAGACGTAAATGTCGCAGCCTGTAATTCAACCGATACGGGTGGTTCCACAACCTTGGATCTCGATCTTCAATTGACCGGTGAAGATCCTGGAGGGACTTGGACGATAACTACGGATCCTTCGGGAGGAATGATAATTGGAGCGGGAAATGTTGTTGATTTTAGTGGTCTCGCAGTTAATTCCGTATACGTGTTTACGTACACCACAAATAACGCGGTTGCACCCTGTGTCAATGACACGGCTACAGTAAGCGTTACGGTCACCGATTGTACATGTCCTGCAGGAAATGTGGCACCGGTGCTGGATACTTCGGTACCAACCGCCTTCTGTGATATAATCGCACAAGATCTGAACGAGTACACCAATAGTGTCCCTCCAGCGGGTACTGCCCTTACCTGGAGTACCAACCCCGATCCCACGGTTGCCAACGCCCATATTTTTAGTAATGTTGATGCGCCAGGTACTTATTACGGATTCTTTTATGATGCGGTCGACAATTGTGGCAGCCCAGTGTTGACGGTCAATCTGACCATCAACACTACCCCGGAAGTGCTGACTACCATACCTGGATACCGCTGTGGGATAGGAACGGTGACCCTGGGAGGAACAAGGGACCCTGGTGCTGTACTTAATTGGTACGATAGCGAGACCGGGGGTACCTTTTTGGGTACGGGAACCAGTTTTGTGACCCCGAGTATCGCCGAGACCACCACGTTTTATGTGGAGGCCACGGCCAATGGCTGTACTTCCGAAAGAACGGCAGTGATAGCAACGGTTTATGAACAGCCGAATCCGGGAGTGGCCAACAATACTTCGGCCTGCAGTTTGGCAGAGGGATTTACCACCGTAGATCTTAATACTAGGCTCGTTGGTGCCGATCCAGGAGTGTGGACAATTACCTCGGTCCCCACAGGGTCTACCGTAACGATCGGGCCCAATAACATTGTGGATTTTGTGGGACAGCCCGATGGGGATTATATTTTCACCTATACCACCAATACGGCCCAAGCCCCATGTACCGATCCGTCCACTACCTTGACCGTATCGGTAAGCCCATCGGATTGCGCTCCGGACGATATCGATCTGGAGCTGGTCAAGCAGGTAGACAAGGGTTCGGTGGACGTTGGGGGGCAAGTGACCTTTACGCTTGCGCTGACCAACCTTTCGGACATCCAGGCCACCAATATAATCGTGTCCGATCCCCTGGGCATCAGTTACGGTTTTCCTTATGTTGCATCCACTCCCTCCAAAGGGACCTATAATAATATCACGGGGGAATGGGCCATAGATGTGCTGGAGCCCCACGAATCGATTTCCCTGATTCTGGTCGCCAGTGTACCAGTGGAAGGGACCTTTACAAATATGGCCATGATCACGGCCTCTTTTCCCAATGATGGCAACCCGGCCAACAACGAGTCGTCCGTAGAGGTAGAGGTGCTCTCCACGGTTTGTCTTCAAATATTTAACCAGATCTCGCCCAACGGGGACGGCATTAATGATGAATTCATTATCAATTGTATACGAAACTATAAGAACAACAAACTCGAAATTTTTGATAGGTACGGGAACAAGGTTTTTTCCAAGACCAACTATGATAATACTTGGAGCGGAACGGGCAAGAATGGGGACCTGCCCAAGGGTACCTACTTTTATTCATTGGATCTCGGGGATGGATCTGCAGGAAAAACCGGATGGATCCAAATTATCAGGTAGAAAAATTGACTATGCTATATAAATCAAATCGATACAGAAACGGTTTATTATTTGTCCTTTTGGCCTGTTCGGCGATTGCGCTCCGGGGTCAGAAGGAACCACAATACACCCAATATATGTACAATATTGGGAGCTTTAACCCGGCTTACGTGGGTACCGTAGGTACTCCCGACATTACAGGATTGTACCGTGCCCAATGGATAAGCGTTCCGGGGGCGCCAAGGACCTTAAGGCTTGGGGCCAACATTCCTTTTGTCAACCAAAAAAATGGGATGGGATTCAATGTGATCAATGATCAACTGGGTCCCGTTTCCCAGACCTATCTAAATGTCGCCTATTCATTTCAGATTAACCTCTCGGAAGACACCAAATTGTCTTTTGGGGTCAACGCAGGGGGATCCTTGCTAAATGTGGACTATACCAAGGGCGATTTTAAGGATCCCAATGAGCCGTTGCTGAACGGCACCCAAGGAAACAATTTTTACCCCATCGTTGGGGCTGGTCTATTTATGTATGGGGATCAATGGTATACCGGAATTTCCGTTCCCAACTTTTTGACCAATGGTATCTATAACGACGAGGTGGCCACCCTGGTGGCGGACAAGATTCAATTTAATGCCATTGCGGGCTATGTTTTCGATTTTGGGGACGATTTAAAATTTAAACCGGCTTTGCTGGTCAATTATTTGGAAGGCGCCCCGGTAACCTTGGATGTATCGGCTAATTTTTTGTTATTCCAGGCCTTGACCTTGGGAGCTGCTTATAGGTTGGACAATGCGGTAAGCGGTTTGGCCGGATTTCAGATTTCCAACAGCTTGTTCTTAGGGTATTCCTATGATTATAGCACCAACGGTTATGGGGAATACAACAACGGATCTCATGAGATTATCGCCAAATTCTATTTGGGCAAAGGAGGAAAATCGGTAAAAACCAATAAGGAAAGCAGCACCAAACCAGCCAAAGGAGCACCAAAACAAATTGATACCCCAAGGTTCTTTTAGAAACGGTTTAAACCTTGTTTTAGAATGTAGTTTGATTTTTTTTAGACAGTTCTAAGTATTTTATGGTCGCATGGCACAGGCTAAGCGATGAAAGGATAACAACGAATTGACAAAAAAGCACAAGAAAGACTAACGGTTAAAATTTAAATAGTTTCTTAAACCAGTTCTTATTAAGATGTAGATTGCGATGAAGTTTAAAACCACTTTTCTGTTTTTATTTATAGTTTTTGGAATTTTTGCGCAAGACAAGAAATCCAAGGGAGATCTTCTGTTCTATGGATATTCCTATAAGGATGCTATAAAGGAATATAAAAAAGAACAGCTTAAGACCCCTTTGACCAACCAGCAGACCCTGAACTTGGCCGATGCCTACTATATGACGGGCAACTACAAAAATGCATCGGATACTTACGTAGAGGTTTATAAGAAGGACACCACCATGTCTAACTACCATTTCAACAAGATGCTCGAAGCTATGTCCCGAACTTCGGAAAAGGTAAAAATCCAGGCATTTCTGGACACAAAAAAAGATCTATTGCCCCTGGAATGGACCGAGAACGCCGATTTTAACCAGGAGCTTTTGGAATCCAATGTGAATGGGGGAACGGCATATACCATTTTCAATGTATCTGGAAATAGTCCCCAATCCGATTTTTCACCTACCTTCTATTCGGACGAACGAATCCTTTTTAGTAGTGGCCGGCCCGAAAAGGATAGGCAGGCTTATTCCCCTTCAGGGGAATCTTACCTGGATATTTTTGTGGGCAAGCTAAATGGGAATGGGGACGTGCAAAATTCCAACCGATTTGCAGGTATTCCCGCTTCCGATTTCCATAAATCAACACCGTACTTTTCCAAGAGTTTAAATGAAATTTTTTATGTGCTTTCCAATACCGCCGACGGGGAGTTGGTGTACGATAAAAATGGCAAAAATGCTTTGGCGATTGGTCTAGCGGGCCAAAACGGATCATTCGAGTACATATTAAAGGATCTAAGCACTTCGTTTTACTATCCTTTCTACGATTCCGGGACCCAACGTCTATATTTTGTGGCAAATTTTGAAGAGGGGTACGGGGGGACCGATATCTATTACGTAAACACCAACAACGGACAGATTATGTCGTCCCCGGTTAATTTGGGACCTCGGATAAATTCGCCTGGAAATGAAATTGCCCCTTATATTTTTAACAACAGCCTCTATTTTTCATCGGACGTATATTATGGTTTGGGAGGTATGGATATCTATAAATCCAATATGATGGCCAACGATAAATTTAGTATCCCCATCAATTTGGGGAGAGGAATCAATTCTACTTCTGACGATTTTGGTTTTATAATTAGGAACGGTTCCAGTGGTGGATACGAAGGTTATTTTTCTTCCAATAGACAAGGGGGAAAGGGCAAGGATGATATTTATGGATTTAAGGTTTCCGGGGAGCCCGGCTTAAAGACCTTGGTGCTTGTTGGCAAGATTTCCAATCCTAATACGGGTGAAGGTATAGACAAGGTGGCTGTACTGGTTTTAGACAAGGACGGAAAGCAGATAAAAGAAGTGTATTCCAATGAGAATGGCCAATATCGATTTGAAATTCCATGGCGGGATCATATCGTCTTGGAGATTCAAAAGGAAAGATATGGCACTTTTAGAAAGGAGTATGATGAAAAGGAAATTGGTGAAATTGTAAATAACAATCTAAATGTGGAGCTGCCATTTCTAGATGAGATGGTCACGCAGAAGGAGGGTAAAACGGTACTGAAAACAAAGAGGATAAGTTTTGACCGAGGCAAGGCTGCGATAACTCCAGAAACGGCCATGGTGCTAGATATGGCGGCATATGCCCTGAAGGAATTTCCCCAGATCCGATTGGCAATCGAAACCTATACGGATAGCAGGGGCGCAAGCAGTGTCAATCTAAGGATCTCACAGAATAGGGCAGATGCCATTAAGGATTATTTGATCAAGAAAGGGGCACCGGCAAACAGTATCATATCTTCTGTTGGGTATGGGGAAGAAAAGATTTTGAACAACTGTACCAATGGGGTTTATTGCTTGGACATGCTTCATCAGCAGAATGACAGATCTTTATTGGTCGTGACCAACTACGACTCCCTTTAGCGTTTAATTCTGAAAGGGAAACCGGCTCATTTAGGTGAAGACTTTGTTTAGACGTGGTTGGTCTCTATGTGCCATTCGCCAGATTTGACATAAAGCGATATGCGAATAGCGTTAAGCCAAATAGTTGATTTTGGACAGGATTTCCAATCGGAAGCGAAATCCATTGTCTATATCAATGCCTATATAGTCCTTATTTGGCCAAGGAGCAGTTTCTACATTCCTTGATTTCCCCGTAGTAGGTCATCCTATAACTGTACAAGGTTTTAACGGGAATTCCCAAGATGGCTTTTTTAATATAGGTAACCTTGGTGAGCAGAACACCCATTTTTTTGGTATACCTACTTTCGGGTTGGGTCTTTCTAATTACGGTAATCAACTTCATAATATCCTTTTTCTCATTCTTAGACGGCAAAGGTTTAAATTAATACCTCCAATAACAAAGGAAATATGTTAAGTTTTCATAAAAAAGTATATTTTAGTGCGCTTATTGAGGTCAATTTAAGATAAACCAAGTTTTTTTTGTAAATTTTCCATCAATTTGTAAGACTCAATTAAATGAGCTTACCTTATTTTTCTTCGATGACAAAAATTTCTCGATCAACAGCCTACTGGAAAGAAAATCTATCTTATTTGGCCATTCTCTTGGCGATTTGGTTCTTGGTTTCCTTTGGCTGTGGCATCCTTTTTAAGGAGGCTTTGGATCATATTCGAATAGGAGGCTTTGAACTGGGCTTTTGGTTCGCACAGCAAGGATCTATCTACATTTTCGTGATCCTTATCTTCGTATATGTCCGTTTGATGAACAAATTGGACAAAAAGTATGGTTATGATGAGTAGCCATCAAATTAAGAATTATATAATTGGGAGTTTAGGGGTTTAGGGTTTAGTTTTTTCAACTTTCATCCATTAGACCCTCAACACCGAACAAAATAGCACCGAACAAAATAACACCAAACTAATTATGAGCGTACAAACATGGACCTATATCATAGTAGGCATCACTTTTGCCCTTTATATTGGTATAGCCATTTGGTCCAGGGCCGGATCGACCAAGGAATTTTATGTGGCCGGTGGCGGGGTATCTCCTTTGGCCAACGGGTTGGCCACCGCGGCCGATTGGATGTCCGCTGCCTCTTTTTTGGGTATGGCCGGACTCATATCATTTAGCGGATATGACGGGTCCGTTTATTTGATGGGTTGGACCGGGGGGTATGTGCTTTTGGCCCTGCTCCTGGCACCCTATCTTCGAAAATTTGGAAAGTTTACGGTGCCCGATTTTATTGGCGATCGTTATTATTCCAACGTGGCCCGTACCGTGGCCGTAATCTGTGCGCTTTTGGTCTCTTTTACCTATGTGGCCGGACAGATGAGGGGAGTTGGACTCGTTTTTTCGAGATTTTTGGAGGTCGATATAAACACAGGGGTGATCATAGGTATGATCATCGTACTTTTCTATGCCGTTCTTGGGGGCATGAAGGGAATAACCTATACCCAAGTGGCCCAGTATTGCGTTCTGATCTTTGCCTTTATGGTGCCTGCTATTTTTATTTCCCTACAAATGACAGGGAATCCTATTCCTCAATTGGGAATGGGCAGTAAGGTTAGCGGGGAGGGGGTTTACCTTTTGGACAAACTGGACGGCCTATCCACCGAACTTGGCTTTGCAAACTATACGGACGGCTCCAAATCCATGATAGATATATTTTTTATCACCGCCGCCCTTATGGTGGGCACAGCGGGTTTGCCCCATGTCATCGTTCGTTTTTTTACGGTCCCAAAGGTTAAGGATGCACGTAAATCCGCTGGCTATGCCCTGTTGTTCATTGCCATTCTCTACACAACGGCACCTGCGATCGCGGTTTTTGCCCGTACCAATCTGATCGAGACCGTTAGTAATAAAAAGTACGCCGATATGCCAAAATGGTTTTCGAAATGGGAATCGACGGGCCTAATACAGTTTGATGATAAGAATAAGGACGGCACCATTCAATACGTTGCGGATAAAAAGGAGAACGAACTTATCGTTGATGCCGATATTATGGTCTTGGCAAATCCCGAGATCGCCAGGCTGCCCAATTGGGTGATCGCACTTGTGGCGGCAGGGGGACTGGCGGCGGCACTTTCTACGGCGGCCGGACTTTTGTTGGTAATCTCGACCTCGATTTCGCGGGACTTGATCAAAAAGCAGATCAATCCCAATATTTCCGAAAAAGGGGAATTGATCGCGGCGCGACTGTCGGCAATGGTGGCCGTTTGCGTAGCAGGATATTTTGGGATCAATCCGCCAGATTTTGTCGCTGCAACGGTAGCCCTCGCCTTTGGCCTTGCCGCGGCATCGTTTTTTCCGGCGATCATCATGGGGATTTTTTATAAGAAGATGAATAGGGAAGGGGCGATAGCGGGAATGGTAGTAGGCATCCTTTTTATGTTGTTCTATATGTTGAAATTTAAGTTCGATATGTTTGGCGGAGGTACCCCAAAGGATTGGTGGTTCGGAATTTCGCCCGAAGGTTTTGGAACTGTCGCTATGTTGTTTAACTTTATAGTTTCCATTACAGTTTCGCAATTTACCCCACCCCCGCCAATGGAGGTGCAGGAAATTGTAGAGAGCATTCGGATACCCAATGGGGTCGGGGAGGCTAGCGGACATTGATGCGCACAAATCAAATTTGTTCCGCCATTTATCGATTGCCTTTTTCCCATTGTTTATGGAATCTATTGGCCAATTGAAAAAGTTTAAATGAGTTCATTAAAAAATATCATATGAGTAATTACCATATCAAACATTTAGAGGAATATTTTCAGGTATACCGAAAATCTATCAGAGATCCCGAGAGTTTTTGGGAAGAAATTGCGGAGGAACATTTTGTATGGCGAAAAAAATGGGACAATGTCCTGAGTTGGGATTTTTCCAAACCGGAGATTAAATGGTTCGAGAATGCCAAACTGAATATCACCGAAAACTGTTTGGATAGGCATTTGACGACACGACGGAATAAAACTGCAATTCTATTTGAGCCTAATGATCCCAACGAGGAAGCTCAGCATATCACCTACGGGCAACTGCACGAAAAAGTTTGTAGAATGGCAAACGTGCTCAAGGAAAAAGGGATAAAAAAAGGAGATCGGATCTGCATCTACCTCCCCATGATCCCAGAACTGGCCGTTGCTCTTTTGGCTTGTGCCAGGATCGGCGCCATACATTCGGTGGTATTTGCCGGATTTTCTTCCCATGCCCTGGCCAGTAGAATTAACGATAGCGATTGCAAAATGGTAATTACCTCTGATGGGTCGTATCGAGGCGGTAAAACCTTGGATCTCAAGGGAATTGTGGATGTTGCACTTAAGGATTGTCCAGGGGTAAATTCTGTCCTAGTAGTAAATCGTACAGGGGAAAAAGTGGAGATGCAAGAGGGTCGGGACCATTGGGTGCAGCCGCTTTTGGATGCGGCCTCTCCGGATTGCGATGCCGTGGAAGTTGATGCGGAAGACCCTTTGTTTATCCTTTATACCTCTGGATCTACGGGCAAACCCAAAGGTATGGTACATACTACGGCCGGATATATGGTCTATGTGGCCTATACTTTTAAAAACATATTTCAATACCGCGAGCCGGATGTGTATTGGTGTACCGCAGATATCGGGTGGGTAACCGGCCATTCCTACATCGTTTACGGTCCCCTTGCAAACGGGGCCACCTCCTTGATGTTTGAAGGCGTCCCCTCTTATCCGGATTTTGGAAGATTTTGGGAGGTTGTGGAAAAGCACAAAGTGAACCAATTCTATACGGCACCTACCGCAATCCGATCTCTGGCCAAGGAAAATCTGGACTATGTGGAAAAACACGACCTATCCTCCTTAAAGGTATTGGGTTCCGTCGGGGAGCCTATCAACGAGGAGGCATGGCACTGGTACAATACCAATGTGGGCAAGAACAAGAGCCCCATTGTGGATACTTGGTGGCAAACAGAAACGGGAGGTATCATGATTTCCCCCATTCCATATGTGACCCCTACTGCACCAACCTATGCTACTTTGCCCTTTATCGGGATACAGCCGGCGTTGATGGACGAAAATGGCAACGAGCTAAAAGGTAATCAAGTGGAAGGTAGGCTTTGTATCAAATTTCCATGGCCAGGTATGGCAAGGACCATTTGGGGCAACCACGAAAGATATGGGGAAACCTATTTTTCTGCCTATAAGGATAAATATTTTTCTGGCGACGGTGCCCTTAGGGATGCCGTAGGCTATTACCGAATTACGGGTAGGGTCGACGACGTGATAATTGTTTCTGGCCATAACCTTGGAACTGCGCCCATTGAGGATGCCATCAACGAACACCCGGCGGTGGCGGAATCGGCGGTTGTAGGCTTTCCCCACGATGTGAAGGGCAATGCATTATACGGCTTTGTTATTCTAAAGGAAACAGGCGAAAGTCGACTCAGGGAAAACCTCAGAAAGGAAATTAATCAACAGATTACGGAACTTATAGGCCCCATAGCCAAGTTGGACAAGATTCAGTTTGTCTCCGGTCTGCCCAAGACTAGAAGTGCCAAGATTATGCGCCGTATCCTAAGGAAAATTGCAGGAAACGATACTTCTAACCTTGGGGATACCAGTACCTTGCTGAACCCGGAGGTGATACAAGAGATTATGGATAATGCGCTATAGGAAATGCTGTAATTGGTTGGGGCTAGCTTAATAAGCTTTAAGCACATAAATTAAAGAAGAAAAAGGACAAAGGAATAGAAAAAATAGACTAATTTGTTTGTCCCTCAGGGGAGAAAATAATTATCTCTGCCCTATACTCTATTATTTCGGTTATTGGCCTTGAATCATCATATTGTTAACTTGAATTTATTCGTATGAAACGCAGACAATTTTTGACCAAAAGTTCTATTGGGATGGCATCCGTGGGGGTGTTGTCACAGATTCCCCATACCCTATTTGCCGCATCATCCGCAAAGTTGGTTACCATGCCCATTGGGTTCCAATCGTATGTGCTGCGTAAGGATATTGGCCTAGATTTGGACAAAACATTAAAGAAAATGGTAAGCTACGGGTATGGGTACGTAGAAATGTGCTCCCCCTCGGGCTATATGAACGATTTTGCCCCCTTGGCAAAATATTCGGGCAAGGAACTAAAATCAAGGATAGAGGATACGGGAATTAAATGTATTGGCAGTCATTTTACGTGGAAAGAGATGGAGAACAATCTGGACGAACGTATTGAGTTTGCCAATCAATTGGGACTAAAGCAGTTTGTCTGTTCAGGTGGGTTGGATGCGCCAACGGAAGATGAGGTCAAAAGAAAGTGTGCCGCTTTGAACGCCATGGGCGAGAAGATAACAAGTGCCGGAATGGAAGCGGGATATCATAATCACGGTATCGAATTTAAGAACAAGTTCAACGGCAGACCGGAATATGACCTTATGTTGGAAGAGCTAAATCCAGATATGGTAAAGATGCAGTTTCAAACCGAGGTAATTACCATGGGTTATAAGGGGTCTACCTATTTTGAAAAATTTCCCGGACGATTTATTTCCGCACATTTACAGGATTACTCCCCTACTGATCACAGCAAAGAGGTTACACTCGGCAAGGGTATTTCGGACTGGAAGGATTTCTTTTCCGCGGCCAAGACAGGTGGATTGCAGATTGTATATGTAGAAATGGAGTCCAACCCAGGGACCCTAAAGGATAGTATCGCCTATTTAAAAGGGCTTTGACCGAATTTCATTAGGGGAGAGACAAGTCATTATAGAAAATGGGATCAATGCCCAGGTGGCGAAATTGGTAGACGCGCTGGTTTCAGGGACCAGTGGCCGTAAGGCCGTGCAGGTTCGACTCCTGTTCTGGGTACTTTTTTAGATTATTGGCTCTTTGTCGGCAGGAATGGCCACGGTATTAGTATTAAGATTATGGGGCGAATTCCTTATTCTTAAACCCCTGGAAAATATTCTATAGGCTCTTAATAACACCTGCATTTTCATTGCCAATATTTTTTAAAAGCTGATTATTTTCCACTTCTATACGAAATAAATAAAATTTGAGCTTGAACTTGAATTTGTTTTCCGCCAACAGCCAGTGGAAGACTGGCCACTGAAAACCGGCTACCATCCCCCCGAGGCTCCGCCTCCGCCAAAGCCGCCTCCTCCAAAACCGCCACCGAAGCCGCCTCCTCCAAAACCGCCACCGAATCCTCCGCCAGAAAAGCCACCGCTTCGTCCGCTCCTGCCCATGTTGCTAAGGATGATCATATCCCATATTGAAGGGCCCGAAGTTCGGCGACCGCCGTTCTTGCCGCCGCTTCCCTTGTTTTTGTTGGCTAGGATAATTAAGATGATGATAAAAATAAGAATTGGGAACAAGGACCGGAACGGAAACCCTTTGTCCTTGCTCCCCAAGGAGCGATCCTCCTTAAATTCGCCCGTAAGAACCTTAAAAATGGCATCGGAACCCCGATCAAGCCCGGCATAGTAATCGCCTTTCTTAAATTCTGGTATGATGACGGTTTCAATAATCCTTCTGGACATGGCATCCGTCATGGTGCCTTCTGTCCCATATCCGGTGTTGATCGCCACCCTACGGTCATCCTTGGCCAAAATCACCAAAATCCCGTTATCCTTACCCTTCTGTCCAATCCCCCATTTTTGGCCCCACTGTGCCCCTAGATAATTGATGTTCTCCCCTTGGGTAGAATTGATTATTGCGATTACGATTTGTGTAGAAGTGCTGTCGGAATAGCGGATCAGCTTTTGTTCCAAGTTTGTTTTTTCGGAGGGTGACAACAGATGGATATAATCGTAGACGCTGGTCTGTTCCGCAGGTTTGTCGGGAATCGTAAATTGTGCAAAACTAAAAGTGCAGCAAAACAGAAGAAGTAAAAGAATGCTACCCTTTGGAAATCTCATTGCTCAGTTCGTTTGTATCGTCGTGTTGCCAGGGAAAATGTGTTTTTAATTCTTGTCCGGCCTTAAGTATACCTGCCACAAGTCCTTGCTTAAATTGGCCCTTTTGAAAGTGGGTCTGCATGATGTCCTTGGTACTGTCCCAAAAATCCTTGGGGACCGCCTTGTGGATGCCTTTATCGCCGCAAATGGCAAACTTCTTGTCTGTCACGGCAACATATATCAATACCCCGTTGTCTTCCTTGGTATTATCCATCTTTAATAGATGGAAGATTTCCTGCGCCCTTTTATAGGGTTCGAGATTTGTTGAGGCTTCAAGGTGGACCCTAATTTCCCCAGAGGTATTTCGTTCGGCCTTTACAATGGCCTCAACCACTTCCGCCTGTTCCTCGTCTGATAGGAAACCCTCCACTTGGGACATAGTGTTCTTATTTTTTGAAGTCAAAATTCACATCGGGCGCTTTTTCCGCCCCTGCCTCGGATTTAAAGTAGGCGAGTTCTTGGAAATTGAACATCCCGGCGAGTATAGAGTTTGGGAAGGTTTTAATATGTTGGTTGTACGGTTGCACGGTTGCATTGAAGCGATCTCGGGCTACATTGATCCTGTTTTCTGTGCCTTCCAATTGGGATTGTAGGTCCATAAAATTTTGAGTGGACTTTAGGTCGGGATATCGTTCCACAGATACCAAGAGCCGGCTAAGCGCACTGCTAAGACCCCCTTGTGCCTGGTTAAATTGTGCCAATTGATCGGGGGTGATGTTGCTGGGGTCGATGGTGACCGAAGTAGCCTTGGCCCTGGCGTTGATTACATCGGTAAGGGTTCCCCTCTCAAAATCTGCCGCACCTTGCACGGTCTTTACCAGATTGCCGATAAGGTCGTTTCTACGTTGGTATGCACTCTCTACATTTCCCCAGGCCTGAGTGGAGGTTTCCTTCAATTTTACGGCAGTGTTATTAAACCCTACCGCCCAACGGTATAATCCAAAAGCAATGACTACAATGATTATTACGGGAATGAGCCATTTTTTCATGATCGGTGAATTTAATGTTGATTTATAACTGATTTTTTATTTTGACAAGTTCGGCCTTTACCAATTCCAGCTTTTGTATAATGTCGTAATTGGTAAGTGTTTTTTGCTTTTCTTCCTTTAGATGCGTTTTTGCTCCTTCAAGGGTAAATCCACGTTCCTTGACCAAATGATAGATCAATTGGAGGTTTTTGATATCCTGTGGAGTAAATTTACGGTTACCCTTGGCGTTTTTTTTAGGTTGAAGTACATCGAATTCCTTTTCCCAAAAACGTATCAGGGATGTATTTACCCCAAAGGCAGCGGCTACCTCTCCAATACCGTAATACCTCTTTTCTGGAAGTTCTATGTGCATTAATCCAAGGATTGGTTTTCTTGTGAGGCATATTTTAACATGTCCTCATATTCTTCGGCTGTTAAACTTCCGTAATAAAAATTCATCGGATTGATACGTTCCCCATCCTTCCATACCTCATAATGGCAATGGGGCCCTTCCGACCTACCTGTGCTTCCAACGAAACCAATAAGATCTCCACGACGTACTTTTTGTCCTGGTTTTACATTATAGGCGCTCATATGGCCATAAAGACTCATATATCCAAATCCATGGTCAATACGGACATGTTTTCCATAGCCGGAGGATTTGTTGTCCGCCCTGGTCACGATCCCATCACCCGTAGCATGGATCGGAGTGCCCTTAGGCGCTGAAAAGTCCATTCCCCAGTGCATCTTTCTAGCCTTGGTAAATGGGTCCGAACGCCAGCCAAATCCGGAGGCCATTCGTTTTAGATCTTGATTGGGGATGGGCTGGATCGCGGGAATGGCCGCCAAAAGTTTTTCCTTTTGCGCTGCCAGCTTGGCAATCTCATCCAAGGACTTGGATTGGATCACCATTTCTTTTTGAATTATATCCAACCGCTTGGTGGTGGAGATGATCATATCCGAATTGTTAAAGCCTTCCAGCGACTTGTATCGGTTGACACCACCAAAACCGGCCCGGCGCTGTTCGTCGGGAATGGGATTGGCCTCAAAATAAACTCTGTAGATGTTGTTGTCCCTATCTTCAATATTGCCCAATACCTGTTCTATTTGCTCCATTTTCTTATTTAAAAGCTCAAACCGGAGTTCATAGTTCTTTACCTCCCTTTGCAAGGAAAGTTCCTGTGGTGTATTTAAAATACTGGTATTAAGCAAGATGGCAAGTCCAAAAAAGCCAAAGAGGGCCGAGCCCGCCAAGAATAGGGCGACATTTCTATATTTCCTGGATTTCTTGGGCTCTATCTTACGATACGACAAGGTATCCGGATCGTAAAAATATTTAACTTTAGACATAAGTGTAATTTATGCTATTTTTGTGCTTCCAAATAGCAAAACAAACAAATATAAAAATTGTTTTGTACAATCCGTTAAATTTATAAAAAGCTTACCATTTTCAGATGAAATCCCAAGAAATAAGAGCCGAATTTTTAGATTTTTTTAAGAAGAAGGGCCATCAAATCGTTCCATCCGCTCCCATGGTCATCAAAGATGATCCTTCCTTAATGTTCACCAATGCGGGCATGAACCAGTTCAAGGAGTTTTTTCTAGGAAATACGGTTCCAAAACACCAAAGGGTAACGGATACCCAAAAATGCCTTCGGGTAAGCGGTAAGCACAACGATCTGGAGGAAGTGGGCAAGGATACGTATCACCATACCATGTTCGAAATGTTGGGAAACTGGAGTTTTGGCGATGCCCACGGTAACGGTGATGGGTATTTTAAAAAGGAGGCCATTCACTGGGCTTGGGAATTGTTGACCGAAGTTTTTAAAATTGATAAGGATTGTCTTTATGTTTCGGTATTTGAAGGGAGCAATGATTCCGATCAACTGGAATTGGACCAGGAAGCCATGGATATCTGGAAGGGAATAATTTCGGAAGACAGGATCCTATTGGGCAACAAAAAGGATAATTTCTGGGAAATGGGCGACCAAGGACCGTGTGGCCCATGCTCGGAAATTCACGTGGATTTACGCTCCCCGGAGGAGAAGGCTAAAGTTCCTGGAATATCCCTGGTAAACAAGGACCATCCACTTGTTGTGGAAATATGGAACCTTGTCTTTATGCAATACAACCGAAAAGCAAATGGAAATCTCGAATCCCTCCCTGCAAAACACGTAGACACCGGAATGGGATTTGAGCGGTTGTGCATGGTTCTCCAAGGAGTAAAATCGAATTATGATACCGATGTTTTTACCCCTATCATTCGGGAAATTGAGACAATCGTTCATTCAAAATACGATAAGGACGAACCTACAAATATTGCCATACGCGTAATTGCAGACCATATTAGGGCAGTTGCATTCTCTATTGCGGACGGACAATTGCCAAGCAATACGGGTGCCGGTTACGTGATCCGTAGAATATTGAGACGTGCTATTCGATATGGATTTACCTTTTTGGAGGCCAAAGAACCTTTTATGTTCCGTTTGGTCAAAGTGTTGGCGGATACTATGGGCGATTCCTTCCCCGAACTTAGGGAACAACGTCAATTGATCGAGAACGTGGTGCGGGAGGAAGAACATTCCTTTCTTAAGACCTTGGATCAAGGGTTGGTGTTGTTGGACAGCATTTTGGCCAACAGCCAAGGAAAACAAGTAGACGGCAGAAAGGCATTTGAACTGTACGACACCTACGGTTTTCCGATAGATCTTACCGCCCTAATTTTGGGTGAGCGGGGCTATACCTTGGACGAGAAGGGGTTTCATTCCGCCATGAAAAAGCAAAAGGAGCGGTCCAGGGCAGCATCGGAAGTCTCCAAAGAGGACTGGACCGTGTTAACGGACGATCATGAGCAAGAATTCGTGGGCTATGATCTTTTGGAAACCCATGTAAAACTGGTAAAATATAGGAAGTTAATTTCCAAAAAGGAAGGCGAACAATACCAATTGGTGTTCAATCTTACACCGTTTTATCCCGAAGGGGGCGGACAAGTAGGGGATAAGGGCTATTTGGAAGCTCCAAACGGGGATGTTATCTATATACTGGATACCAAAAGGGAAAACAACGAAATCATCCATTTTTCCAAGGATTTGCCCGGAAATACAAGGGAGACCTTTAGGGCCGTTGTAGACGGTAAACAGCGACAACGTACCGCTGCAAACCATACCGCTACCCACTTATTGCATCAGGCCTTAAGGGAAATTTTGGGGCCACATGTGGAACAGAAAGGTTCTGCGGTGCATTCCAAATATCTACGGTTTGATTTTTCCCACTTTGCCAAACTTACTACGGACGAGTTACAGGCGGTGGAGCATTTTGTAAACGCCCGGATCGAAAGTCGGTTGCCCTTGCAGGAAAATAGAAACGTTCCTATGGAGGAGGCTTTAAAACAGGGAGCCATGGCACTTTTTGGCGAAAAATACGGGGATTCCGTTCGTACCATTCGTTTTGGGCAGTCCATAGAGCTTTGTGGGGGAATCCATGTTAAGAACACCGCGGATATATGGTATTTTAAGATAAGGTCCGAAGGTGCCGTTGCGGCGGGCATAAGGCGCATAGAGGCCATCACTTCCGATGCGGTAAAAGACTTTTATATAGAAAACGACAAGGTCTTGGTTCAAATCAAGGAGTTGCTACACAATCCCCAAGATACGGCCAAATCGGTGGAAGCCTTGCAAAACGAAAACTCCCGATTAAAAAGGGAGGTTGAAATCTTGCTAAAGGATAAGGCCAAAAATCTTAAGGCAGATCTTTTGAACACGTTAAAAGATGTTAATGGAATAAAATTCTTGGCCCAAAAGGTAGATTTGGATGCGGCCGGAATCAAAGATCTTTCTTTCGATATGGGAAGCAACAGGGACAATTTATTTCTGTTGTTCGCCACGGAACAGGAAGGGAAGGCACTTTTGTCCTGCTATATTTCCAAAGAACTGGTAGCCAAACGGAATTTGAACGCCGGGACCATAGTCCGGGAACTCGGGAAATATATCCAAGGGGGCGGCGGGGGCCAGCCCTTCTTCGCCACTGCTGGGGGTAAAAATCCTGCCGGAATCGAGGAAGCCTTGGAGAAGGCGAAAGATTATTTGAAATAGGGAGAACCCCAAAGGTTTTTAAAATCTTTGGGGTCTAAAAATCCGACCTCATGAAACTCCAGACCCACATTCCGTTCTCCAAAGCACAACATGGAATAGACTATCAGAGTCAAGTATTGTTGGTTGGCTCCTGTTTTGCGGAAAATATCGCTGACAAATTGGATTACTTTAAGTTTAGAGCTTTGTGCAATCCGTTTGGCATATTGTTTCATCCCGTGGCCGTCGAGAATTTGATCGGCAGATCCCTACAAAAGAAATATTACTCCGATCGTGAGGTTTTCTTCCACAACGAACGTTGGCATTGTTTCGATGCCCATTCCGATATAAGCGATGTTTCTCGGAACAACCTGATCCTTAAACTGAACGGCGGCCTCAAAACAATGGAAGAGCAGATCAAGATCGCCACCCATATAATTATAACCTTGGGCACCGCTTGGACGTATCGACATATAGAAACCGGACATGTTGTGGCCAATTGCCATAAAGTTCCGCAATCTGGGTTCTCCAGGGAATTGTTATCTGTTCAAGATGTTGATCTGAGTTTAAGAAACATCAAGGAACTCATAGGATCCATTAATGAAAGGGCCCAGGTTATCTTCACGGTGTCCCCGGTAAGACATTTAAAGGACGGGTTTGTGGAAAACCAATGCAGCAAGGCCCATCTTATCGCTGCAGTTTATCAAATGAACAAAAATTCGCAACTTCTGCCCAGCACCTCGTATTTCCCATCTTACGAACTCATGATGGACGAGCTTCGCGATTATCGGTTTTATGCCGAGGATATGGTACACCCCAATGCCCTGGCCATAGATTATATTTGGGAAAAATTCACGGCGGTTTGGGTTTCCGAAACTGCCTATCCCACCATGCAAAAGGTAGATGTGGTGCAGAAAGGATTGCTACATAGGCCTTTTAACCCGGAATCGGAACAACACCGACAGTTCTTAAAATCGCTGAAGGAAAAAATCGATTCCCTTCAACAGCAGTATCCATTTATGGGTTTTGGATCGCAAGGAGAGGATTCTGGGGCAAAGAACCAAGACTAAAGAACATAGAAAACAGATAAAAAGGTTTATGAGTATATTGGTTTATAAGTTTATATGTTTAGAAATTTAGATTTTTAGCATAAACCATCAACCATCAACTATTTTTAGGATGAGCCAAGAACCAAGAGCCAAGAATCAAGAGTCATGTACGTCCCTGATAAAGGTGACCACTTAAAGATTGAAAACTCAGGGCGCTTTTTGGATGGAGTATTTAATCTAACTTTGCATATATGAGGAAAATAGTTTTTGGTGCCCTTATCACTCTGGCATTGGTGCTTGTTTTTCGATCTTGTAGGGAAGACCGGGACGAAAAATCGATACTGCAGGAGAATTCCATGTTGATACAGCAGGAAATCCAGAACGTTTCCAAGCTGATCGTGACCGAAGGTCATTTTGCCGAGGTATACAATTATAGGGATTCCCAACAATTGTTCGGCGCTCTGATTACGGCGGATAAAAAAGCACTGGTTGTAGCCAATGCCGAAGTGACCGTGGCTTACGATCTGTCAAAAATTAAATTTCAGGTTGACGAAAAAACCAAGACCTTACGGATTGTTAGTATTCCGGAGCCCGAGATCAAGGTGAATCCCGATTTTGAATATTACGATGTTACCGCCGATTATCTCAATCCATTTAAGGCCGAGGACTATAACAAAATAAAGAAGAACGTAAAGGCTTCGCTGATGAAGAAAATAGAGGTATCTTCCTTGAAATCCAATGCGGAAAACAGATTGATGAGCGAGCTTTCCAAGTTCTATATCCTTACCAATTCTATGGGGTGGACGTTGGTATACGGTGACCAGCCCGTGGAGCGTTTGGACGATTTACAACCGATCAAGGATTAACATCAACCTCTACAATTTTACCTCACCCATTTGTCCGCCCATTTAATATATTGTTCCCAATCGTAATCGGTAACATCGTGTTTGCCGGTTCTGATATGGTAGGAAACGGTACTCCCTATCGGCGCGTTGGTCTTTGGCATTTCATTCGATTCAATACCGTCTTTTCCAAAAAGGGCGTACACCGGGGAGGCATAGTAGGCCGAAAGGAATTCCCCTTTGGGGTCTGCCCATTGGTCATCTTCAGCACTGGCAACATAGAGTGGCCTGGGTGCTACCATCGCCAGAAGTTCATGCTGATCTATAGGCAATGCCTCTTCTTTCTCATTGAAATTTTTAAAGTTTTCGCAAAACCAGGCCGGAAAGGAAGCATTGATCTTCCCAATGGTCTCCCCATATTTTCTTTTGGACAAAGCGGCACCGCCACAACCCGAATCGTTTGAAATTACACCGGCAAACCTATCGTCAGTGGCCCCTGCCCACAATGCCGCCTTGCCCAATCGGGAATGTCCAAATACGATGATCCGGGAAGCGTCTATATCCACATCTTTTTCCAGATAGTCCATCGCCCTGCTATATCCCCATGCCCAAGCTGCAATCTTTCCCCATTCATCCGGTTTTGGTAAAATCTGCCTCTTTTTATACAAGAGTGGCTGGATGCCCTCGTTAAAATCGTCCCTGTCCGGCGCAACTTCGCCATAGTAGATGGTTGCAAGACCGTAGCCTGCATCGATAAGTTTTTCTATGGGCCATCGGTCGGATCGTACACCACGAGCGGACTCGGAAGGGGCATGGGTGGGAATGCCCAAAGATTCCGAAATACGGGTCCAGGCCATCGGGACAATAATATTCGTATCGGAGCAGACGGTATGGTTCCCGAAAAAGTTATATCCCAAATAAATTGGGGCCCTTTCCACGTTTTTCGGCAAGTACAACAAAATTACAAAGCTAAGGGACTTGCCGTTATTGTTAAAGGCAAGCTGTACCTGCTTCCGCGTGGCTTTGCCGTTCAATGCGCTGTCCGAACTTTCAAGGATCTTTGTGCCAGCGATTTCCAATTCCCCAGGAATCTTGCCATAAACTTGGGTTTCAAAAAAATTGTATAATTCCGGTCTTCGGGTTTCGGTCCATTCCTTAGCGGTCTTGATTTGTTCCCCATCAAAGGTGGTAAGTGCATCAGGCAACTCAAATATGGGAACCTTGGACTCGTCGTAGTTGGTCATTGTTTGAGAAAATGATTTAGGTGTAAATTGTAAAAGGATTAGAAGTAAAAATAGATTTTTCATGGTTTGGATGGTAAAAACAATAATTAGGAACCGACGATCAATTTAGGGTTTGGGTTTGAACTTTTTTATCCACTAATCCCAACCCGTCGTCTATCAGATGTCCGACCTTGGGGTTATCTTGCTTCACATTTTCTAAATGCACTTTAATCTCATTCCCAAATGCTGTGTCGTGGTTGCTTTTGGCCAATTCGTATAATTCCACAGCAAGCAGCCAATCCTTTGGAAAGTTCGATTTTATTTCCTGGAATACTTTATTTCTGGAAATTGTGGTATTGAGGCCTTCGCGATATTCCCTTACTTGCCGGTATAGTTGTTCTAACTTTTCGGTTCTTTTCTTTTTATGGGTGGTGGTGGATTTGCTAGTTTGATGCGTCACCATATCAAAACTGTTTACATCGGCAGGACCGTTGAAGGCAGAAACCACCTGTCTGCCGATCGCCATATTATAAACCCCGTCTTTAGATTCAAAAATGATATTCCCGTGATGGGTCACACTACAATTCTTAAAGGTTATCAGAAGTATTTTACCTTGCAAATTTCGGGTTCCGGTAATAATTTCACCAGATACTACTATTCCTCCCTCAAATTCCAGGGTAACCGTTTCCCCTTCATAAATGTTATAGGCCTTAAGATCCCTTGGCCCCATATCCTCTATGGCCAGGTTGATACCTTTTAGCTTACCGATGGGAGTACCAAATCCGTCAAAATGATTTTTGGTGCTGTGACCCACCAATTCCTTTTCCCTATGGGATAAAGCCGTTTTGCCCAAAGTATGGATGTAGATAGGTTTTCCCTCATGTTCCAGGACATGGTCGAATACCCCGGAAATTTGGAGTCCGGTACTTAGTTCCACCGTCCCGAGAGCCTTGGAATTGATGAGTTTTTGAACGCCATCCAGGCCGCCCCGGCGCAAGGCCATAGTATTGGCAAATTCCTCCAACACTTGACTTAGGAATGCAAAATCCGGGGTCACAAAAAGTTGGGGTTGCTGTCGGGTAATATCGAAGGAGGTATTGGCCGCCTCGATGGAGTAGGGTAGCTTTTTAACCTTATCGGTCAGGCAGGAGGCGCTTTCCCCTATTGAAGAAAGTAGGCCGGCCCCATAAATCTTGGGATTTTCAATGGATCCAATGAGTCCATATTCCACCGTCCACCAATGAAGGTTGCGAATGAGTGCCATTTCGCTGGGTTCGCCCATATTGTTTTGAAGGTCCTCAATGTGTTTTTCTGCGAGGTCGATATCTTCCTGCGGCGTGTCCGAAGCTTCCTTTATGATCGACAAATGCCGTACCGCTTCATATAGCTCATGGTCCTTGCCGCTAGAGATGGCTTTGCAGCCTATTTCCCCAAACCTGCGCAGATATTCGGCATATTCGGGATTGGCAATGATGGGGGCATGGCCTGCCCCTTCGTGGATGATATCGGGGGCCGGGGTGTATTCAATATGGTCCAATTGCCGTATGTCCGAAGCGATGACCAGTACGTTGTAGGCCTGAAACTCCATAAAGGCAGAGGGGGGGATAAACCCGTCTACCGCCACTGCTGCCCATCCGATTTCTTTAAGGATCCGGTTCATTCCGTACATATTTGGAATGCTGTCTACTAATATCCCCGTTTTCTTAAGTCCGTCCAAATAGGAGTCGTGGGCAACTCGTTGTAGAAAATCTACATTCTTGCGCATCACATACCGCCACACTGCTTGATCAATAGGGGTATAATCCTCATAATTCTGTGGCTTGATATATTGTTTTAAGTGTTCTGGCAATTTGTCAAGGATGTTATTGCTTTGGAAAGACATGTTCCTATTTTTTAGCTGTATAAAGGTACAAAAAAAGCCTTCAGCCAATAAAGTTGGATGAAGGACTTGGGATTATATATTTTCCACTCCGTGGCAGTTATCGTATCCTACGGACCGGCATTATTTGGCGGCAACCGCATTAGGAGGATACTGCTCCATGATATGGGATACAAATTCCTTGATGCGGGCCTCTTTCTTATCAATATTGCTAGTATTGCTCAATGTGCCTACGCCTTTGCCTTGCCATACCAACTGCTTGCTCTTGGTATCGATCAGGTCTATGTATAGAGACCCTTCGGTACTGGTACTCACGTTTCCGCCGTAACCGTAACCGTAGCCTGGACCCCAGTAATAAGGGCTCCATCCCCATCCGTAATAACCGCCCCAGTAACCGTTATAGATATCGACTTGCTCCCGCTCCTTCGTAAAAATACTTACTAAAAGATCGGGATTCTCCGATTTCATAAATCCTTTGGCGGCCATTTCGGTCTCTATTGCCTTGAGAATCCTTTTTTTGTCCAAATCGGATATCTGGGCCTTGTCTATCCCTGTTTTATAAAAGGCATAGGTTTTGTAATTGCTGAAATTGGCTCCCCTATCGTAGTCCGATAAAACCTGCACAGAGGTACATGAAGCGATAAATAGTAATAACAATGACGGAATTGCAATTATTTTTATGTTTTTCATAATTAATATTTTTAATTAAATAGCAGTATTTCTTTTAGAAAAAGGGTCAAAAATCATGCCGAAACTATTTCCTAAAAGCTTGGGAATTTGTTTTGGTACTATATCCATAAGGACAGTGTCTGCAACCACTTTCACAGCAGTACCCCCGTTTTAAAAGATACTGTTCCGTAAATACCTTATAACCCTCTTCACTGAGGTAAAAGTCCCCATCTTCCAAGGGAATTCTTTTGTCCATACCTGTAAATTTAAGCCAATATTAGCTATTTAATGGTCAATTTGGCAATTTTAACCTTATTTCCCGTAAATTTTGGGCCATTGCTGTATTTGGGCGGTTTTGTTGGCAGTAAGTCCTAAAACAAGGGCATTTATGTCTTTAACGTTTATATTTGATTTATAAATTTAAGGAACATAAATGATTTTAGTTTCAAGATATTTCTTCTACAAAAACTATGTTGGCCTTTCCCTTTGGCCCTTCATCATTTTAAGGGAGGCCGAATTGAAGGAGGATGCAATTTTGATCAACCACGAGCGCATCCATTTAAAGCAGCAGCTGGAACTGTTCATACTTCCTTTCTATTTTGTGTATTTGCTAGAGTGGACCCTCCGCTATCTTTACTATCGGGATAGTTATAAAGCCTATCAGAATATCAGCTTTGAGCGGGAGGCATATAGCAACGAGGACAACCTGAATTATTTGGAGGAAAGAAGGCCGTTCAATTTTATTAAATACATTTGGGGTTAAAATCCCCGACTTTCCAATAGACGGGGTCAAAATTTCCCCGTTAATGGTTGTAAGAAACCAACAAGTCCATCTTCCGTTGCTCACAGAAAAGGGAGTCTCCCTCTACCTAAAACGGGAAGACCTTCTCCACCCACATATTTCCGGAAACAAGTACAGAAAGTTAAAATATAATTTGATCGAGGCCCAAAAGGGGGCCTTTTCCACGATCCTGACTTTTGGCGGGGCCTTTTCCAACCATATTGCGGCTACTGCATATGCTGGGAAAGAGTACGGCTTCCGAACGGTCGGCATCATTAGGGGGGAAGAGTTGGCGGGTAAATGGGAACACAACCCTACCCTTCTCATGGCAAATGCGAACGGAATGCAATTTAAATTTGTGTCTCGGGCCAACTATCGACAAAGGGAAAACATCGGATTTCTAAAGGAACTTGAGAACGAATTTGGCAATTGCTATCTTCTCCCGGAAGGGGGTGCCAATGCCCAAGCGATAAAGGGTTGCAGGGAAATTTTGACGCCAGGGGATGATGGTTTTGACATCATTTCCTGTGCGGTGGGAACTGGAGGCACAATTGCGGGAATTATTGATTCTTCCCATACTTCCCAATACATTTTAGGGTTCCCGGCATTAAAAGGGGATTTTTTGAAAGAAGATATTTGTAAATTTGTCCTAAAAACGAATTGGGAGCTGCAAACGGATTATCATTTTGGGGGATATGCCAAAGTAGATTCGAAGTTGATTAATTTTATAAACGACTTTAAGCAGTTGACCGGAATTCCTTTGGATCCCATTTATACCGGGAAACACTTGTACGGGATTTTGGATTTGGTGGAAAAGGATTATTTTTCGCCCAACACCAGAATATTGGCCATTCATACAGGCGGGTTGCAAGGTATAGTTGGTATGAATATAATTTTAAAAATGAAAAACCTTCCATTGTTGGATTTATGAGATACTTTTTAAAGAAAACCGAAATTTCATTGGAAAGAAGTATGGGTAGAGTAGGGACACTAGTTGTTTTAGCCCTGTTTCTAACGGGCTGTGGAGCCAAAAAGAAAACAACTTATTCCCATAATCGCGAAAAACACGAACGAAAGGAGGCACATAGCCCGGCTGTTTCAAAAAACACCAAATCGGAAACGCGGAACGAGGAAAAAAACGAAGCGCTTTATCCATTACCCGAAGACACTGGTAAGTTTGTATCGTTCCCAATATCCTCGGTAGAGGATTATATTGAAACCTTTGCCGGAATTGCCCAATTTGAAATGAAGGCGTACGGTATTCCTGCCAGCATAACCTTGGCGCAAGGTATTTTGGAGAGTGGGGCGGGAAGAAGCGACCTGGTCCGGAGGACCAATAATCATTTCGGGATTAAATGCCACACGGACTGGGGCGGGGAGTACGATTTTCACGATGATGATGAAAAGGGAGAATGTTTCCGCAAGTATAATCACCCTATGTATTCATTTAGAGATCACAGCATTTTCTTGACCTCTAGGGCCAGATATGCGTTTTTATTCGACTATAAAACCGATGATTACCGAGCCTGGGCCAAGGGACTCAGGGAAGCTGGTTATGCCACGGACCGTCACTATCCCCAAAAATTGATTTCGTTCATAGAAAAATACCAGCTGTACAGATATGACGAACTGGTCATTGACCAAGGATATGTTGTCGAAAGGACCCCAAAAACCTATGACTATAAAGTTCATATTGTACAAAAGGGAGATACCTTGTACTCTATTTCCAAAAAATATTTTGTTTCCGTTCCCGAGTTGATGAAAATGAACCGAATGAATGGGACTACCTTATCCATTGGTCAGGAGCTGATGGTAAAATCGGAAAAAATCAACTAATAACATGATTTATCAAAGGAGCAGTGCCTTGTTTGCAGAGGCCAAACAATATATTCCAGGAGGCGTCAATTCCCCCGTGAGAGCATTTAAGGCAGTGGGGGGCGACCCAATTTTTGTGAAGGAAGCCAAAGGGGCCTATTTCTACGATGAGGATGGCAACCGTTTTATCGACTACATCGCCTCCTGGGGTCCCCTTATTTTGGGACATGCCCATAAACCGGTTATCGATGCGGTGATCGAAAAGGCAAAAAAGGGAACATCCTTTGGTATGCCCACGGAGATTGAGACACAATTGGCCCAATTGGCGGTATCCATGGTCCCAAATATTGATAAAATCCGATTTGTGAACAGCGGAACCGAAGCTTGTATGAGTGCGGTCCGTTTGGCGCGGGGATTTACCAAAAGGGACAAGATCATAAAATTTGCCGGTTGTTATCACGGACATTCCGATTCTTTTTTAATTCAGGCGGGGAGCGGTGCCATAACCTTTGGAACCCCGAATAGCCCAGGGGTAACCCAAGGTACGGCCAAAGATACCCTCCTTGCCAATTACAACGATCTGGAAAGTGTAAAGGCCCTGGTGTCAGCCAACAAGGGTGGGATAGCTGCCGTAATAATAGAACCTGTCGCGGGTAATATGGGATGTATCATTCCCCAGGATGATTTTATGAGCGGTTTGCGGGAGTTGTGCACCAAGGAGCGGATATTGTTGATTTTTGATGAGGTAATGACCGGTTTTAGGTTGGCAAAAGGGGGCGCGCAAGAGATGTTGGGTATTGCTGCGGATATTGTTACGTTCGGAAAAGTGATCGGGGGTGGACTTCCCGTGGGGGCCTTTGCTGCTCGCCAAGAGATAATGGATTATCTGGCCCCGGATGGTCCCGTATATCAGGCGGGGACCCTAAGTGGCAATCCCTTGGCCATGAGCGCAGGCTTGGCCATGTTGACGGAATTGAACAATAAGCCCGAGGTTTTCGAAAGCCTTGCGGACAAGACGGAACACTTGCACGAAGGTTTTGATAAGGTGTTAAGGAATAGAGGGATTCCATATCAGATCAACCGGATGGGAAGTATGATATCCTTGCATTTTACCGGGGAGCCTGTGGTCGATTTTGCATCGTCGGCGAAAGGGAACAATGAGAACTTTAAAAAATATTTCCACGGTATGCTAAATCAGGGCATATACCTTCCGCCTAGTGCTTTTGAAAGCTATTTTCTAAACGATGCCCTTTCTTACGGGGATTTGGATGAGACTATAAGTGCGTTGGAAAATACGGTGGGCGATTTAAGCTAAAAGGAAATAAGAGACAAAAGGGGCGGATTCTAAAATCCGCCCCTTTTGTTTTAAGCTTCAACAGCGATCTGCCAAAGAATTGTAGAAAATAGGTCTCTCCTAGAAATATAGATGCGGATTAAGCTTTTCCGTCTTGTCGGGAAGCATTTTGTCTTTTACCTTCCTTCCAATGTTTTCTACTTTGGGACTTCATCCTTTGCCATTTTTCAAATTGATCCTTGTCCAAGATTTGTTTCATTTGTTCTTGTTCTGCCAAGGCCCGGTCCAACATTTGGTTCTGCATGGCGAAACGCTCATCCGAAGTGGGCTTTTGGAACTCCCCTTTTTCTTTTTTTGCCTTGTACCCGGCCATTTTTTCTTTGTGCAGGGTGGCATTCTCCAAATTCAATTTTTGCACCTTGGCTTGCTGCGCCTCTGAAAGATCGAGGGCCAATGCCATTTTTTTGGTACGAAGGGTGGCGATTTGTTCTGGGGTCATGTCAGACATTGCACCGCCCTTGCGTTGATGATCTCCGTGGGATTGTGCCATCCCGATAAAACCTGCGCATAGCGCCATTAATACGATAACTTTTCTCATAATGTCGAATTTTTAAAGATTGTTTAAGTAAGACCTATGGGATCCGGTTTGGTTTAAGCGGAAGGGAAAATTTGTGTGTATTTTAACAGGGGGTTTGGGTTAAATTAAGGCGAAAACGATAGGTAAGTCTATTGTGGATTTAGTGAGTGATCCGGAAAATCCGGTTCATGGAGCGGTATTGAAGTAGTGTTCCCTTTATGGCGCAGATCCGCCATGGAAATTATTTGGGTTCTGGTACTAGGTGAAGTTTCATGGCGATCGGGTTAAAGATCCCGGTATAAATTAGGGACAAATGAATCCCGATAAATGGCAACATCAGAAGTATGGTCTTAAGTGAGGATGTTTGCCATAGGGTTTGTAAAATTGAGGTAGATCCGTTTTCACTAAAGAGTTGAAGCGGACTTTGGTACATTAAATAATAAAAACAGAAAACACCTAGAATTCCGGCCAAGGAATGGGAGATGATGCTGAACCAATTTAGATCGTAAATCTTTAATATCACCATATTTATCAAGGCGGGGAGTGAAAGGACCAATGCGAAAATTCCACCGATCAGGCAGGCGTAGCCTATTATCAATAAAATTCCCGTTAAAGAAAATATCCATAACACCAGGGCCAGTCCTAAATAGACTCCCAGGTAGGAAACAAGGAACCATATTAACATGGTAAATGGGGTAAGGAAGAATTTCATCTTGTAATACTTAGGGATTTACTGTACTTCGATGGCTTCCGCCTTGTTTTCGATCGGGACTTTGTTGGCGTCAACCTTGGCCACTTCGGTGGTGTGGGTGCCTGACATTGAATTGAACCCGTGGTCCAACTGGTAACATAGGACGGCCGAGAATACGAAGCAAATCAGATAGATGAGACTTTTTATTTTGTAGGTCATGATGTTGGGATTTAAGATTGGCTCTAATTTAGATTATTCTTGCATTGGACAGAAATGAATGTTGTAAAAAGGAGTTTTTGTGGGGTAAGGATGATGATAAATGTGGTCTCCAAAATTTTTGCGATCCGTTATTTGTAGAGATCGATAAAAATGCATGTAAAATGCAAACCGGAAGACGGGATTTTGCACAGCGTTGACGGGCTTTAATAAACAATCGTGTCAGAATCCAATGTCGGCAGCATATAATTGCCATAATCAATGTCAACAGTGTCTTTCTTTTGATTGGTAAGCACAACGGTTTTAGTAACTTCGCTATCGGACAGGTAAATGGATTTTAAGGTTTGTAAGTTTGACAGTTGATCCAAGGAAGTATCTTTAAAATCCGTAAAGGATAAATTGATCGATCTTAGGAACGCCAAATTTTCGAGGGCATTAATATTTTTGCCCGTCACCGCGGTATGGTCCAGTTTTAGGACCGTGAGATGGGTCAAACTTTGAAGTTCCAAAAAAACGGAATCCGTAATTTGAGTCCCGCCAAGATCTAGGATGGCAATTTGTTTTGCTATCGGCTTTAGGGATTTAAAATCGGTATCGCTAAAATCGGGTTTGTTCACGCAGGAAACCCTTAAAAAATGGGTGGCCCTACTTATGTTATCTACGTGTATCCCTTTTTTCTTGATACTGTCAATGCTGGCCGGGTTGGCTTCTGTTATTGTAATATCCGGATAATCCTCATCGTGATTTACAGGAAAAAAGGACCGAAGGAGTTCTTTTTTCATGCCGAGTTCCCCGATTGATTTATCGAATGGATGACCGGCATCCAACCAAGCCCCGATCAACGCGATCTCTTCCTTGGTGGGCTGGGCCTTGTCCTTAGGGGGCATATGGTCCTCGTCGTCCTTTGGTAATGTCAACCGAACATAAAGGTCGCTTATTGATGCATTATGGGCGTTAACTACCTCGCCATTTTCCCCGCCTTTTAGTATTCCCTCCTCCGAATTTAGCTCTAGTTCCCCTTTTCGTTTTTTTGGATTATGGCAACTTGCGCAATTGTTATTCAGGATAGGATTTATGACATCCTGGTAGATCATGGCATTTTGCCAAGTGTCCTCGTTTAGCACAATGGTTTTTTTCTCAAACGTCTCAATGCCCAAAACCGCTTTTATGGAATTGGGTAATGGTTCTAACAGATAACCTTCCCCATGGGTTATTTCACCACCTAGATGCCCGGTAAACGAAATAAGGAGGAACATCGCAAGGGAGAAAATAAGCAAGGGAATCTTTTTTAGATATTCGATTTTCTGGGGAAACCGAATTCGGAGGTACATTATAAACGAAAAGACCGCGGTAGTTATCCCCATCCATAAATGGAACTTAATGGTGTCAAAACCATAACCTTCGCCTAAATATTGCATATAACCTGTAATGCAGGCCAAACCGGCACTAATACCGCCCCATAAATAGATAAGCCCAATGATTTTGGTGTACGTCCTTGCTTTGCGATCGTACCATTGCAATAGTAATCCGAGAATAATAAAACCAATGGGTAGATGTACGATCAAAGGGTGCAATCTGCCCAAGAGTTGCTTTATAACGTCCATTAATGCGTATGTGGTTTGGTTGTTGGGTTAATGGTTAATCGTCTATTTATTAAGTAACTACTGCATACTGAATTCTGGCTACTGTAAACTGGCAACCGGTTACGCCAATATCTCCTTGATGACCTCTCCTTCCACATCGGTCAAGCGAAAAGGCCTGCCTTGGAATTCGAAGGTAAATTGCTCGTGGTCAAAGCCTAGTACATGAAGTATCGTGGCATGGACATCATGGACAGAAACTTGTCCGGCGATCCCCGAAAAGCCAATATCGTCCGTTTCCCCATGGGAGGTCCCTTTTTTGATGCCCCCGCCGGCCATCCACATGGTAAACGCATCCCCATGGTGGTCCCGGCCCTTAAAACTCATGGTTTTCCCTTCCCTGTTTTCCTGCATGGGGGTTCGACCAAATTCCCCTCCCCAAACGATTAAGGTGTCCTCCAACAATCCCCGCTGTTTTAGATCGAGTAACAGGGCGGTTATGGGACGGTCAATTTCCCGGCATTTGTTTCTTAGGCCCAGGTCCACAGCCGTGTCATGGCCCGTTCCC
>SWCD01023991.1_pt1:12500-30698 | contig 30698 bp, 25 predicted proteins | sample 4693011 | NCBI WGS metagenome assembly SWCD01 (sample SAMN10267278, study PRJNA491770) | bioreactor metagenome | isolation source: DHS bioreactor inoculated with marine | place: Japan: Omine Ridge, Nankai Trough | reverse complement strand
CACCGCGCCGATCGCGAAGCCGATCGCGGTCGGCCAGTTGAGGAACAAGCCGATCAGCACCAGCAGCACCACGCCGACGAAGGCGATGGTGGTGTACTGGCGGTTGAGGTAGGCGCGCGCGCCCTCCTGGATGGCGCCGGCGATTTCCTGCATGCGGGCGTTGCCGGCCGGCTGCCGGTTGATCCAGCCAGCCGAAACCATCCCGTAAAGAATCGCGACGACCGCGCAGCCCAGCGCAAGCCACAAACCGTATTGCTCCAGCATGAAATCCTCCCCAACGTGAATGGATGCCCGCAAACCTTGCAACTATCGCACAGCCCCGCCGAGCCGCCAAACCCGCGGATTACCCCCTCTCCCGCCTGCGGGAGAGGGCCGGGGTGAGGGTGAGTGATCACGCCTCCGCGCCCAACGCGGAGAAAAATCCCTCGCCACCCGCCCGGACCCTCGTAGAAGCGCCCCTTGGGCGCGATGGCCCTACCGGTAAAGCCACCGCGCCCACCAAAGACAGCCTGAGTAGGTCGGGCCTACGCGCCCGACGCAAGGAACCGGGCGTCGGGGGAGTACCCCCGACCTACGGTGCAATCCCGCCACCGCGCCAACCAAAGACGGCCCCAATTCAGCCGCCCCATGCCAGCCTGCCTCCATTCCTTCCCCCGGAGCCTCCCCCATGCGCGCCCTCCTGCTCGCCGCCGCCCTGCTGCCGCTGGCGGCCTCCGCCGCCGACCCCAAGCCCGAGATCCAGCGCCCGGCGGTCGCCCCGCAGGCCAACGGCGTTGCCCATACCCTGCGCCAGATCCCCGAGGCCTGCGCCCGCATCGAAGGCATGTTCACCGGCAACGCCGCCCGGCCCTACAAATTCGCCGTGGTCCGCACCAGCCCCAACTGCCAGCCGCGCGCCAGGTTCGTCGACGCCGCCAAGGCCAAGCCCTCGCTGGAGGCAGGCTGGAAGTTCAACGACCTGATCCGCGTCCCCAGCGCCGCATGCCCGCAGCAGCAGGCCGTGGTCCGCATCTGGCGCAAGCCGGTCGACCAGACGCAGCAGCCCGACGGCCAGGGCCAGACCCGCATCTACCTGCAGGAGTCAAAACAGGCCGCCGCCGCCGGCACGCTCGCCGCCGTGCCGATGTACGCCGCCGAGATGGGCGTGGTGGGCAAGAGCTGCAACTGAGGCGACGGCCCGGGTTTGCTCCGACAGCCGCGTGGCCGTGCGCGCAGTCAGTCGCCGGAGGCCACCAGTTGCACGTCAGGCACCCACAGCTGCAGCCAGCGAGCGATTTTTTCCTCGGCGCCTAGCGACTGCGGCGAGGCGGCGAGCGGCGCGGCAAACCCCGTGGGCCCGTCAAGACAGGACACGTTGACTGCGCCATGGAGGCGGCCCGCGTGTGCGTAGGTCACCGCAACCAGCACCCCACATTCGCCGCACAGGTGGAAGCGCGCCGACCCCGACCCCTGGCGATAGGATCGCAGCGTGCTTGCGCCACCCGTCGTGATGCGCAGTTGGCCATGCGGATCCGAGACGTAGGCAGCGCCATGCTTGCGGCAGAAGCTGCAGTCGCATGCACGGGGAACGATGGCCGCCGGGTCCAGGGCGGAGCAAAACTCAACGCCGACGGCGCCGCAATGGCAGCCTCCACGGAACGATGCGAGTTCTTGGGCGGATGTCATTGCTGTGAGTAAAAGTTAACGCCGATTTATGTGCGAAAAGTAGGCAAGGTGAATATGCATTTCAACACTAGTTTAGTGCCCCTTTCTAGGGGGCCTGCCCAAGACTTGATCCGGAGCCGCATCCGGAATTTCGATGCCTAGGACTTGTACGAACTACTCTGGTGAAAAGGTACTCTGACCCCTGTTTCGGCGTAGCCATTCGTCTTGGATATGTTCTTCCAAATCTACGAATCTATCCCTGTTGACCTAACGCCTGAGTTAAGCCGCGCCGCGACGCTACTTCAGGCGCCATAGCTTTACTAAGTCGCCTGTACCGGTGATTAGTGTGTCCGTGATCGAAGTTATGAAAACTGAAAAATCTGCTTTCATTTCTTCCGCGGCTGCCTTGTCGCTAAGGCGAACGAGCATGCGTGCGGGCGCGTTGCCAATCTTAACGGAAATTCGTAAATTATTGCCGTCAAGCCACCATTGGCCGGTCCACGAACCGAAGCCCATGACTCGTGCCAACGAGGACGACACTTCTCTTGAGACAAGCTTGTACATGTCTAGCTTGCACCGACCGTCAGGGCGGAACTCAATGTCGAATTGGTCTCCGTTTGGCTCCTGCCCCTTCCATCTTCCCAGCATCTGTTGCCGCTCAACTGCTTTAGGGGCGGGCGCAGATATGTTTTGTAACAGGCCGCGCTTGGCCGACTCGAACTCGTCCCGACTAATTGCTCCGCAATCAAGCAATTCTTTTAGCTTCGAAATCTCAGCTCCGACAGACATAGTCATCCCCTAGCGCCCCTAGCGCCTCTAGCTCGAGAGCATGCTCCGTTCAGCCTAACTCGGACGCGCTCTGCCTGCACGTATTGCTCCAGCGTGTCTGCAGGCACGCCAGTCGCATGCCAAGTATTTCTTCAGAACTCGCGCTGCGATTGCGCCCCTTGCGACGCTCACTGTGCAATTCCCCTCACGGTACCTGGCTACGTGCCAATCGAGGGACTGCGTCTCAAGTTGCGCAGAAGACTTCATAGGCGCACCCAACGCCTGAATTAAGCCAACCCGCGAAGCGGGTCCGGCTTGAATAAATTGTTAGGCGCCAACTCTTGCACCGTGAAGCTCATAAAGCTTTGACTGAAGATCTTGGTCATCAGAAGTGATCTGATCCATGCGGGCATAAAGCGAATCAAGAGTGACAACCTCAATTACGGATGTTCTCCTTTCCTCGCCGGCGTGCCAATTAAACTCTAAGAACCCAGAGGAAATGGCCTCGAAAGAGTTCTGGCCTGCGCTGTTAGTCTTCACGGCGATCAGCTCTCCACCCAAAACCAACATCGGATGCCAGAAGAAGAGACGGTGATAGTCGTCTTCGATCTCATCCCACTTGGCAATCTCACTCTCAACGTATTCAGAAAGCTTTTGCAAGGAGCTGTAAGTATCGTCTGGATGTGACGCCATGAGCTCTTTGTTACTGCCAGTCTTGCGTGTAAGACCGCAGTACTGGGAAAAGAGAAGCTCACGAGGTGGTGATTTGCTCTCGTAAAGATCAACTACATCAGTGATCCTGTTAGAGCTTGGAACGCATATGTATTTGACGTGGCTCTCAAAATCTTCGTTTGGTGTTGATGGTCTGTTTGTCAGTAGGACAAACGGGAATCTGTTGTTAACGACCTCGCCCACGAAGTGTGTTTTTACAGACACGCCTCTCTGTAGATGGTTGTAGTGGTAATGCTCGGCAACAAAGTCAAGTTCTCTAGATTTCCCAGTCCGAGAGTCGTGAACCACTTGGTTTGGCTCAACGAAATAGTCTCTCGCTTCTAGCGCACGCACAATCTGTGACTCAAGCAGGTAGCCAGATCGTTCGAGGCATTCCCGAATATCTTCAGGACTGATTTTGTCGGAGTGCACGGGATTCACCATTGGCACCTAACTATCGAATAGCTTGCGAAACTGCTGGCGTAAAAGATTACACCCGCAAAACGCGGGCGTAACCGTAGACACTTTCGTCTCCGGCAGCCCGGCCCCTCGCGACGCTATTCCTTCCACGCCCCCAGCTTCTTCCTCACCGCCACGTTCTTCAACGTCACGTACTTCGGGATCCCGTCCTTGCCATAGGGCGGCGGCGACTCGCCGCGGATCAGGGGTTCGAGGTAGGTGCGGGCCTTGGCGGTGATGCCGTAGCCGTCCTTGCGGATGAAGTTGGCCGGCATCTTCTTCTCGTGGTTGGCGACCTTGTGCAGCGGGGCGGCTTCGATCTTCCAGCGATAGGGCGCGTCGGAGGTGCGCTTGATCGCCGGCATGGTGGCGTTGCGGCCGGCCAGCGCGTACTGCACAGCCATCTTGCCGACGGCCATGGCCTGCTCGAGGTCGGTCTTCGACGCGATGTGGCGCGCGGAGCGCTGCAGGTAGTCGGGCAGGGTCCAGTGCACCTTCATGCCCAGCTTGTCCTTGACCCGGCCGGCGAGATAGGAAGCGACGCCGCCGAGCTGGGTATGGCCGAACGAATCCTTGCCGCCGCCGGCATCGGCGACGAATTTTCCGTCCTTCGTCTGGATGCCTTCGCTGGCGACCACCACGCAGTAGCCGACCTTCGCCACGATCCTTTTCACCTGGGCGAGGAAATCGGTTTCGTCGTAGGGGCGTTCGGGGAACAGGATCAGGTGCGGCGCGTCGTCGGCGGTCTTGCCGGCCAGCCCGGCGGAGGCCGCGAGCCAGCCGGCGTGGCGGCCCATGGCCTCGTAGACGAAGACCTTGGTCGAGGTCTCGGCCATCGCGGCCACGTCCAGCGCCGCTTCGCGCACGGAGACCGCGGTGTACTTGGCGGCCGAGCCGAAGCCGGGGCAGCAGTCGGTGACGGCCAGATCGTTGTCGACCGTCTTGGGCACGCCGATGCAGGTCAGCGGGTAGCCGAATTCGGCGGCCAGCTTCGAGACCTTGTTGGCGGTGTCGGCCGAGTCGTTGCCGCCGTTGTAGAGGAACCAGCGCACGTCGTGGGCCTTGAACACCTCGAGCAGGCGCTCGTACCTGGCGCGGTCGGCTTCCAGCGACTTGAGCTTGTAGCGGCAGGAGCCGAAGGCGCCGCCGGGGGTATGCGCCAGCGCATGGATCGCGGCGGCGGGTTCCTTCGAGGTGTCGATCAGCTCCTCGCGCAGCGCGCCGAGGATGCCGTTGCGCGCCGCCAGCACCTTGATCTTGCGGGCGCGGGCCTCGTTGATGACCGCCGAGGCGGTGGCGTTGATGACGGCGGTGACGCCGCCGCTTTGGGCATAGAGCAGGGTTCCGGAGGCCATGGCAGTCTCGAATTCGGGCTGGGGAAAGGGTGGATTGCGGTAAGCTGGCGCGGTCTTCGCCGCGGCAGGGGCCAGTGTAGCGCCCCGCGGCGACTCGTCATTTCAGCGTTTTGGAGCAATCGATGCGACTGGTACTCCTCGGTGCGCCGGGTTCCGGCAAGGGCACGCAGGCCGCGCGCCTGAAGGACCACCTGCAGGTGCCGCACATCTCCACCGGCGACCTGCTGCGCGCCGAGGTGGCGGCCGGCAGCAAGCTCGGCCTGCAGGCGAAGGAAGTGATGGCGCGCGGCGACCTGGTCTCCGACGAAATCCTGCTGGGCATGCTCGAGGACCGCTTCTCGCGCCCGGATACCCGCAACGGCTTCATCCTCGACGGCTACCCGCGCAACCTGGCCCAGGCCGATGCGCTGGATGCGCTGCTGGCCAGGATCGGCCAGCCGATGGACTACGCGGTGCAGCTGGAAGTCGACAACGAGCACATCGTCGAGCGCCTCGCCGGACGCGCCAAGGCCGAGGGCCGCGCCGACGACAGCCCCGAGGCGGTGCGCAACCGGCTCGCGATCTACGACCAGCAGACCGCGCCGGTGGTCGAGTTCTACCGCCAGCACGGCCAGCTCACGACCGTCCGCGGCGTCGGCTCGCTCGACGAGGTGTTCAACCGCATCATCGAGGCGATCGCGCCAAAGGCGGAGGTAGGGTGACGTGCTTCAGCCCTTCTCCCGCTTGCGGGAGAAGGTGCCCGAAGGGCGGATGAGGGTGGTGCCGGAGCCGGTGATGTTTCCAATATGAAGCCGAGCCTATTGTCGGAGTTGCGCAAAGCCCGCTTTGGTGATTTGTGCCGCGTATTTACCTCCCTCACCCCATCCCTCTCCCGCAAGCGGGAGAGGGGGAGTTGGTGCCGCGCGGGAGATCCTTTGTTGAGCATCGCCGATTCGTTCAGGGAACCCTGCCTTTGAAGATTCATATCCTGGGTGTGGCCGGCACCTTCATGGGCGGCGTCGCCGCGCTGGCGCGCGAGCTGGGCATCGAGGTCGAGGGCAGCGACCAGGCGATCTATCCGCCGATGTCCACCCAGCTCGAGATCCTCGGCATCGGACTGAAGCAGGGGTATTTGCCCGGCAACATCTCGTCCGGCTGCGACCAGGTGGTGATCGGCAACGCGCTCTCGCGCGGCAACGCGGCGGTCGAGCATGTGCTGGATGCCGGGCTGGACTACACCTCGGGCGCCGAGTGGCTGCGCGAGAACGTGCTGCCCGGGCGCGACGTGCTGGCGGTGGCCGGTACCCACGGCAAGACCACGACCTCGACCATCCTGGCCTTCCTGCTGCAGGTGGCGGGGCGCGAGCCGGGGTTCTTGATCGGCGGGGTGGCGGAGGATTTCGGGGTGTCGGCGCGGTTGGGTGGGCGCGGGCGCTCTCCCTCATCCGGCGCTTCGCGCCACCTTCTCCCGCTTGCGGGAGAAGGGGTTGAGCGAGCGGGAGAAGGGATTGAGTCGGAGGCTGCGCCGCTGTTCGTGGTCGAGGCCGACGAATACGACACCGCCTTCTTCGACAAGCGCAGCAAGTTCGTGCACTACCGGCCGCTGGTGGCGATCCTGGGCAACCTCGAGTTCGACCACGCCGACATCTTTCCCGACGTCGCCGCGATCCAGCGCCAGTTCCACCACCTGGTGCGCACGGTGCCCGGGCGCGGGCGGCTGGTCGTCAACGGCGAGGACGCGCGCCTGGCCGAAGTGCTGGCGATGGGCTGCTGGACGCCGGTGGAGACCTACGGGCTCGATCCCGCCGCGGCGGTCGACGGCAAGCCGTTCGCGTGGAGCGCGCGGCTGCTCAGCGACGACGGCAGCGCGTTCGCGCTGCTGCATCGCGGCGAGCCGCTCGGCGAAGTGCACTGGCCGCTGCTCGGCCGCCACAACGTGATGAATGCGCTGGCGGCGCTGGCGGCCTGCCATGCGGTGGGGGTCGACGTCGCCGGCGTGCTGCCGGCGCTGGCGGGGTTCCGCAGCGTCAAGCGCAGGCTCGAGTTCCTCGGCAACGCGCGCGGCGTCACCGTGTACGACGACTTCGCCCACCACCCGACCGCGATCGCCACCACCCTGGCCGGCCTGCGCGCCAAGGTCGGCGGCGCGCGCATCGTGGTGGCGATGGAGCCGCGCAGCAATTCCATGCGCCTGGGCGCGCATGCCGACGCGCTGGCGCCCTCGCTGGACGGCGCCGATGCGGTGGTGTTCCTGCATCGTCCGGAGCTGTCTTGGGATGCCGGCAAGGTGCTGTCCGCGCTGCGCGGCGAGGGCCACGCGGTGGCGGACGTCGATGCGCTGGTGGCCCTGCTGCGCGAACTGGTGCGCGACGGCGACCACGTCGTGTTCATGTCCAACGGCGGCTTCGACGGCGCGCCGCGGCGATTCCTGGCGGCGCTGCAAGCGTAGCCTTCGTAGGAGCGACGTGAGTCGCGAGCTCTTCTTGAATCAAAAGCCAAAGCTCGCGACTCACGTCGCTCCTACGATCGGGCCGGTGGGCATGACCGGCGCATGCGTCGTCTTCAACATCGCCGGCTAGACTGGTGCCGATGCCGACGCAATCCCTGCCGCTGTTCCCGCTGCACACGGTGCTGGTCCCCGGCGCGGCGCTGGGGCTGCGCGTGTTCGAGGCGCGCTACCTCGACATGGTCCGCGAATGCTGCCGCAGCGGCGTGGGTTTCGGCATCTGCCTGGTGATCGACGGCGAGGAGGCCGGAGAGGCGCCGTCCTCCACCGCGGCGTTCGGTACCGAGGCGCTGATCGAGGATTTCGGCACCGGCGACGATGGCCTGCTGACGCTGCGGGTGCGCGGTGCGCGCCGCTTCCGCGTGTGCCGCACGCGCGTGCGCGACAACGGCCTGGTGGTGGCCGACATCGACTGGTGCGACGCGGACGAGGCGCTGGAACTGCGCCCGCAGCACGGCCTGCTGGCGACGGTGCTGGAGCGGATCCTCGAGCAGGTCGGCGGCGAACACGCCGACGCGCCGCCGTCGAAGCTCGACGATGCCGTCTGGGTGGGCTGGCGGCTGGCCGAATTCCTGCCGCTGTCCGATGCGCAGCGGCAGTCGCTGCTGCAGGACGAGGACCCGCATGCGCGCTTGGATCAGTTGCTCGGCATGATGTCCTGAGCGCCGGCCGCCGCGCCGTTAGCGTCGTCCGGGATGCGGATGCGCAGCACCGGCACGCCGGTCTGCGGATGCGGCGCCTGCGCCGTCTCGAAGCCGCGCATCGCCGCGAGCACGTCGTCGTGGGCGACGCCGGTATCGACCTGCGGGATCCACAGCCCGAACAGGCCGAACACTTGCACGTAGTTCAGCGTCTGCGTGGTGCCCAGCCACAGCGGCGTGCCGTCGGCAAGGCGCGCCGGCGCGCGCCACAGGCGCAGCACCTTGGTGGTGTCCGCGTGCGCGCCGGGGCGTCGCAGCAGCAGGGTTTCGGCTTCGGTGTCCAGGGTCGCCGGCAGCACCGGTTCCTGCTCGGGCGGGAGGCTGTTGTTGAGCAGCTTCAGCGCGTCCAGCCAGCCGGCCTGCGGCTGCACGCCCCAGCCGTTGGCCTGCAGCCGCTGCTGCAGCGGTTGCAGCGGGCCGGCGATCTGCAGGTCCAGCGGCCAGCGCTGGCTGGCGTCGTGTTCGCGACGCTGCCCCGGCAGGGTCGCCCAGTCGTGCGTCCACCAGGCCTCGGTGCCGATCACCAGCGACGGCGGCGGCGGTGCGAAGCGCGCCAGCAGCGTGTCCACCATGCGCGGTGCATGCCACAGCGCCGCGACCACGAAGCTGGCATAGAAGATGGCCGCCAGTGGCCGCATCCATAGCGAACGCGTCACGTGCCGGCGGTAGGCGATCCCCAGCACCAGCAGCCAGGCCATGCCGAACAGCATCCCGCCGACCACGTCGCTGAGCCAGTGCGCGCCCAGGTACAGGCGCGCGAAGCCGAGCGTGACGACCACCACCCCGGTCAGCAGGTAGGGCCAGACCCGGTCGCGCCCGGGCAGTTCGCGCGCGATCAGCACCGCGAAGAAGCCGAAGGTGATGGTGGCCATGGTCACCGAGATCGCGGGAAAGCCGAAGCCCGGCGGCGCGGTCGGCGGGTTGGGCATGTCGACCGCAGCGCCCAGCAGCGCGGTCAGCGCCAGCCCGAAGGCGAGCGCGCCCAGCCAGTGCGCGGCGGCCATCCAGCGCCGTCGCCACAGCAGCCACAGCATGGCCAGCGCAGCGGCGGGACCCAGCACCACCGCATCGCCGAGCGACGCCAGCCCGGCCATCAGCCGGTCGGCCAGCGGATTGCGCAGCGCCTGCATCGCCTCGAACACGCTGCGGTCCAGCGCCAGCGGCGCATCGCGCGCGATCATCGTGCCGAGCAGGGCGAACCAGGCCACGCCGATGCCCAGCAGGCAGGCGGCAAGCAGCACCAGCGAGGTCGATTCCGGCCGGTTCGGGTCGATCAGCGCCGCGGCATAGCGGCCCATCCTGGGGTGCGCGTGGGTCCAGCGCAGGGCGCGCGCCAGCAGCGAATCGGCGTGCCGCGCGAACCAGCGCCAGGTGTAGAGCACCGCGGCCCACATCAGCGCCAGCACCACCGCCAGCGCGCCCAGCGCCAGCGCCGCGCGATCGGCCACCGCCGCGACCGCGTCGTAGGCCTGGCCCAGCAGCCAGCCCGGCAGCAGGAACAGCAGTGCCCAGGAGGCGGCCGCGAATGCGCTGGCCGGCAGGTAGCGCCGGACGCGCATTCCCAGCATGCCGGCGACCGCCGGCACGAACGGCCGCACCGGCCCGACGTAGCGCGCGATCACCACGCTCTTGACCGCGTTGCGCCGGAACAGCGCCTCGCCGCGCTCGAGCAGCTGCGGGTAGCGCGTGAACGGCCAGATCCGGCGCAGCCGCGGGCCGAGCTTGCGGCCGATCCAGAAGCTCAGTCCATCGCCAAGGAAGGCGCCCGACGCCGCGCAGGAGAGCGCATACAGGCCCGACAGTTCGCCCAGCCCGACCAGCACGCCGGCCGCGAACAGCATCGGCAGCGCCGGCACCACCGCGCCCAGGATCACCAGCGCGTCGAAGAACGCGATCGCGAAGATCACCGCGCCGGCCGCGATCGGATGCGCGCCCAGCCAGAGGACGATGTGGTCGAGCCAGCCTTCGAACATCGGTCGATTGTAGGGCCGGTGCCGGCCCTCCGCTGCCATCGCGATGCCCTGGCTTCATCCGTCATTCCGGGGCATGCGCGTAGTCGCGCCGTGCGAATCACGGCGAATGAACGCAGCGACGGGCCATCGGCCGCCCTACAATTCCCGGATGACACGCGATGCCGTCGAAATCCGCGCGCTGAAGTCCGACAGTTTCGGTCGCATCGCCCTGATGCGCGATGCGGACGGTCCGTTCGTGCGCCGCGACCTGCGCCACGTGCCGTGGTGGCTGCGCCTGCCGGCATGGTGGCTGGCGCGGCGCGAGGCGCGCGGCCTGCAGCGTGCGGCCGGCTTGGCGGCGATGCCGCAGCTGCTGCGCTGGAATGGGCGCATCCTCGATCGCAGCTACCTCGATGGCGCGGCCATGTACCAGCGCCCGCCGCGCGGCGACCTGGCCTATTTCCGCGAGGCCCGGCGGCTGCTGCAGCGCCTGCACCGGCGCGGCCTGGCCCACAACGACCTGGCCAAGGAAGCCAACTGGCTGGTGCTGGCCGACGGCGGCCCGGCGCTGATCGATTTCCAGCTGGCCGTGGTCGGGCGCCCGCGCGCGCGCTGGATGCGCCTGCTCGCGCGCCAGGACCTGCGGCACCTGCTCAAGCACAAGCGCACCTATTGTCCGGACGCGATCACGCCGGTGGAGCGCCGCGTGCTCGCGCGCACCTCGTGGCTGCGCGATGGATGGTTCGCCACCGGCAAGCCGGTCTACCGCTTCGTCACCCGCAGGCTGCTCAAATGGGAAGACAACGAAGGCCAGGGCCCGAAACCCTGACCTCATCCTGTAGGAGCGGCGGAAGCCGCGAGCTCTTGGCTGTGGCAGCGACGGCAGTCGCGACTCCCGTCGCTCCCACGGCGCGCTTAAAGCTCGCGGCTCCCGCCGCTCCTACAATGGAGATCGTTCCCGCCACGGAATCGCCATGACCACCTTGTCCGGCAAGACCCTGTTCATCACCGGCGCCTCGCGCGGCATCGGCCTGGCGATCGCCGAGCGCGCGGCGCGCGACGGCGCCAACGTCGCCATCGCCGCCAAGTCCGACCGCCCCAATCCCAAGCTGCCCGGCACCATCCACGGCGCCGCGGAGGCGGTCGATGCCGCTGGCGGGAAAGGACTGGCGCTGAAATGCGACATCCGCGAGGAAGACCAGGTGCTTGCCGCGGTCGCCGCGACCGTCGATGCCTTCGGCGGCATCGACATCCTGGTCAACAACGCCAGCGCGATCTGGCTGCGCGGCACGCTGGACACGCCGATGAAGCGCTTCGACCTGATGCAGCAGGTCAATGCACGCGGCAGCTTCCTGTGCGCGCAGGCCTGCCTGCCGCACCTGCTCGAGGCGGCGAATCCGCACATCCTCACCCTGGCGCCGCCACCGTCGCTGGATCCGAAGTGGTGGTCGCCGCACACCGGCTACACCCTGGCCAAGATGGGCATGAGCTTCGTCACCATCGGCCTGGCCGGCGAATTCGGCCCGCGCGGCGTGGCGGTCAACGCGCTGTGGCCGCGCACCCTGATCGCGACCGATGCGTTGAACCTGATTCCCGGCGTCGAGCCGGGCAACGGCCGCTCGCCGGCGATCGTGGCCGACGCCGCGCACGCGATCCTGACCCGGCCCGCGAAGGGATTCAGCGGCAACTTCCTGATCGACGACGAGGTGCTGCGCGAAGCCGGCGTCAGCGACCTGTCGCGGTACGCGGTCGATCCATCCATGCCGCTGTTGCCGGACCTGTACCTGGATTGAGCCCCACGACCGCCTGCATGAGGATGCCAGCATGAAGTACCTGCACACCATGGTTCGCGTGCGCGACATCGACGCCTCGCTGCGCTTCTACTGCGAGGGCCTCGGCCTGCGGGAAGTGCGCCGCAAGGAGGTGCCGGAAGGCAAGTTCACCCTGGTCTTCCTGGCCGCGCCGGAAAGCCCGGAGGCCGAGATCGAGTTGACGTACAACTGGGATTCGGACGAGGACTACGGCAGCGCCCGCAACTTCGGCCACCTGGCGTTCCGCGTCGACGACATCTACGCCGCCTGCGCGCACCTGCAGGCGATGGGCGTCACCATCAACCGTCCGCCGCGCGACGGCCACATGGCCTTCGTGCGCTCGCCGGACCTGATCTCGATCGAGCTGCTGCAGAAGGGCGATGCGCTGGCGCCGTCCGAACCCTGGGCATCGATGCCCAATACCGGGCATTGGTAGGCGAGCGCGGAACCACGGCGCCGCCCAGCTGCTCCTGTGGGAGCGACGGCAGTCGCGACGATGCGTAGCAGGGCGTCGCGAATGCCGTCGCTCCCACACGCGAACGCTCAGTCCGCCCCGAGCGCCTGCTCGAGGTCCGCGATCAGGTCGTCGATGTGTTCGAGGCCGACGGACATGCGCAGCAGGTCCTGCGGCGAACTCGGGTTTTCGCCTTCGGTCGAGGCGCGATGCTCGACCAGCGACTCGCAGCCGCCCAGCGAGGTCGCGTTGGTGAACAGCGCCAGCTTCCCGGCCATCGCCAGCGCCGCGTCGCGGCCGCCGCGCAGCTGCACGCTGAGCATGCCGCCGAAGTCGCGCATCTGCCTGGCCGCGGTCGCGTGGCCGGGATGCGATGCCAGGCCCGGGTAGTTCACCCGCTCGACCTGCGGCTGCCGCGACAGGAAATCGGCGACGCGCCGCGCGTTCGCGCAGTGCAGCGCCATGCGCGCCGGCAGCGAGCGGCAGCCGCGCAGGGTCAGCCAGGCGCTGAACGGCGACAGCGTCGCGCCGGTGATGTGCAGCCGGTGCGCGACGCGTTCGAACATCGAATCGGCCCGCTTGAACACCAGCGCGCCGCCGAGCACGTCGCTATGGCCGCCGAAATACTTGGTGGTCGAATGCATGACCAGGTCCGCGCCCAGCGCCAGCGGCTGCTGCAGCGCCGGCGAGGCGAAGGTGTTGTCGCAGGCCAGCAGCGCGCCGTGCGAGCGCGCGATCGCGGCCAGCGCGGCGATGTCGCTGAGCTTGAGCAGCGGGTTGGATGGCGTTTCCGCCCAGACCAGGTCCACGCCGCCGGCGCATGCGGCGGCGACCGCATCGGGATCGGCCATGTCCACGCGCTGCACGGCGATGCCGCGCGCCGGCAGGAATTCCGCGGCCAGCACGCGCAGGCCGGTGTAGCAGTCGTCCGGGATCAGCAGGCGCGCGCCCTGCGGCAGCGATTCGAGCACGGCGCTGATCGCGGCCATGCCAGACGCGCAGGTCAGCGCGGTCTCGCCGCCTTCCATCGCGGCGATCGCGGCGCGCAGGCGGTCGTTGGTCGGATTGCCTTCGCGCTGGTATTCGTAGCCGGCGATGCGCTCGGCCGCGGGGCCGTGGCGGAAGGTGGTGGCGAGATGGATCGGCGGCACCACCGCGCCGGTGTCGCGGTCGCTTTCGCCGCCGGCGTGGATGGCGAGGGTTTCGAAGCGCATGGGCCCGGTACTCCGTGGATTGAAGGGACTGTCCGCTTGCCGGCGGCGCGCCGCGCACCGCGCCGCCGGTGCCGTCATTCTTCGGGCGCCGGCAGGCAGCGCCCGCAGCGCCGGCAGTACCAGGCGTCCTGTTCGTGCTCGGGCAGGCCGCATTCCGCGCAGCGCACGCGCCGGCGATTGGCCAGCAGCGTGCCGGCCAGCTCCGCGGTATAGATGCCGGTCGGCACCGCGATGATGCTGTAGCCGATCAGGATCAGCACCGAGGTGATCATGCGACCCAGCGGGGTGGTCGGCGCGATGTCGCCGAAGCCGACCGTGGCCATGGTCACCACCGCCCAGTACATGCCGGTCGGGATGCTGGTGAAGCCGCGCTCCGGGCCTTCGATCACGTACATCAGCGCGCCGAAGATGACGACGATGGTCAGCAGGGCGCAGATGAACACGAAGATCTTGCGGCGGCTGCGCAGCAGCGAGCCGACCAGCACGCCGGCTTCGCTGGAATATTCCACCAGCTTGAGCACCCGGAACACCCGCAGCAGCCGCAACACCCGGATCACCATCAGGTAGTTGCCGCCGACGAGCACCAGCGAAAGGTAGGTGGGCAGGATCGCCAGCAGGTCGATCACGCCGAAGAAGCTGGTGGCATAGCGCCACGGCTGGCGCACCGTCGACAGGCGCAGGAAGTACTCGAGCGTGAACAGGATCGTGAAGCCCCATTCGGCGATGGTCAGGATCTCGTGCCAGCGCGCCTTGATCGAGGTGACGCTGTCGACCATCACCACCGCGACGCTGGCGAGGATCGCCAGGATCAGCACCAGGTCGAAATTGCGCTCGTCCGGGGTGTCGTGGTGGTAGATCAGCCGGTACCAGCGGTTGCGCCAGCCGTGTTCGCGGGCCGGCAGGAACTCGCGCTCGAACAGGCTGCCGGCGCTCGCCCTCGGTTCGGACGGCGGCTTGCGCGGGTCCGGTTCCGATTCGCTCATTGCGCGACCTGCCTGAATGCATCCGCCGCCGCGGCGATGGTCTGCGCGATGGTCGCATCGTCGTGCGCGGAAGACATGAATCCCGCCTCGAACGCCGACGGCGCCAGGTACACGCCGCGTTCGAGCATGGCATGGAAGAAGCGATTGAACGTGGCGGTGTCGCACGCCGTCGCCTGGGCGTAGGTGTCCACTTTTTCCGCGCTGAAGAACAGGCCGAACATGCCGCCGACGCGCTGGGTGGAGAACGCGATGCCGGACGCGCTGGCGGCGGCTTCGAGTCCGTCGCACAAGGCATTGGTGCGACGCTCGAGGTCGGCGTGGAAGCCGGGCGCCTGGACCAGTTCCAGCATCGCCAGCCCCGCCGCCATCGCCACCGGATTGCCGCTCAGGGTGCCGGCCTGGTAGACCGGGCCGCTGGGCGCGACCTGCTGCATCAGGTCGCGGCGGCCGCCGTAGGCGCCGACCGGCATGCCGCCGCCGATGATCTTGCCGAAGGTGCTCAGGTCCGGCACCACGCCGTAGCGCGCCTGCGCGCCACCGAGGGCGACGCGGAAGCCGGTCATTACCTCGTCGAAGATCAGCAGCGTGCCGTGCCGGGTGCACAGCGCGCGCAGGTGCTGCAGGTAGCCCTCGCGCGGCGGCAGGCAGTTGGCATTGCCGACCACCGGCTCGATGATCAGGCCGGCGATGTCGTCGCCGACCTCGTCGAAAAGCGCGGTGGCGGCATCGAAATCGTTGTAGGGCAGGGTGAGCGTGAGGTCGGCCAGCGCCTTGGGTACGCCGGGTGAATCGGGTACGCCGAAGGTCAGGGCGCCGCTGCCGGCCTTGACCAGGAACGAGTCGCCGTGGCCGTGGTAGCAGCCCTCGAACTTGACGATGCGCGCGCGCCCGGTGGCGCCGCGCGCGAGCCGGATCGCCGACAGCGTCGCCTCGGTCCCGGAGTTGACCATGCGCACCATCTCGCACGAGGGCACCAGCCGCGCGATGGTTTCGGCCATGGTCACTTCCAGCGGGTTCGGCACCCCGAAACTCAGGCCATCGCGCGCGGTGCGCAGCACGGCGTCGAGCACCGCCGGATGGTTGTGCCCCGCGATCATCGGCCCCCACGAGCCGACGTAGTCGACATACCGGTTGCCGTCGACGTCGAACAGGTGGGGTCCTTCGGCGCGCTGCACGAAGAACGGCTCGCCGCCGACCGACTTGAAGGCGCGCACCGGCGAGTTGACGCCGCCGGGCATCAGGGTCCGGGCGCGGTCGAACAGGGCCCTGGAGCGGGAAGTGTCCATCGGATCTCTCGTATCCCTCGCTGTTCGTAGGAGCGGCTTGCAGCCGCGAGCTCTTCAATCGTGCGTCATGCCATGGCTCAAGCGAACATCATCGCGATCCGTCGCGCCGCCGCCGGCGGATCGGGCGCATCGAACACGCCGCTGACCACCGCCACCAGGTCGGCGCCGGCCGCGACCAGCGTACCCGCATTGTCGGGGGTGATGCCGCCGATCGCCACCCGCGGCAGGCCGAGGCGCGCCGCATCGCGCAGCAGCTGCGGCGAGGCGCGTCGCGCGCCCGGCTTGGTCAGGGAGGGGAAGAAGGCGCCGAAGGCCAGGTAGCTCGCGCCGGCCGCGGCGGCGGCCTCGGCGCGCGCGAGATCGTCATAGCAGGAAACGCCGAGGATGGCCTGCGCGCCCAGCGCTTCGCGCGCTTCGCGCAGCCCGCCGTCGTCTTCGCCCAGATGCGCGCCGTCGGCGCCGAGCTCGCCGGCCAGTCGCCAGTCGTCGTTGACGATCAGCGGCACGCCGGCGCTGCGGCACGCCGGCAGCAGCGCCGCGACCTGTTCGCGCCGCAACGACGGGCTCGCTGGCTTGTTGCGGTATTGCAGCAGCCGGGCCTGCGCCAGCAGGGGTCGCACGCGTTGCAACAGCCGCGCGGTGTCGGGCTCGTCGGGCGTGAGCAGGTAGAGCCCGCGCGGCGGCGCGCCTCTCGGCGACCACTGCGACGCGCTGGGGTTCGGCTGGGGCGGATTCATCGCTGCGGTTTCCTGCCGGTGCGCGGAATGGGACAATACACGCATGCCCGCAACCTGCACTGCCGCCCCGGCACTTTCCCATGCCTGAGACCGCCACCGCCTATCGCACCTGGATGTGCGTCGTCTGCGGCTTCATCTACGACGAAGCCGACGGCCTGCCCGAGGAAGGGCTCGCGCCCGGCACGCGCTGGGAAGACGTGCCCGACACCTGGACCTGCCCCGACTGCGGCGTGACCAAGGACGATTTCGAGATGATGGTGCTATAGGCCGGATCCGGCCAGGCCGACGTCAGTTCGGCCGGCTGTCGTCGCCGCCCAGGTCGACCAGGCATGCGCGCATCGCCATTGCGTCTTCGGCGTGCGGATTGAGCTGCAGGTAGCGCGCCAGGTCCGCGCGCGCGCCATGGCGGTGGCCCAGCTGCAGGTATCCCAGGCCCCGGTCGCGCAGGGCATCGGCGTCGTTGGGCGACAGGCTGAGCAGGCGGTCGGCGCTGCGCGTCGCGCGCTCCCAGTCCCCGCGGTCGACGTACACGCCATGCAGGTTGCGCAGCATGCGCATCAGGATCGCACGGTGCGAGGCCGGGTGCAGGATCTGCGAGAGCGCGTCGTCGTCGGGGGCGTTGCCGCCCAGGTGCGGGCGCGCGCGCTGGCGCAGTTCGTCGGCGTCCAGCGGGCGGCCGCGGTTGAACGGATCCATCACCAGCACGCCGTCGTCGACCGGCAGGCGCACCAGGAAATGCCCGGGGAACGAGACGCCGTCGAGCGGCACGCCGAGCCGCCGCGCGACGTCCATCTGCACCATCGCCAGCGAGATCGGATTGCCGAGGCGGCGCTCGAACACCTCGTTGAGGTAGCTGTTGCGCGGGTCGTAGTACTCGTCGTGGTTGCCGGCGTACCCGAGTTCGTCGAACAGGTGCCGGTTGATCGCCTGCATCTTCAGCGCGGAATGCCCGATCGCATCGATTTCCTCGCGCATGTCCCGTGCGTGGGCCTGCGCGAGCTTTTCGTAGTGGTCGGGGTCGAGACCGGGATATTCATCGTTGGCGATCAGCAGCGCGGTGCCCAGCAAGGGCAGCGACTGGTCGTCGAGCCTGGCCAGCGAGCGCCAGTCGGGCAATGCGAGGTGTTCGCGCATGCCGGACAGACTGCACGCGCGGGTGCGGGCGCGCAAGGCTTGCGCCCGGCGCGATCAGGGCGCAGTGTGGATGTCCGGCCCGAGACGCAGTTCGGCGCCGTTTTCCAGCCCCAGCCTCGCCGCCTCGCCGGCATTGACCTCAAGCACGTAGCGCGCGGGCGCAGTGCTGGGATAGGGCGGGCAGCGGTCGCCGGCCGAGCACGGCGGCACGTCGCGCTGCTGCGAGACCAGCCTGCGGCCATTGTCGAAATACAGGATGTCCAGCGGGATCCGGGTGTTTTTCATCCAATAGGCCTGCGGTTCCTCGCGGTCGTGGATGAACAGCATGCCGCGGCCCGGCGGCAGTTCGTCACGGAACATCAGGCCGCGGGCGCGCTGGGCGTCGTTGCTGGCGATTTCCACCTGGTAGCGCTGCCCGGACAGCTCGACCCAGCTGCCGCTGGCGCAGGCGCAGGCCGACAGGGCCAGCAGGCAGGCGAAAAAGCGCGGGAAATGTCGCGGAAT
>SWCD01023991.1_pt1:0-10000 | contig 30698 bp, 25 predicted proteins | sample 4693011 | NCBI WGS metagenome assembly SWCD01 (sample SAMN10267278, study PRJNA491770) | bioreactor metagenome | isolation source: DHS bioreactor inoculated with marine | place: Japan: Omine Ridge, Nankai Trough | reverse complement strand
GTTATATGGTCAAGCGAATAAGCGCACACGGTGGATGCCTTGGCGGTCAGAGGCGATGAAGGACGTGGCAGCCTGCGAAAAGTGTCGGGGAGCTGGCAACAAGCTTTGATCCGGCAATGTCCGAATGGGGAAACCCACTCCGCAAGGAGTATCCATGAGTGAATTCATAGCTCATGGAAGCGAACCCGGTGAACTGAAATATCTAAGTAACCGGAGGAAAAGAAATCAACAGAGATTCCCTCAGTAGCGACGAGCGAACGGGGAGCAGCCCAAAAGTCGACTTGGTTTTAGCAAAACAGTCTGGAAAGACTGGCCATAGAAGGTGACAGCCCTGTATGCGAAAGGGCCAAGACGATGAAAAGTGAGTAGGGCGGGGCACGAGAAACCCTGTCTGAACATGGGGGGACCATCCTCCAAGGCTAAATACTCCTGACCGACCGATAGTGAACCAGTACCGTGAGGGAAAGGCGAAAAGAACCCTGGTGAAGGGAGTGAAATAGACCCTGAAACCGTGTGCGTACAAGCAGCAGGAGCCCTTCGGGGTGACTGCGTACCTTTTGTATAATGGGTCAGCGACTTACTGTTCGTGGCAAGCTTAACCGTATAGGGGAGGCGAAGGGAAACCGAGTCTGATAAGGGCGCATAGTCGCGGGCAGTAGACCCGAAACCGGGTGATCTAGTCATGGCCAGGGTGAAGGTTGAGTAACATCAACTGGAGGCCCGAACCCACGTCTGTTGCAAAAGACGGGGATGAGCTGTGATTAGGAGTGAAAAGCTAATCGAACCCGGAGATAGCTGGTTCTCCTCGAAAGCTATTTAGGTAGCGCCTCATGTGAATCTTCCTGGGGGTAGAGCACTGTTATGGCTAGGGGGTCATTGCGACTTACCAAACCATTGCAAACTCCGAATACCAGGACAGAATGCATGGGAGACACACGGCGGGTGCTAACGTTCGTCGTGAAAAGGGAAACAACCCAGACCCACAGCTAAGGTCCCAAATTTATCGCTAAGTGGTGAACGAAGTGGAAAGGCCCAGACAGCCAGGAGGTTGGCTTAGAAGCAGCCACCCTTTAAAGAAAGCGTAATAGCTCACTGGTCGAGTCGGTCTGCGCGGAAGATTTAACGGGGCTAAGCGATAAACCGAAGCTTGGGGTGCATCACTTCATTGTGGTGCGCGGTAGAGGAGCGTTCCGTAAGCCGTTGAAGGTGGATTGAGAAGTCCGCTGGAGGTATCGGAAGTGCGAATGCTGACATGAGTAACGATAATGCGGGTGAAAAGCCCGCACGCCGAAAGCCCAAGGTTTCCTTGCGCAACGTTAATCGACGCAGGGTGAGTCGGCCCCTAAGGCGAGGCAGAAATGCGTAGTCGATGGGAAGCAGGTTAATATTCCTGCACCTCGCGTAAGTGCGATGGAGGGACGGAGAAGGTTAGGTCTACCCGGCGTTGGTTGTCCGGGGGAAAGGAGGTAGGTTTGGGTCTTTGGCAAATCCGGGACCCTTCAAGACCGAGCACCGAGACGAGCTCATTAGAGCGAAGTGACTGATACCACGCTTCCAGGAAAAGCTCCTAAGCTTCAGCTTACGCAGACCGTACCGTAAACCGACACAGGTGGGTAGGATGAGAATTCTCAGGCGCTTGAGAGAACTCGGGTGAAGGAACTAGGCAACATGGCACCGTAACTTCGGGAGAAGGTGCGCCCCTGATGGTGGCTCATGCGAGCTATAGCTGTCGGGGGCCGCAGTGACCAGGCCGCTGCGACTGTTTATCAAAAACACAGCACTCTGCAAACACGAAAGTGGACGTATAGGGTGTGACGCCTGCCCGGTGCTGGAAGGTTAATTGATGGGGTCAGCCGCAAGGCGAAGCTCTTGATCGAAGCCCCAGTAAACGGCGGCCGTAACTATAACGGTCCTAAGGTAGCGAAATTCCTTGTCGGGTAAGTTCCGACCTGCACGAATGGCGTAACGACAGCGGCGCTGTCTCCACCCGAGACTCAGTGAAATTGAAATCGCTGTGAAGATGCAGCGTTCCCGTGGCAAGACGGAAAGACCCCGTGAACCTTTACTATAGCTTTACACTGAACGTTGAGTTCGTCTGTGTAGGATAGGTGGGAGGCTTTGAAACCATGGCGCTAGCTGTGGTGGAGCCAACCTTGAAATACCACCCTGTCGTGCTTGACGTTCTAACCTGGGCCCGTAATCCGGGTCGGGGACCGTGTATGGTGGGTAGTTTGACTGGGGCGGTCTCCTCCCAAAGAGTAACGGAGGAGCTCGAAGGTACGCTCAGCGCGGTCGGACATCGCGCACTGTGTGCAAAGGCATAAGCGTGCTTGACTGCAAGATCGACGGATCAAGCAGGTACGAAAGTAGGACTTAGTGATCCGGTGGTTCTGTATGGAAGGGCCATCGCTCAACGGATAAAAGGTACTCCGGGGATAACAGGCTGATACCGCCCAAGAGTTCATATCGACGGCGGTGTTTGGCACCTCGATGTCGGCTCATCACATCCTGGGGCTGTAGTCGGTCCCAAGGGTATGGCTGTTCGCCATTTAAAGTGGTACGCGAGCTGGGTTCAGAACGTCGTGAGACAGTTCGGTCCCTATCTGCCATGGGCGTTGGAGATTTGAGAGGGGCTGCTCCTAGTACGAGAGGACCGGAGTGGACGAACCCCTGGTGTTCCGGTTGTCACGCCAGTGGCATTGCCGGGTAGCTATGTTCGGAAGCGATAACCGCTGAAAGCATCTAAGCGGGAAGCGCGCCTCAAGATGAGATCTCCCGGGGCACAAGCCCCCTGAAGGAACCATCAAGACTAGGTGGTTGATAGGCAGGGTGTGTAAGCACAGCAATGTGTTGAGCTAACCTGTACTAATGATCCGTGTGGCTTGACCATATAACCTCAAGCTTCTTCGTGCGCATTGCCGTACGGAAGTGCCTTGACCTCGACGACACGTCGATGTTCGTGACAAAGTTCGCTACGTCCCAACCTTATTCGCCGATGGCGAGCCCGTTGCATGGGCTTGTTCGGAGGCAACCCACGAGAGCGTGTGCGCGGCAGTTTGTATTCGCGACCCTCCACCCTCTCCCTGGTGACAATAGCTGTGTGGAACCACCCGATCCCATCCCGAACTCGGAAGTGAAACGCACACGCGCCGATGGTAGTGTGTATTCAGCATGCGAGAGTAGGTCATCGCCAGGGTCTTTACCCAAAACCCCCAGCTCCGGCTGGGGGTTTTTCTTTTGCCGGTTCCGCGGAAGCATCCATTCAAAACAACGCAAGCTGGCCCGGGCCGGGCGCCGCCTGGCGAGGTGTTGCCGGCAGCCAGCCGCCGGCCCCCGCGCGTGGCGCCTCCCCCCCGCGCTCGGCGGCGCGCCGCCGCAGCGCTTCGCGATGGCTGGCCTCGGCCAGGACCTTGAATTGCCGTTCGCGCTGCAACCACAGCTCATCCACAGGTTCGCGGACACCCGCCTGGCGCTTCCTGGTGGCGTTGTCTTCCTCGCGCCCGCTGTCCGGGATGGTCTGGAACGGGATCCGCATGGGTGCGGCATCCAGGCCGACCGCCTTTTGCATCGCGCCGAAATACAGCGCGTTGTTGCCGAACTTCGCGTTGACCTGGTCCAGTGCCTCGCTGACGTGCCTGGCGCGGTTTCGCGAGGGCATCAGTTCGCTGGAGACATGCCCGCGCGGCTCGATGTCGACCAGGGTGACCGCGACCGACAGCGGCGCGTGGCGCCGGGGATCCCAGCCCCCGCGCCCGATCGTGCGCTCAAGGGATGCAAGCTCCCCGCCCAGCAGGCGCAGCAGGGTCGGCGTGTCGTCGATGGGCGCGAATCGCAGGTCGCGCTCGAAGCGCTGCTCCATGCCGACGAATCGCACCCGGATCGCCATGCCGGCTGCGAGGAATGCGTCATGCCGCAGCCGCATCGCCGCCTTGGCCAGCAGCTTGAACAGCACCGAGCGCATGCCCTCGAAGCTGCGCAGCTCGGGACCGAGCACGTGCGAATGCCCGATCGAACCACGCGTCGTCCTGCGCTCCGGGACGTCGAAACCGCGCAGCTGCAGCCAGAAGCGTTCGCCCTCCACGCTGCCCCAGGCCGCGCGCAGGTATTCGCGCGGCGCGACGCAAAGTCGTTGCACGCTATCGATGCCCGCGGCGAGAAGGCGTCGCTCCATCGACGGGCCGATGCCGCACAGGTCGCGCAGCTCGAGACCATGCAGGGCGTGCGGCAGGTCGGCCTGCTCGATCACGGTCAACCCGTCGGGTTTCCGCATGTCCGACGCGGTCTTGGCCAGGAACTTGTTGGGTGCGATGCCGATCGAGCAGCGGATCCAGTCGAACTCGCTCGCGATCCGGCGCTTGATCGCGCAGGCGATGGCTTCGGCGTTCCCGCGCCGGCGTTCGCGGCCGATCAGCCGGCACGGCACTTCGTCGATGGATCCGGGCTTGTCGTGCGGGATGCAGTCGGCAATGGCGTCCATCAGCCGGTGGTGCAGTTCGACATAGCGGGCGGGGCGCGCTTCGACCAGCATGATGTCCGGACACTTCTCCAGCGCCTCCCAGACCGCGGTACCGGTGCGCACGCCATGCTGCTTGGCTTCGACGCTGGCGGCGATGCAGCAGGTGGTTGGCGCCAGCACCGGGACCACGCCCACCGGCCGGCCGCGCAAGCGCGGCTCGTCCTGCTGTTCGACCGAGGCGAAGTAGGAATTGAAGTCGACGAAGAGGCAACGCAAGGTCACGCGACGACACATCCAGGCCATGGGCAGGCAGTATCGCGCCGCCCCGTCTCAAGGCCGGAGATATATTCGAATCATGGGGTTACAGGACGATGGGCGGCTCGCCGCCGACGATCACCACGTCCGCCGGGCGGCGCGCGAACAGGCCGACGCTGACCACGCCAGGCACCTGGTTGAGCTCGCGCTCGACCACCACGGGGTCGGTGATCGACAGCCCGTGCACGTCGAGGATCCAGTTGCCGTTGTCGGTGACCACGCCCTCGCGCCACACCGGCTGGCCGCCGGTGGCTTTCAGGATTTCGCGCGCGACCAGGCTGCGCGCCATCGGCACCACCTCGACCGGCAGCGGGAACCTGCCGAGCACCCCGACCTGCTTGCCCGGATCGATGATGCAGACGAACTTCACGCTGGCCTCGGCGATGATCTTCTCGCGCGTGAGCGCCGCGCCGCCGCCCTTGATCAGGCACTTGCGCGGATCGCATTCGTCGGCGCCGTCGACGTACAGCGGCAGCGTGCCGGCGTTGTTGAGGTCGATCACCTCGATGCCGTGGTCGCGCAGCCGCTGGCTGCTCTGTTCGGAGCTGGACACGGCGCCTTCGATGCGGTGCTTGATCCGTGCGAGGGCGTCGATGAAGAAGGCGACCGTGGAACCGGTGCCGACGCCGACGATCATGCCGTCCTCGACGTAATCGATGGCCTTTTCGCCGGCCAGGCGCTTGGCTTCGGACATCATCCTTCCACGCGGGTCATTCAAGGGACAGCAGGAGTTTCCACTGCGCCGCCGTCACCGGCAGCACCGACAGCCGCGTGCCCTTGCGGATCAGCGCGAAGTCCTCGCCGAGCGCATCGGCGTGTTGGCGGATCTCGTGCAATGGCAGCGGGCGACTCAACGTGCGCACATAGCCCACGTCGACCAGCTCCCAGCGCGGCTGCTCGCGGCTGGCCTTGGGATCGAAGTACTTGGACTTCTTCTGGAACTGGGTCGGGTCCGGGTAGGGCAGGCTCGCGACTTCGCCGATGCCGTAGATGCCCGGGACCTCGCACGCGGAATGGTAGAACAGCACCCCGTCGCCGACCTGCATCTGGCGCATGAAATTGCGCGCCTGGTAGTTGCGCACGCCGGTCCACGGTTCGGTGCCGACCCGCCGCAGGTCGTCGATGGAGAAGTCCGAGGGTTCGGACTTCATCAGCCAATGGCGTTTGCGCGTGCTCATGGGGTCCCGTGCGGTGAGATGAAGGTATCGCGTTCGGTGCAGACCACGTCCAGCGGCACGTCCCAGGCCTCGGCCACGAGCGCATCGACCTGCTGCAGTGCGAATGCGGCGCCCACCAGGCTTGGCGGCGCGGCGCGCTCGCGCCGGAACGCGAAGCTGCGATCGTACCAGCCCGCACCCATGCCCAGCCGCTGGCAGCGCGCGTCGAACGCGACCAGCGGCACGACGACCATGGCCATGTCTTCCGGCATGAGCAGGCTGTCGGCGGCGACATCGGGTTCGGGAATGCCGAAACGGTTGGTGGCCAGCGCAGCGCCGGGGCGCCAGGGCGCGAAGCGCAGGCGGCCATCGTCGTGCAGCATGGGCAGGCAGTACACGAGGGACGCAGGCAAGCGCAGTTGCCAGGCGTGCAGGCCGATCTCGCCATCGACCGCCCAGTAACCGGCGACAGGGCCCCGTGCGGGCATGCCGGGCAGGGCAAGCAGGCGTTCGGCCAGCAGGTCGGCGGCGGCGATGCGTCCGGCGGCGGGGATCGCCCGGCGGCGGGCGCGGATGTCGTTGCGCAGCGCCCGGCGGTCGGCGCCCGGCTCGTCAGCCATCGATCCGGGCTCCATGCGTTCGAATTGCGTACATGCTGGCCGCATGCACGCGGACTGCATGTGCCGGCATGCCGCCGGCGGCGGGTCCAGTGCGGCGGAAATACGTCCTCCGCCATGTCGGTGCGTGCCAAACGACCTTGAACCCGGGGTTCAAGTGGGGGCATTTGGATTCCATCGGGCTTCCCGCTGCAAGGCGGACCTGCGCTCCCGGTTTCCGCGGTGCCCCCGTGGTCGTCATTAAGGGACAAGGTGTATGTTTGTGCACGCCGTCGATCACGGCAGAGGACGCGGGTGCAGTATAGCCTGCGTCCAGGCGCGGGGAAGTCCGTTCGTCGGCTGTGGCGCACCCGGCAGCAGGCTGCGGTCGCGACGTGGGCGTAACGGGCTCAAGCCTCAAGCAGTGCGTCGAGCTTGCGCTGCAGGTCGCCGAGCGTGCGCGCCAGCTCGCGGTCGCGTTGTGCGGATGCATCGCGCAGCTGCTGCAGTTCATGGGCGAGGTTGAGTGCGGCCAATACTGCGACGCGATCCACCGCGGCCATGCGGTTGGCGCCGCGTACTTCGCGCATCTTGGTGTCGAGCAGTTTGGCGGCGGCCATCAGGCTATCGCGCTCGTCGGGATCGGCGCCGACGGTGTACTCGCGGTCCAGGATGCGGATGCTGGTCGGTGCGCTGGCTGCGGTCATGTGTGCTGCTCCAGCGACTTCAGGCGCGCGATCATCGCCTCGACGCGCGAACGCGCCTGCTCGTTCTTGGCCAGCAGCTGCGAGCGTTCGCCGGCCAGCTGTTCGTGCTGCTGGCGCAGGCTGCGGTTTTCTTCGGCCAGCCGGCGGCTGCGCTCGGCCAGCGCATCGAAGCGCTCGGCCAGTGCGCGCAGCTGTTCGATCACGTCCGGGCTGTCGTCCATGTCCGGCACCATAGGCAGGCTGCGAGGGCCGGTCAAGACAGCAGGATGGCGCCGCCGGCCTTGGCCGGCGCCCAGTGGCGGATGAAGGCCAGGCAGGCGTGCGCATCGAGCGGCCGGGAAAGCCAGAATCCCTGCACCTCGTCGCATTGGTGGGTGCCCAGGAAGCGCATCTGCGCCTCGGTTTCGACCCCCTCGGCGACCACGTTCAGGCCCAGCGAATGGGCCATGGCGATCACCGTGCTGGTGATGGCGGCGTCGTCGGGGTCGCGGGTGAGATCGCCGATGAACTCCTTGTCGATCTTGATCGTGGTGATGGGCAGGCGCTTGAGGTAGGACAGCGATGAGTATCCGGTGCCGAAGTCGTCGATCGCCAGCGATACGCCCATCTCGCGGAAGGCCTGCAGCCGGGATGCGGTCTGCTCGGCGTTGGCCATCAGCACGCTCTCGGTGATCTCGAGTTCGAGCATCTGCGGCGACACGCCGGTGTCCCCGAGGACGCGCTTGACCACCGCGGGAAAATCGCCGCGCAGCAGCTGCAGCACGGACACGTTGACCCCCATGTTCAGGTGGTCGAGGCCGTGCTGGCGCCAGCGGTACAGCGTCTGGCAGGCCTCGCGCAGCACCCATTCGCCGATCTCGAGGATCTGTCCGCTTTCCTCGGCCAGCGGGATGAAGTCGGTGGGCGGGATCTCGCCGTGTTCTTCGCTGCCCCAGCGCAGCAGCGCCTCGACCCCGGTGATCCGCGCGGTATCCAGCGCCAGGCGTGGTTGGTACACCAGGTGCAGTTCGCCGCGGTCGATCACCTTGCGCAGCGCGCCGGAGATGGTGGCGCGCTGCCGGATGGTCACGTCCATGTCCTCGGCGTAACGCATGTAGGTGCGGCGCCCGGCGGCCTTGGCCTGGTACATCGCGGTATCGGCCTGCTTGAGCAGCTCGGTCGGCACCTGGCCATGCTCGGGATACAGGCTGATGCCGATCGAGGGCGAGATCGCGATTTCCTGGCGCTCGTCGATGCTCAGGGGCGCCTCGAAGGCCATGATGATCTCGCGCGCTGTGCGGTCCGCCTCGTCGGCGGACTCCAGGTCCTCCAGCACCACCGTGAATTCGTCGCCGCCCAGCCGGGCGACGGTGTGGTGTTCGCCCACCGTCTGCTGCAAGCGGGTGGCCGCAGAGCGCAGGATGCGGTCGCCCGCGGCGTGGCCGAGCGAATCGTTGATGTCCTTGAAGCGATCGAGGTCGAGGAACAGCACCGCGATGCGGCTGCCTTCGCGACGCGCGCGCACGATCGCCCGTGACAGGCGCTCCGACAGCAGGGTGCGGTTGGGCAGGTTGGTCAGGGTGTCGAAGTTGGCCAGGTAGCGCAGTTCCTGTTCGGCGCGCTTCTGCTGGGTGATGTCGCTGAGTACCGCGACGTGGAACTGCCATTGGCCGTCGGCCTCGTGCAGCGTGCTGGCCTCGATCGAGCACAGGAACTCCTCGCCGTCCTTGCGCCGTTGCCACATCTCGCCGGAAAAGCGGCCCTGGCGCATGACGATGTCGCGGATATGGCGGTAGAAAGCCGGGTCGTGCTGGCTGCTGTCGAGCAGTTCGGCGCCGCGGCCGACGACTTCGTCGCTCTCGTAGCCGGTCATGTGGGTGAACGCCGGATTGACCGAGATGAACCTGAATTCGCGATCCAGTACCGTCACCGCCTCGTTCATGCTGCGCAGCACGGCGCTGGCGATCTGTCGCTCGCGCTCGACGCGGCGATCGCGGGTGATGTTGAGCGCGGTGCCTGCGATGCGCAACACCCGGCCGTCGTCATCGCGCTCGACCGCACGTCCGCGCGCGCGCATCCAGACCCAGCCGCCGCCGATGCCGAGTACCCGGTGCTCGGAGCGGTACATGTCGACGTGTCCGTCCAGGTATTGCTGCAGGCGCTCGCGTACCTGCGGCATGTCGTCCGGATGCGTCACGCGATCCAGGTCGGTCTGGTCCACGTCGGGCAGGTTGGGTTCGTCGCTGGGGGAGCGCTCGGGCTGGAAGCGCTGCAGCTTGCCGGTCACCAGGTTGTAATCCCAGTAATGCTCGCCGGTGGCCCACAGCGCCAGCTTCAGGCGCTCTTCGCGATCGCGGAGCTGTTCGAGATGGAGCTGCTCGCTGCGTCGCCGCCGCAGCATCAGGACGACCAGCGCCGCGACCAGCGCCAGCACGAGGATCGTGATGCCCAGGAAACGCAGATCGGCGAAATCGGTCAAGACGTCAAGCCCCTCCGCCGCCGGCCCGCGGCGACGCCCAGTGTAATGCAGATGGCAGGGCCGGCCGCAGTGCCGCCATCCGCCGGTTGCGGGGGTGGCGTTGCTACACTTGCATTCCCGGAATCCTGGCCGTGCCCGTGCCCCCCAGCCTGCCCGCATTGACCGAGGTCGAAGACGCCTGCCGCAGCCTCCAGCTCGGCACCGGGGCGGCCGAATTGCACGGTGCGCTGTGCGGCTGGCTTGCCGGCGGCGGCGTCGACGGCGACGGCTGGCTGGGCATGGTGATGGTGGACGAAGCGCTGCCGGACGCC
>SWCD01024138.1_pt1 | contig 30743 bp, 34 predicted proteins | sample 4693011 | NCBI WGS metagenome assembly SWCD01 (sample SAMN10267278, study PRJNA491770) | bioreactor metagenome | isolation source: DHS bioreactor inoculated with marine | place: Japan: Omine Ridge, Nankai Trough | reverse complement strand
TGATACCGTGGATATGTACGAAGAAATGGTCGCGGCCACATTTGAAGTGATCTCGAACGTCACATTCAGTGGGTCCGGGGCGATGGGCAGTGATGCGGTTCACAATGCCATCAACCGTTATATCGACCAAACCGCGCGGGTATCCCTATTTGACATCCTTGGCCTACCCGGTTGGATACCACGCCCATCACGCATCTTTCAGCCCAATGCCTTAAAGCAGATGAAACGCATTGCAAATGATGCGATCAAGAAGCGTAAGGAAAATGGGGCAAAGCCTGTGCCGGATCTGCTGGATTTATTGCTTGAGGGCGAAGACCCTGAAACAAAGCGGAAGATGGAAATGGCAGAGTTGCGCGACAATCTGCTGACATTCATAGTGGCAGGACACGAGACCACCGCTCTGACACTTTCATGGGCATTGTATCTTTGTGCTTTTGACCCTGAAGTTCAGGAAAAATTACGAACCGAGGCCCGATCAGTTTTGCAAGGCCGTGTTGCAACGGCAGTTGATTGTGCCGCTCTACCCTATACGGAACAGGTGATAAAAGAGGCGTTGCGCCTCTATCCACCTGCTGCATTTATCTCACGCACAATACAAGCGGACGACATGCTTTGCGGCCGCGACATCAAGCGTAAAGACACGGTGATGTTGCCGATTTACGCGTTACACCGTCATCATGATCTTTGGGACAGGCCTGACCAGTTCGACCCAGAACGATTTGCCGACGGTCACAAGCTAGAACGCTATTCTTATCTGCCGTTTGGTGGCGGGCCGCGTATTTGTATTGGTGCCCAATTTGCGATGATCGAGGCCAAGATAATATTAGCAACACTCATTTCACGGTACCGATTTGAACGCATTGCAGACCGTGACCCCAAACCCGTTATGGTGCTGACATTACGCCCCGAAGGCGGCGTGCCGCTGAAAGTTACCCGTCTTTAGCCGTGTCTGCACAGAATTGTCGCAAATCATTCCATTCCGCATCCGATAATATAGCGTCAAATGGATCATCGCCTATGGTATCAGCATTCTCCGCGGCTTTTGCACGGCCAATTAAATCGGGATGACTTGCCAAATGAGATAAAAACTCTGGCCCATCACCATATTCAGCATAAAGTTTGCCAAAAAACTTTGCCATCGGGGCAGATGGTAATTCTGCATTCGCCATAAGCATATGTGCGAATACATCCGCATTGGCTTCTGCATCCTTGCTATAGCTGGCTGAAATTAATTGCTCTGCGATTACCAATGCGACTGCACCACCGGCAAAATCGCCAAAGACCATCCCCAATATCCCGACAGAGCCGGCAGAGCGCAGGGCCAGACGGGTAGGATCGCGATTGATCACATGTCCCATTTCATGGCCCAGAACGGCGGCAACTTCTTCGGGGCTGTCTGCGGCTTGGATCAAGCCGTCAAACAGAACGATATGGCCACCGGGGACCGCAAAAGCATTTGGCATTTCATGGTTGAAGACTTTAACGTCCAGCGGATACGGGCTGTTGATGAAATCAACCAGCCGTGTTGTCATTTTATCAAGTGCAGCTTGCCCTTTTTGCCCTTTGCAAGTCAGGTTCGTATCATCCCCATAGCTCAACAGCCTCTCGATCTGGTTCAGGCTGACACGTCCCAACGCAATCTCGCGTTCAACCGGTATCCACGTTGCCAATTGATTGGCAAATGATGGGATGATGACGAATATGATTGCAAAAACCGATACAATGGCACCCGCACCCCAAATACTGATGCGTTTCCACATATTTGCTGGAATGTCCGATTTGTTTAAGTTCAGTGCGAGCTTTTTAAGTCGGATTATCAGATCTTCGTCACTAATATTCAGCCGCCCAAGACCATCCATTACACGAAATGACGCGCCCTTTTCACTGGCTACATCTGCAACATTCCGCATGTCACTATAAGCCCATTCTACATGTTCCTTCAGCGTCGGACCGGATATGAGCAAGCTCAGATCTGAACATGCAACATCGACACTATGCACGCGTGCGGACTTTCCATCATAAAAAACATTGGTTGGATGTTGAAGGTCATCCACCATGTTTAAAAACCAGCTCCAACATCAAGCGCATCGGCAAAACCTTCTGCCTCGATCATCTGGTCGCCTTCACGTTGTTCAATCTCATCTAGTTCTTCTGCGTTATGCACCGTTGTGACTTGCGCAAAATGTTCAATAATTGGCTGTTTGATAAAAATTAAACTGAGCACAGCCAACACGACGAACAGTGTAATATAGCCCAGAACAATCCCCACACCCACGCCTGCTGGTGTTTCGCCTAATCCCACATCAACACCGCTTAGGATTTGACTTGATAGAACCCCCAAGATCCCGCCAATCAAACCGGCTATGATCGGGGCAAGCAGTGAAATAATAAGGCCGCCCAGTAAATAGATACCAATGATACGCGCCGTGCGTGGTTCGCTTGTAAAATGAATATTACTGCCCAGTGTTTTGTTGCGCGTCAATATGCGGTGACTGTGTACATTGTAATAGGCAAAACCGATATAAAACCAAACTGTGCCGATGAAAATCATCGATCCCGCCAATACTGCAATGGCAATATCTATCCCTGCCGTATCGCCTTCTAAAGAGCCCGTCCAAAATAACATAGACATCATAGCCCCGCCGATCACAGTAATCGCAAACCCCATTATGATGTGCTTCATTGCGGGATAAAGTGATTGCCAGCGACCCTCTTGCACAAACTGCGCCGTACCGAACCATGTGCGGTCAGCTTTGTATTTTTCCAGATAAAATGTTTGTCTTGGAAGAAGTATACCCAATGTCAAAAACGTCAACATCCAGTGACCTATCGCGCGAATTGCATAGCCCCAAGCGGCTTGATCCGCGCCAAAACGGATGCCTTTCCATTTCGTACGTGACAGCATGTAACGGCGTGCACGGTACTGGGCATAAAAGATCAACGGCGCTAAGAATAAGAAAGTTGCGTAAGTTAACAGCACTCCACGAATTTGATCACCATCAGAGTCAACAGCTTCGAAAAGTGACATTCCGGCAAAGCTAAACGCAACTTGAAAGGTGCCAAGATAAATAGCCAGAACCGCTACAGCTATCAAAAAGCCAATCAGCTTTTCTATACCTTTGCCGGTGTATTCAAACCCGTGGCCGTCCAAGGTAACAGCAGACCAGAAGTAACGCCGCAGTCGCGTTCGGGCCCAAAATCGATAAATACCCAAAGTCACGAGCGTCAGCAAAGTAGTGACGACTGCCAAGCTGCGCAGCTGCGGTGTATTCCCGTTAAACCCAACCGAGCCGATATCGGCGTTTTCTTCTATCATCATAATTTCCTAAGACATAATATATTACATATTAAACTTATTATCCCGTGGAAAACCGCGCGGTGCCATACGGCCGGCGGATGCCCGTTTTCCAACCCACTCGGACAGTTCCGTTTCAGTGCGCGTTCTTCCTGCGGGATCCAACCAGCTCAATCCTTCGGCCAGATTGAATGTCGTTGCATCATTAAGACCGCCGTCTTTGTATTTTTGCAACCTAACACCTTTTCCGCGACCCATTTCAGGCAATTCATCAAGAGAGAATATTAAAACTTTCCGATTTTCACCGACACAGGCAATATGATCACCCTGAACCGGACGGCAAACATGCGCTTTTACATCACCCCTGACGTTCAAAACCTGCTTACCGCTGCGCGTTTGCGCGACCACATCATCCGAATTTACAACAAATCCGTCACCAGCCGATGAAGCCATCAGCATTTTACATCCCGGTTTGTAAATGAAAAGATCAACCATTTCAGCCTCGTTCGGCAAGTCAACGATCAGGCGGATAGGCTCGCCCATGCCGCGCCCGCCGGGTAATTGACTGCATGGCAAAGTATAAAACCGCCCGTTACCACCCAGCAATAAGATTTTATCGGTGGTTTCGGCATGGAAGATAAAGCGGGCTTCATCGCCGTCTTTAAATTTCAGATCCTGCGCCAGATCAATATGACCCTTCATTGCGCGTATCCAACCCATCGCCGAACAAACCACGGTGATCGGTTCTTTTTCAATCATCGCCTCAATCGGTACATCTTCCACATCAGGGGCGTCCGCCAGTTCCGTACGCCGGGCACCACCCGGTGCATTCTTGCCGAATTTCTTGCGGGTTTCACGTAACTGCTCGATAATACGCGACCACTGCATGTCTTCATCAGCAAGTAAATCTTCTAAATCGGCGCGTTCAATCAGCAATTCATCACGTTCATTGCGCAGCTCCATTTCCTCAAGCTTGCGCAAATTCCGCAGACGCATATTCAGGATCGCTTCGGCCTGTACATCGGTCAGATCAAACTCTGCAATCAGAATAGGTTTTGGCTCATCCTCGTAACGGATAATTGCAATCACACGATCAAGATTGAGGAATGCAACGATGTAACCTTCCAAAACTTCCAGACGGCGATCAATTTTAGCAAGCCTGAATTGGGAGCGCCGTTGTAAAACTTCGCGGCGGTGATCAAGGAATGCTCTTAGAATTTCCTTCATCGAGCACACTTTGGGCGTGCGGCCATCAATCAGAACGTTCATATTCAGATTGAACCTTGTTTCCAGATCACAAAGCTTGAACAGCGTTTCCATCAAGACGGCAGGATCAACGGTTTTAGCGCGCGGTTCCAGCACGAGACGAACATCTTCGGCGCTTTCATCGCGCACATCGGCCAAAATCGGAATGCGCTTTGCTTGGATCAGCTCTGCAATTTTCTCGATCAACTTGGACTTTTGTACCTGATAAGGAATTTCCGAGATAACAATCTGCCACTGGCCGCGGCCCAATTCTTCCAGTTCCCAGCGCGCCCGTAAACGAAACGCACCCCGGCCTGTTCTATAGGCTTCCAGAATATTTTCCCGTGGCTCCACCAAAACACCGCCAGTGGGAAAATCAGGACCCGGTATGTAATCCAGCAACGTTTCATCACGCGCATTCGGCGCTTTGACCAAATGAATTGCCGCATCGCAAAGCTCGCCCAGATTATGCGGAGCTATGTTTGTAGCCATGCCAACCGCAATACCGGACGTTCCGTTTGCCAACAGGTTTGGATATGTCGCGGGCAGCACCTCTGGTTCAATTTCAGAGCCATCATAGTTCGGGTTGAAATTAACCGCATCTTCAGACAGACCAACCATCAAGGCCTGCGCTGCTTCTGTCATACGTGCCTCGGTATAACGCGGGGCGGCAGGATTATCGCCATCAATATTGCCAAAGTTGCCCTGCCCGTCGACCAGTGGATAACGCACGTTGAAATCTTGCGCCAGCCGCGCCAAAGCATCATAAATCGCCTGATCGCCATGCGGGTGGTAATTACCCATGACTTCGCCCACGATTTTAGCACATTTCTTATAAGCACCATTTGGATCCAGCTTCAGGCCCCGCATCGCATAGAGGATCCGGCGGTGCACAGGTTTCAATCCGTCACGTGCATCAGGCAACGCGCGTCCCATGATTGTGGACAGCGCATATGTCAGATAACGATCCCCTATTGCGCGTCGCAAAGGTTCCGTTGTGGTTATACCTTCACTGGGTATATTGTTGTCGTCAGTTAAATCAGCCATAGATGATGTGTAATAGGTCAGTTGGAAAGGGTCTATAGCTTTGACCCGTTTTTATAGATTTAATTAGGGTTTCTTGGCGTTTATTACACCGTATAGAGCGTTAATATCGTCTCGCATGGAATACTAAACTAGTTTACTGGTTTAGTTTAAATACTAATTTACAGGCGCACATATGACACAAAAATCCATCTTAATAACCGGTTGCTCATCAGGTATCGGTTATGATGCGGCACACGCATTGCACAATCGCGGATGGCGGGTTTTCGCGACCTGCCGCAAAACGAAGGATTGTGAACGGTTACGCATTGAAGGTCTGGAAAGCTTTGAACTGGACTATGAGGATGAGGCCAGCATTAAAGATGCGCTCAAAGAGACCCTGAAACGTACTGGCGGCACACTGGATGCGCTTTACAACAACGGAGCTTATGCAACACCCGGTTTTACGCAGGATTACCCACGTGATGCATTGCGGGCAATTTTTGAAGCCAACTTCTTTGGATATTTTGACCTGATAAATCAGGTGCTACCAGTTATGTTTGAACAGGGTCACGGCAGGATCATCAATTGCTCGTCTGTTTTAGGGTTAACTGCAATGAAGGGGCGCGGTGCCTATAACGCAACTAAATTTGCAATGGAGGGGCTGACCGATACGCTACGTCTGGAACTACGCGATCAACCGATTGATATCATCCTTGTTGAGCCCGGCCCGATCACAACGGACATACGTCAAAATGCACAGATACAATTTGAAAAATGGATCGACTGGGAAAAGTCTCTGGCCCGCAAAGTATACGAGAGCGTTTTAATTCCCCGCCTTTACGCAAAAGACACAAAACCTGACCCGGGTGAGCTTCCCTCTTCGGCGGTAACCAAGAAGCTGATCCATGCGCTTGAAAGCAAGCGACCGAAACCGCGTTACTATGTCACGACACCAACATATGTCGCAGGCTTTCTGAAGCGCATCTTATCGACACGCGCCATGGATTTCTTCTATAGTCGTATGTGAAGCTTTACAGACTCAGTGTAAATTGGTCCAAAAGGAAAAACCATGTCGCAGGCCCCATTGTATTTTATCGTTGTTGCCGCTGTGCTGGCGGTTTTGGTTATCTTGATGATCGGATTAGGCAGCTTTACGTCCGGCGGGGCATTTAACCGTAAGTATGCCAATAAACTTATGCGCTTGCGGATCATCGCACAGGCCATCGCAGTTGCATTGATCATGCTTTATGTGGCTTTGCGCGGGAATGGTGGTTGATATGGTTGTCTTGAACAAAATTTACACCCGTACAGGCGATCAAGGTGATACCGCATTGGGCAATGGACAGCGGGTTGCAAAAGACAACGCACGGGTTGATGCCTATGGAACGGTTGATGAGGTAAACGCGACCGTTGGACTTGCGCGTCTTCATGCGAATGGTGAAATGGATACCGCCCTTGCGCGCATACAGAATGATCTATTTGATCTAGGTGCCGATTTCTGCCGCCCCGATATGGCAAAAGACGAAGACGCCGAATATGCGCCCTTACGTATTCTTGATGCACAAGTGGATCGCCTGGAAACCGAAATTGACGTCATGAACGCAAATCTACAACCTCTGCGCAGTTTTGTTTTACCTGGCGGTTCTGCACTTGCAGCCAATTTGCACCTATGCCGAACCGTTTCACGCCGTGCAGAGCGGTTAGCTGTAACTTTGGCGGGCCAAGAGGATATAAATACCTCTGCGATTAAGTATCTCAACCGTTTGTCTGACTGGTTTTTTGTCGCTTCGCGCGCCGCCAATGAAAATGGTGCAAAAGATGTGCTTTGGGTACCCGGGAAGAATCAATAGCTACTTTTACCCCGTGAAATTATCATTTATTTTTTCACGGGCCTAAACGCGACGTTATTTCTGCATTTGTTGTCGATTCATGCCTTTCTTTACGTCAATTCCTATCGTAAAGGGGATTGGAATATTCAGATGTCTCTTAAACAGAGGCTAATTTAACTTGGAGTGTCGCAGATGAAGGTGCTAGTCCCCGTCAAACGCGTGATCGACTACAACGTGAAAGTTCGTGTTAAAGCGGATGGCAGCGGTGTTGATCTTGCAAATGTCAAAATGTCCATGAACCCTTTCGATGAAATTGCTGTAGAAGAAGCAATTCGTCTTCGGGAAGCCGGTAAAGCTGAAGAAATAATTGCTGTTTCTATCGGTGTAAAGCAAAGCCAGGAAACTTTACGTACAGCTTTGGCAATGGGTGCAGATCGCGCTATTCTGATCGAAGCGGTAGAAGATGTTCACACAGATATCGAGCCTTTGGCTGTTGCAAAACTGCTGAAAGCTGTGATCGATGAAGAACAGCCCGGTCTGGTTCTTTGTGGCAAACAGGCAATCGACAACGATATGAATGCAACCGGTCAGATGCTATCCGCCCTTCTGGGTTGGTCGCAAGGTACATTTGCATCAGAACTGAGCGTTGAGGGCGATCATGCAGTTGTCACACGCGAAGTCGATGGCGGCTTACAAACCATCAAGGTTAAAATGCCAACGATTGTCTCTGTTGATCTACGTTTGAACGAGCCGCGTTATGCATCATTGCCTAACATCATGAAAGCCAAGAAAAAGCCAATGGATGTGAAAACACCCGGCGACTACGGTGTAGATGTTACGCCACGCTTGGAAATCATTGGGACATCAGAGCCATCTGAACGCGCCGCTGGTGTGAAAGTTGCAGATGTAGCTGAACTGATTGCAAAACTTAAAGACGAAGCGGGGGTAATCTAATGGCTGTTCTTCTATTAGCTGAAATCGTGGCCGGTGAAATTTCACTGGACCAGACAGGCAAAGCCGTTACTGCGGCAACTGCACTTGGCGATATTACTGTTCTTTGCGCATCCAGCGACTGTGGCGATGCTGCAAAAGCTGCGGCCTCACTTGACGGTGTTGCCAAAGTTCTTTGTGCAGATGATGCCGCATATGGCAACGGTCTGGCTGAACCGGTTGCTGACCTGATCGTTTCCCTTGCCGGTGACTACGATCATATTGTTGCTGCGGCCACAACAAACGCCAAAAACATCCTGCCGCGCGTTGCTGCCCTCTTGGACGTAATGGTTATCTCTGACATCACCGGAATTGTTGACGGTGATACGTTTGAGCGCCCGATCTATGCGGGTAATGCTATTCAGACAGTTAAATCATCTGACGGTAAAAAAGTTGTGTCCATTCGTACTGCGGGATTTGATGCAGCTGGCGAAACCGGATCCGCTACTGTGGAAGCTGTCGCTGCCGCTGGAAATCCTGATCTGTCTGAATGGGTTGAAGACAAAGTTCAAACATCTGATCGCCCTGAACTGACATCGGCAAAAATCGTTGTGTCAGGTGGTCGCGGTGTTGGATCAGAGGAAAGCTTTGCGATTATTGAAGCCTTGGCCGATAAACTGAATGCCGCCGTGGGTGCATCCCGCGCCGCTGTAGACAGTGGTTACGCTCCAAATGACTGGCAAGTCGGCCAAACAGGCAAAGTGGTTGCACCTGATCTCTATATCGCTTGCGGTATTTCAGGCGCCATCCAGCACTTGGCAGGCATGAAAGACAGCAAAGTTATCGTCGCGATTAACAAAGACGAAGAAGCACCGATCTTTCAGGTGGCTGACTACGGTCTGGTTGCTGATTTGTTTGATGCCGTACCAGAGTTAACTGAAGCTCTTTAACGCTATTATAGATAATTGTTACAAAAGGCCTGCTTCAAGCAGGCCTTTTTATTTGGCATGCGGGTCCAGCTTCAAAGTCTCTGCCCGCAGGTATGCCATCAATCCTTCAGGATCCGTCTTGAACTTATCCAAAGCTTCGCGATTGATAGGTTTACCGATTATGGGTGACTGGGGCTTATGAAACGCATGTTTAATCTCATACATCAACAGGCTTTGGCGGCATGTATCTGAAATCCAATTAGCGATTTGGAACCAGCGTGAATTTGACCCTTGGAAAAAAATCGGCACGACACGCGCATCGGATTGCAAAACAAGTTTGGATGTAAACTTTCCCCAATCCGCTTCTACCACCGGGCCAAATGGTGTTTTACTGGTGGACACGGTCCCTGCAGGAAAAACGGCGATGCAATGGCCATCCCTGACATTGGACAATGCCTCTTTGCGGGTTTTCAAATTTTTTCGAACAGCATCTTCTTCGTGCGGAAAGCTGATCGACAACAGATTCTTTTCAGCGACTTCAACCCCGTTCAACAAAGCCCGTGTAATGATCTTAAAATCATCCCTGCGTTTTGATAATAGCCACGCCAGCACTACACCATCAACCAGCCCATGTGGGTGGTTGCACACAACAACAATTGACCCGGTTGCCGGTATGTTTTCCAATTGTTCCAGAGGTGTATTAACCTCAACACTCATTTCGTTCAGTACGGACGTCCAGAAATGCGGATCTTTATTTTGATTATTTTCCCAATGACGCATATGGTACAACAACTGAAATCGCGCAGTCAGTGTTTCAACGGTTTTGATAAAAATCCGCTTTGTGAGGTTGGGAAACGAATTGGCATAGGTCAACTCTGAGCGATCATAAAGCATGATCTTATCAGCTTCTGCCTTTGTCTCAATCTCGGTCACGTTACTTTGCCTCACCAAAATAATCCGCCAAAAGCGCCTTTAACGCTGCGGCAAGGGACTCTTCTTGTGCTCCTGTAGTCTCAATTTCAATCTGGCACCCACGGGATGCTCCCAACATCATAAGCCCCATAATAGAGTTCCCCTCCACTGTCATACCATCTTTTGAAACCGTAGCCTCTGCATCAAATCCTTCGACAGTTTCCACAAACTTTGCTGAAGCGCGCGCATGAAGGCCTTTTTCATTCTCGATAGTAAGAACCTGGATCATCAAAGCTGCCTTTAAATTTTAGCCGTTACAGCAGTTCATATACTTTTTACCAGCGGCCATACTTCGTTCAATGGCATGATCCACAGTTGTGTTCCGTGATTTAGCAAGCTTTATCAGCATTGGTAGATTTGCACCATAAAGGATTTTTCTTTTTGTTTTGGCGCAAGCCATCATCGACAGATTGGCCGGCGACCCGCCAAACATATCAACGACGACAATAACACCGTCACCTGTATCCACACTATCAGCCGCGTCACAGATTTCAGTTTGTTTTGCAGAGCGGTCACATTCCGGGGCAATAGATATTGCCATAATACCGTCCTGCTTACCCACAACATGCTCAATGGCTGCCAAATACTCATTGGCTAACCCACCATGCGCAACAATAACAACTCCAATCAAACCGCTACACTCCTAAATGCACCTGACATTACTGCCGTTCCAACTCTCGATGGCGTATAGACACATGCCAGCCTGAGTCTGCAAGGGTTTTCCCCAGTGCTTCTGCTACGCAAACTGATCGATGTTGTCCACCCGTACAGCCAAGACCAAGTGAAAAGTGTGCTTTTCCTTCATCAATATAGGCAGGTAGAAGAAATTCGCACATGCCGATTAGTCGTTCAAAAAACTCATCAAATCTAAAGTCGGCCTTTACATAATCGGTCACTTCTTTTTCTGTGCCGTTTTTGGTACGCAGGGATTTATCCCAATAAGGGTTGTTTAAGAAGCGACAGTCATAGACCATATCTATGCCTCTGGGCACACCACGTTTATATGAAAATGAATGCAAAGTGATGGCAAGTTGCCCATCATCGGTTTTGCCAAATAAAGTTTTCAATTCCATTTTCAGCTCATGGGGCGACAACTTTGTTGTATCAACAAGCACATCCGCCCTTAAGCGCAGTGTGGAAAGCAACTTTTTTTCCTGCTCAATACCGAACTCCGGCATTTCTTCTGGCGTCAATGGGTGACGGCGGCGGGTTTCGCTGTAACGGCGGACCAATCCATCCGTATTACAATCCAAAAACAGAATTGTGCTGCCGAAACCTTCGGTGCGTTTAATCTCGTCATGTATATCAAGCACAGCACCAACACTGAAATCACGGGTTCGAATATCCACGCCCAAGGCAATCTGGCGGCCATGGGATGGCCCTGTTAACAATTTTGGAAGTAGCGATAACGGCATATTGTTAATGGTTTCAAAACCAATATCCTCAAGCACATTTATCGCAGTATTGCGTCCTGCGCCGGATGGTCCTGTAACCAGTATTATGTTTGACTGTGGTGTATGTTTACTCATGTCGCTGATCCAAAAGCATAATCGCGTCCAAACAGGTTAAGCAGTTTTGCAGCTATTGGCAAGTTTGCGACCCCATTGCCCGCAATGACTTCAACATGGTGCGTACCAATGTCTACAAACATAGTTTCCGGCATACGGCGTTCTGGTGCCACAGTTAAATCTATCACAAGATTCAAACGTGATGCATTAACATGCGGACATTTTAATATGCCTATATTGCGGGCCTCTATCTTGCCTGAAATTATGTTGGGAGGAGCAACAATCACACCGTTTTTGTCATTCGATAAAACAACCTGATCGTCGGAGACCAAGACACCACCCAGTGCTATCAGATTTAAGGCTAATGTGGATTTACCGGACCCCGACGGGCCAATTGCCAATATGCTTTTACCGTCAAAATCAACACAAGACCCGTGTACCGCGCCCAGTTTGATTTCGGTAATCACCCCGGCAATCCAACTACAAATCGCGCACCTAGTGGCGGCGTCCCTTCCCGGGCACCTTTTATCGGGATATTTTCAGCCCAGATAACACCACCATGTGCTTCCACTATTTGTTTGGAAATCGACAATCCCAGACCGGAATTATTCCCAAAATTTTCGATTGGGCGGCTTGAATAAAAACGCTTAAAGACTTTGGACAGACTGTCTTCGGGAATACCACGACCGGTATCTTCAACCACAATCAGCACGCGATTTTCGACATGGCGGGCCCATAGCCTGACCGCATCGCCTTTTTCACAAAATGATACGGCATTGGAAATCAGATTAACAAAAACTTGCGCCAGGCGCTCTTCCAGCCCATCAATGAATATTGTTTCTTCGGGTGCATCGAAAATCATTTCAATACCCAGTTCTCTGGCTTCCAACCCATGAAAATCAACTATGCGTGTCAGCATTCGGATCAAGTCAAACCGTTCTTCTTCTTCTTTCACAAGTTCGGAATCAAGACGGGATGCGTTCGATATGTCAGAGACCAGACGGTCCAGACGACGCACGTCATGTTCAACCACATCCAACAACTTGTTCCGCTTATCCCCTTCAGGTGCGATGCGCAGTGTTTCAATTGCAGACCGCAGTGACGCAAGCGGGTTTTTAATTTCATGAGCAACATCTGCGGCAAACTGTTCATTTGCTTCAACGCGGTGGTATAGGGCTGATGTCATATTACGCATTGCATTCGAAAGGTGGCCTATTTCATCGGCACGACCTGTCATATCCGGGATACGCACGCGGTCAGGATTGTCTTTGCGTAGCTTAGAGGTCGTTCCCGCATCCATTGCCGCTGCTAAATCATAAATAGGGTTGGCAATGGTATTTGCCAAAACAAGTGATAATATAATGGATAGGCCTGCGGCCAAAGCAAACAGGCGCAATATATTGTTGCGTTCTTGTTTTCGTAATCCGTCTACCAAACCGGCTGGTGTCAATGCAATCACAGAGCCAATTGTGACGTTGTCTACAACAATCGGTTGGCCAACAGCGATAATAATTTCACCGGACTGTATTGTGTCATTGACACTAAGCTCCCCGCCGCCAACAACATTTGCAGCAAGTTTTTGTGCAATTTCATTTGCACTGAGTGCTTGGGTCGATGCGCTCGGGTCTTTGAATATGCCGACAACCTTGTCTAAAAAACCGTCCCAAAAATAACTAAAATTCTTGGTTTTTCCGGAATTTTGCGTTTTATCGCCATAATCGACACTGGCTTCCAGCGATGCAAGTGTCTTGTTATTCACATCATAGACATAAACTTCGGATGTTTTAGAGAGCGGTAAATCTTTTGCGATAGCACCAAGCAATGCATTAGACGACGATACCTCACCCTTGTCATTCAACACACGCTCTTGCAAAAGTTGCGCATATAAAGTGGACTCTGATTGCAAAGCCGCCAGGCGACCTGCCGCCACAGAATTACGAAACTGGTTAAGATACAGCATACCCAGCAACAAGACGCAAAGTGCAATCAGGTTAAATGCAATGATCCTGCGGGCCAATGCAGATGACCAGAAATACCGCTTGATAGCGATTACTTTTTGTTTGGAATCAAATTCGTGGCCATCAGATAATTTCATATCTGAAGCCATATCTATATCTACATTTGTCATAGTCTTTATTGTTCGTTGTAACGATAACCGATGCCATACAGCGTTTCGATAGCACTGAAATCATCATCAACTGACCGCATTTTTTTACGCAGTCGTTTGATGTGACTATCGATGGTGCGATCATCGACATAAACCTGATCATCATAGGCCACATCCATCAATTGGTCACGGCTTTTAACAAAGCCAGGCCGTGTTGCAAGTGCTTGAAGTAAAAGAAATTCCGTAACCGTAAGTGAAACACTTAGGCTTTTCCAGGTAACTGCATGACGCATAGGATCCATGGTCAGTTCACCACGTTCAATCAGACTATCGTTGGCTTCTTCTGCTATTGGTGAGCCAACATCCGAATGGCGGACTTCCTGACGGCGCAGTATTGCGCGGATACGTTCAACCAACAGACGTTGCGAAAACGGCTTGCGCACATAATCATCCGCGCCCATCCGTAAACCAAGTACTTCGTCAATCTCATCATCTTTTGAGGTCAGGAAAATAACCGGCATATCTGTTTTTTGCCGCAACCTGCCCAACAAATCCATACCGTCCATACGCGGCATTTTAATGTCCAGCACTGCCATATCCGGCATGCTTTCGTTGAAAGCGTTAAGCGCCTGCAACCCGTCATTATACGTAGAGACCTCGTAACCTTCCGCCTCTAAAGTCATGGAGACTGAAGTAAGAATATTACGGTCGTCATCAACCAATGCTATTTTAGCCATGCTGCCCTCTGAATATGTGCTCATATTTTTTTCTTTTTTTATTCCTCGTACAATCTGCCACCTGAGTCGCAGAATCAACTTAAATCTGCTAATTACGGCGAAAGCGTGTCTTTTTTTCATCACAATTCGTTAACATTTCGCATAAACGTTAGCGTTAACTGCGCGAAATTGACCCAAAAACGGACGTTTCATTCAAATAACGACATGCTATATAGCCACCACTATCCTCACGGAAGTACCAAGATTCTACTGGTTTGATGTTAATCAAACCTGACCACAATTGGCAAAACTGTTACAATTTTGCCTAAAGGAGCACCTATAATATGGAAAATGGTCGCGTAAACCCAACACATCGGTTGGAAGATACAGGCATTTCTGGTCTGAAAACAGTCCACTATAACCTGTTGGAACCTGCTTTGATCGAAGCGGCTTTGAAAAACAACGAAGGTGAACTTGGCATTGGTGGAACCATTCTGGTTTCAACCGGCGAGTTTACCGGTCGTTCACCCAAAGACAAATTTGTGGTTGATGAACCCTCTGTCAAAGACAGCATCTGGTGGGAAAACAACCCACCCATGGCAATGGATGCTTTTGAACAGTTGAAGAAAGACATGTTCGCACACATGCAGGGTGGCGAATATTATGTGCAAGATCTCTATGCAGGTGCCGACCCGGAGCACCAACTGAAAACGCGGGTCATAACCGAACTGGCGTGGCAAAGCTTATTTTCCCGCACGATGCTGCGGCGCCCTGAAACGGCAGAGCTTGAAAGCTTCATATCGGACTTCACCGTCATTAACTGCCCAAGCTTCAAAGCGGACCCGGCTAAACATGGTTGCCGTACGGAAACGGTTATCGCCATATCCTTTGAGCAAAAACTGGTTTTAATCGGCTCTAGCGAATATGCAGGTGAAATTAAAAAAGGCGTGTTCTCTGTCATGAACTACCTGTTACCGGCCAAAGGCATCATGCCGATGCATTGTTCCGCCAACCACGCCATAGGTGACCCTGAAGACGCCGCCGTATTCTTTGGCCTTTCAGGCACAGGTAAAACCACCCTGTCCGCCGATCCAAATCGTACATTAATCGGCGATGACGAACATGGCTGGTCTGACACGACGACCTTCAACTTTGAAGGTGGTTGTTACGCCAAAACGATCAACCTGTCAGCAGAAGCTGAACCAGAGATTTACGGGACAACCCGTAAATTCGCGACGATCATCGAGAACATGGTTTATGACGATTACACCAAAGAGTTGGATTTTGCAGACGATAGCCTGACATCCAATATGCGGTGTGCTTATCCGTTACATTACATTTCTAATGCATCAGAAAACTCTATCGGTGGCCAGCCGAAGAACATCATCATGCTGACCTGTGATGCGTTTGGCGTTCTGCCTCCTATTGCGCGGCTGACACCTGCACAAGCCATGTATCACTTCCTGTCCGGCTTTACATCCAAAGTGGCCGGCACGGAACGTGGGATCACCGAACCGCAGCCCACATTTTCCACCTGTTTCGGTGCGCCATTCATGCCGCGCCGTCCGGAAGCATATGGCGCATTGTTGCGCGATAAAATCGCGTCAACTGGCGCATCTTGTTGGCTGGTAAATACAGGTTGGACAGGTGGCGCATATGGCACAGGTGCACGCATGCCGATCAAAGCCACACGCGGCTTGTTGACCGCGGCATTGGACGGCTCATTAAACGATGTTGATTTCAAGCATGACGAAAACTTCGGCTTTGATGTGCCCGTTGCCGTTAACGGTGTTGATAGTGCATTACTTGATCCACGCTCCACATGGGCTGACAAGGATGCTTATGATGCAGCTGCAACCAAACTGGTTGCGATGTTCTCTGAGAACTTCGCGCAATACGAGCAACACGTCAGCGACGACGTTCTGGCAATTAAAATCAGCGCATAAAGCGACAAAAACGCAAAATTTAAACCGCGCCCATTTCAGGCGCGGTTTTTATTTGATTGAAATAAAATACTAAAACTGTTTTCCTGACGCCATGATACGGATATCTCTGATAGTTCTTTCAATCCTGACATCCTGTTTTAAGGACGAAACAGTATCGGGACAAACGGGCGATGAAGCTCTTTGGCTTTTGTCCACAATGAACGAATCCCCTGTTACCACCCGCATCACAATCGCATTTCCGGAAGAGGGTAAAATTGCAGGGCAAGCACCTTGTAACCGTTATTTCGGCAACCAAACAGCGCCGTTGCCGTGGTTTGAAGTCAAAGGGCTTGGATCAACGAAGATGGCTTGCCCCGAGCTGGAGTTGGAGACACAATATTTTACCCTGTTACAAAAAATGACAACGGCAGAGATCGCAGGAAACACGCTCGTATTAGCTACGGATACAGGTAATACATTGGTATTTAACAAAAAATAGCACCAATATATTTTATACATCATATAGCTTCATGAGCTTGAAATAAAGCGGCTGATTATACTCTGCATCGGTCACAACACATCTAAATCCTGACTTTTCATAATCCATCATTTTTTGGATAAAAACATGAACGAATGGCATATAATCTTCGTCAGACACATGTTCACGTCTCACAGGATTTATTTTGATAACGACAGTTCTTTTTGATATGCGCACAAATTCATCGATAATATCCATCCAATCTTTCGGATGGCAATAATGCTCTAGCGCATCAAAACAAAGAACTACATCAAATTCCGATGACTCAAAAGGATAAGGGACAATGCCCGCATCAAAAAGTCTTACATCAAGATCAAGGCTTTCTATAAGGGGCTTATATGGCCAATCTTTCCTATCAAGATCTTCAATAGCAATATTTGTATTCAGATCACGCAATGTTGTTCGTTCATTTACAGCGCGCCCCAAACCTTCATTGCTAAAATCATTCCCAACAACGTCATGGCCAAAATATCGCAAGACTTCCAATGTAGCGCCATGTGCGGTCGACATTTCCAAAACTCGCAGTTTATCACGCTTATTCATCGCTTCAGGTAAAAACCGCATTATGCGGCACCAAGCTCGCCGGGCATTTTTGAATCGCTGTAAATATTTGTTTTGGACGTTATTTAGATGCGTCTCACAGGCTTCATCAGAGACAACATACGGCTTGGAAAATTCAATAGGTGGGTGATTTTTGTACACAGCCAGATAATCATTAACATCTAGCATAGTTGCCGGGTTTTTAACCTCCCAGTCATTCAGTAGCTTTTTCTGATGTTTGTCCATGTAGTCGGCAAAACCCTCGTACCCGCGCTTATCACCTGTAGGATATCGCGCCTCCCTTTCTATTATTTGTTTGGCTGTTTTTTTTCTTCTCATAATTTCCCCACTTTATTGAACTTATTATAGCCTGATTTTATATACTGTAATCTATGGAAAATATTCACATACCTGCCTTCAAAACCACTTTTATGAATCTTTTTGTGCTGTTTTTGTCAACACACTCAGGAACCGTGCACGCGCTTCGGGTAACGGGCGATTACCTAGTGCCGGGGCCAGCCGGCGTTCCAGAAAATAGCCTGTTGTTTTCAGAGCGTCCAAGATCTCTGCCGCCTCTTTCGTGGCAGTCTGTGCACGCAAAAATCTTGGCAAGGGTAACAAGCGATCTGCCCAGTCTGCCCCCGCCGTTGCACTGACCGCACGGCCTGATTTTGGCGACACATATATCAGGTCCTGTTGTACACCTGTTGCCGCACAGCTATCCAGATCCAACCCGTATCCCAATTCTTCAAGCACCGCATTCTCCCACAAAGCATAGTCCGACAACCAAGCACCGCCTGCCGCTATTTGATCAAACAAATCAACTGTCACTGCATATAGTTTTGGGATCACCATGCGTTCCGGAAATGCAAAATTCACCAATGCACAGACTGATCCCATTGCCGAAAGCCCCAGACGGTTGGACAGGATTGTGGCGCGTGATCGGATTGGTTCCAGTGTATAATTACCCAAATGGTCTTCTAGCCGCGCACGCCATTCCGCATCCACTTGTGTCCCCGGTTGCAGGATCGGTGCTAGTTTTCGCCCCGCTCCACCACGCACAAGTCCGGCATGGCGGCCATGCATTTCGGTAAGGACGTCAACAATCGTTGACGTCTCACCGTGTCTGCGAACCGAAATGATTGTGCCTGTATCTTGCCATTCCATGACGTTAAACTAGCCGCTTAAACCGTCTTCGTCGAGCAAATGACGCCCTTGCCGATCTTCAACTTCAATCACCCAGATATCCGGATCAAAAGAGCGTTGCTTATTCAGGCTTGCATCCACATCTCGTTCGACGCCTTCGGCTAATGTTGCCCACACGCGGTTTCCATCCAGATCATAACTACGATGATAGGCACAGGCATTCCCATCAAGCGTGTTAAGCTTTACAATCACGGCACCTGCGGTTGCATCACCCTTTGAGGTTATAAATGCCGGGATATTAACCAGTTGCAAGCGACGCAAATAGGCACTGACCCACAGGTCACTGGTCAGGCGTGGTGTCATTTTTTCGTGTCCGAAAAGTCCAATCCCATTTCAGTAAAACGCTCTGCTTCGTTTTCCCATTTGGGTCGTACTTTTACCTGAATAAATAAATGCACCTCCGCCCCCACAAGATTTTTCAGCTCTGTGCGCGCAGCTATACTGACCGCTTTGATCGTTTGTCCCTTTGGCCCCAGCGCGATACCTTTATGACGTTCGCGGATAACATAAACCACCTGTTCAATACGAACGGACCCATCTTTTTTCTGTTCCCAGCCCGTCGTTTCCACTGTCAGAAAATATGGCAACTCCTGATGCAAGCGCAGCATCAGTTTTTCACGGGTGGTTTCTGCAGCAATCATCCGCATCGGCACATCCGCAATTTGATCTTCAGGATATAGCCACGGGCCCTTTGGCATATTGGCCGCAAAATACGCCCGTAATTCTTTTACGCCGAAACCTTTTTCTGCCGACACCATGAAAGTTTCATCGAAATCGAACATTCCATTAATTTGCTGTGTCAGGGCCAGTAATTTTTCCGACTTCACCATGTCAATTTTATTAATCGCCAAAACAATTTTTTGCTTGGTACGAAGACGTTTGCTAAGTCCTTCCAAAATCATCTCGACACCCTTGGTGACACCGCGATGGGCCTCAATCAATAAAACGACGACATCACCGTCAGCTGCACCTGACCAAGCAGCAGCAACCATGGCTTTATCCAGATTGCGGCGGGTTTGAAACAGACCTGGTGTATCAACAAAAATCAATTGTGCCTCGTTTTCAATCGCAATACCGCGAATACGTGCACGCGTGGTTTGCACTTTATGCGTCACAATCGAGACTTTGGCCCCCACCATATAATTCATCAGTGTTGACTTACCGGCGTTTGGCTCACCAATCAGGGCAACATATCCGCATTTTGTTTCAGTCATTTTTTGGTAACTACCTGTTCTAATAACTTGGCCGCAGCCATTTGCTGGGCTTGCCGTTTGGATTGCGCATTTGCCGATGCTGTTACACCATTGGACAATTGCGCTTCTATTTCGAAAATAGGCGCATGATCAGGGCCTGAACGCCCAATTTCAACATACTTAGGCGGCGGCATCTTGTTGCCTTGCGCCCATTCCTGCAAAGTGGTTTTTGGGTCGCGTGCATCTTCTTCTGCCGCATTGATCCGCTCGCCCCATAACCGCAAAATCAGCTTTTCAACTGCCTCAAAACCGGCATCCAGATAAACCGCAGCGATGACAGCTTCCATTGCATCGCCAAGGATTGCTATTTTCTTGCGCCCACCCGACAGCATTTCCGAGCGCCCCAGTTTTAATGCAGCTCCCAGTTCGATTTGCTGTGCTACATCCGCACAAGCTTCTTTGCGCACCAATGCATTAAATCGCGGCGCCAACATGCCTTCGGATGCATCTTTATCTTTTTCCAGCAAAGCCTGCGCGATGACCAGTGCCAAAACACGATCACCCAGAAATTCCAACCTTTGATTGTCCGCACGTGTGGCCGAACTTAGTGACGAATGAGTAGTTGCTTCAATCAGCAATGCAGGCTGGGCAAACTGGTGGCCCAATCTATCACATAATTCTTTCAGTTCGCCTGCGAGTTTCACTCAAGCCCCTTGAAAAACCGATCTGAGCGCCATGTCCAGAATGCCAGCATTGATTTACCGGCTGATGAAAAGATAACACGGTCTGCACGCCCAACAAGATTTTCAAACGGAACATATCCAACACCGCCAACGCTTTGGGGGTAGCGGCTATCCTGAGAGTTGTCGCGATTATCACCCATAAAGAAATAATGCCCATCGGGAACTGTATACACACCCGTTTCATCAGCATAGTCAGTCCCAATATTCAGAACTGCATGTTCAACGCCATTCGGCAGTGTTTCTTTGAACAGTTCCTTTTCACAAGTCTCGTTCAATGCAACGGGGCTGTTTGAACAGCGCGGAGTACGCGCCATGGGGCCTTGTTTTTCCTTCAATTCCACAAATACACCCTTTGGCTCCAACGGAACAGCCGCGTCATTTATATAAAGCTGGCCCGCTTTCATTTGAACGCGATCACCCGGCAGACCAATTAGCCGCTTGATATAGTCAACCTGACTGACAGGATGTTTAAAAACTACAATATCACCGGGCTCCGGCTCACTTGGCAGAACACGACCCGTAAACGGACACATTGAAAATGGGCAGGAATGTTTTGAATACCCATACGCCATTTTATTTACAAATAGGAAATCCCCAACCAGAAGTGTTGATTTCATTGATCCGGACGGGATCCAGAACGGTTGAAAGAAAAGAGTACGGATAACACCTGCAATCAGTAGCGCGTAAACTATTGTTTTAAGCGTTTCGCCGATGCCGTCAGATTTCTTCTTTGCCATTGTTTTTTCCATTATTCATATTCCATAAAGCAATTTACCGCTACATGGCCCTTGCCTGCGTGATAGTCAAGCAATCGGCCGTGCTTCGATCACCACAAATGCCTGTGCCCACGGGTGATCATCGGTCAAGGTTACGTGAACAAAGGCTTCAAAGCCATTTGGGGTCAGTTTTTTCAGGCGCTCTGCTGCCCATCCGGTCAGCTCCATTGTCGGCTGTCCTGTGTGAATGTTGCGTACACCCATATCTTTCCAAGCAATACCCATACGCAGCCCCGTACCAAGAGCCTTGGAACATGCCTCTTTTGCAGCCCAGCGTTTTGCGTAAGTACCTGCAACATCTTTGCGGCGTTCGGATTTGGCCTGTTCGATACTGGTAAAAACGCGGTCTTTAAACCGCTCTCCAAAACGATCCAGCGTACCTTGGATGCGCTCGATACTTGCAAGGTCTGATCCGATACCGATAATCATGGAGATATTACCACGATCACGCCCGTGCCTCATCCATTAATCTACGCATCTTCACAATGGCATTTTCCAGACCGTCAAATATTGCCTCGCCAATCAGGAAATGTCCGATATTCAATTCCATAACCTCAGGAAACGCCGCTATCGGTTTGACAGTATCATAAGTAATTCCATGCCCTGCATGCACCTCTAATCCAAGTGAGGCCGCATGCTTTGCCATTTCTCGAAGGCGTTCCAGTTCCCGATCACTTACGTCAAAGTGGCCATCGGTATACTCATCACAATAAGGTCCGACATGCAGCTCAACAATATCGGCCCCGATACGGTGAGCTGCGTCAACCTGTTTCATTTCTGCGGCAATAAACATCGACACACGGCAACCCGCTTCGCGCAACGGGTTGATGAAATGGGCCAGCTTGTTTTCTTCACGTGCCACTTCAAGCCCACCCTCGGTGGTGCGTTCTTCGCGTTTCTCCGGCACAATACAAACCGCATGTGGCTTGTGACGTAATGCAATCCTTTGCATTTCATCAGTCGCGGCCATTTCAAAGTTCAACGGCACAGTAAGCCCATCCATCAGGGCTTCTATATCTGCATCAGTGATATGCCGGCGATCTTCGCGCAGATGCGCCGTTATTCCATCAGCACCGGCTTTTTCTGCCAATAATGCAGCACGCAACGGGTCGGGATATGCACCGCCGCGCGCATTGCGCACAGTGGCAACATGGTCGATATTAACACCAAGACGTAGATTATTTTGTTTGTTAACCATATCAGATCACCAGCCTTTATATAAACACCCATAAGCCGTAATATGCTTAAAATGTTTTCTTTTCCACCTCTTCGCGCATCTTGCGCGCATAGCGTTCTTGCAATTTCAATCTACGCCGTTTTTGGTGACCCGCAATAAGAGGTTTCGAAAACACATAAAATAGCCCGGAGACAACCAAACCGGGAATGATACCACCTATAAGATAGGGCAAGAACACCTCTTGAGCGAACTCCAAGAAACCATCCCACGAGCTTTGCTCAGACCCAAAGATTGATCTTATATTTGCCCAAAGCGTATTAAACGCTTCCTGAAAACTGTCATGTATTTTGCTCCAAACCGTCTTTTCGTGGTTCAAATTCAGAATTCTTAATCCTAATTGGTAGCTGCTTGCAGCAATGATTGGAAATGTGATTGGATTACCGACAAAAGTCGCCATAATTGCTGCGAGAATATTTCCGCGAAAGATTGAAGCAAGAAACCAGGCCAATAAAAAATGCAACCCGAAAAATGGGGTGAATGTCACAAACACACCGCAAGCAATTCCCATTGCAATTTTATGTGGCGTATCTGGCAGGCGCTTAATGCGGTGGCCAATATAATCCATGCCCCGGCTCCAACCTTTGCGCGGGTATACGAACTCTACTATCCATTGCCAGTAAGTTTGTTTGTTTCTGCGCTTAAACACGCTTTTTATACTCCATTTGACCCTAATCGCGTACGGCTGACAGAAGCAACATCCGAATCAGCTTCTATCGCCGTCATTACATTGTGCAGATGTTCCACATCACGCACCTGAATTTCAATCGACATCAGATAAAAATCCGGTTTTCTATCCATGAATTGTAAATCTGCAATATTTGCGTGCTGTTCACCTATCAAAGTACATATTCGCCCCAGAACACCCGGATCATTTGCCATGGTCACATGTATCGTGACGTTGTTATTCGGATCATTGCGGCCTTGTGTCCAGCGTAAATCAATCCAGCGGTTTGACTGGTCTTCATAATCAGCCAGCTTTTCACAATGAATTGTATGAAATACCACACCCTTGCCACGTGTTGCAATGCCGACAATTCGTTCGCCCGGCAACGGCTGACAACAATGACCGGGCTGTGCGTATTGGCCGGGGTTAAGCCCTATTATCTCGGATGCCGGCAGGTTGTCTTCATTATCGCTTTCAGTCAAAAGCTCTGGATAAAGGGCTCCGACCAAATCGGATGCTGTCATTTCAGCGCTTCCCAAACGGGCAAGTAATGCGTCTTTATCTTTCAAGCCCATTTTCTTGGCCGCTGTCATCAGTGCTTTATCTGTAGATTTTTTTCCCACATGCTCTAACGCAACACGCGCCAGTTCAGCACCAAGACGTACATATCCATCGCGATGTTCTTCGCGCAATGCTCTTCTGATAGCGGATTTAGCACGACCCGTTACAGCAATATCAATCCAACTGGATTGCGGCCGTTGACCTTCTGCCGTTGTAATCTCGACCGATTGGCCATTGCGCAAGCGTGTCCACAAAGGCACCCGCCGGCCGTCGACTTTTGCACCCACACAAGCGGCACCAATACGGGTGTGAATGGTATAGGCAAAATCAATCGGTGTTGCACCGCGCGGCAATTGGATCACATCACCTTTAGGGGTAAAACAGAACACTTGATCCGCGAACATATCCAGCTTCACATGCTCCATAAACTCTTCATGGTCTTGATCGTCTGAATTGCCAAAGCGTTCGGTCAGGGATGCCAGCCATTTAAACGGATCAACCGCAAAGGGGTTTTCCACCCTATGCCCGTCTTTATAAGACCAGTGTGCCGCAACACCGGTTTCAGCGACATCATGCATCTGACGCGTGCGTATCTGTATCTCCACACGTTTGCCATCACGCCCGGAAACTGTCGTATGAACAGACCGATAGCCATTTGACTTCGGCTGACTTAGGTAATCCTTGAAACGTCCGGGAACAGCCGTCCAACGGTTGTGGACAGCGCCCAGCGCTTTGTAAATATCTTCTTCGTTAACGGTTAAAATCCGAAAGGCATAAATATCACTCAACCGTGAAAAGCCTTCGCCTTTTTCCTGCATCTTGCGCCATACAGAATATGGTTTTTTCTCACGCCCGACAACTTCGGCTTCTATACCGGCTTTTTCCAGAACATCCCGAATATCGTGTGTAATCTTCGGGATTACATCTTCGGTCTGATTTCGTAGCGTCAAGAACCGACGCAGGATCGAATTTCGCCCTTCAGGGTTTAGAACCCGAAATGACAGATCCTCCAATTCATCGCGCATCCATTGCATACCCATACGGCCCGCTAAGGGTGCAAAAATATCCATTGTTTCATGGGCCTTTTGCACTTGTTTTTCAGACCGCATGTGTTTGATCGTACGCATATTATGCAAGCGGTCGGCAAGTTTGACCAAGATCACCCGCACATCTTTTGACATCGCCAAAAGCAGTTTGCGTACATTTTCAGCCTGCTTGGCATCGTTCGATGACAATTCCAGGTTTGTCAGCTTGGTTACACCATCAACCAGTTGCGCCACATCAACGCCAAAACGTTTGGCTACATCTTTATAGGTTGCGGGTGTGTCCTCTATCACATCATGCAATAGCGCCGTAATAATTGTAGAGTCGTCCAGATTTTGCTGCGCCAGCAACATCGACACTTCTGCAGGGTGGCTAAAATAAGGTTCGCCTGAATGCCGCGTCTGGCCTTCATGCATCAGTTTCCCGTACTCATATGCTTCAGATATGAGTTTGGTATTGGAATTTGGATTGTAGGCGCGGACTTGATCTACAAGTTTCTCAACGGGGATCATTTCGGCTGCTCCTTATCTGGGCGCCGTGCCGGAGTTTTCCCCGACAGGTTGTCCTTATTTCATTTCCTGTGCTTCCATCAGGGCGCGCAACAGATTTTCCTCTGACATATCATCATCGGCTTTATCTGGTTCATCACCCATAAGAAGGGCCATTTGATCTTCTTCCGGCTCATCCACTTCGATTTGTGTTTGAAAGCTTTCAATTGCTGCTTCCATCAATGAATCCGCAGTCAGGGTTTCTTCGGCAATTTCGCGAAGAGCGACAACCGGGTTTTTATCATTGTCGCGCGGAATGGTAATCTCCGCCCCTGTTGACAATTCGCGCGCACGATGTGCGGCCAGCAAAACCAGATCAAAATGGTTATCTACCTTGTCTACACAATCTTCAACTGTGACACGTGCCATGGAATACTCCAAAAATGGTGTGAATGAGAGGGCTGTCTACGCTTTTTAGGGAATAATGGCAAGAGCAATAGATACAAGATTATCAACCGGGAATCTGTACGATTTCCTTTAGTTCATTGGGGTCAATCTGCTCTATCAACACATCAATACTTTCATGTGTAACCGGATGCACCCAATCAGGGGCCACCGCTTTCAATGGCACCAGAACGAATCCACGATCCTGAATGCGTGGATGCGGAAGTATAAGGTCACCGGGCCATGTTGTCTTTTGTAATTCCGACGGCATATCGCGCCAATATCGATACATTTCCAACGTTGGCAGAATACATCCCTGATAATCCAGCAAATCAATATCAATGACCCTCGCGCCCCAACGTTGCTTTCTCTCTCGCCCCAGCGTGGCTTCAATTTCATGCAAAACGGCCAATAGATCATATTGATTTAATGATGTTTGTGCGCAAACAACAGAATTTACATAATCGGGCCCATTTCCCGCAGGAAACGCCGGCGTTTGAAAAAACGGACTAAATGTGATAATATCCACTGAATTAGCCGTTAATAAAGCATAGGAAGATTGAATTATCACAACAGAATCTTTCAAGTGGTCTGCCTGATTTGAACCAAATGCTAGATAAACTGTCTTTTGGTTAGCTCTGATGTTTTCTACTTGATCCAAGTAAATATGCCTCTATGTTCATGCGCATTCAGTCTAAGACACACGCAAATACTTTAGTCCATTGGTTGAATACTAAATTTAATATTTAAAGGGAAACTATTATGTTTTACCGTGACGAACGACTTGCTCTATTTATAGACGGGTCAAATCTATATGCCGCTGCAAAGTCGCTGGGTTTTGATATAGATTACAAACTACTACGGTCCGAGTTCATGCGCCGTGGAAAATTGCTGCGTACATTTTATTACACGGCACTTCTGGAAAATGACGAATATTCACCGATACGCCCGCTGGTCGACTGGCTGAATTACAACGGTTTCACAATGGTGACGAAGCCTGCCAAAGAATACACTGATTCTATGGGCCGGAAAAAAGTCAAAGGCAACATGGATATTGAATTGGCCGTTAACGCTATGGAATTGGCACCGCATGTGGATCACATGGTGCTGTTTTCAGGTGATGGTGATTACCGCCCATTGGTCGAATCGCTTCAACGCCAAGGCGTGCGTGTTTCTGTGGTATCCACAATTCGATCACAACCACCTATGATTTCAGATGACTTGCGCCGCCAAGCTGACAATTTTATCGAGCTTGATGAGTTACGTGATGTTGTCGGACGCCCTGCCCGGCCTGATAACGAGCATAATCCACAAGCATTCGAGCCTGAACCGGTAGAGTAAAACCTTTAAGCCCCGAACACGCATTTGGGGCTTAAAACCAATCAGCTTTTGTGTCATATCACAGCATATGAAACAAAAGCTTAATCTTTATCTTGCTGCACCGCGCGGGTTTTGTGCCGGCGTTGACCGCGCCATTAAGATCGTCGAAATGGCAATCGAAAAATGGGGCGCACCCGTCTATGTGCGCCACGAAATCGTTCACAATAAATATGTCGTGGACGGCTTGCGTGCCAAAGGCGCGGTTTTTGTAGAGAACCTGGATGAATGCCCAACCGACAGACCCGTGATCTTTTCCGCTCACGGCGTGCCAAAATCCGTGCCCGCCAAAGCCGAGGCCCGCAACATGATCTATGTGGATGCCACCTGCCCGCTTGTCTCCAAAGTCCATATCGAAGCCGACCGTCACCATATGAACGGCTTGCAAATGGTTATGATTGGGCACGCGGGCCACCCCGAGACCATCGGCACAATGGGCCAATTGCCCAAGGGTGAGGTTTTGCTGGTCGAAACCCCCAATGATGTGGCCGTACTAACACCGCGCGATGAAAGCAAACTTGCCTATATCACGCAAACAACATTAAGCGTGGACGATACAATCGAAATTGTGAAAGCCCTGCAAAAAAGGTTTCCAACTATCATCGGCCCCCACAAAGAAGATATTTGTTACGCCACCACCAACCGCCAAGAGGCGGTCAAAGCGGTGGCTCCCAATATTGACGCGCTACTGGTTATTGGCGCACCAAATTCTTCCAATTCAAGACGACTGGTCGAGGTTGGCGCCAATGCAGGATGCAAATATTCGCAACTGGTTCAACGTGCGCGTGATATTGACTGGCGCGCTATGGACGGTGTGAAATCAGTTGGTATAACAGCTGGTGCTTCAGCCCCTGAAGTTTTGATAAATGAGGTCATTGACGCCTTCAAAGATCGTTATGACGTCACCATAGAAAACGTGGAAACGGCAGTGGAAAATGTCGAGTTTAAAGTTCCGCGCGTATTGCGGGAAGGGATAAATACCCATGGCTGATCAAAGAACCATCGAGGTTTATAATGAAAAGGCTTCTGACTATGCCGATAAATTCAGCCGCACGAAGCCTGACAGGGATTTGCGCAGCTTTATCGCCAGCATACCAAAGGGCGGGCTGGTTCTGGACTTGGGATGCGGCCCGGGAAACTCCGCTGCAATGATGCACGCCGCAGGGCTGGTCGCCGAAGCCATGGATGCGTCCGCTCAAATGGTGGAATTGGCACGCGCAAAATACGGGCTGAACGTAAAGCAAGCAACTTTTGATGATCTCAGCGCAACTGCACGTTATGACGGTATCTGGGCAAACTTCAGCCTGTTGCACGCGGAAAAATCCGATATGGCACGCCATTTATCAACCATCCACACAGCCCTGAAACCGGGTGGGCATTTTCATATCGGTATGAAACTCGGCACTGGTGAAAAACGCGACGATATGGATCGGATGTACACATATTATGAAGAAGCAGAACTAAAAGACATGATACAAACTGCTGGCTTTACGCTTTGTGACAGCCGCAAGGACGCGATGACAGGTTTGGCAGGCCCCGTGGAACCCTTTATTATTATCACCGCGCATGCCTGATCTTTACGCGTACACCGATGGTGCCTGTTCAGGCAATCCCGGGCCTGGCGGCTGGGGGGTTCTGCTTCAGGCTCATAATGGCGATAAAGTCGTAAAAGAACGCAAATTGAACGGTGGCGCCGCTGACACAACCAACAATCAGATGGAATTGATGGCCGCGATCAGCGCGCTGGAAACACTGGCAAAACCCAGTGAAATTACGATTGTTACTGACAGCGCATACGTCAAAGACGGCATCACCAAATGGATACATGGGTGGAAGAAAAACGGCTGGCGTAACGCCTCAAAGAAGCCTGTGAAAAACACAGAGCTATGGCAGCGTTTGGATGAAGCCACCAAAAGACACCAAATCACATGGGAATGGATCAAGGGCCACGCGGGTCATCCCGAAAATGAACGTGCCGATGAGCTGGCCCGAATGGGTATGGAGCCATTCAAACCCGGAATTAAATAACCGTTTATTGTCGTGTTCTTACTAGTCGCATAGATTTTTATGCGCATAGTGGCTTTATGTTCGCCAAAAACATTGTTCAAGGACGCCCAAAAATGCTTGCAACCGCTATCAGTAAAATCCAAGGCTCGCCGATTTCCGCTATCTTCGATCATGCAACACAGTTACGCGCCGAAGGCCGCGATTTAATCGATTTTTCCGTGGGAGAACCGGATTTTGATACGCCTGAACATATTTGTGAAGCGGGCATAAAAGCGATCCGCGATGGGATAACACGTTACACACCTGTCGATGGGACGGCGGCATTGAAAGATGCAATAGCGCGAAAATTCAGCGCGGAAAACGCTCTTGAATTTTCACACAGCGAAATTGCCGCCAGTGCAGGCGCAAAGCCACTTCTGGCAACAGCCCTGCAAACGGTCATTAATCCAGGTGACGAGGTGATTATCTCTACCCCGGCATGGTCATCCCACGTAGGCATGGTCGAGGTTTGCAACGGAAAACCCGTCTTGGTGCCAACAACACAGGATGATGGATTTAAGCTCGGGGTCGCCGCATTAGAGGCCGCCATCACACCGAAAACCAGAATGTTGTTTTTGTGTTCACCGTCCAATCCTACGGGGGCTGTATATTCGGCGCAAGAACTGGCAAAACTTGCTGACGTCCTGCGACGCCACCCGAACGTATTAATCATATCCGATGACCTTTATGAGCACATCATATTCGACGATAACCGCTTTGCCACCCTAGCCGCAGTCGCCCCTGATCTGCGAGATCGTATCCTGACCGTAAACGGCGTATCCAAAGCCTATGCCATGACAGGTTGGCGCATTGGCTATGCAGGTGGACCCGCATGGTGGATGGACGGCATGCGCAAAGTATCATCACAAACCAACGGCGGCCCATGTTCGATTAGTCAGGCCGCCAGTATTGTAGCTTTGGATGGGCCACAGGGGTTTCTGGCTACATGGCGTGAAACTTACCGGAAAAGACGTGATATCGCCCTTGATGGGCTTGCGAACATTGAAGGCTTAAAAGTTAACAAACCAGAAGGCGCTTTTTACCTGATGCCCCATTGTGGTGGTTTGCTTGGCCGTAAACAACCCGATGGGAAAATCATCGAAACCTCCAGTGATCTGGCGTCTTATCTACTGGATCAGGGGGTTGTTATCGTGCCGGGTGCAGGGTTTTTTTGCGATCCGTATTTTCGCATGTCGATTGCAACGTCAGACACAAATATCATCGAAGGCATTCGCCGTATGACGGCTGCCTGCAACGCCTTAGTATAGGAAAACCTATGACCATACCCATGTCCGCATTTGCTGAAAGCCTAACGTATAAAGATTTACCGGAACCCTTGCTGCAAGTCTTGCGGCGCAGCTTTTTGGATACGATGGGTGTTGCCGCAATCGGTTCGACGACAGA
>SWCD01004757.1_pt1 | contig 30777 bp, 24 predicted proteins | sample 4693011 | NCBI WGS metagenome assembly SWCD01 (sample SAMN10267278, study PRJNA491770) | bioreactor metagenome | isolation source: DHS bioreactor inoculated with marine | place: Japan: Omine Ridge, Nankai Trough | reverse complement strand
CGGCACCATCCCGCTCGGCCGGGCCCTCGAGGAACAGGGCGTCGCCGCCATGATCGGCGATTCGATCCTGGCCCCCGAAGGCACCCTGGGGGAGCCCGGGGTGCTCCTTGTCCTCTTCGCCCTGGCCTCCCTCCTCGCCATGACTTGCAGCAACGGCGCCTCCGCCGTGATTCTCGCCCCGGTGGCCGCCCAGGCCGCCACTTCCGGGGGCGTCGAGCTCCACGACGCCTTCCTGGCGGTGGCCTTCGGCGCCACCTGCGTCTTCGTGCTCCCCTTCGGCAACCAGTGCAACCTGATGATCATGGGTCCCGGCGGCCACCGGACCCTCGACTTCCTCAGGGCGGGGAGCGGGCTAACCCTTATCATGGCCCTCACCACTGTGGTGCTGCTCTCAATCTTCTGAGTGCAGTGAGCATGAGCTAAGGCTCAAGGGCATTGGCAAGAGGGAACCCGCGATGAGTGATGACCGCACGGGGTTCGCGCTGCCTCCAGGGCGGCTTGAACCCGTGGACCTCGACTTGAAAGGCGCCGGCTTGAGCAAGCGGTTCAGCGCCTCGGTCGGCAAGAAGTACGCGATGGCATGGGCCGGCGTCGTCTGGTGCCTTTTCGTCCTCGCGCACCTGGTCGGCAACTTCGGCCTGTACCTCGGCCAGGAGCATTACAACGAGTACTCGGCGATGCTCCTCAGCCTGGGGAAGATTCTCTACGTCCTCGAGGCGGGGCTCGTCTTCTTCCTCCTCCTGCACCTGTTCCTCGGGATCGTGGTGCAGATCGGGAACTGGAGGGCGCGGCCGGACGCCTACCAGGTCTACCGGAGCAAGGGCGGCCGGACCGTCGGCTCCCGCACCATGATCTGGACCGGGATCGCGATCCTGATCTTTATCGTGATCCACCTGATCGACCTGAAGTACGGCGAGCACACGACGGACTCCGCTGGCCACATCGACCTGTACACCGCCACGATCGCCCTGCTCAGCAACCCGCTGCACGCGATCGGCTACCTCATCGCGGTCTGCCTGGTCGGCCTGCACGTGACGCACGCGTTTCAGTCGAGCGCCCGCACCCTCGGCCTGAATCACGAACGCTACACTCCCACGGTCACCGCGATCTCCTGGATCTTCGGCGCCTTCGTTGCGGCCGGTTACGGCTCGATTCCCCTGTGGGTCCTGATGGGAGGTGGCCTGTGAGTCTCGAATCACACATCCCCGAGGGCCCGATCACCGAGAAGTGGGACAAGCACCGCTTCAACATGAAGCTGGTGAACCCCGCCAACAAGCGGAAGTACTCGGTCATCATCGTCGGCACCGGTTTGGCCGGCGCGTCCGCGGCGGCCAGCATGGGTGAGCTGGGCTACAAGGTGAAAGCCTTCACGCTGCTCGACAGCCCCCGCCGCTCGCACTCCATCGCGGCGCAGGGCGGCATCAACGCGGCGAAGAACTACCAGAACGACGGCGACAGCATCTACCGGTTGTTCTACGACACCGTGAAGGGCGGCGACTTCCGGGCCCGCGAGGCCAACGTCTACCGCCTGGCGCAGGTCAGCAACGAGATCATCGACCAGTGCGTGGCGCAGGGCGTGCCCTTCGCTCGTGAATACGGTGGCTACCTCGGCAACCGCTCCTTCGGTGGGGCGCAGGTCTCCCGGACGTTCTACGCCCGCGGCCAGACCGGCCAGCAGCTGCTGCTCGGCGCCTACTCCGCGCTGATGCGGCAGGTGGCGGCCAGGACGGTCGAGATGTACCCCCGCACCGAGATGCTGGACCTCATCGTCGAGGACGGCGTCACCCGCGGCATCATCACGAGGAACCTGGTCACGGGCGCCATCGAGGCCCACACCGCCGACGCGGTGGTGCTGGCCACCGGCGGCTACGCCCGGCTCTGGTACCTCTCGACGAACGCGATGGGCTGCAACGTCACCGCCGCCTGGCGGGCGCACCGGAAGGGCGCGTTCTTCGCGAACCCCTGCATGGCGCAGATCCACCCCACCTGCATCCCGGTGGGGCTGCACAAGCAGAGCAAGCTCACGCTGATGAGTGAGTCGCTTCGAAACGACGGCCGCGTCTGGGTCCCGGCGAAGGAAGGCGACAAGCGTCCCCCGAACCAGATCCCGGAGGCCGAGCGCGACTACTACCTCGAGCGCCGCTATCCGGCCTTCGGCAACCTCGTCCCGCGCGACGTGGCCAGCCGGGCGGCCCAGGTGGTCTGCAACGAGGGGCGCGGGGTCGGCGAGACCGGCCGGGCGGTCTACCTCGACTTCGCCGAGGCCATCGGACGCGTGGGCAAGGCGACGATCACCGCAAAGTACGGCAACCTCTTCGACATGTACCAGCGCATCACCGACGAGGACCCGTACACCGTTCCCATGCGCATCTTCCCGGCCCTGCACTACACCATGGGCGGGCTGTGGGTGGACTACAACCTCATGAGCAACCTCCCCGGCCTGTTCGTTTTGGGTGAGGCCAACTTCTCCGACCACGGCGCGAACCGGCTCGGCGCCTCGGCGTTGATGCAGGGCCTGGCCGACGGTTACTTCGTGATCCCGTACACCATCGCCGGCTATCTGGCGGGCGTTACGCCGGGCCAGATCGGTCCGGACGCGGCGATCTCAAAGGAAGGCATCAAGACCTCCGAGGCCCACTTCAAGACCCTGGTCGACATGAACGGTTCGGCGCCGGTGGACGACTTCCACCGCGAGCTCGGGCAGGTCATGTGGGACCACTGCGGCATGAGTCGCAACGAGGAGGGACTGAAGAAGGCCAAGGAGAAGATCCCGGAGATCCGCGAGCGCTTCTGGAAGGAGTCCCGGGTGCTCGGCGGAGGCCGCGAGTTCAACCAGGCGCTGGAGTACGCGGGCCGGGTGGCGGACTTCATGGAGCTCGGTGAGTTGGCGGTGGACGACGCCCTCAAGCGCACCGAGTCCTGCGGCTGTCACTTCCGCGAGGAGAGTCAGAGCGAGGAGGGCGAGGCCAAGCGCGACGACGAGAACTTCACCTACGTCGCGGCCTGGGAATGGAAGGGTGAAGGCAAGCCCTGGGAGCTTCACAAGGAAGAGCTGACCTTCGAAGAGGTCAAGCCTTCGACGAGGAGCTACAAATGAGCGACAAGAAGATGAACCTGACCTTGAAGATCTGGCGCCAGACCGGGCCGGCCGCCAAGGGCGCGTTGAAGACCTACGAGCTGAAGGGCGTTTCGGAGCACCAGTCCTTCCTCGAGATGATCGACCAGCTGAACGACGAACTCGTCCGCAAGGGCGAGGAGGCGGTGGCCTTCGAGAGCGACTGTCGCGAAGGTATCTGCGGCGCCTGCGGCTGCATGGTGAACGGCCAGGCCCACGGGCCGGACAAGGGCATCACGCTCTGCCAGTTGCACATGCGGACGTTTTCGGACGGCGACACCATCGTCATCGAGCCGTTTCGGGCGAAGGCGTTCCCGGTGATCCGGGACCTGGTCGTCGACCGAAGGGCGCTGGACCGCATCATCATGGCCGGCGGCTACGTCACCGTGCGCACCGGCCAGGCGCCGGACGCGCATGCCGTCCCGATTCCCCAGGAGGCGGCGGAAAAGGCCATGGACGCGGCGGCCTGCATCGGCTGCGGCGCCTGCGTGGCGTCCTGCAAAAACGCCTCCGCCATGCTGTTCCTCTCTGCGAAGGCGAGCCAGTTGGCGCACCTGCCGCAGGGCCAGCCGGAGCGCAAGGACCGCGCCATGCGCATGATCATGGCCCACGACCTGCTGGGCTTCGGCAACTGCACGAACGAAAGTGAGTGCCAGTCCGCCTGCCCGAAGGAGATCTCGGTGAAAAACATCTCGATGTTGAACCGGGACTATGTGAAGGCCGGGGTGACGCTGGAGAATGTGTCCGGCTGAGACTACACCTGATCCGAGCATTCAACGGCCCGCGCCTGATGGCGCGGGCCGGCTTGCGTTGAAGGATGCGGCGAGTGAGAGGCCGGCGGGGTACAATGGGGGGGATGAGTGAAGCCCGTGACATCACCGTGAGAGTTGTTCGTTCAGGCGAGCTGGAACCGGTCGATCGCAGTTGGCTCTCGCACACGATGGCCGAGAGAATTGAGGCCGTCTGGGAGCTGACGAAGCTCTGTGCCGCCTGGAAGCAGGAACTCGGAAGTGAATCCCGACTTCAAAGATCTGTTGTCGCGGTTCAACGACCACGAAGTTGAGTACCTGGTCGTTGGCGCACATGCACTCGCCGCGCACGGACACGTCCGGGCCACGAAGGACCTCGACGTGTGGGTACGCCCCGACCCCGAAAACGCATCACGCGTCTACGCTGCTCTCGCAGCATTCGGCGCTCCGCTTATGGGGCTGACCAAGGGGGACCTGGCGACCCCCGGAATTGTACCTGTCAGGCCTTCGGCATGCTCGTTCACGCCCGAAGATCGACGCCGTCCCGATCCCGAAGGAAGCCGCCGACGCTCAGGCTCGCTTCGCCGTCGTAGAGCACGACGGCAGCTCGGAAGCGCCCCATGGTGATCCGGTCCCGGTGAAGCGAATCGGCGCCAAGGCCCAGCAGGGCACAGGCCACAACTGTGTGTCGTCGAGCGCTTCGAGGAGCCGCGCCTCTGCCCGTCGTGGAAACTGATCTCCTTGCCGCATGTCGTCCAGTCGTAAGGTTCTGTAACGTCTGATTGAAAGCAAATGGTGCGTCCAATTGAAAGGAAGTCGAGCCGGAGCCAGGAATGCTCCACCGATGATTGCCGGGATTGCGCAGCTCAGGTACGAGACCCGGGAGATCAAGCCCCACCTCGTTGCCTGCCGGTCCCCGGATCAGGCCTTGACTCCCGCCACCGCCATTTCCGTCTCCCGGCGTTCCTGCCGGATCACCCGGAAGAGCACGAGCGCGTCCTCGAGGACCATGTAGAGGCACGGTACGAGCACCAGGGTGATCGCCGTGGCGAAGAGCAGTCCGTACCCGAGGGAGAGGGTCATCGGGATCAGGAACCTCGCCTGCCTCGAGGTCTCGAAGATCATCGGGGCCAGGCCGCCGAAGGTCGTCAGCGTCGTGAGCATGATCGGCCGGAACCGCCGCACTCCCGAGTCGTGGATGGCCTGGTGGGCGGTGCGCCCCTCCTTCCGCCGACGATTGCCGTAGTCGATCATCATCAGCGAGTCGTTCACCACCACTCCGGCCAGAGCGACGACCCCCATCACGCTCATCACGCTCATGCTGTAGCCCATAAGGATGTGGCCGAAGATCGCGCCGACGATGCCGAAGGGGATCGCCATCATGACGATCAGGGGCTGGAAGTAGCTCTTGAACGGGATCGCCAGAAGACCGTAGATGCCGAGGAGGGCGCCGAGGAAGCCCACGGCCAGGCCGGAGATCGACTCGCGCATGTCGGCTTGACGTCCCTCGAAGCTGAAGGACAGCCCCGGGTGGTTGCGGACCAGCATGGGAAGGTAGTCGGTCGTGAGCGAGGTGATGATCCGGCTCGTCTCGCTGTCCGGAGTCACGTTCGCGGTGACGGTCACGGTGCGTCGACCGTCGCTTCGAACGATGGTCGTGTAGGCCCGGTTTCGCTCCGCTTCGGCAATCTGGCGCAGGGGGACGTACGTCCCGGCCGGGGTGCGGATCATCAGGTTTTCGATGGCATGCTCGCTTGATCGCTCGGATTCGGGCAGGCGCGCCATGACCTTGACTTCGCTGCGCCCGCGCTGCTGACGGAGCGCCTCCGCCCCATAGAATGCGTCTCGAACCTGCCGGGCGACCGCGCTGGAGGTCAGGCCCAGACTCCGGCCCTCCGTCTTCAGGCTGTAGTCGAGCTGCGGCTTGCCGGGTGTGTAGCCGTCGTTGATGTCCTTGACGTTTCCGTAGCGCCCGAGCGCCTCGGCCAATTCCGCGCTGGCTTCGTCCAGCACCTCGATGTCGCGGTGCGACAGTTGCACGCTGACGGATGTGCCCCGACCGGGCCCTCCGCGGTCCGACTCGAACAGGATGGACTCCAGCCCGGGGATGCTGCCCGCCTCTTTCCGCCAGAGTTCGGTGAACCGTCCGGTGGTGATCGGGCGGATGTCAGCCTCGGTGAGAAACACCTCGATGTCGATCTGGTTGTTCTCCACGCGGGCGAAGATCCCCTCGACGAGCCGGTCGCCGCCGTTTCGCTCGCCCACTCTCTCGGCGGCCTCCCGCAGGAGAGTCCGGACCCGCGACGTGTCGGTGGTTGGTGAGCCGTAGGGCAGGACCGCCGTCACCGCGGCCGAGTCCGATTCGGCCTTGGGCATGAGCACGAAGCCCATCCGGCCGCTCGTCGCGTAGCCGAGGGTGAGCACGAGCACCGCGAGCCCGATGGAGATCGTCACGTACCTGAAGCGGATGCAGAAGTCGAGGAAGGGGCCATACACCCGTTGCACCGTCGTGGCGAACGCGCGGCTGAACCACTGCTGGCCGCGGCCGAGCATCCTGAAGAGAGCAAATCGGGACGGCCGGCCGGCGTGGGAGAGGTGGGCGGGGAGGATGAGCAGCGACTCGACCCACGAGATGATGAACACCGTCCCGACGACGACCGGGATCACCTTGAAGATTTTGCCCATCATGCCGGGCACGAGCAACAGCGGAGAGAACGCGACCACGTTCGTCAGGATGCTGAAGGTGATCGGAACCGCGACGTCCTGGGCCCCCTTGATCGAAGCCTGAAGAGCGCTCATCCCGCGCTGCCGGTACTCGAAGATGTTCTCTCCGGCCACGATCGCGTCGTCCACGACGATACCGAGGGCGATGATGAAGGCGAACATCGAGATCATGTTGATCGACACGCCGAGCGCCGGCAGGACCAGAAAGGCCCCGAGGAAAGACACCGGGATTCCCAGCACCACCCAGCAGGCGAGCCGGAATTCCAGGAAGAGCCCGAGGAGTACGAGCACCAGCACGAGGCCGATGGCGCCGTTTCGGAGCAAGAGGTTCAGACGCGCGCTGTAGACCTCGGACATGTCGTTGCTGACCGCGAGATCGATCCCCGGGGGCAAGTCCTGCTCGATGCCCCCGATGGCCGCATGGACCGCCGCCGATACGCCGATCGGCGTCTGCTCGCCCACGCGGTAGACCGCCAGGCCCACGGCCGGCAAACCATCGTAGGTGGCCGAGTTGTCCGTGTCCGTGAATCCGTCGCGCACGGTGGCGATGTCGTCGAGCGTGACGACGGCTCCTCCGGCGCTCGTGACGATGGGAATCTCAGCGAACTCCTGCGCCCAGTCCTTCCGCTCGCGGAGCCGGAGCAGCAGCTCGCCTCCCGCGGTGTCGATGTTCCCCGCCGGGATCTCGATCGAGGTGGCGGAGATCTTCGCGGCGATGTCGCTCAGCGTCAGACCGAACCGACGGAGGGTCTCCTGCGGCACCTCCACGTGGATTTCGTAATCGCGCGCTCCGCTCAAATCGATCTGGGTCACCCCCGGCTCGAGGAGCAGCCGGTCGCGGACCTCCTCGGCGGCTGCGCGAAGCGCCCATTCGGTCGTGTCTCCGTAGAGCTGGAGTTGCAGGACCTCCCGTCGCCTCACGGCCAGGGAGACCTCCGGATCCTCCGCGTCCACCGGGAACGTGCTGATCCGGTCCACCTCCTGCTGGACATCCTGGTACACGAGCTGGGGATCGCTGCCCTCCAGGACTTCGATCGTGATCCGCGCGGTTCCCTCGGAGGCCGTGGAGGTGACCTCATCCACTCCCTCCAGCCCGCGAACCGCTTCTTCCACCGCGAGCACGATGCCCTGCTCTACCTCCTCGGGGCTGGCTCCGGGGTAGGGGACCACGACGTTCACCATGTCGAGGTCGAAATCGGGGAAGACCTCCTGCTTGATCTGCGAGGCCATGAGGAAGCCCCCGACCAGGAGGGTGAGCATCAGGAGGTTCGCGGTGACGCCGTTCTTCGCCATCCAGGCGATGGGTCCGCGAGAGCTCTTCGTCGACTCTTCAGCGTGCATCGTCGACCTCCACGTGCTTCTCTTCGGCGACGCGAAGCGGCATACCGTTGACCGGGGAGGAGATGTCGGAGGTCACCAGGAGCTCGCCGCTCTCGAGGCCCGCGGTCAGGTATACGTCCTTCACTCCCCGGAAACCCACCGTGACCGGACGGATCTCGAGCCGGCCGTCAGGCGGCATCACCCATACGCCGTTTCCCTCGCGCAGGTGCCGGCGATCGATGGCGATCGCGGACTCGAGTCCTCGACCGACGATCTCCACTCGCATGTAGCTTCCGAGCAGCAGGCTGGGCTTCCCGGCGTTCTCCGGCAGGAGCGCGAACGGGTCCGGGACCGAGACGAGAAGGAGGGCCATGCGTCCGAGATCCTCGAGGTCACCGGTCTGGCGCAGGACCGTGCCGGTACGGAACCGGTCCGCGCCCCAGGCGGCCTCATCAAAGACCCTCACGGACGCTCCGGGCAGCTCGATCCACTTCAGGCGATCCGTGGCCACCGCCACCTCGATCCAGAACTCGTCCGTCCCTGCGAGTTCAGCGATCTTCGTCGCGGAAGAGACCTGCGCTCCCACGTCCACGTATCGCTCGCGGACCAGAGCGTTGAACGGCGCCTTCACCTCGGTCCGGGCGAGGTCGAGCTTCGCACGCTGCAGGGCGGCCTCCGCCGTGGCGAGCGCTGCCTTCGCGGAGTCGAGTTGCGGCTTGCGCAGGACCAGGTCCTGATTCGCGATCTCCACCGAGGCGCCGAGGAGTTCGTACTCCTTGCGGGCCACGTCCTGCTGCCCCCGCTCGATGGCGAGGTCGCTCTTTGCCCGGTCCCGGTCCGCTTCGCGCTGCTTCACCGCCAGTTCGTAGTCGGCCCGATCGAGCCTGGCGATCACCTCCCCCTGCTCGATGATGCCGCCAGGAAGCAGGCTGTTGGCGATCTCGATCACCTCGCCGTTCACCCGGGGCTGGATGGCCACCCAGTGCGCCGCGCGGACGGTTCCCTGAACGGAGATGATCGTGTCCGCGGGGGCGGCGGTCACCGCCTCTACCGTCACCAGCCTCGCGCGCCGTTCCGGCTTTCCCTGCTTCGCCTCGGGACCGCTCTCGAGGAGGAGGACGGCCCCGTAGGCTCCGCCCGCCAGCACCGCCAGGGGAAGGAGGAAACCGAAGATCGCGGCGAAGGATATCCGTCGGAAGCTCCACTTCTTCTTCCCGGTTTCCTCGTGGTTCACAGTGGAATTCGTCATCGGAAGGTTACCTCCATGCCTTCAGTGGCGCTCGTGGGCCTCGTCAGTTCGAAGCCACCGGCCAGGGCACGGCAGAGTTCAATGCGGTAGTCGAGCAGTCCCCGGCGGGCGCTCAAGAGGGAGCGTTCCAGCCCCTGAGTCGTCGAGAGTGATTCGAGCACGCGCAGGTAGTCGACGGTGCCGGATCCGTAGCTCTCTCCGATCTGGCGAAGGCTCTGGCGGGCGAGATCGAGTTGCATCTCGAGGCTCGCGATCAGCTCTTTCTGCCGCTGCTCGCGGACGAGGGCTTCCTCGACCTCCCCGAGGGCGCTGAGCACGATCCGGCCGTAGTCGTTCAAGGCCGCCGAAGCCACGGCGCGCGTGCGCTCCAGTTCTGCCTCGCGGAGACCACCGTCGATGATGGGGGTCACCAGGTTTGCGGCGAGCGCGCCGAACCAGTTGGAGAAGAGGTCGTCGAGCCGGTCCCCGTCGGTTTCGAGCGACGCGGAGAGCGAGACGCGCGGATAGCGGTCCGCCACCGCCACCGCCACCCGCTCGTCCGAAGCGAGGACGGTGTCCCAGGCGCTCTTTACGTCCGGCCGGCGCCCCACCAATTCCGCGGGAAGACCCGTGGCCGGAAGGGGCGGGACCGTGACGAGTTCCTCGGCCGGATCGGGAAGCGCACTGGTCGGCGTCCGGCCGAGCAGCACCGCCAGGCGAACGGCGGTTGTCTCCGCGCCGGCGTTGGCGGTGACCAGGTCCCCTCGGCGCGCCTCGACGAGTTGCCGCTGCTGGAGTACGTCGATGGCACTCGTCGATCCCCGTCGAAACCGGAGCGTTACGATCTCGAGCACCTGCTCGTTGGTTCGGATCTGATCCTCGATCAACCGGATCTGCCCGGCCTGCTCCACCAGCTGGAACCAGGCCGAGGCCACCTCGGCGGAGAGGGTCACCGCGGTGGCGCGGACGTCCTCCGCGCGGGCCGCGGCTTCATAGACCGCCGCATCCCGGTTCGCGCCGAGTCGGCCGAAGAGATCGAACTCCCAGCCGGCGGCGAGCCCCAGGGACAGGTTCGTGGTTTCGCTGCGGTTCCCATCGAGGTGTCTCTCCGATCCCGAAGCACCGGCGGTGCCGTCGAGGGTCGGGGAGAGGGCGGCGCCCGTCTTGCGAGCGGTGGCCTCGGCCTGCGCCAGCCGGTCCCAGGCGATCTTCAGGCCCGGGTTACCCTCGAGCGCGTCGGCTACGAGTTCGTTGAGCGCGGGATCCTCAAAAGCAGTCCACCAGCGATCCGGAAGCTCCGCCTCACCGGTCCGCGAGAAGCTCCCCGGGGGAGGCACCGGCGATTCAGGGGTCTCGGGCACGGCCTGGCAGGAAACCGCCGCGGCCAGGAACCCGAGGAGCAGGAGTCCACGCCACGCTCGCGGGAGCAGGGCGGGGCGGGACACGATCTGTCTGTCATCCATGGTCGTCATTTCGTCCTCGTTGCCCCTGACTCCGGCCGGAGTGGGGTTTCGCGGGGGAAAAACCGGATATTTCTCGTTCCACCCCGGAGTGCCCTCACAATCGGACCGTGGCCAATCAAGAGGAAACCTGCTGGACCCTGATCCGGGACGCGGCGATCGGGAATGAGGATGCCCGGACCGACTTCGCGGGCTTCTACCTGCCGGTGGTCAGGGCGTACCTGGGCGCCCGGTGGGCCTCCGGCCCATATCGGGAGCAGATCGACGACGCGGTGCAGGACGTGTTCCTCGAGTGCCTGCGCGGCGACGGTGCGCTCTCCCGCCTGGATCCGTCCCAGCCCGGGAAGTTCCGGACGTTCCTGTTCGCCGTTGTCCGGAATGTCGCGCTTCGCTACGAGGAGCGGCAGGCGCGGGAGCGGGTAAAGCGCCTCCCGCAGGGCGTGGCCGAGCCGGACGCTCTCGCCGCGGAGGATCCGCGTCTCTCGCGAATCTTCGACCGGGCCTGGGTTGACACTCTGCTCCGGCGGGCAGTGGCCCGGCAGGATGCGGCGGCGGTGAAGCGGGGGGAGGAAGCCGTGCGACGGGTGGAGTTGTTGCGCCTGCGATTCGCGGAGGGCCTGGCGATCCGGGAGATCGCCCGTCGGTGGGGTGAGGAGCCGGCCGTGACGCACCGCCAGTACGCCCGGGCGCGGGAGGAGTTCAAGGAGGCCCTCCGGGAGGAAGTCGCCTTTCAGCACCCCGGGCTGCCGGGTGAGATCGAGCGTGAATGCCAGGCGCTGCTGGATCTGATCGATTGAATTTCGGGAATTCCGATGCGAAACCGCCGGCTCGTCGGAGTAACACCTGAAAGGAGGTCCCCTTGAGCCAGGCCCGTGAGGAGAACCGCTGGGACGACGCCATGCAGCGTGCGTTCGCCGGTCGGCAGAAGCCGATCGATGACAGTGTTCTCGGTCGGCTGAAATTCAAGGGTGGCCCGCCGAATCCCGTACTCCTTCGCGATGCCTCGCTTGAAACCAAACTCCCGGTCGTTCGAGCCGGTGGGGGCGAGGACCTGCCGGCGGGGAAGCAGGGGCGGTACCAGGTACTCGGGGAGATCGCCCGCGGGGGCCTGGGAATCATCCTACAGGCCCGGGATTTGGATCTGGGCCGGGATGTGGCGATGAAGGTCATGCCCGAGGGAGACGACCGTCGGGAAGCAGACATCCCGCGTTTCGTGGAGGAGGCGCAGATCGGTGGCCAACTCCAGCACCCGGGAATCGTGCCCGTCTACGAGATGGGCCTGCTCGAGAGTCAACGTCCCTACTTCACGATGAAGCTCATTCAGGGGCGGACGCTGTCGGCGCTCCTGGCCGATCGAAAAGATCTCGCAGACGACCGGAGGAGCTTTCTGCGGATCTTCGAACAGGTCTGTCAGACCATGGCCTACGCACACTCACGCGGGGTGGTGCATCGGGACCTGAAGGCCGCCAACGTGATGGTCGGGGCGTTCGGCGAAGTGCAGGTGATCGACTGGGGGTGCGCCAAGGTTCTCGGACGTGGAGGCGTCGAGGACGAGAAGCGGGCCCTCCGGGAGAGTGACATCAAGACGGTCCGCAGCGGCCCCGGTGGGTCGGAGACGGTGGAGGGTTCCGCGATCGGCACGCCCGCCTACATGGCTCCGGAGCAGGCCGTCGGGGACACCGAAGCCATCGACGAGCGCACTGATGTCTTCTGCTTGGGCGGGATGCTCGGCGAGATCCTCACCGGCCAGCCACCGTATGTCGGTGAACTCAAGGGGGGGCTCCTCGGCACCATTGCGCGGGGCGATCTGACCGAGGCCTGGCGGCGGATCGACGAGAGCGATGCCGACGACGACCTGAAGGCGATTGCCGCGGACTGCCTGCAGGCCTACCGGATGAAGCGTCCGCGCGACGCCGGCGAGGTGGCCGGACGGATCACCGACTACCTGTCCTCGCTGGAAGCCCGTGCCCGCGAAGCCGAGCTCAGTGCGAGGGAGGAGGCCGCGAGGGCCAGGTCCGAGCGGCGGGCCAAGCGCCTGGCGATCGGGCTCGGCGTTTTCGTGGTGCTGGCGGTCATCCTGGGCGGCGGTTCGTACTTCCACCTCCGGGCGAAGCGCCAGGAGGCGGTGTCGACCACCGAGCGGGAGGTGAGCTCGCTTCTCCTCACGGCGGAGGCCTTCGCCCGGGACGGCGATTGGGACCAGGCGGTGGAAGTGGTTCGTCGCGCTGAGACCCGCCTGCACACCAAAGCGGCCGAGCCCGAAACCCGGGAGCTCGTCGACCGTCGCCTTGAGGAGTATCAGGCCGAAGCCCGGGAGCAGGTCCTCCTGACCGGGATCGAGGCTGTTCGTTTCCGTGAGGATCTGGACCTTCGCCGAGCGGGGGAGAGTTACCTGGCGGAATTCCGGGAGTGGGGGATCGACGTCGAGACGGCCACGGTGGAAGAGATCGTGGCGAAGATCCTCGATTCCTCCCCCACGACAGTGGATCGGCTGATCCGGGCCATCGACGACTGGTCCTCCCGCCACCGGATCGACCCCGGTCTGAGCCGGAAGCTGATCCAGGCAGCCAACGAAGTGGACCAGGATCCGTGGAGGCAGAAGCTCCGCCTGGCCATGCTGAACGACGATCGCGAACTCCTCCGAAGCCTGGCCACATCCCTCGAGCACACGCCACGCCCACCGGAAAGCATCCTCCTGCTCTCGCACGCCCTGATGGGGCCGCCCGAGCGGGGGAACCCGGCCGAGGCCCTTCAGGTCCTCCGGGTCGGCACCGCAATCCACCCCGGCGACTTCTGGATTCACTTCCGGATCGCCATGGTGTCCATGATGCACACCACCGGAAACCAGGACCTGAGCCTCGCGCACGCGAGGATCGCCCTGGCCCTCCGTCCCGGCAGCGCCCAGGTGAGAGGGGCGCTCGGCATTGCGATCCTGGCGCACCCGGAATCCCGGAAGGAGCCCCACGACGATCTGGCGGAGGCCCGATCCCATTTCGAGTGGGCATTGAAGGACTCCCCGGACGAACTCATGGCCCAGATCGGCCTGGCCGGCTGTCTGGCTCGTGAAGGCCGGTCCGAAGAGGCTCTCGAACTCGCTGAGAAACTCCTCGAAGACGGCGATCTTCCGGATCCTGCCCGGGAGTTCCTCCGAAGCCTGCTGCGTTGACCGGCGCCAGGCACCGGTTAATGGCGCGGGCGGGGCTGTTCGAGCCCGGCCGGAAGCTTGCCGAAGAGTACGGAGGCAGACACCTTTTTCCAAAGTCGGGAAAGACTGCTCCGGGACGAATCAACAGAGTCTGGAAAAACGTGTCTGCCTCCGTATTCTGTATTCCCAGTTCCGGGTAGGATTGCGTCCGGAAACCGGAAATGGATGGACGCATGAGCTACGACCCCGAGCAGGACTCCTACGACGACGACCAGCCGGTGCGGGAGTCGAACCCCCGGAAGCAGGTACTGCTGGTGCTCCTCATCTTCGGGGGGGTGCTCGGACTCGTGTTCATCATGGCCGTGGTGGGCCTGGTGACGCTCGTCATTCCGAAGGGACATGAGGCCAAGGACCGCGTCCACTGCATGAACAACCTGCGCCTGATCGGCGCCCTGCTGGCCAGGAGACAATCCGCCGGGGAGCTCAGGCAGTTCAACGGCCCGGCCTTCCTCCTGCAGGTTGCCGAGGACATCGAGGATGAGGACCTCGGCATCTTCATCTGCCCCGGCGAGCCCGAAGAGGCCGCTTCGGGTAGGCCACCGGTGGGCTCAGCGGAGTTCATCAGGATGTACCGTGACCTCGAGCCCTCGGACCTCGCCGAAGACCGGGACTGGAGCCGCTACACCTCCTATGCGGGGCCGAACTGGGAGAGCTTCCCCGAGCCGAAAGCGGGGCCGAGTGGCACCCGGCGTGACCGCATGACTCGCCTCTGGGCCTGCGATGCCTGCGTGGGAGGGCGCCCCCATCACGAGGGAATCGTGGTGCTCTACTCTTCGGGGAAGATCGACTTCCTTCTGCCCGAGCAGCTCGAGGGGATGAGCGAAGGCGAGTTCCAGGTCGGCCCCGGCTCACCCGATCCCCGGCTCGAGAGGGTGATCCACCGGTCGGGTAGATAGAGTACGGATGTACGGAGGCAGACACCTTTTTCCAATGTCGGGAAAAACTGCTCCGGGACAAATCAACAGAGTCTGGAAAAACGTGTCTGCCTCCGTATCCCGTATCCCGAACGTGAGGAGTTTCACCAGTGAATGACGAAGAGCAACCGAAGGGCCGGCGAGGCCGGGGCGGCGGTTCGCACAAGACGCTGATCATCGTGCTGGTGGTCGTTCTCGGGGGCGGCGCACTGCTGGGTATCGCGTTGTTGGTGGGCGGGAAGACGCCTGTCTTCCCGCAGGGGTTCGAAGTGAAGGACCGCATTCAGTGCATGAACAACCTTCGGCTCCTGAGCGATCTCCTGGTTGCGCGCCACTCCGTGGGCAACCTCAAGAGGTACGATGGGCCGGCGTTCCTGCTGCAGGTCGCCCCGGACGTTGCCGACGAGGACCTCGCGGTCTTTCTCTGCCCCGGCGAGCCGGAGGGTTTCGCGTCGGGGCGTCCCGCGGTCGGTTCCCCGGAGTTCATCCGGATGTACCGCGATCTGACCGAAGAAGATCTCTCCGAAAGCCGCGACTGGAGCCGCTACACCTCCTACGCCGGTCCGGATCTGAAGAATTTCCCCGTTAACCGCTACTGGCCCGAGGGCCGGCTGTGGGCCTGCGACCGCTGTCCGGGCGGAAAGCCCCACCACCTGGGCGTGGCCGTCCTGCAGGCGGACACGAGGGTGGATTTCCTGGCGCCCGAGCACGTGAAAGGGTTTGAGGACGGCCGGGTCATCGTGGGGCCGGGCGCACCGGACCAACGGCTCAAGAAGATGAGTGTGGGCGGGGGGAAGTAGGCAGCGGCTTGTCCTGGAACCATGAAAATCATCACTCGTTGTGACGATTTGCATGGTAAGATTCCCGCATGATTGACCGCCCGGCAGTCCGGATGCGAATTGCGAAGGTTTTCCTAGTGCATCCGGTGGCGGTGCTTCTCGGCCCTCGGCAGTGCGGAAAAACGACCCTGGCTCGCGAGCTCGCGAGCCAGGAGTCATCGACGTACTTTGATCTCGACCATCCCCGGGATCTCGCTCGCCTCGAACAGCCACTTCAGGCTCTCGAATCTCTCCGGGGCCTGGTGGTGATCGATGAGTTTCAGCGCCGGCCGGACCTGTTCAACCTGCTGCGCGTCCTGGTGGACCGGCCGGAGAACCCGGCTCAGTTTCTCGTTCTCGGTTCGGCGTCGCTCGATCTGGTCAAGGGAGTTTCAGAGAGCCTCGCCGGACGGGCGGGGTTTGTGGATCTGTCAGGCTTTGATCTCCTCGAGGTGGGGCCCCGGAACATGGACCACCTTTGGGTCCGCGGGGGTTTTCCGCGGTCCTTTCTGGCTCCGGATCGCGATGCGAGCCTGGCCTGGAGAGAGGGATTCGTCCGGACCTTTCTGGAGCGTGATCTGCCGCAGCTGGGCATCTCCATCCCTTCCGAGACCATGCGGAGATGCTGGACGATGATCGCCCACTATCATGGGCAGACTTGGAACTCCGCGGAGTTGGCCCGCTCGCTCGGCGCTTCCCAGAACACCGCTCGACGGTACCTGGAAGTCCTCTCGGGCGCCTACATGGTTCGTGTCCTCAGGCCCTGGTTCATCAACTCGATGAAACGGCAGCGGAAGGCGCCCAAGATCTATGTCCGGGACAGCGGCTTGCTGCACACGCTTCTCGGAATCGACAGCCTGCATGATCTCCGGGGGCATCCCAAGCTCGGGGCGTCATGGGAGGGCTTCGCCATCGAGCAGATCCTCGCCCGATTCCCGACGAGAGATGCCTACTACTGGGCAGCCCACACCGGGGCCGAGCTGGATCTCCTCTTGTTCTGGAACGGCCGACGGATCGGGTTCGAGCTGAAGTACCGCGACGCTCCGCGGACGACGAGGTCGATGCGGGTGGTGCTCGAGGACCTTCAACTCGATCACCTGTACGTGATCTACCCCGGCACCGAGAGCTATCCGCTCGATGGCCGCATCTCGGTGTGCCCGGCTCGGTCCCTTGACGCGATTGAGTTGTCTCCGGGGGGCTGACGGCTGTTGAAATCACCGTTGGTGTCCTCGTCTTCCGAGACCCCCAGCCGCCACAGTCTGGCCGAGGCGGCGACCGGGAGGCCGGTGTGACGGCGGACGAGGCTGATCGTAAGGGCCAGATCGCCGGTGCCTCGTGCACTCTCGGGGACTTCACCCTCGTCGAGGTAGCTCGGAGCCGATTCGACGAGGACCGGCAGGACCTCCTCGAGGGCCTCGACGGCCGGTTCCTGCTCCGGGAGAAACTGCTCCGGGACGAATCAACAGAGTCTGGAGAAAGGTGTCTGCCTCCGTATGCCGTGGGATGGAACTGGAGGTCCCCGGCGAGTCGGAGTATGCCAAGGTCTTGAATCCCGGTTCGACGGACCTGCACCATGCGGGACACCCGGACCCTGGAGAGGAACTCCCGCCGCTGATCGAGGAGTGGGAGAGTATCGTTGGGCAGTGATGCGCCTGGCAGCAGGCGTTTTTTCGTGGACTGTGAGCGGTAACTGGTGAGAGGTCGACGGATGGCGAAGGATCTGGATGTTGCGGAACTCGAGCGAGAGCTGGTGGAGGAAATCGAGAAGCAGGACGTCGAGCCCGGAGAACTGCTCTCCACTCTGACGAGGACCTGCCGCCGGGCCCGGCCGGGATCGGCCGAGTCCCTGTGCCGGACGGCGATCAACGCCGCGACGGAACACCTCGGCAACAGTCAGGGGATGACCCTGGCTCAGGGTGTGGCGCCGCTTCTGCCGAAGAGCAACATGATCCGGGAGGTATTGGCCGAGTTGTACACCGCGATCCACGCGGACCGGGAGGACCTGCCGGGTATCCTGGCCGCCACCGTGAACGATTCGAAGGTGCCCCTGGACGCCGCCGTGGAGCAGGTCGAGGCCTTGTTGGTGCTGGCGCCCGGGAGCTTCTTCCGGGAGAGCATCGGTCGTGTGACCGGACAGTGCATCGGCGTGATCGATGGTGTTTTTCACGCTCGGTTCAAGGATGGAGAGCGCGAGTATCTGCTCGGTCGGGTTCCGGGCCTGATCCCGCTGCCCGATGACGACTTCCGCTCGATGTGCGCGTTCGAGCAGGAGAGCCTGCGGGAGTTCGCGGTCAAGGACCCGTGCGGTTTCATCGAGGCCTGCGTCCGGGCCGTGGGCCCGCGCCTGACCTACCGCGACCTCAGGAGCCACATCCTCGACGTGGTGCCTTCCCCCTGGAGCGCCTGGTGGAGCGAGGCCCGGCCGCTGGTGAAGCGCTCCGAGTGGGTGGAGATGTCCGGCACCGCGCAGCCCACCTTCGAGTTGCGGAAGAAGCCGCTCTCCCACGAGGAACGCGTCCAGGCGGAGTTCGACGAGGCGGAGACCTCCTTCGATCAGCTTCTCGTGATCCTCGACTACCTGGCGGAGGCCGGAGACCTCGTGGCCGACGAGGCGGATCTCCTCTTCTACATGGGTGCCGGGATTTCGTTTCTGGCCGGCGAAGATGAAGCCCTCGACCTCGGTGTGGCCGCCGTGATGCGAACGATCGAGCTGGCCATCCCCGGCAACCTGGAGGGGCTCGAGGTGCCGGACCTCCCCGAGGGTGGCGACCCGGCGCGGATCCTGTCCACCCTCGGCGACGGTCGGCTGCAGCGCGCGGTTCTCGATCTGGTGCGCGAGCGGGACCCGGACGGATTCGCCGATTTCGGCACCGCGGCCCTGCCGGCGCTCTCGCCCGAACTGGCGGAGTCGGTCCTCCGGGAGCTCGAGGCCGCGGGGCGGCGCGATGACATTCTCGCATTGATGTCGTGGGTCATCGAGAACCCCAGCCGCTTCCCTTCGGCGTTCATCTGGATCTTCAAGGAGGCCGCCGCCGGACGGTACACGCCTGAGGAGGGAGGCCCGGACCACTCTCGACTCATCGGGCTCATGCTCCTGGCGATCGACCGCACACTTCGTGGAGGTCCGGAGGACAAGAAGCTCAGCGTCCGCATCCGCAGCGCCATCTCCGCCCGCAATTTCGCCGTGGCGCGGGAGATCCTGAGCGAGATGGATCTCGAGAGTGCGCGCACGGTGAAAGGTTGTCTCGACCGCTGTTTCACGATTTCCGATGATTTCCGCGCGAAGGTCGCCGACCTCCTCGTCGAGACCAACCACCAGCTGTACGCCAGCAATCTCGAAGTCTGGGAGTTGACCGACATCATCTTCACCACCGCGGAGGGGCTCGAGAAGAAGCGGGATGAACTGGACGACCTCGTGATGAACGTGCTGCCGCACATCGCCGAGCAGATCGGCAAGGCCGCCGCGGAGGGGGACCTCTCCGAGAACGCGGAGTACCACGGCTGGTTGGAACAGCGAGCCCGGCAGAGCGAGCGGGCCAACGGCATGCAGACCGACCTGAAGATTGCCCGGGTGATCCAGCCCGAGATGGCGGGAACCGTGGCGGTAAGCATCGGCAGTCGCGTCACCGCGCGAGACCAGACCAGCGGGGAGACGAAGAACTTCACCTTCCTCGGGCCCTGGGACGCGGATGTCGAGGCCGGCATCTTCTCCTACCGGGCACCGCTCTCGCTGTCCTTCATGGGCAAGAAGCCGGGCGAGGTGGCGGTCTTCGATTTCGACGGTGAGACCCGGAGGTTCGAGATCGTTTCGATCTGCTCCGCGGTCGAGAGTACGGAGGCAGACACCTTTTTACCGACTCTGTAAAAATTGCTCCGGGACAGATCAACAGAGTTTGGAAAAAGGTGTCTGCCTCCGTACTTCCTATGATGAACACCATGGGCAAGGTCATCTTTGAACAGACGATTCACACCTTCCAGATCGACATCAACCGGCACGTCAGCAACATCGTCTATCTTCAGTGGATGGAGATCGGGCGGACCCGGCTGCTCGAGGCCATCGGGATCCCGATCGAGACGATGCAGGAGCGCGGCTACCTGGCCATCCTGGCCGAAACCTGGATTCAGCACCGCGGGGCCCTGTTCTTCCCGGATGTGGCGCGGATCGAGGTGTGGGTTTCCGAGTTGACAAGAGTTTCCGCCTGGATGGACTTCCACATCAGTTCCGGTCGCACGGGGCAACTCGCGGCCCGCGCCCGCCAGCGCGGCGTCTTCGTTTCCGCCGAGACGAACCGCCCGTATCGGATCAGCGCCGAGGACCGCCAGGCGTTCGGCAAGGTGCTCGTGCCGGAGCAAGCGTGAAGTACATCCTCCTTCCGTATCATCCGGTCGTGGTCCGCCGGCACATCATCCTCCCTCTCCTCCTTCTCCTCCTCGCCGGCGAGGCCCTCGCCGAGGACGGGAACCCCTGGGTGGCGAGGCTCGCCTCGCGGAAGTACGAGACCCGCGAGTTGGCGAAGCAGGAACTCGTCGCGATGGGGCTCGACTGCCTTCCGATTGTGACCGGGGTCCTCGGCTCCGGAAATCAGCAGGCGTGCCGGAACGCCAGCGACGTGCTCGGCCGACTGGGCCCCGCGGTGATCCCCTTCCTGAAGAAGAACGTCGGCGGCTTCGACGGCGACGCCTGCTACTACTCGATCACCGTGCTCGGGGACCTCGCGCCGGACACGGCCTCCGCGGCGCCGCTCCTGGCACTGGCCCTCGCTCATGACGATACCGACATCGCCTACGAGGCGGCGTGGGCCCTCGCCGCGCTGCGCGAGAAGGCCGCTCCAGCGGTGGACGCCCTCGCCTTTGCGCTCGAGCATCATCACCGACTCGTTCGAACGACCGCCGCGGGAGCACTGGCGGCGATCGGCGGCGCGGCGCGAGAGAGCACGCCCGCTCTCCTCGCGACCCTGGATGACGAGGACGCTCCGGTCCGCCGCGCGGCAGCCGAGGCGCTCGCCTCGATCGGCGTTCAGGATTCGGAGGCCGTGCCGCGCCTGATCAAGGCCCTCGCCGACGAGAACATCTACGTGCGCATGAGCGTGGCCCGCGCGCTGGGCACGGTCGGGCCCGCCGCCGCGGCTGCGGTGCCGAAGCTCAAGGCGGCGCTGAAGGAGCCGGCCCTGGCCGCTGACGCGGCGTGGGCGCTCGAGCGGATCACCGGTCTGAAGACCGCGGCGGCCGCGGCCGCGACCCCCGCGGCGCCCGGCGACGGCCCAGATCCGGAGACCTCCGTCAGCGGCTGGCGCATGCTCGGCGGCTCGCCCACTCGAAACGCCGTAGCCTCCGCGCCCGGCATTCCCGACGATTGGGATGTCGAGTCCGGCCGCCACGTCCGGTGGTCCGCAAAACTCGGATCGATGAGCTTCGGCGGCCCGATCGTCGGCGGCGGGCGAGTGTTCATCGGCGCGGGAAACGAACATCGGCATCGGCCCGGCATGACCGAGAAGTGCGGGACGTTGCTCGCCTTCGATGCCGAGGACGGCGGGTTTCTCTGGCAGGATCATTCGCCGAATCTGGGTCGCCAGGCCGACTTCCTGCTTCCCTCGACGACGAGCAGTCCGCTGCTCGAAGGCGACCGCGTCTACTACATGACGGCGCAGTGCCAGTTGCGGTGCCTCGACGCGGCGGGGTTCTGGGACGAGGAGAACGACGGGCCGTTCGTGGAGGAGGGCGACACGAGTCCCCTGGCCGCCGATCGCATCTGGGAACTCGACCTGGCCGCGAAGCTCGGGGTGTTTCCTCACGAGGCGTCGAACTGCTCGGTCGTCGCCGCCGGCGACGTGCTTCTGGTGTGCACCTCCAATGGCGTCGATGAGGCCCACACCCGCGTGGCGTCACCCAGGGCTCCGAGCTTCATCGGGGTGGACAAGAGAGACGGCTCCGTTCTCTGGACCTGCGTCGGACCCGGTAGCGAGATCCTTCACGGACAGTGGAGCAGCCCCTCTCTCGGGATGGTCGAGGACCGCCTGCTCGCCTTCTTCGGCGGCGGCGACGGATGGCTCTACGCGCTGGAGCCGGGGACCGGACGAGTGGTATGGCGCTTTGACGGCAACGGCCGGAATGCCGTCTGGAGGACCGGCGACGACTTCGCCGGCGTCGTGCGACGGAACTCCATCATCGCCTGCCCCCTGTTTCACGACGGGCGGGTGTATCTCGGTCTGGGACAGGACCCCGAGCACGGCCGCGGTCGGGGCACTCTCCACGCGATCGATCCGGCGGGCGATGGGGATGTCAGCGCCTCGCGACGCGTCTGGACCTACCCCGACATCGGCCGCACGATCACCACGCCGATTGCGCGGGACGGACTCCTCTATGCGGCGGATCTCAACGGCCGGGTCCACTGCCTCGACGTCAAGACCGGTCTCCGCATCTGGACGCACGACACCCGCGCGCCGATCTGGGGCGGCCTGTTGCTGCTGGGGAAAAACCTCCTGGTCGGCAACGAGGACGGAATCCTGACCACGCTCCGAGCCGGTCGCGAGAAGAAGGTCGTCCGGGAGATCGAGATGCCGTCCGCCCTCTACGCCGGCCCGGTCGCGTTTGCCGGAACGCTGTACATCGCCACCGATGAGAGGCTGTACGCGATCCGGAAGAAGTAGACGTTCGGGATTCCGGTTCAGTCCTCTCCCCGGAACGGATTCTCCACCGTCACCGCCCCGTAGATCTGTCCGTGGTTGAGATCCTCGGAGTAGAGATGTGAGGCTCCCGAGGCGTTGGCGGCCTGGACGATCAGGGCATCCCAGAAGGTGATTCTATAGTGGCCCTCGAACTCGATGGCCTTGAGCAGCGCCGGGCCGTCGTCTTCGATGACGTGCCAGCAGAGGTAGTCTTCGATCAGGCGCCGGGCCTCCGCGGCGCTCACCGGTTTCTCGGCCTTCCGACGGACGTTGACGTAGAACTCCTGCAGCACCTGCGTGCTCAGCACGCCGGATCGGTCGAGCCAGAGCCGCTTCACGAGGTCTCGCGCGATCTCGTTCTTTCGTCCCGCGGCGCGGTCGTGGGCATAGACCAGAACGTTCGTATCCACGAAGTGCCTACCGTTCATGGAGTTCGCTCCGCTCCCGAACGGGGGTCCACTTCAGGTCGAGCCCCTTCTTGAGTCTTCGCATCGCCCGTTCCTGCGCAGCCGTGTAGGCCTTGTCCTGTCTGAGGAGCCGCTCCAATTCCTCGGAAAGCATGCGGCTGACGGACAGACCGCGACGGGCGGCAAGCACCTTCGCCTCGCGGATCAGGCTCGAATCGAGCTTCAGGGTGATGTTCGATTTCAAGGTCGACCCCCTGGATCTGCCGGATTGGATCTCACGGCATCAGAGTAGCACAGGAATACGTGCAGCACAATCAGGGGTGCTTTCGCTCCGTGCCGCGTATCACCTGGAAGGGGGGACCGGCCACCACTCGTCCAGGTATGCGGCGGACGGTTCCTCGAAGCCCGTCACCCGGCCGTCCCGGAACCGCACCACCCGCTCGACGCGCGTCCGCTGTTCGCGGACCGGGTAGGTCAGGCTCGGCTCGGCGACATCCTCGCCCTTCGCTCGTTGCCGGTCGGCCTCGTCGCGCTCCCGGGCATACTGCGAAACGTCCTTCTCGACCTCGATTGTGCGGTGCTCGACCCGGGTCCAGAGCCACTCCTCCACGCCGTCGCCGCCGGCGTGGCTGTCCGGCCGGCCGAGGGCCATTTCCACCTGCGCCCGATCGAAGCCGATCGCGATCTGCCCGGCGCGGATCAGGGTCTGCGTCTCCGGGGGGTAGGTGTTGAACAGCGCCTGGTTGTCCTCGATCCGGCTTTCGGGGCTCTCGCAGCCGACGGCCGGGAGGACGGCCAGAAGCGTGAGGAGGAGAGTGACGCGGGTGGTGGTCATCATGGCGGCCTTTCTGTTGATTCTCCGCCTGCCTGCCGGCGGACGAGAGGTATCTTCCGCGCAGAGAGGCGTCCGGCAAAGGAGAGACTCAGCCTGCCGACTCGGGAGTTCCGCAGCCAAACGGCCCGAAAGGTCCCCGGCGGGTGCGTTCCTCGCATAGAATTCGCACCATGGAGCAATCGGTGTGCGGACAGAGCCGATGAGGGAGCGGAGGCCCGGGGCCGCTGGAAATACGGCAGAGGCGTGGGTGCTCGCCTGCGTTCTTTCGGTCCCCGGCTTCGGGGTGCTTCTCACGTTCCTGGCCGTCGATAGCGTGTCCTTGGGAGGAGCATCGAAAGGCGTCGCGGGCACTCCCGCCGTCTGGTGGACCGCGGCTCTCCTCGGCGTGCTTCTGGTCAATGTCTTCGCCGCCGCGGCTTTCGGTCTGAAACGACTGAACTGGTTGGCCTGGACCTTCGGACTCGGCCTGCTGGCCATGGTTCTGTCCCTGGCGACAGCCGGTCTGCGCCTCACGGGCCTCATCGGTGCAGATACGTTCGAGTTCCTTCTGCCGGGCGCCATCCCCCATGTCGCCGGCGCGGTGATGCTCCTCGTCTCCGGATCGGTGGGGCTCCTGATCTCCTGCCTCGCCCTGCTCACCGGGGGAGGAAACGAGCCCGTCCGCCAGGGGAGACTCGGGGACGCGGGATTGGTTCTGCTCGGATTCGGCGCTTTCCTGCTGGTCGGGCTGCCGATGGCGTGGGTGGTTTACGTGACTCGCATGGCCGGGAACTTCTCGACCGGCAGCTTTGCCTCGGCCCCGGCCCTGTTCGCGGGATTTTCGATTCTCGCTCTTGCCGTCATCGTCCCGGCCCTGATCTGTGGGCGCGAAGATCCCGAGCGGCGAGGGGGGGCCGCGGTTTGGCTCCCGTCCGGGACCATCTTCCTCATGCTCATGGCCTGCGCCTTCTGGCTGGTCGCCGAGACCGGACCGGACAGCTCCGCCTTCAGCGGGGGCCTGGGGCTCCAGAGGGTGAAGGACGTTCTTCTCGATCTGCGCAGCCCCGGTCCCGGTGGGCTTCGTGGCGAGATGGTGGGCCTGCTGCTTCGCGATTCGGGCATCGCCCGGTATCTGGCGGGGGGCTTCGCCGTGCTCCTGATCTACATCGAGACCAGTTGTCTGGTGAGGTCCCGGCGCTCGCTGATTCCGCATCGCCGGCTCGTCGTCCTGGGCCGGTGGATCGGATCCGCCGCGGCGGGAGTGATCTTCCTCTACACAGCGGTCGGTCTGCTCTCTGTCGCCCGGGCATTGGCGAAGTACGGGCCCAACACGACCCCGAGAGACTTCTCCGAGGGCATCGAGGCCGGCGCCGCCGCGACGTGTCTGATCCCGGTCATTCTCGCCAGCTACCTCTTCGCCACTCCCCGCACTCTCGTCGTCTCCGCGGGCTACCGCCGGTTTCGCCGAATCGGCCTGACGATCCTGGCACTGGGGACGTTCGGTTTCTTCGCCGCCGCCACTTTTTGGTGGGAGGATCTCGAGTCCATTGAGCCGGTATCGGAAGCGTTTCGCTGGCTGAAAATCGCCGCCTGGTCCCTGGGCATCGGGGCGATCGCGTTTTTGCTCTGCGCCACAACCGCGGCGGTTCTCGGAGTACGCCGTCTCGACCCCTACAATCCACCGGCGAACCTGTTTCGTCACTGAACTCATCGGAGGTAAGGCCTTGCCCGCGGATTTCATCATCAAGACCGGCGACATGATCCAGATCACGATCTTCCCGCCGGCGATCGTACCGATGCTGATGTCTCCCGTCCCTCTCGTCGGCACCAGCTCGAGCATGCAGGTCAACATGATGCTGGTCTGCCTGGAGGGGGACGAGCTGCCGCCGGCGCTCAAGGTTCCGATGCCCTACACCGCTCCGCCCTTCGTGACTCCCGGCATGGGGACCGTCGCCGTGACGATCAACCCCACGAACAAGACGGCCACCACCAAGAACGACAACAAGCTCATCCTGATCAAGGGCACGCCGTTCGTGGCGGAGTTCACGGTCACCGCCCCGGCCATGCAGCCGACCCCGGGCGGTCCGGTCCCCGATCCCGTGGCGAAGAAGCCGGGCATGGCGCAATTCATCACCACGAACGTGACGGTGAAGGCCGGGTAGACCGGCCGGCTCGGGGGCGCCTCTCCGCGCGGGCCTCTCGTGCGCTTATGCTTGAGCCATGCGCGAAACGCCCTTTCCTCCCCGGCACCAACCACTCAAGCGGGATGTCTCCGTCCTCGGGAGCCTGCTCGGCGAGGTCCTCGTGGAGCAGGGCGGACAGGAGCTCTTCGACACCGTCGAATCCGCCCGGCTGGCCGCACAGGACCGGCGCGCAGGGGTCGACGGCGCCGCCGACCGGTTGGCGGACATCCTGCACGGCCTCTCTCCCTTCGCCGCGGAGCAGGTGGTTCGCGCGTTCGGCGCCTACTTCACCCTGGTCAACCTGGCGGAGCAGGTGCACCGGATCCGTCGTCGGCGCGTCTACCTCGCGGATCCGGAGAACCCCCAGGAGGGCAGCCTGCGCGCCGTCTTCCTCGGGCTCAAGGCGAACGGCATCGATGCGGAAACGGCCCGTCATGCGCTCTTAACCCTCTGGGTGCAACCGGTCTTCACCGCCCATCCCACCGAGGCCATTCGACGGACCCTCCTGACCAAGCATCAACGTATCGCCCGTGCGCTGGTGGATCGACTTGACGCCTCCCTTCTGACGCCGGGGGAGGAGGCCGCGGCGCTGGGGCGGGTGCGCGAGGAGATCACCACCGCCTGGCAGACGGAAGAGCATCTCTCCGTCCGGCCGTCCGTGGCCGACGAGGTGGAGCACGCCACGTTCTACCTTTCGGATGTCATCTACCGGATCGTGCCCGCGTTCTATCGGGAGATCGAAGCGAGCTTCGCCGCGGTCTACGGCGCCCCGGCGAAGCTGACCGGCCCCATCGTCCGCTTCGCCTCCTGGGTGGGCGGCGACATGGACGGCAACCCCAACGTCGGGCCGGAGACGATCCTCGCCACTCTCCGCCGCCACCGGGAGATCCTCCTCCGGAAGTACCGGGAAGAGGTTCATGACCTCTTCGATCGGCTGAGTCACTCCGGAGTCCGGGCGCGGATCTCTTCCGAGGTGAGTGGACGGATCGAGGAGTACCGACGGCGGTGGCCCAAGATCCACGAGGACATCGCCGTTCGCTACCGGGACATGCCCTACCGTGTCCTGCTGTGGTACATCCACGCCCGGCTCGAGGGCGCGATCGGGGACCGGGAACACGGCTACGAGGGAGCGGATGATTTTGCCGCCGATCTCTCCCTCTTGTCCCGGAGTCTACTCGGGAACTCGGGCGCGCACGCCGGCCGGTTTCGGGTGGAGCGCCTGCTTCGCCGCGTCGAGACCTTCGGGTTTCACCTGGCCTCCCTGGACATTCGCCAGGACGCGCGCGTTCATCGGCGGGCGGTGGGTGAGCTCCTCAAAAGGCCGGACTTCGCCGATCTGCCGGCCAAAGAACGCGTGGACCTGATCGTCGGGGCACTCGGGGACCCCTCGGCGCTCGCGGACCGGGGACTCTCGGCAGAGACGGTCCGGGTGCTCGACTGCCTGAAGGCGCTCGAGGAATGCCGCCGCCGCTACGGTCCCTCCTCCGTCGGCCCCTGCATCGTCAGCATGACCGAGGGCGCGGACGATGCGCTTGCGGTGCTCCTCCTCGCCCGCGTGGCCGGCCTGGGCTCATTGACCGGCCCGGCCCCGATCGATGTCGTGCCCCTCTTCGAGAAGCCGGATGATCTCCGGGCCGCGGCGGACACCCTTCATGCGCTCCTCTCGGCGCCCGCCTACGCCGCCCACGTCGCGGATCGGGGTGGACGCCAGCAGGTGATGCTCGGTTTCTCCGACAGTTCGAAGGAGGGCGGGATCGCCGCCTCCCGGGTGCTGATCCACCGGGCGACGCAGGAACTTCTCGCCCGGGCCTGTGAGCATGGCGTCCGGTTGACCTTCTTCCTCGGACGCGGCGGAACCATCAGCCGGGGGGGTGGGAAGATCCGCGACGCCATCCTGGCCGCGCCCGAGGGCGCGGCGGCCGGCGGGCTCAGGGTCACCGAGCAGGGGGAGATCGTCCACGCCCGCTACGGCCTGCGCGACATCGCGGAGCGCACCCTCGAATTGATGACCGGAGCGCTGCTCGAGGCCACCCTCGGTGGGGCGCGTTCGGTCTCGAGGGACGAGTGGCCGGAGGCGGCCACGCTGCTCGCGAACAGCAGCGAGCGGGCCTGGCGGAGCCTGGTCTACGAGGACCCGGAGTTCTTCAGCTACTTCCAGGCGGCCACGCCGATCGACGTCATCGAGCGGATGAACATCGGCTCCCGCCCCGCCTTCCGGAAGGAGGCGAGTGGAATCGAGGATCTCCGTGCCATTCCCTGGGTTTTCGCCTGGACCCAGAGCCGCCAGGTGCTCCCCGGCTGGTACGGCGTCGGCACCGGCCTCGCCGCGGCCTGCGAGCGGTTCGGTTTTCGCTCTCTCCGGCGCATGGCCCGGGACTGGCCGTTTTTCCGGAACCTGCTCTCCGACGTGGCGATGGTGCTCGCCAAGGCCGACCTGGGCATCGCACGACGCTATGCCGCCCTCGCCGGGCCGGTCGGCGAGCGGATCTTCCCACGGATCGAGGAGGAGTTCCGCCGGACCCGGGACCTCGTGGTTTCCTTGCAGGGGGCCCGCGGGTTGCTCGAGCGAGAGGATCTGCTCGGTCGCGCCATCGCGCTGCGCAACCCGTACGTCGACCCCATGAGCCTGGTGCAGGTGGACCTGCTCAGCCGGTGGCGTGAGGGGGGTCGTGTGGATGATGCATTGCAGACGGCGCTGTTCACCACGGTGCAGGGTATCGCCCGCGGTCTGCAGAACACCGGCTGAGTACGGCGGCGAAAAAAGGACTCCCGGTGTTGTTTTCTCTGCTGGTCGGGGGTTCCTGCTATCTTCCGGGATTAGTCTTCTTTCCGGAAACCTGAAGCCATGTTCGACGAGATCAAGGACCGCATCAACGACCTCCACCGTCGCCTCCAGCACGTCAAGGACTGTCTTTGACCTCGACACGAAGAAGACCTCTCGCGAGAAACTCGAGAAGAAGATGTCGGCGCCGGGATTCTGGGACAACCCGGAGGCCGCGCAGGGGACCGTCGCCGAGCTGAAGGCGCTGAATGTGGTCCTCGATCCCTGGGGGACGGTCGCCGGTGAACTCGAAGACCTCGAGGTGCTGATCGAGGTGGCCGAGGAGGAGGGGGACGAAGTCTCCGGCCGGGAGATGGACGGTGAGCTCGCGTTGCTCTCGAAGCGCGCCGACAAGCTCGAGTTCCAGGCCGTGATGAGGAACCGCCACGACGCGAACAACTGCTACCTCTCCATCCACTCCGGGGCCGGCGGCACGGATGCCTGCGACTGGGCGGAGATGATGCTCCGGCTCTACACCCGCTGGTGTGAACGCCGTGGTTTCGACCTCGAACTCGTGGACCGCCAGCCGGCGGAAGAAGCCGGAATCCGAAAGGCCACCCTGCTCGTCAAGGGGGCCTACGCGGCGGGCTACCTCAGGGCGGAGCTGGGCGTGCATCGACTTGTTCGTCTCTCGCCCTTCGACGCCGCCCATCGGCGCCAGACCTCCTTCGCCTCCGTGGACGTGGTGCCCGAGATCAAGGAAGCCGAGATCGAGATCAACGACGAGGATCTCCGGATCGACACCTACCGGGCCGGCGGGGCGGGTGGACAGCACGTGAACGTCACCGACTCCGCGGTGCGCGTGACCCACCTACCCACCGGGATCGTGGCGGCCTGCCAGAGCGAGCGCAGCCAGCACAAGAACAAGAAGAGCGCGATGGTTCTCCTGAAGGCGAAGATCTACCAGATGCGCGAGCAGGAGAAACAGGACGAGTTGAAGAAGATCTACGGGGAGAAGGGCGAGATCGCCTGGGGCTACCAGATCCGCTCCTACGTCCTGCACCCGTACAAGATGGTGAAGGACCTCCGGACGGGGCTGGAGTCCTCCAACGTGGACTCGATCCTCGACGGCGAGATCGACTTCTTCATCGAAGCCTGGCTGAAGAGCCAGATCGGCGTCGCACCGAAGAAGGGATAGCATCATGGTCGGGAAGAGAGCGCTCCTCTCCGTGGCGGACAAGGCCGGCATCGTGGACTTCGCGCGGCGCCTGACGGAGCTCGGCTTCACCATCCTCTCCACCGGCGGCACGGCCCGGATCATCTCCGAGGCCGGCGTGGCGGTGACCCCGGTGGAGGAGGTGACCGGCTTCGCGGAGATGCTGGACGGCCGCGTGAAGACCCTCCACCCGAAGATCCACGGCGGCATCCTCGGCCGGCGGGATCTGAAAGGACATCGTCGCGAGATGGAGCAGGCCGAAATCGAGCCCATCGACCTGGTCTGCGTCAGCTTCTACCCCTTTGAAGCGACCGTGGCCCGCGAAGGCGTGACCCGCGACGAGGCGGTCGAGCAAATCGACATCGGCGGGCCGGCGATGGTTCGCTCCGCGGCGAAAAATCATCGGGACGTACTGGTCGTCACGAACCCCGATCAGTACGAAGAGGTCCTGACGGCGCTCGCCGTTGAGAACGTCACGTTCGAATTGCGCGCCCGCCTGGCGCGGGCCGCCTACGCCCGCACGTCGGCCTACGACGCCACCATCAGCTCCTGGCTCGAGGCGACGGATGGGGGAGGGGACCGATGACCCACGACGAGGCCTTCGCCCTGCTCACGGAGTACACGAAGACCGACTCCCTGCGCCGCCACGCGCTGACCGTTTCGGGCGTCATGCGGTGGTTCGCTCGCCGGGACGGCGACGACGAGGAGGCGTTCGGCATCGCCGGGCTGCTCCACGACTTCGACTACGAGATCCACCCCACGATCGAGAAGCACCCTCAGGACGGAAGCCCCATCCTCGCCGAGCGCGGGGTGCCCGAGGAGATCCGCACCGCGATCCTCGGCCACGCGTCGCACACCGGTGTGCCGCGAGAGACGAGGATGGCGAAGGTCCTCTTCTCGGTGGACGAACTGTCGGGCTTCATCTACGCCGTCGCCCTGGTTCGTCCCTCGAAGTCGATCCACGACGTCAAGCCGAAGTCGGTGAAGAAGAAACTGAAGGACAAGTCCTTCGCCGCGAAGGTGAGCCGCGAAGAGATCGCGCAGGCGATGGATGAACTCGCCGTGGATCCCACCGCGCACATCCAGGATGTGATCGATGCGATGCGATCGGTGGCCGAGGAAATCGGGCTCTCGGGCGTCCGCCCGGAGTAGTTGCCACCGCCGGCCCCGGAGTCAGCGACCCGTAGATCGGCCTCTC
>SWCD01024037.1_pt1 | contig 30795 bp, 32 predicted proteins | sample 4693011 | NCBI WGS metagenome assembly SWCD01 (sample SAMN10267278, study PRJNA491770) | bioreactor metagenome | isolation source: DHS bioreactor inoculated with marine | place: Japan: Omine Ridge, Nankai Trough | reverse complement strand
CGGCCAGCTCCGCATCCAGGCCCCGTGCCCACTGCACCGTCTTCTCGCGTTCCACAACCACGGCATCGTAGTGCACACGCAAATCCTGCATTTCGCGATCCACGCCTTGCGCCCATTTCATCGTCCTTCGCGTCTGGCCGTACAGATCTTCGTGCTCGGAAAACAGCACGGACGGACGCAATGCCGGAAGCAGGCCATCGGCCGCGGCTACCGCCACGAAATACACCGGGTCTGGCAGCATCGCCACCCCGGATTTCGCTCCTCCCTCGGTGTCGACCACCCCATCAAGGGTGGGTATCGCCCCGCCGCCATCGACGGGAAGGATGGTCGACCCCGTAGCCATACGCTGGCCGAAGTAGCGAATCGCGGGGAAGTGACGGCGCAGCAGTTCATCGAATTCCTCGAAGTACAGTTCCTTGACGTGGAATTCGTTGTGGTGACCAGCCAAATCGGAATAGACCTTCCTGTTGGGCGACGACACGATGAACAAGCCATCCGGTCGCAACACACGCCGGACTTCGCGCAGCATCTGTTCCTGTTCCGCGAGATGCTCGATCGTCTCGAACGAAACGACTACGTCCACGCTGGCGTCGGGCAGGTGGATCTCCGCGGCGCTCGACTGCAGGAAGTTGAGGTTGCGGATGTGGCGATAGGTCGAAGCCGCATGCGCTACCGCTTCGACCGACAGATCTACTCCAACCACCGACCTGGCGTGGGCGGACAGCATCGCGGCTCCATATCCCTCGCCGCTGGCGACGTCGAGTACATCCCTGCCTCCGACCAACGGAATGCACCACGCATAACGATGCATGTGTTCATGCCGGATCTCGCCACCCTCGTCGGGAACGTACCGCTCGCCTGTGAATCGCATGCGCTATGCCGCATCCCGACAACGACATGCTGCCGCGGCATGAGCCGGCCAATCCTGGCGCCTGGACGAAATCATCCGGGCGTCAATCCTTCAGCAAGTGCGCCTTGCAGGTCCAGCAAGGATTCCACGCCAACACTCAACCGCACCAGGTTATCGCCGATCCCCAGGCGCGCGCGGATCTCCTCCGGCACCGAGGCATGCGTCATCACCGCCGGGTGGTTGACCAGGCTTTCGACGCCGCCGAGGGACTCGGCCAGGGTGAACAGTTCGGTGCGTTCGCAGAAGCGCTTCGCCGCCTCGTAGCCGCCCTTGAGGCAGATCGAGAGCATGCCGCCGAAACCGTCCATCTGGCGCGCGGCGAGGGCGTGGTGCGGGTGCGACTTGAGCCCCGGGTAGATCACCTTCTCGATCGCGGGATGGGTTTCGAGCCATTCGGCCAGCGCCTGCGCGTTCTCGCAGTGGGCGCGCATGCGCAGGTGCAGGGTCTTGAGGCCGCGCAGGGCGAGGAAGCTGTCGAACGGACCCTGGACGGCGCCCACCGAGTTCTGCAGGAAGGCCAGCTGCTCGGCGAGTCCGGCGTCGTCGCCGACCACGACCATGCCGCCGACCATGTCCGAGTGGCCATTGATGTACTTGGTCGCCGAGTGCATGACGATGTCGGCACCGTGCTCCAGCGGGCGCTGCAGGATCGGCGAGGCGAAGGTATTGTCGACCACCATCAGCAGGCCGCGCTTTTTGGCGGTTGCCGAGATCGCGGCCAGGTCGACGATCTTGAGCATCGGATTGGTCGGGGTTTCGACCCAGACCATTTTCGTCTTCGCGGTGATCGCGGCCTCGAACGCGGCCGGATCGGTCAGGTCGACGAAGCTGAAGTCCAGCCCGGCGCTGCGCCGGCGCACGCGCTCGAACAGGCGGTAGCTGCCGCCGTACAGGTCGTCCATGGCGACGACGTGGTCGCCGCTGTCCAGCAGTTCCAGCAGGGTCGCGGTCGCCGCCATGCCGGAGGCGAAGGCGAAGCCGCGGCTGCCGCCTTCCAGGCCAGCCACGCAGCGCTCGTAGGCGAAGCGGGTCGGGTTGTGGGTGCGCGAGTACTCGAAGCCCTGGTGCACGCCCGGACTGGACTGGGCGTAGGTCGAGGTGGCGTAGATCGGCGGCATCACCGCCCCGGTGCTGGGATCCGGCGCCTGTCCGGCGTGGATGGCCTTGGTGCCCAGGCCCCAGTTCGCGGAGGCGGCCGAGGCCGCGCCATGGTTCTTTTTCATGCCTTCCAGTCCCGGGAATCGAGCCGCGGATTCTACCATCCGGCCCGTCGGGTTCCCGTCTTCACTGCACCCGTCGACGCAGGTAGTTCAGCAGGTCGATGCGGGTGATCAGGCCGAGGAAACGCTCGCCGTCGACCACGATCGCCACCTGGCCGCGGTCGAACACCGGCAGCAGCGCCTCGATCGGCGATTTCACGTCCATGACCTCGAGCTTGCTGGCCATCGCGGTGGAGACCGGATCGCGGAAGCGCTCCTCGTCGCCGTAGACGTGCAGCAGCAGGTCGCTTTCGTCGAGGATGCCGACGATGCGGTCGCCGTCCATCACCGGCAGCTGCGAGATCTCGTACAGCTTCATCCGCTGGTAGGCGGTGACCAGCAGGTCGGTCGGCGCGAGCACGACGGTGTCGCGCTGCGAGTACGGGCGCAGGATCAGGTCGCGCAGGTCGCCGCGCGGCTGGCGCTCGAGGAAGCCGTTGTCGAGCATCCAGTAGTCGTTGTAGAGCTTGGACAGGTACTTGTTGCCGGTATCGCAGACCAACACCAGCACCTTCTTCGGCACGGTCTGTTCGCGGCAATACTTCAGGGCTGCGGCCAGCAGGGTGCCGGTCGACGAGCCGCCGAGGATGCCCTCCTTTTCCAGCAACTCGCGCGCGGTCAGGAAGCTTTCCTTGTCGCTGATCGCATAGGCCTTCTTCACCCGGCTGAAATCCGAGATCGACGGCAGGAAGTCCTCGCCGATGCCCTCGACCATCCAGCTGGCCGACTTGTCGCTCAGCGTCCCCTTGTTGATGTATTCGGCCAGGATCGAGCCGACCGGATCGGCGAGGATCATCTCCACCTCCGGCGCCTGCCGCGCGAAGCAGCGCGACAGGCCGGTCATGGTGCCGGAGCTGCCGCAGCCGAAGACGATGGCGTCCAGCCCGCCGGCATCGGCCATCTGCCGCAGGATCTCCGGCCCGGTGCCGGACTCGTGCGCAGCGGGGTTGTCCGGGTTGCCGAACTGGTTGATGAAATAGGCGCCCGGCGTGTCTTCGGCGATCTTCGCCGCCAGGTCCTGGTAGTAGTCCGGATGGCCCTTGGCGACGTCCGAACGCGTCAGCACGACCTGCGCGCCCATGGCCTTGAGGTTGAAGATCTTCTCGCGGCTCATCTTGTCCGGCACGACCAGGGTCAGCTTGTAGCCCTTCTGCTGCGCCACCAGCGCCAGGCCGATGCCGGTGTTGCCGGCGGTGCCTTCGACCAGGGTGTCGCCGGGCTTGATGTCGCCGCGCTTTTCCGCCGCCTCGATCATGCTCAGGCCGATGCGGTCCTTGATCGAGCCGCCGGGGTTCTGGCTTTCGAGCTTGAAATACAGTTCGCACACGCCAGCGTCGAGGCGCCGGGCCTTGACGATCGGGGTATCGGCGATCAGCTCGAGGACGGAATCGTGGATCGGCATGGGCGCGGCAGGTAGTCGGTAATGCCGCGATTATCGCATTGCCGGCGAAAGCTGCGACGCGCGTGCCGCGAACCACATCGGAGCCGTGTAGAAGCGCACCCGGGCGCGTCGTCGTGTTTGTGAACGCACCTGGGCGCGACGGCTTTACCGGTAAAGCTCGTCGCGCCCAGGTGCGCTCCTACAAGAGCAGGGGCGCCGCGATCAGGGTGGTCCCGCAAACAACATTCGTGGACGGCGACGGCCGACGAGGATGGCCGTCGCCGCCCACGACTGGGCTGGAATCGTCTGCAACTGCAGCGTCGATGCGACGCTGGCGGGATCAGTGGTGGAGCGTGTCGAACAGTCTCGAGAGGCGATCCTTGGCCGCCAGCTTCTCGCGTTTCATCTGCAGCAGCGTGACATCGTCGATCGGCAGCACGCCGAGTTCGGCGTCGAGCACCTTCTTGTCGAGTTCCTTGTGGTGATGGTAAAGCTGGCGGAACTCCGGATTGGCCTTGAACAGCTCATCGAGCTCGGACTGCGGTTGCCCTTCGAACATGGAAGCCTCCTTCAGCGCAAATACAAACGCCCCGGCCGGGGCACGGGGCGTTGGTGGGGGTCATCGGGCCGGCGAACACCGCATGCACCCGGCGTGGCACCCGCCCGGACTTCGCTTCCGGCGGCATGCTCCCGAGGATTGTGCAGGTGCGTCATTCGGCTCGGCTCATCAGCCAGGCGATCCTGATCGGAATGATCGACCGCTTGGGTATCTGACCCTACTCCTCCGACTGGAAGGCGGCAAGCCTCCGGCAGGAATCCCCGGTTCGGCCGCGCCAAAGGCCCGCCTCGGGCCGCACTGGTGACCGGCGGAACCGGGGAAACCTGAAGGCAAGCCCTTGATTTTGCTTTGTTCCTGGCGCGATCGGGCGCCCGCCCCGGATTCAGGGCCGCTTGCCCTTGGGCTTGGGCGGCGGCGGCGTGGCGCCGGTCAGTTCGGCTTCGCGGCGGGCCAGCTCGGCCTCGCGCTGGCGGGCGGCGCGCAGCTTGGCGGCCTGGGCGCCGGCAACGTCGTCGAGCACGGTTTCGGCGTCCTGGCGGGCGGCCGCATCGGCGTCGGCCTGCTCGCGCAGGCGCGCGGCCTCCTCGGCCTGGATCTGGGCCTGGATGCGCAGGCGCTCGGCCTCCTGGCGCGCACGCGCCGCGTCGCGACGACTGGCTTCAACCAGCAGGTCGCTGCGCTCGCGATCGAGGCGGTCAACCTCGCGCCGCGTCAAGGCGGTGCGTGCGGCGATCTCGGCGGTCTCGACCCGCATCCGGGCCACCTGCAGGGCTGCAGGCAGGTCCTTGCTGCTGCGCACGGGCACGGCCGCCAGCGCGGCGATCGCCTGGCGCGCCTGCAGGCGCTCGTAGGCGGCGACATTGCGGGTGTCCGGATCGGCGTCCAGTGCCTGCAGGCGCTGGCCGAGCTGCGCCACGTCGGGATTGTCGGCGGCTTGCGCCGCGTGCGGCAGCGCCAGCAGGGCGGACAGGACGATCACGGCGATCGACGGCAGCTTCATGGCGCATCCTCCATTCCCAGGCGCTGTTTCAGGCGGGTGATTTCGGCCCGGCGCTGGGCCAGCTCGGCGTCGGCGACCGCCGCCTGGCTGCGGGCATCGGCCAGATCGGCGCTCGCGGCCGCCTGCACGGCCAGCGAGCGGGCATCGCGCTGGCGGCCGGCGGCCATCGCGGCCTGGGCCTGTTCCAGCGCACTGCGCGCCCGCGCCAGGTCATCCGGCGCGTACTGGTCGGCATCGCCATTGCTGGCGCGTGCGACCGCGGCCTGTGCGGCGCCCAGCTCGGCGGTCGGTGGCGGCAGGCTGGCGCAGGCCGTGATCGCCAGCACGGCCCCGAACACCGGGACCTGCAGCGCCGATCTGATTTGTGCGAAGCTTGTGGCCATTGGGGGGTCGCGCTCCGTAGGGACTGCGGCCATTGTCATCAGCATCCGGCCGGACCGCAACGCATACGGGCCGGAAGTGGGGGTTCACGCATGGACATCGGCTATTTCCTGAAGCTGATGACGGAAAAGAATGCTTCCGACATGTTCCTGACCACCGGCGCGCCGGTGTACATCAAGGTCGAAGGCAGGCTTTATCCGCTCGGCAACACCGGCCTGCCCGCGGGCATGGTCAAGAAGATCGCGTATTCACTGATGGACGAAGGCCAGGTGCCGCAATTCGAACGCGACCTGGAGCTGAACATGTCGCTGTCGCTGCAGGACTCGGGGCGCTTCCGCGTCAACGTGTTCAAGCAGCGCGGCGAGGTCGGCATGGTGATCCGCGCGATCCGCAGCGTGATCCCCTCGATCGAGGAGCTGCAGCTGCCGCAGGTGCTCAAGGAGATCATCATGGCACCGCGCGGGCTGGTGCTGATCGTGGGCTCCACCGGTTCGGGCAAGTCGACCACGCTGGCCTCGATGATCGACTACCGCAACACCAGCACGCCGGGCCACATCCTCACCATCGAGGATCCGATCGAATACCTGCACCGGCACAAGAAATCCATCGTCAACCAGCGCGAGGTCGGCCTCGACACCCATGCCTTCCACAACGCGCTGAAGAACGCGATGCGCGAGGCGCCCGACGTGATCCTGATCGGCGAGATCCTCGACGCCACAACGATGGAGGCCGCGATCGCCTTCGCCGAGACCGGCCACATCTGCCTGGCGACGCTGCACTCCAACAACGCCGACCAGACCATCGAGCGCATCCTCAACTTCTTCCCCGAAGCCGCGCACAAGAACGTGCTGATGAACCTCGCGCTCAACCTGCGCGCGGTGGTGTCGCAGCGCCTGGTGGTCGGCACCGACGGCCGCCGCATGCCGGCGACCGAGGTGCTGATCAACACGCCGGTGATCCGCGACATGCTCCGCCGCGGACAGGTGCACGAGATCAAGCAGGCGATGGAGGAGTCGCTGGAGGACGGCATGGAATCCTTCGACCAGTGCCTGTTCCGGCTGTTCAAGGAAGGCCGGATCGAGCGCGAGACCGCGCTGCGCGCGGCCGATTCGCGCGATGGCCTGGCGCTGAAGTTCCGTTTCTCCGAGGGCGGCAAGGAGCACGACCCCTACGCGGAAGTGTTCGACGACGACGCGGCCCAGTCGCGCTAGCAGGCCGGCTCAGGCCTTCGGCGCGTCCGGCTGGCGCTCCGGGCGCGCGGCGTCGAAGGCCGGCAGCGACAGGCAGGCCGCCTCGATGCGCACGATGGTCGGGTATGCCGACATGTCGATGCTGAAGCGGCGCGCGTTGTAGACCTGCGGGACCAGGCAGCAGTCGGCGATCGTCGGCGCGTGCCCGTCGCAGAACTCGCCGGTCGACGGATTGCCCTGCAGCAAATTCTCGAAGGCCGCGAAGCCTTCGGTGATCCAGTGCCTGATCCAGACCTCGCGCTCGGGCTGCGGCACCCCCCAATCGTGCTCGAAGTACTGCAGCACGCGCAGGTTGTTGAGCGGATGGATGTCGCAGGCCACCAGCTGCGCCAGCGCACGCACGCGCTGGCGGTCGCGCGCGGTCGCGGGCAGCAGGGCAGGCTCCGGCCACATCTCGTCGAGGTATTCCAGGATCGCCAGCGACTGCCGCAGCATGCGCTGGCCGTGCTGGAGCACCGGCACCAGCCGCTGCGGGTTGGTCTCGGCGTATTCCGCGCGATGCTGGTCCCCGCCCTCGCGCACCAGGTGCACCGGCACGATGTCGTAGGGCAGGTCCTTGAGGTTGAGTCCGATGCGCACGCGATAGGCGGCGCTGGAACGCCAGTACGAATGCAGGCTCAGCTGCTCGTTCATCGTGCCGCTCCCCCACGGTACGGCCGCGCCCACGCGCGGCCCCGACACCTTAACGCCTGCGGCGCGCGCCCGGAAGACCGCTCGTCGCGGCAGGCCCCGCGCCCGGCCATCCCGGCGGGCTCAGCCGGCGCCCGGCGCCGGCTGCCGCTCGATGCGCTGCTCGATCGCGCCGAAGATCGAGCCGCCGCTGGCATCCAGCATCTCGATCCGCACCGAGTCGCCGAACGACAGGAACGGTGTCACCGGCTTGCCGGTCTCCAAGGTCTCGACGGTGCGCTTCTCGGCGAAACACGACGCGCCCTTGCCGGTGTCCTGGTTGGCGATGGTCCCGGAACCGACGATCGTGCCGGCCGACAGCGGCCGGGTCTTGGCGGCGTGCGCGACCAGCTGCGAGAAATCGAACTGCATGTCCACTCCGGCATCGGGGGCGCCGAACCATTCGCCATTGACGTGGGTCAGCATCGGCAGGTGCAGCTTGTTGCCCTGCCAGGCGTCGCCGAGCTCGTCGAGCGTGACGAACACCGGCGACAGCGCCGAGCGCGGCTTGGACTGCAGGAAGCCGAAACCCTTGGCCAGCTCGCCCGGGATCAGGTTGCGCAGGGACACGTCGTTGACCAGGCCGACCAGCTGGATGTGCCCGGCCGCCTGCGCCGGCGAAACCGCCATCGGCACGTCGTCGGTGACCACCACGATCTCGGCTTCCAGGTCGATGCCATAGGCCTCGTCGACCACCTTCACCGCATCGCGCGGGCCCAGGAAGCCGGCGCTGGTGGCCTGGTACATCAGCGGGTCGGTATAGAAGCTCTCCGGCACCTCGGCCCCGCGCGCACGGCGGACGCGCTCGACGTGCGGCAGGTAGGCGCTGCCGTCGACGAATTCGTAGGCGCGCGGCAAGGGCGCGGCTAGCTGCGCCATGTCGAGGTCGAAGGCGCCGTCGGCGCTGCCGTCGTTGAGCGCATCGGACAGCGCGACCAAGCGCGGCGCCAGGTTCGACCAGTCCTCGAGCGCACGCTGCAAGGTCGGCGCAATGCCGGTGGCGCGCACCGCCTGCGACAGGTCGCGCGAAACCACGACCAGGGTGCCGTCGCGGCCGCCTTCCTTCAGGGAACCGAGCTTCATGGGGACTCCGGGGGAATCGGATCAGGCCGGGCATTGTAACGGGCCGCGCTTGCGCGACGCGCGGAGCGTCGTGATCGGCGGGCCCTGCCTCGCTCCGGGAAGCATTGCAGCAATGCCCTTCCCTGTTCCGGTTTTGTGGGAGCGACGGAAGTCGCGACTTCCGTCGCTCCCGCGATGGCCAGCCTCAGTCGTCGCCCTGGAAGGCCCCGGCACGGTAAGTCAGCACTAGGGTGTCGCGGTGGCCTTCCGCGTCGTCGCCGGCGGGCTGGATCGGGGTCGACTCGTGGATCACGCGGGTGTCGTCCAGCAGCAATAGCGACCACGGCGCGTCGAGGGTGAAGCGCTGCCCGGCGGGACCGGCGGCGTCGAAGACGCGCGTTTCGCCGCCCTTGATGCGGCAGCGGTCGACGACGAACACTGCCACGAAATCCACGCCGTCGCGGTGCGCGCCCTCGGGCGTGGGGCGTCCGATGCCGTCGCCGGTGTCGATGCGGAACTGGTGCGCCTCGACGTACCAGGGATGCGCCTCGCGCACCTGCCAGAACAGGGTCCCCAGGCCGCCCAGCAGCCGCCCCCACGTCGGCGTCGCGACGACTTCCGGCGTGATCGGCTCGAACCAGCGCTGCATGCCTCCGTGCAGCGCGTTGTATTCCTCGGACTGCCAATGGGCGCGATGCGGCGCCTGCCCGATCCGGTCGCCATCGACGACGAAGCACGAATGCCGACGGTGCCGATAGCTGCCGCCGTCGCGCAGGTAGTGGTCGGGCAGCAGCGCGTTCCAGCTCGGCTCCAGCGCCGCCAGTCCGTCGCCCGTCACGGCGCACAGCGCCTGCACGTCATCGCAGGCCAGCACCGCGTAACCGCGCTCGCGCAGCGCCGGCAGCACCGCATCGCGCGACGTGAACGGAGCAGTGAAAGTGGCGACCATGCGGCCATTATCCGGCGGCCGACGGTGGCAGCGCCAGCGCGGCGTCGGCACGGGCACTACGGGTGTTCCCGCGGCAGCAGTCGCAGGTGCCGATGCGGACAAGCAAAAGCCCGCGCACGGCGGGCTTTGCCGGTACTGGAACGACGAGGGCCTGGATGGCCTCGACCGCGGGAATGGCAGCCCCGGATGGATTCGAACCACCGAATGCCTGAGTCAGAGTCAGGTGCCTTACCGCTTGGCGACGGGGCTACATGTTGTAGTCAAGGATCAGTCCTTCCGGGACTGACCTTGACGTCGCCAACCCGGCAAAGCCGGGCTGGCTCCCGGAAACAAGCTTAGCTCGTTTCCGGGCGGCACATCCATGTGCCGCGTCAGTACCGTGGCTCAGGTTGCGGCGCGAACTCCGCCTGGATCAGCGCTTGGAGAACTGGGTGGCGCGGCGCGCCTTGTGCAGGCCGACCTTCTTGCGCTCGACCTCGCGCGCGTCGCGGGTCATGAAACCGGCCTTGCGCAGTTCGCCCTTGAGCGTCTCGTCGTATTCGACCAGCGCACGCGCGATGCCCAGGCGGATGGCGCCGGCCTGGCCGGTGGTGCCGCCGCCGTGGGTGGTCACGGTGATGTCGAAGGTCTCGGTGCTCTTGGTCAGCTCCAGCGGCTGGCGCACGATCATGCGCGCGGTCTCGCGGCCGAAGAACTCGTCGAGCGGACGGCCGTTGACCTTGATGCTGCCGCTGCCCTTGCGCAGGAACACGCGGGCGGTGGAGGACTTGCGACGGCCGGTGCCGTAATTCTGCGTGGTTGCCATGATCAGATATCCAGGACTTGCGGCTGCTGCGCAGCGTGCGGGTGCTCGGAGCCCTTGTAGACCTTGAGCTTGCGGTACATGGCGCGGCCGAGCGGGTTCTTCGGCAGCATGCCCTTCACCGCGGTCTCGATGACGCGCTCCGGGTGGCGGTCCAGCGCCTGCCCCAGGCTCTCGGTCTTGAGGTTGCCGATGTGGCCGGTGAAGCGGTGGTATTTCTTGTCGGCCAGCTTGTTGCCGGTGACGTGGATCTTCTCGGCGTTGATCACGATCAGGTAATCGCCGGTATCGACGTGCGGGGTAAAGACCGGCTTGTGCTTGCCGCGCAGGCGGCGCGCGAGTTCGGTGCTCAGGCGGCCCAGCGTCTTGCCGGTGGCGTCGACGACATACCAGTCGCGCTGGACGGTCTCGTTCTTGGCGGTGAAGGTCTTCATGGCGAAACCTGTTTCTCTGGTCGGTCGTCGGGCTGATTGCGCCAGTACTGCCAGGGCAGGAAGGGGCGGAATTTTGCCGCGCGATGTGAACTGCGGGAACGCAAGAGGCGAAATTTTACGGGCTTTGCCCAGCAACCGCAAGCCATGCCGTGGTCGGCGGCCCTGGCGGGGCGGGGCCGGGCGGCGCCCTGCCGGCGGGACGGCGAACCGGCACAATGGGAGCATGACTGCGCACTCCCCCCCCGCTGGCGATCACGCCGCGCCGCACGGCCGGGCGGCCGGCCGCGGCCCCCTCACCGCGCTCGACCGCTTCCTGTCCGGCAGCCAGGGGGCGCTGGAGACGGTTTTCGGCTCACCCCCCGCCTCCCGGCCCAATCCCGGCGCCACCGTCGCGGACGTCGCCCTGGACGCCGACGAACGCCGCCACGCCGCCGGCCTGATGCGCATCAACCATGTCGGCGAGGTCTGCGCCCAGGCGCTTTACGTCGGCCAGGCAGCGGTAGCGCAGGACTCCGCGACCCGCGACCACCTGCTGGAGGCCGCCCAGGAAGAAACCGACCACCTGGCCTGGTGCGCCGACCGCCTGCGCGAGCTGGATAGCCGCCCCAGCCTGTTCAACCCGCTCTGGTACGCCGGCAGCTACGCGATCGGCGTGCTCGCCGGACTACGCGGAGATGGCTGGAACCTGGGCTTCGTGGTCGAAACCGAGCGCCAGGTCGAAGCCCACCTGGACGAGCACCTGCAGGTCCTGCCGGCGGCCGACCTGCGCAGCCGGGCGATCCTGGAGACGATGAAGGCCGACGAGGCCCGCCACGCCGACAACGCCGAGGCGGCCGGCGCACGCCTGCTGCCGCAGCCGATCCCGTCGCTGATGGCCGCGGCCTCGAAGCTGATGAAAACGGTCGCCTACCGCCTGTAGGTCGGGGCTACGCCCCCGACGTTGCTGTCATTCCGGCGTCACTCGTCGGGGATGCATCCCCGACCTGCGCGTCACTCCACCAGGTTGCGGCCGTGGAACAGCTCCTCGATCTCGCGCTTGAGCAGCGCCTCGATCTTCATGCGCTCCTTGAACGACAGGTTCCTGGCCTTCTCCTCGAACAGGTACTGGTCGAGGTCGAAGTCCTTCAGGTGCATCTTGGTGTGGTAGATGTTTTCCTGGTAGACGTTGACGTCGAGCATCTCGTAGCGCGACTTCACGTTCTTGGCCAGGTAGTCCTGGATCGAGTTGATCTTGTGGTCGATGTAGTGCTTCTTGCCCTTGATGTCGCGGGTGAAACCGCGCACCCGGTAGTCCATCACCACGATGTCCGATTCGAAGCTCTCGATCAGGTAGTTCAGGGCCTTCAGCGGCGAGATCACCCCGCAGGTGGCCACGTCGATGTCGGCGCGGAAGGTGGCGATGCCGTGCTGGGGGTGCGTCTCGGGATAGGTGTGCACGGTGATGTGCGACTTGTCCAGGTGCGCGACCACCGCCTCGGTGATCACGCCCTTGGCGGCCGACTTCTCGATCACCGGCTGCTCGCTGATCAGGATCGTCACCGACGCGCCCTGCGGATCGTAGTCCTGGCGGGCGATGTTGAGGATGTTGGCGCCGATGATCTCGGCCACGTCGGTCAGGATCTGGGTCAGGCGGTCGGCGTCGTACTGCTCGTCGATGTACTCGATGTACCGCTGGCGCTCGTCCTCGGAGACGGCGTAGCAAACGTCGTAGATGTTGAAGCTCAGCGCCTTGGTCAGGTTGTTGAAGCCTTGCAGCTTCAGGCGCGGCAGTGGTTTGACCACGGCGGTCGTCCCTCTCGGAATCGGCGGGCGAAACGTCGATTATGCGGCATCCGGCCCGGCGGCCGCGAGCGGCCGGTTTGCCGGATGAACGCAGACGGCCTACTCTTGGGCATTCCCCCGTTCAAGCCGCTATGAACCCGACCCCCGTGGCATTGATCAATCCCCTCCTGCGACGCAATCCCAGCCCGCTGGCCCCCTCCAGCGGCACCATCGAGCGCTTCCTCGCCCACGCCCACCGCCGGCGCTATCCGTCGCGCACCGACGTGTTCCGCCCGGGCGATCCGGCCGGCACCCTGTATTACGTGGTCAGCGGCTCGGTCAGCATCATCACCGAGGAAGACGACGGCCGTGAGCTGGTGCTGGGCTATTTCGGCCCGGGCGAGTTCGTCGGCGAGATGGGGCTGTTCATCGAATCGGACGTGCGCGAGGTGATCCTGCGCACCCGCGTCCAGTGCGAGCTGGCCGAGATCAGCTACGAACGGCTGTACCAGCTGTTCGAGGGCACCCTGGCCGGCGACGCCACCCAGATCGTCTATGCGATCGGCTCGCAGCTCTCGCGGCGCCTGCTCGACACCAGCCGCAAGGCCGGGCGCCTGGCCTTCCTCGACGTCACCGACCGGATCACCCGCACCCTGCACGACCTGACCCGCGAGCCGGAGGCGATGAGCCATCCCGACGGCACCCAGCTGCGCGTGTCGCGGCAGGAGCTGGCGCGGCTGGTGGGCTGCTCGCGCGAAATGGCCGGGCGCGTGCTGAAGAAGCTGCAGCAGGAAGGCAAGCTGCACGCACGCGGCAAGACCGTCGTGCTGTACGGCACGCGCTAGATGCCGTCACCCGCATGAGCGCGCCCTTCGCGCCGCGCGGCCCGCTGCCCGAGGCCGACCTGCGCAGCGCCTCGCTGATCGACGCCGACGACGTCGCCGCCCTGATCTCGGAGCTGGGCTATCCCTGCGACACGCGCGACGCCGCCGAGCGCATCGCCGCGATCCTCGGCGACGACCGCCAGGCGCTGGTGGTCGCGCGCTGCGGCGGCATCGTCTGCGGCCTGGTCGCGCTGGACTTCATGTACTACCTGCCACTGGGCACCACCACCTGCCGGATCACCGCGCTGGTGGTGACGTCCGCGGCGCAGGGCCGCGGACTCGGCCGGCAACTGCTGCGCGAAGCCGAGCGCCGCGCACGCGGCGCCGGCGCCGCACGCCTCGAGCTCACCAGCGGCTCGCAGCGCAGCGACGCGCATGCGTTCTACAAGGCCTGCGGCTACAGCGACGGCACCCTGCGCTTCATCAAGCGGCTGGGCGCGGCGTGATTGGAGCCGGGATCCGGAATTCGGGAGCGATGTAGGTCGGGGCTACGCCCCCGACGTTCGCGTCATTACAGCGTCGGGGGCGTGGCCCCGACCTACGCTGCCGGCTCGCCGGCCCGGTTGCGGCAGCCCCAGTTGAGGATCGGCGTCCCCGCCGGCAGCACGCGGCGGAAGGTTTCCACGGCACCGGCCTTGGGATTCACCACCACCGGCCGGGTGGCGGCCTGGAGCAGCGGCAGGTCCGCGCGGCTGTCGGAATAGGCGATGGCGATGTCGCCGCGGTAGCCGGCGTCGCGGATCATGCGCATCTTCTCGCCGGCATGGCAGTGGCGGATCGCGCCGACCGCGCCGAACCTCGGCCCGACCAGGGTGCCAATGACCGGCACGTCCTCGTGCGCGACGAAGGCCAGGATCGCGCGCGCCAGCTCCGGGGGCGCACCGGTCGCGATCAATACCCGGTCGCCGGCAAGGCGGTGCGCATGCAGCACGTCCAACGCGACCGGCAGCAGGCGCGCCCGGATCGCCTCGCCGTGGGTCGCGACGTAGCGGTCGATCGCCGCGTCCAGGTCGCGCTGCCCGTGCAGGCCGATCGTGCCGATCCAGACGTAACCGGAGATGCCGGCGCGCCGCGTCGGCAGGAAGGCGATCATCGGGGAGAGCAGCGGCGTGAGCAGCAGCGCCAGCGCGACGCGCCAGCGGCTGCGCCGGATCAGCCAGGCGAACAGGTGGCTGCCCGAATCGCCGTCGTAGAGGGTGTGGTCGAAGTCGAACACCACCAGCGGCGCATCCGGCCGCGCGTCCGGGAACCGCGGCTTCGCTTCGCCGATGCTCGGGCCAGGCGTGCTCATGCGGGGAAGAACAGCCGCCGCAGGGCCGCGCCAGGCTCCGGATCGCGCATCAAGGCCTCGCCGACCAGGAAGGCATCGATGCCGGCGGCGCGCAGCCTGCGCACGTCGTCCGGGGCGAGGATGCCGCTCTCCGCGACCAGCCGGCGGTCCGCAGGCACCGCGTTCTTCAGCGCCAGCGTGGTGTCCAGCGACACCTCGAACGTCCGCAGGTCGCGGTTGTTGACACCTAGCAGTGCCCTGCCGTCCTCGGGCGCAATCCGCAGCGCGCGCTCCAGTTCCCCTGCATCGTGCGCTTCGAGCAGCACGTCCATGCCCAGGGCGAAGGCCTGCCGGGACAGTTCGTCCAGCTGCCGGTCGTCGAGCGCCGCCACGATCAGCAGGATGCAGTCCGCGCCCAGCGCGCGCGCCTCGACCACCTGCCAGGGATCGATGGTGAAGTCCTTGCGCAGCACCGGCAGCCCGCAAGCGGCGCGGGCCTGCCGCAAGTGCGCATCGGCGCCCTGGAAGAAATCGACGTCGGTCAGCACCGACAGGCAGGCCGCGCCGCCGGCTTCGTAGCTGCGCGCGATGGCCGCGGGGTCGAAGTCTTCGCGGATCACGCCTTTTGAAGGGCTCGCTTTCTTGATCTCGGCGATCACCGCGGGCGTGCCCGCGGCAATCCTGGCTTCGATCGCGGCGGCGAAGCCGCGCGCGGGCGATGCATCGCGTGCACGCGCCTGCAGTTCGCGCAGCGGCGTGCGCGCGCTGCGCTCGGCGATTTCCTGGGCCTTGCGCTGCAGGATCCGGTGCAGCACGTCGGGACGGGGCGTGGTCGACATGCGGGAAGTCTACCGGCTGCTGCTCACGGATCGCCGGTTTCGCCGCGCGGCAACGCATCGCCGGGTCGCCACTGCATCGCCTGCATGCGGTCGAGCAGGTCGCCGAGCGTCGTGCGGGCAGGCATCGCGAACACCGGCAGGGCCACCAGGTCGCCATCACGCGCCCACGCAATGGCCTCGCAGGAAGCTTCCACTTCGTCCGGATGCACCTGCACCGCTTGCGCGGGCACGCCGGCATCGAGCAGTTCCGCGCGCATGATCGCCGCGATCTCGCCGGGGTCGCGGCCGCGCTCGTAGCCGCCGACATCCTTGAGCAGCACGTAGTCGGGCGCGAATGCGGCGGCCGTGGCCGCCACTGCCCGCAGGTCGTCGTCTTCGCGGTTGCCGGCGTGGCCGAGCAGGAGCGCCAGGCGCCCGCTGCGCTTGCCGGCGTCGACGGCCTGCAGCAAGCCGCGCAGTCCATCGGGGTTGTGCGCGTAGTCGACATACACGTCGAGTCCGCCGAAGCGCCAGTGCTGCAGGCGGCCGGGATTGTCCGCGTGGCTGCGGCCGAAATGCGCCAGTGTCGCGGCGATGGCGGCCGGCGCCACGCCGAGCGCGGATGCCGCCAGCGCCGCGGCGGCGATGTTGCCGACGTTGTAGGCCGCGCGGCCGCCGAGCGTCAGCGGCATGGCCTCGATCGCGCCCAGATCGTGCCTGACATCGCCGCGCGACAGCAGCAGGCGGCCGCCGTGCACGCCGCAGGTCGCGCCGCCCTCGGAGCGGTGGGCCGCGAGCAGCGGCAGCCCGAAATCCAGCGCGAACCAGCCGCGCGGGCAGGACAACGCCCGCGCCTGCCGCACCAGCTCGGCATCGTCGGCGTTGAGCACCAGCAATCCGTCGTCATGGATCGCACGTGCCACGGTGAGCTTGACCGCGGCGAGGTCGGCGAGGTCGTGCACGCCATATTCGCCAAAATGATCGGCGCTGATGTTGGTGACGACCGCGACGTCCGCGTGGCACAGCGCCAGCCCGCGGCGCAGCATGCCGCCGCGCGCGGTTTCCAGCACCGCCGCCTGCGCCAGCTGCTGGCGCAGCGCGGTGCGCGCCCCGCCCGGGCCGGAGAAATCGCCCGATTCCAGCGCCTCGCCGTCGAAGAACACGCCGTCGGTGCAGCTGTGCGCGGTGCGCCAGCCGTGCGCGCGCGCCATCGCCGCGACCAGGCGCACGGTGGTGGTCTTGCCGTTGGAGCCGGTGACCAGCGCGGTCGGGATCGCATGCAGGGCAGACCACTCGACATCACCCGGCGCAGGCAGTTCGGCGACGGGCCACGTGCTGCCGCCGTCGCCGGCACCGATCGAGAGCTCCTCATCGTCCGGCAGGAAAGGCAGGCCGCGCGCAACCGCCGCATCGCGCAGCGCCAGCAGCGCCGGATTGGCTTCGGCGGCCGCCAGCGCCCGCAGGGTGTGCAGCGCCGAATCGGCGTCCCATGGCGAAGCATGCCCGGGCGCATGGAAAGGCATCGCCGCGCTCGTGGGGGCGGCGGCGGCCGACCACGCCCATTCGTTGACTTCGGTGGCGGCGTAGAGCTGGTCCAGCGGCGCGGCGAAGGCGAGCGAGGCGCCGGTGCGGTGCTTGCGGACGACGACTTCGGTCTGCGGCCAGCCCAGCGCCTCGCGCGCCCTGGCGATGTTCGCCTGCCAGCGCGCGAGCGCCGTGTCGTCGAATGCCAGTCCGGGCGCGGTTTCCAGCGCGGCGCCGGTACCGGCGAAATGGAAGTTGCAGCCGGTCAGGCGGCGCGAATCCTCGAACGGCTCGCGCGCGGTGTCGTCGTCCTTCGCCACGCCCGGGCCTAATCGCTTTCTTCGCGCTCGAACACCAGGCCGCGCTCGTCGCGCACCACGCCCTCGATCGGCACGTAGGCGCGTTCGTCCGGCGCCGTGTCGCCGGGCACCGGCGCCTGGATCGGAGCTGCGGCGGATGCCTCAGGCCGAGGCGCCTTGCCATCGGGCTGGAACTTGGTGATCTGCTTCCAGGTGCGCACCAGCGCGTCGGCGAATACCAGGAGGAAGTCGCCCGGCTGGCCCATGCGCAGGGCCGCGTCGACCGCCTGCTGCTCGTCCGCGATCACCGTGACCGCCTCGTCGGCGATGCCGTGCCCGCTCAGCGCCGCGGCGATGATGCGCGGCACCTCGTCGCCGTCGCGTCCGCGCAGGGCGTCGTCGCGGCGCACCACGTAGTGGTCGAACTTGCCGGCCACGGCGGCGGCGATTTCACGCAAATCCTCGTCGCGGCGGTCGCCCGGCCCGGTGAACACCACGATCCTGCGCCCCGCCACGTCCAGCCGCTGCGCCAGGTCGGCCATCATGCCGACCGCGTGCGCATTGTGGCCGTAGTCCATCAGCACCTTGAACGGGTGCTCGTCGAACAGGTTCATTCGCCCCGGGGCCTGGAAGAAGGTGGTGTCGAAGGTGCGCAGTCCCTGGCGGATCGCATCGAGCTTGATCCCCAGCGAATAGGCCACCGCCGCTGCGACCATCGCGTTCTGCACGTTGTGCAGCGCGCGCCCTTCCAGCGTCGCCGGGATCAGGTGCGTCCACATCAGCGGGATGTGGCTGCCCTTGTCGTACAGCGTGATCATGTGGCCGTTGACGCCGGCTTCCAGCGCGCAGGCGCGGCCGCCGGCGCGGATGTGCTCGCGCACCAGCCCGTGCGAGGGGTTCATGGTCACGTAGCAGATGGTCTTGGCGTCGGTGTAGCCGGACATCTTCAGCACGTTCGGATCGTCGGCGTTGAGCACCGCGCACTCGGTCGCCACCTCGACCACCACGCGCTTGATCTCGGCCAGCTGTTCGAGCGTGTCGATGCCCTTCAGCCCGAGATGGTCGGGAGCGACGTTGAGCACCGCGCCCACGTCCACCGCGCGCACGCCCATGCCGGCGCGCAGCAGCCCGCCGCGCGCGGTTTCCAGCACCGCGATGTCGATCTGCGGATCGGAAAGCACCATGCGCGCGGACACCGGGCCGGTCATGTCGCCGGCCACCGTGCGCTGGCCGTCGATGTAGACGCCGTCGGTGGTGGTCAGCCCCGGCACGTGGCCGGCCATCTTGGCGATGTGCGCCAGCATCCGCGCGGTGGTGGTCTTGCCGTTGGTGCCGGTGATCGCGGCGATCGGCACCCGGCTTGGCGAGCCGGGCGGGAACAGCATGTCGATCACCGGTCCGGCGGCATCGCGCGGCGTGCCTTCGCTGGGCGCGACGTGCATGCGGAAGCCGGGCGCGGCATTGACCTCGCAGATGGCGCCGCCGATGTCCTTGTAGCTCTCGGCGATGTTGGGGGTGATGAAGTCCACGCCGCCCACGTCCAGTCCGATCGCGCGCACCGCGCGTACCGCCATGTCGCGGTTGTCGGGGTGGATGATGTCGGTGACGTCGGTGGCGGTACCACCGGTGGACAGGTTGGCGGTGGAGCGCAGGTAGACGATCTCTCCTGCCTTCGGCACCGATCCGGCGTCATGGCCGGCGCGCTGCATCATCAGCCCGGCCTGCGCATCGAGTTCCAGCCGCGTGAGCACCTTCTCGTGGCCGACGCCGCGGCGCGGATCCTGGTTCACGATCTCGACCAGCTCGGCGATCGTGTGCTTCCCGTCGCCCACCACGTGCCCGGGCGTGCGCTTGGTGGCCGCGATCAGTTCGCCGTTGATCACCAGCAGGCGGTGGTCGTGCCCCGGCTGGAAGGTCTCGACGATCACCGAGCGCGAATGCTCGCGCGCGGCGGTGAAGGCTTCGCGGATCTCGTCGTCGCCGCTGATGTCGATGGTGATGCCGCGGCCGTGGTTGCCGTTGTAGGGCTTGAGCACCACCGAGCCGCCGAGCTTGCGCGCGGCCTTCAGCGCGTCGGCCTGGCTGGCGACCAGCTCCTGGCGCGGCACCGGCAGGCCGAGCGAGGCGAGGATCTTGTTGGTCTCCTCCTTGTCGCAGGCCAGCTCGACCGCGATATGCGGCGTGCGCCCGGTGATCGTCGCCTGGATGCGCTGCTGGTACTTGCCGTGGCCGAACTGCACCAGCGACTGCTGGTTCAGCCGCAGCCACGGGATGCCACGCTCCTCGGCCGCGCGCACCAGCGAGGCGGTCGACGGGCCGAGGGCGCCGCGCTGCGCATAGCGGATGAAGTCGTCGCGCGCTGCTTCCCAGTGCCAGTCCTCCGGCACCGCGCCCGGCGTGCGGATGTCTTCGGGTAGCAGCGATTCCAGCAGCCTCAGCGCAAGCTCGCCGGCGGCGACGCCCTCGTCCTTCTGTTCGTATTCGTACACCACCGAATACACGCCGGGGCGGTCCTCGGAGATGCTGCGGGTCTTGCCGAAGGTGACGTCCTCGCCGGCGACGTTCTGCAGTTCCAGCGCCACGTGCTCCAGCACGTGCCCCAGCCAGGTGCCCTCGCCCTCGCGCATGCGGCGGATGAAGCCGCCCGGCTCGCGATAGGAACAACCATGCTCGGCCAGCCCCGGCAGCGCCTCGACCAGCGCATCGACGAACTTCGCGCCGAGCCTGCCGGTCGGCCAGTCCTCGAGCTTGCCGAGATCCAGCTCCAGTCGGATCACCGGGAAGTGCGCGTGGAGCGACGGGCCGACGTAGACGGAGCGGTTGAGGATGCGCATCAGTTTTCTGGCTCCATCTTCTGAACGAAACGGATCTTGCCCTTCTCAATCGCCCACACCGAGGAATTTTCTGTTGTCATCAGATATATGGACTTGCCCGCAAGCAAGTTAAGGAACACATGGATTTCAGTGGGCGTTGGATCCAATAGGTGCGTCAACATGAGCGAGACCGTGCGTTTAGTATCTTTCAACTCGATGCAGGATTTGGTAAAGCCGCGGCTGGCGAGTATGGTTTTTCCGGTCGAATCAATATCCACGCGATAGTTCCCGCCCGCTGGGATGACGCCCGCCTTTGTCGTTCCGGTCAGCAGGTATACCGACCAGGAACCGTCCGGCCTTGGAAGCACGACGGTATTGTAGTTTTTGGAGCACGCATTGAAATCCGAGTGCAGCGCCAATGAGCGGACGGCTGCTTGAGTGGTTTGTCTTTCTGTCAGCGGGATGCCAGGGCCGAGTGCTTCGGCGTCAGCTTTCCCATCAGAAGAAATGACGACTCGGTACAACGCCGCCTGCGATTCCCTGATGTCGTTACCGTAGAAAGTGACAAGGACAGTTCCGCCTTTGTCCTCTGCCAGCCAACCTTCCACGCGCTTGTCCAGCCGGAACTCTTTCAGCTTCCTTGCTGCATCAGTAGCCAAGGCTGCGGCTTGGTCGAGCCGATAGATCGTGGCCCCGTCGATCTCTGCAGTACGCAGTCTTGCATCCAGCTCATCGGGAGGCTGAGCAAATGATGCAGAAGCAGAAAGAGCCAGAAGAGCGACAAATAGAAATTTAATCACGCGGTTTCCCCCTGGCTTAACTCTTGTTGTCTTGCGCCAGCGCCCCTGGCGAAGCGCACCGCGTATGCAGGTTGTAGGTCGCGCCGGCGACGAGGATGTGCACCGTCAGGCCCAGCAGGCACACCGGCTGGTTGCGCTTGACCTCGGCCATCGACGAGAACGACAGGTCGCTGGCGTCGACCACGGTGACCGCGCCGCTGCCTTCGACCTCCAGCACGTTGTCCGGGCCGATGAAGGCGGCGGTGTCCTCGTCCAGGCCGATGCCGATCGCGAACGGGTTGTAGGCCAGCGCGGCGACCAGGCGGCCGAGGCGGTCGCGCTGGCGGAAGTGCTGGTCGATGATGAAGCGGTTGGTCAGGCCCAGGCCCGGCGCCAGGCGCACGCTGTTGGCGCGCGGCGAGGAGCCTTCGCGGCCGGAGGCGATCATGTGGTCGCTGAGGATGCCGGCGCCGGCGCTGGTGCCGGCGACGTGCACGCCGGCCGCGTTGCGACTGCGGATCATCTTCGCGACGCTGGTGCCGCCGATGATGGTGGAGATCCGCAGCTGGTTGCCGCCGGTCAGGAACACGCCGTTGGCGGTTTCCAGCCGGCGCAGGATCTCGTCGTTCTCGCCGTCGGCGCGCTCGTGGATCGGCAGCGCGGTGGCGCGGCCGGCCTCGAGCCGGTCGAACAGGTCCTCGTAGCGGGCGCCGGTGTCGGGCAGCCGGCTGGCGGTCGGGATGATGGCGATGTCGGCATCGCGCCCGCCGCACAGGTCGACGAAGCGCTTGAGGATGCGGCGTCGCGACTCCTTGTCTTCCGCCCCGCCGATGGGGACGATCCAGCCCCGTTCCTGGCCTGCGGCGACCCTGCTAGGACACATGCGGTGGCGACTCCCGTGATGCCTTGGATGGACTTGCGCCGCGCGCGGGACGGCGGCGGGCTGGTCAAAATACCACGGGCGTGGCGACTGCCTTCCCCCTGCCTGGTGCGGAAATCAGGCTGGCGCCCCCTGGTCCGCCGGCCGGGTCCACGAGTACGCGCGCTCGACCCTGGCCACCCGCAGCTCGTAATCGTCGTACCAGATGCGACGACCAAGTTCGCGGGTGGCGGCGTGCTCGGCCTGGGCGCGCCAGGCGCGGATGGCGTCCTCGCTCTCCCAGTAGCTCACGGTGATGCCGACGCCGTCGGCACCGCGCACCGAATCGACGCCGAGATAGCCCGGCTGGCGCGCGGCCAACGCGGCCATGTGCCGCGATGCCTCGTCGTAACCGGCCTCGTCGTCGGTGTTGCGGCGCGAGGTGAAGATCACCGCGTAGTACGGCGGCTCCGTCGCCATGGCAAGGCTGGATACTTCGGTCATGCCTTTCCCCCTGGTAGCCCCGGATAGCCCGGGAGCATTGCCCGCAAGTCTGGCAGCATCTTTGCCGCGAGTGTGGCGTGCCGCGCCGGGCGCCTCAAGCGGCAGCCAGTCGCTGCGTCGCCGCCACGAAGGCATCCAGCCGCGTGCGTGCGGCGCCGCTGGAGATGGTCGCGCGCGCAAGCGCAATGCCGTCGGCGATCGACGCCGCAACGCCGGCGACATACAGCGCCGCGCCCGCGTTCAGGACCACGATCTCCAGCGGCAGCCCCGGCGCGTTGTCGAGCGCCGCCATCACCATCGCTTTCGATTCTTCCGCGTTTTCCACCCGCAGGTTGCGGCTGGCGGCCATGGCGATGCCGAAGTCCTCGGGGTGCAGTTCGTACTCGCGCACCACGCCGTCGCGCAGCTCGCCGACCAGGGTGGCGGCGCCGAGCGAAAGCTCGTCCATGCCGTCGCGGCCCCACGCCACCAGGGCGCGCTCGGCGCCCATCTGCTGCAGCACGCGCACCTGGATGCCGACCAGGTCGGGGTGGAACACGCCCATCAGGATGTTCGGCGCGCCGGCCGGGTTGGTCAACGGACCGAGGATGTTGAACAGCGTGCGCACGCCCATTTCCCTGCGTACCGGCGCGACCACCTTCATCGCCGGGTGGTGCACCGGCGCGAACATGAAGCCGATGCCGACCTCGTCGATGCATCGCGCGACCTGCTCCGGCGCCAGCTCGATCTTCGCGCCCAGCGCTTCGAGCACGTCGGCGCTGCCGGACTTCGACGAGACGCTGCGGTTGCCATGCTTGGCCACCCTGGCGCCGGCGGCCGCGACCACGAACATCGACGCGGTGGAGATGTTGAAGGTATGCGCGCCGTCGCCGCCGGTGCCGACGATGTCGACCAGGTGGGTGCGGTCGGCGACCGGCACCGGAAGCGCGAACTCGCGCAGCACCGTCGCCGCGCCGGCGATCTCGTCGACGGTCTCCTTCTTGACCCGCAGGCCGGTCAGGATCGCCGCGGTCATCGCCGGCGACACTTCGCCGCGCATCACTTGTCGCATCAGCTCGACCATTTCGTCGAAGAAGATCTCGCGGTGCTCGATGGTGCGCTGCAGGGCGTCTTGCGGGGTGAAGGACATGTGGTTCTCTAGGTTCTGTTCTTCGTAGGAGCGGCTTGTAGCCGCGAGCTCTTTCGCTCCCATCGCGTGGTCCGGAAAAGCTCGCGGCTACAAGCCGCTCCTACGATAGCGGGGATGGCTATCGCGCCAGGAAATTCTTCAGCAGCGCATGGCCATGCTCGGTCAGGATCGACTCGGGGTGGAACTGCACGCCTTCGACCGGGTGCTCGCGATGGCGCAGGCCCATGATCTCCTCGACCGTGCCGTCGTCGTTCTCGGTCCAGGCGGTGACTTCCAGGCAATCGGGCAAGGTGGTCTTGTCGACCACCAGCGAATGGTAACGCGTGGCCTCGTACAGGTCCGGCAGGCCGGCGAACACGCCCTTGCCCTGGTGCCTGATCCTCGATGTCTTGCCATGCATGATGCGGCCGGCGCGCACCACGTCGCCGCCATAGGCCTGGCCCAGCGCCTGGTGGCCGAGGCAGACGCCGAGGATCGGCACGCGCATCCCCAGCTGCTCGATCACGCCGACGGAAGCCCCGGCCTCGTTCGGCGTGCACGGTCCTGGCGAGATCACGATGCGCTGCGGGGAAAGCGCATCGATGTCCGAGACCGACAGCTCGTCGTTGCGCACCACCTTCACCTCTTCCCCCAGCGCCTGCAGGTACTGCACGAGGTTCCAGGTGAAGCTGTCATAGTTGTCGATCATCAACAGCACGGCGGATCCCGGCGGCACCTGGCCGCGGCTGGTTTGCGCGAAAGGGGAGCGCGCAATCTAGCGGCGCGCGCTGCCGCAGGCAAATCGCCGGTTCAGCGCGGGATCGAGGTCGCCAGCGGCAATTCGACGCTGGCGCGCAGCCCCGGGCCGTTGTCCGACAGCGTCACCGTGCCGCCGTGGCGCACCGCGATCGCCCGCACCAGGCTCAGGCCCAGCCCGTTGCCCGGGGAGCCGCGATGACGCTCCAGCCGCTGGAAGCGGTCGAACACGCGCTCGCGGTCGGACTCGTCGATGCCGTCGCCGTGGTCGGCGACCTCGATCGTCACCCGGCCGTGCGCGACCAGCAGCGAAACGCCGATGGTGCTGCCGTGCGGCGCGTATTTCACCGCGTTGTCCAGCAGGTTGACCAGCAGCTGGAACAGCTGGTCGTTGTCGCCGCGGACTTCGGCCGCGTCGATGGCAAAGTCGAAGCCGATGCCGCGCTCCTGCGCGATCGGCTGGTAGAGCTCGACCGCATCGCGCACCACCGCCGCCAGGTCGAGCACCGGCTCGCCGCGCACCGGCGGCTGCTCCTCGATCCGCGCCAACCGCAGCAGCGACGCGAACGACTGCAGCAGCTGGTCGGTATCGGCGATCGCCGCGCCCAGGCCCTCGCCTTGCGCAGCGGATCCGGCGCGCAGTTCTTCCAGCCGGTTGCGCAGGCGCGTGAGCGGCGTGCGCAGGTCGTGGGCGATGTGGTCGGTGGCGTGGCGCACGCCGGCCAGCAGCTCCTCGATGCGGTCGAGCATGCCGTTGAAGCGGCGCGCCAGGCGATCGAACGCATCGTCGCTGCCGTCCAGCGGCGCGCGCAGCGCCAGTTCGCCGGCACCGACGCGGCTGGCGGTACGGTCGAGCGCGCGCAGCCGGCGCGAGACCCAGTGCGTCAACAGCCAGCCGATCATGGCGCCGAACGTCGCCGCGACCAGCAGCGCCCACAGCGCGGTGCGCCACATCAGTACCAGGAAGCGGTCTTGCGAATGCGTGCGCAGGCCGGTCAGCAGCCGCGACCCATCGGACAGCACCTGCACGCCGGCGACGACACGCTGCGGTGGCCGGGCGCCATGTTCGGCGAACTCCACCCAGCGCATGGGCCGCTTGCCGCTGCGCAGGGGCGTCGCGCTTGCCCGCACGACGTCCCCGGGAATGCGCGAGAACGTGCCGGCGACGATCCGGCCGTCGCGCGCCACCAGTGCATAGACCGCATCGGGGTCTTCCGGCGCCTCGACGCGGTCGTGGATCTCGTCGCGCAGGGCAGTGCGTCCGGCCTCGCGGTAAAGCTCGACCAGGCCGGCGGCATCGGCGCGAATCACCTCGCGCGCGTCGGCCATCAACAGCGCCGAGACCGCGTACTGCACGCCCACGCCAAGCAGCACGAACGCTAGCAGGAAGCCCGCCGCGACCGCCAGCGCCAGCCGCGCGCTGGTCGAGCGCAGGGTGCGGATCATCCGCCCAGCCTGTATCCGGCGCCGCGGACCGTGTGCAGCAGCGGCGCCGGCTCGCCGTGGTCGATCTTCTGCCGCAGGCGGCTGATGTGCACGTCGATGACATTGGTCTGCGGGTCGAAGTGGTAGTCCCAGACCGCCTCCAGCAGCATCGTGCGCGTCACCACGCGGCCTGCCTGGCGCATCATGTATTCCAGCAGGCGGAATTCGCGCGGTTGCAGTTCGACCTTGCGCTTGCCGCGCCGCGCCTCGCGCCGCAGCAGGTCCAGCTCCAGGTCGGCCACCTGCAGCCGCGTCGGCTCGCTGCCGCCGGCGCCGCCGCGCCGCGCGATGCTGTCGAGGCGGGCGCTGAGTTCGGTGTAGGCGAAGGGCTTCACCAGGTAGTCGTCGGCACCGGCACGCAGGCCCTCGACGCGGTGGTCGACGTCGCCCAGCGTGGTCAGCATCAGCACCGGCACCCGGTTGCCGGCGCCGCGCAGGGTGCGCAGCACGACCATGCCGTCCGGCGCCGGCAGCATGCGGTCGAGGACGATCGCGTCGTAGCTTTCGGTGGTCGCCAGGAACAGGCCGTCACGACCGTTGTCGGCGCGGTCGACGGTGTGGCCATCCTCGCCCAGGCCCTTGGCGATGAAGGACGCGGTGTGGGGGTCGTCCTCGACCAGCAGGATTCGCATCGGCGCCATGTCCTCGGACCTCCAAAAATGATACCCCGCCGGCTCGTCGCCGGCGGGGTATCGCTCCCGCAGGGCTGCGGGCAAGGCGCCGGCGCGAGAGAGACGCGGCCGGCGGGAAGGGCTCAGCCGCCGTTGCCGCTGGAATCGGCGGGCTTGGACGCGGTACTAGCCGGCTTGGCCGCGGCCTTCTTCACGCTGCGGCGCTTGTGCATGGTCTTCTTGACCGGCGTTGCGGCGGCGGCGCTGGTGGTGGCCGCCGTGTCGGCAGGCTTCATGTTGCTGGAACTGGCGGGCGGGGTCGCTGCGAGGGCCGCGGTGGACAGCAGCGACAGGCCGAGGGCGTAGATCAGGGGACGGACGTTCATTGGGTGACCTGCAATGGGATGGCTGAGGAAGGGAGCAAGCGGATGGGGCCGCGCCCCATCGCGACGCCAGAGTGCGCCGCGCGCCCCAACCAGCGCGTTGCCACGACATGAAGGATCGTTAATGCGCAGCCGGCATTCGTATCTGACCGCGATGGCTTTGATCGGCAACAGCGTCGGCTCAGTTGCCGATCAGGAAAATCGCGTAGAGATTCTCCGACAACTCGATGGTTCCAACCTCCAGGCTTTCCGGGGTGATCCGCGATCCGGTCGTCGTGACCGAATCCATTGCTGACGGCGTGTCGAACACGACCGGCAGCGCACCGGCGCCGCGCGCCGTCCGGGGCCACTGTCCCGCCTCGATACCGTAGGCGAAACTGGGCGCCACGTCGGAAACGCTGTAAAGACCCTTGATCCGCGTTCCGTACGCTTTCGCGAGCAGTTCAGCCGTATCGCGGGTCTGCTGCATCGCCTGCCGTTTCAACTCGCTGCGTACTTCCACCTCATTCGAGATCGAAGGCTCGATCCCGGTCAGCAGGACATGCTCGCCGGCCTGGATCCGCGACAGGAAATTCCTGGTGTCCTCTGCCGATGCGAACGTGCCTTCGACACGCCGGGTCGCTTTCGTGCCGAGGAATACCTGTTTGCCGTTCTCGTACTTGTAGTCGGGTCCGACCGAAAATGTCGTCGCGTCGATCGAATCGACAATCGCGTGGCTGTCCTTGAATGCCTGGATCACCCCGGCAAGGTTGCCCTGGACGGTTTCACGCGCCTTTTCCGGCTTCAGGTCGGTCGATTCCAGATTGACACCAACCTTGAAGCGATCCGGCACCACGCTCCGCGTCGCCTCGCCTTTCACCAGCAGATGCGGCAATGAAGGCAACGCGTTGACTTGCGCGATCGCGGGTGCACTGACACCCAGGCTGAGCAACAACAGCAGACAACATCGTTTCATGGCAATTCTCTCAGGGTTGGTCACAAGCCCTTTGCCGCTTCCGCCACCGCCCTGAAAAGCGCCCTTCCCTTGCTCATCGTCTCTTCCCATTCCTTTTCGGGATCGGAGTCGTACACGATGCCGGCGCCGGCCTGCACGTGCAGGCGGCCGTCCTGGATCACGGCGGTGCGGATGGCGATGGCGGTATCGGCGTCGCCGTGCCAGCCGATGTAGCCGACAGCGCCGGAATAGACGTTGCGCTTGACCGGTTCGAGTTCGCCGATGATCTCCAGCGCGCGCACCTTGGGCGCGCCGCTGACGGTGCCGGCCGGGAAGGTGGCGCGCAGCACGTCGGCGTAGCCCAGCCCGTCCTTCAACTTGCCGGTGACCTCGCTGACGATGTGCATGACGTGGCTGTAGCGCTCGATGCCGAAACTCTCCCCCAGCCGCACCGTGCCCGGCTGCGAGACATGGCCCACGTCGTTGCGGCCGAGGTCGATCAGCATCAGGTGCTCGGCGCGCTCCTTGTCGTCGGCCAGCAGCTCGGCTTCCAGCGCGGCGTCTTGCGCCGGCGTGTCGCCGCGCGGACGGGTGCCGGCGATCGGGCGCACGGTGACGGTGCCCGCCTGCAGGCGCACCAGGATTTCCGGTGAGGAACCCACCACCTGGGTGCCGCCGACGTCGAGGAAGTACATGTACGGCGACGGGTTCAGCGCACGCAGCGCGCGATAGACATCGACGGGGCGCGCAGCGAACGGCACCGACAGCCGCTGCGACAGCACCACCTGGAAGACATCGCCGGCGGCGATGTACTCCTTCGACCTGCGCACCGCATCGACGAAACCCTCGCAGGTGAAGCCGGACACGAAGTCGGCCTCGTCCAGCGCCGCCGGCTGCAGGGTTTCCGGATAGCCGGCGCCGGCGTGGCGCAGGCGGTGCGCGAGCTGGTCGAGCCGGCGGTTGGCGCGCACCCAGGCCTGCGGCTGGCGCGGGTCGGCGTGCACCACCAGGTACAGCCGGCCCTTGAGGTTGTCGAACACCGCGACTTCCTCGCTGAGCATCAGCAGGATGTCCGGGGTCCCGAGTTCGTCGGGTTTGCCGGCGCCCGTGGGCGCCAGGCGCGGTTCGATGTACTGCACGCACTCGAAGCCGAACCAGCCGACCAGGCCGCCGGTGAATGCGGGCAGGCCGTCGAACCTGGGCACCGACTCGGCCGCGCGCAGGCGCTCGACTTCGGCGAAGGGATCGGCGACCTCGCGCGTCTCGACGGTTTCGCCGTGCTCGCTGACGGTCAGCGTGTGGCCGTGGAAGGCGTACACGCGGCGCGCAGGCAGGCCGATGATGGAATGGCGGCCGAAGCGCTCGCCGCCTTCCACCGACTCGAACAGGTAGGTGCAGGGACCGTCGGCGAGCTTGAGGTAGACCGACAGCGGCGTGTCGAGGTCGGATAGCACCTCGCGCACTACCGGGATGCGGGTGTGGCCGTCAGCTGCGGCTTGCTGGAACTGTTCTGGCGTGGTCACGCGGCATTTCCTGGCAGGGCGAGGGGGTGGGATCGACGGAGGCGGGACGCCACCATCGCCAACCCGGGCCGCCAGTGCTCGACTGCATGCTTGCCGGAACGTTCATGGGCGCACTCTAGCGGGTTTGGGGGCCATCCGCGATGGCTGTCCCTGTAGGAGCGCACCTGGGCGCGATGGCTTTACCGGCAAAGCCTGTCGCGCCCAGGTGCGCTCCTACAAATGCCCGGCATGCCGGCTTCAGCGCACGGATTGCACGGCAGCGCGCATCTCGCCGATGACGCGAGCGTAGTCGCCGTGGCCGAAGATCGCCGAACCGGCGACGAAGGTGTCGGCGCCGGCGCGTGCGATGTCGGCGATGTTGCCCGGCTTGACGCCGCCGTCGATCTCCAGCCGGATCGGCTTGCCGGTCGCGTCGATGCGTTCGCGCACGCGGCGGAGCTTCTCCAGCGTCGCCGGGATGAAGCTCTGGCCGCCGAAACCGGGGTTGACCGACATTAGCAGCACCATGTCCAGGTCCTCGAGCACGTAGTCGAGCACGTCCAGCGGGGTCGCCGGGTTCAGCACCAGCCCGGCGCGGCAGCCTTCGCCCTTGATCAGGTGGATGGTGCGGTGCACGTGGCGGCTGGCCTCGGGGTGGAAGCTGATGTCGGTGGCGCCGGCCCTGGCGAAGTCGGGAATGATGCGGTCGACCGGCTCGATCATCAGGTGCACGTCGATCGGCGCGGTGATGCCGTGCTTGCGCAGCGCCCCGCACACCAGCGGGCCGATGGTGAGGTTGGGCACGTAGTGGTTGTCCATCACGTCGAAGTGCACCCAGTCGGCGCCGGCGGCCAGCACGTCGTCGACTTCCTCGCCGAGGCGGGCGAAGTCGGCCGAGAGGATGGATGGCGCGATGACGGTGGTTTGCATGCCTGCTCCGTGGTCGGCGTTCAGCGCTTGCGCAGCGCCTGGATGCGGTCGTAGGCGCCGTTGAGCTCGCGCGCCTTGGCCTCGGCCTGGCGACGCAGTTCGTCGGCGGCGCCGGCCAGCTTGTCGGGGTGGTACTGGGTGATCAGGCGGCGGTAGGCCAGGTCGATCTCGGCATCGCTGGCCTCCTCGGTCACGCCGAGCGTCCGGTACGGGTCGTCGCGCGGGCCGCGGAACCAGTCCGCATCGAAGGCGTGCCCGACCAGCAGCCCGATCAGCCCGCCGGCCGGATGCCGCAGCAGCAGCCAGCCGGCGATGAAGCCCAGGAGTTTCCCGTACCAGCGTTTCATGGCGCGATTCTATCCTGTCGTCGCTACAATGCCGGTCCGATCGCCGCCGCGCGAGGCGCAATGGCAACGACCCTGCTTTCCGCCGACCTTCCCGGCCTGCACCTGCGCCATCGCGGCAAGGTCCGCGACGTGTTCGACCTGCCGGTCGGCGAGGACGGCGAACCGCGGCTGCTGATGGTCGCCAGCGACCGCCTCAGCGCCTTCGACGTGGTGCTGCCCGACCCGATCCCCGGCAAGGGCGAGATGCTGTGCCAGATCAGCAACTTCTGGTTCGACCGGACCGCGCACCTGGTGCCCAACCACCTCACCGGCATCGACGTGGCGTCGGTGCTGCCGCCCGGCGTCGACCCGGCGCTGTACGCGCGGCGTTCGGTGGTGACGAAGCGGCTGAAGCCGGTGCCGGTCGAGGCGATCGCGCGCGGCTACCTGATCGGCAGCGGCTGGAAGGACTACCAGCGCACCGGTCGCGTCAGCGGCATCACCCTGCCCGACGGCCTGCGCCAGGCCGAACGGCTGCCGCAGCCGATCTTCACGCCTTCGACCAAGGCCGCGGTCGGCGACCACGACGAGAA
>SWCD01000197.1_pt1 | contig 30801 bp, 31 predicted proteins | sample 4693011 | NCBI WGS metagenome assembly SWCD01 (sample SAMN10267278, study PRJNA491770) | bioreactor metagenome | isolation source: DHS bioreactor inoculated with marine | place: Japan: Omine Ridge, Nankai Trough | reverse complement strand
AATATAATGATCACAACTTATGCAGCCGCTTCTTCGACCTTATCAATCAAAATCTGACCACGGTAGTACAATTTACCTTCGTGCCAATGGGCCCTGTGATACAAATGCATTTCACCCGTTGTAGGATCCTTGGCTATGGTTGGGACCACTGCTTTGTAATGGGTTCTTCTCTTATCCCTTCTGGTTTTGGAAATTTTTCTTTTAGGATGTGCCATGATACTATTTATTTATCCGTTAATAACTTTTTGAGTGCGTCCCATCTGGGGTCAATCTCTTTTTTATTCTCCTTTACTTCTTTGGGCTGTAATTCCTTTAACCTCTCCAAGGTCTCAGATTTTAAGCTACCGTCCAGAACTCCTGGATGTACCCTTTTCTGGGGAACGGCCAACACCAACATTTCATATATATATTGGGCAACATTGATTTGATGTTCCCCATGGGGAATTATCAAAATCTCGTCATCCTCATCATTGTATTCTTCCCCAAATTTGATCAATAATTCCATGTTGCCCGCGATGGGTTGGTCGTAAGGCTCATTGGTGATATCGCAATTTAAATTTATCAACCCTTTAGCCGAAAATTCCAGTTCCATCATGGTGGACAACTTGTTCAATTCCACCTGTAAATCAATACTTGCAGAAATAAACTCGTTGAATTCAAAGGATTCAAAGAACTTGTTCTCAATTTTGTAATCAAACCTGTGCTTCCCCTGTTTCAATCCCGTGAAAGGAATATTGTATTCCTTGTGCTTTTTCATGCTTCACCTTGGTTTAGCTCAACGACCGCAATAAAAAACAACGATATCGTTCTAATTATGGCGGGTGCAAAGATACTATTATTTTAGTAAATCACAATTTTTAATATAAAAAAAACAAGCCTTGATTAAGTAGCCGATATTGTGGTTTCAATCCCGTTAATTCTTTCCTTTCTATTAATTCTTAAGGGCTAGAACTTCGCGCGTTGTTTTTTCAACGGATCTTTAGTCAGCTCTTGATATTCCCGCCTATTCCTGAAGATATTCAAAGCAGTAAAAACGGCTTCCCTAAAGGAACTGTGATCCGCAAGGCCCTTGCCCGCAATTTCATAGGCCGTCCCATGATCAGGGGACGTTCTTACTTTACTGAGTCCGGCCGTAAAATTCACTCCATTTCCAAAGGAAAGGGTCTTAAAGGGAATAAGCCCTTGATCGTGATATGCGGCCAAAACGGCATCAAATTTCTTATAAGCCTGGGAACCAAAAAAGCTGTCGGCGGAATACGGCCCATAGACCAAATGTCCTATGTCTACCCTTTCCCGGACAACGGGTCTTAGTATTTCATCATCTTCCTTGCCAATGACCCCATTGTCCCCGCTATGCGGATTGATACCCAGAAGGGCAATCCTCGGTTTTCGGATCCCAAAGTCCATCATTAGGGATTTTTCAATAATGGATATCTTATTTCTTATCAATCTGGGGGAAATGGCAGATGACACATCCTTTATAGCAACGTGATCCGTTAGCAAGCCTACCTTTAAGCTTTCCGTTACCATAAACATCAAGCTTTCACCTTCCAATTCTGCCGCTAGATAATCCGTATGACCAGGAAACTTAAAATCTTCGGCCTGAATGTTGTCCTTGTTGATGGGCGCAGTGACCAAAACATCAATCTCATTATTTTTTAGCGCACTAACTGCGGCCCTTAACGACTGGAGCGCAAACTTGCCAGCTTCCTTGGTTGAATTGCCAAAACTGACTTCCGGAATTTCTTTCCAGACATTTACCACATTTATTTTTCCTGCCAGGGCCATATTGGCTTCCTGAATCCCGTGATAGTTGATTTCTAGGTTCAGGGCATTTTTCTGAAAGGAGATCGTTTTGTTGGAGGCAAAAATTACCGGGGTGCAAAAATCCAACATTCTTACATCTTCAAAGGTTTTGAGTATTATTTCGCACCCGATACCATTTAAGTCCCCTATAGATATGCCTACTTTTATTTTCTCGTTTTCCTGCATGGTACCAAACCCTTAATGTATAAATTTGCCATACAAAATTACTTAAATTAAACGACACATGTTTACAGGGATAATTGAAACTTTAGGAAGCGTCGAGAATTTGGAAACCGAGGGGGGCAACTTGCATATTACGTTGTCTTCTAGCTTTTCCACAGCTCTCAAAATAGACCAAAGTGTTTCCCATAACGGCGTTTGCCTCACCGTAGTCGCCCAGAACGGGGAGAATTACACCGTAACGGCCATTGCCGAAACATTGCAAAAAACGAACCTTGGAAAATTGCGACAAAGGGATTTGGTCAACCTGGAACGCGCCATGATCCTGGGCTCCCGATTGGATGGACACATTGTGCAGGGCCATGTGGACGGAACCGGAACCTGCACCAAAATTGATAAAAAAGATGGCAGTTGGATCTTCACCTTTGAATACGATTCAAATTTAGGACTTGTGACCATAGAAAAAGGATCCATTACCGTTGATGGCGTAAGCCTTACGGTGATAAATTCCGGGGACCAATATTTTAGTGTGGCCATCATCCCGTATACTTTTGAAAACACTTGTTTTAAGATCTACCAGGTAGGGTCGCAAGTAAATTTGGAGTTTGATGTTATTGGGAAATATGTGGCCAGGTTGATGAAGTCCCACACCTAAGCCCTCCATCGGGAACAAGGCTTGCGAAGCCCGCCCGAACGCCAGCAAGACAGTATCATTCCGGGGAGTACGTGCAGACTTTGAACATCAAGAAGTTTACTATTGCAAATGCGATGTCCTGAGCGAAGTCGATGGAACTGTTTTCAAAACGGGCATAACGCAGTTATCGCGCTTTTTAGACAGACATTCCTTATACCTTGATGATAATCTTTTTTCGGAACATAATATATGCCAAGAGCAGGTAGAAGCACATGACCGTAAAGGCGTATAGGAAGGAGGAGAGTTCCTTGGACATAAAATCGTGTACGTATATATTTTGGAACAACCAACTGTGAATGGAAGTCCCCCCATCTACTTTAATGGAGCCCATTAATCTTCCGATAAATCCGGCCAGGAAAAAAATAGTGATCGCATTGGAGCCCGCATACCTAAAAATGCTGCCAAACTTTATCTTACGAACATCCGACAGGTAATAGATCAAAGCCAAAACCAGATTGGCCCAACCCGCGGAAACCAGTACAAAGCTACTGCTCCAGTTGGCCTTGCTAATAGGAAAAACGGATGCCCAAAGACTACCAACAACAAGCATCGCACCACCAAGAACCAGTAAAATAATCTCCTTTTTAGGTTTCTTGGAAATCAATATTAGTCCTGTAAATATCCCACACAAGGAACTGGCGATTGCCGGTAGGGTGCTCAATATCCCCTCTGGATCATAATCGTCCTTCCACATGTGGGTTCCCAACACATGCAGATCCAAATAGTTGGACCAATTATTTGGGGCACGATCAAATGTGGGAGCCATACCCTGGATAGGAACGAATCCCATCCACAACCAATATCCTATCAGGATGGTCGCACAAATCCCAATAAGTACCTTCCAATTAAAATTAATGAATAAAATAGCTGCAAAGAAAAACACGACTCCTATCCGTTGCAATACCCCAGGGAAACGAATGTCGGCATAGTCCTTTACAAAAGGAAATTGTAAGGTAAATGCGCCCAAGAAAAGTCCCAAGCCTATTAATTTTAGACTCCTAATTACTATTTTCTTATAGGTAGTAGCCCCCACAGGTTTGCCCTTATAGGCGTAAACGATGGAAATGCCCACAATAAAGAGGAAAAACGGGAACACCAGGTCGGTTGGGGTATAACCGCTCCATTCGGCATGTAACAAAGGCGGATATACATGGGCCCAAGTACCTGGGGTGTTTACCATTATCATCAGAACAATGGTAATTCCCCTTAAAATATCTACAGATAAAACCCTATCCCGAAGCGCAACCATTATAGAATAATATCTTTCATGCGGTTCCAGATAATGATCAAAAATGTTGCCGCTATAGCTGCAACAATTGTTAGACCAATGGCCCATGGATGGTCTCCATATATCCAATATCCGGTTGCGAACATGCAGCTATAGACCAATACACAGCCTACGATCATAGCCAAAATTCCCGAAGGAACTGTCCATTTGGCATTGGCATTCACGACGTTTATACCATTGGATTTTGCCTTATCGACTACGGTTTTCCAACCAGGCCCACCCGGTTGGGTTTTTTTGTAAAAGCCCTGAAGCACCTCTTGAGTTTCCGGTTGGGTCAAAAATGTAGCAGCCAACCAAACAATAGAAGTAAACAAGACTACAAAAATGTATTCCATCCAATCTGGAAACACCCCGGTTCCGGCAGCAAAGAGAAAAGGACCTAGGGCGGTCAATTTTAATACTATCGAAATAATTCCGGAAGCAAACATGGCGGTAATTTCACTCCAGGCATTAATACGCCACCAGAACCACCTTAAAATAAAGATAAGTCCGGTACCTGCTCCAAATACCAGTAAAACCTCAAAAAGTTGCAAAGCATTCTGTAACAGCAACGCCAATCCGGCACTAAAGACCATTAAAACAACCGTCGCAAGTCGACCGACAGCCACCAATCTTTTTTCTGAGGCCTTGGGATTTATTTGCTGTTTGTAAAAATCAAATACAATATAGGAAGATCCCCAGTTGAGCTGGGTAGAAATGGTGCTCATATAAGCCGCTATCAAGGAGGCAAACACGATTCCCAACAAACCGCTAGGCAGCTTGGTCAGCATGGCAGAATAGGCAAGATCATTACCTAGTTTGTCAACGGCTATATTCGGAAAAGCAGCATGAATACTTGCCACGTCGGGATAAACGACCAAGGAGGCCAAAGCAACTAAAATCCACGGCCATGGGCGTAGTGCGTAGTGCATTATATTAAAAAAGAAGGTGGCGCCTATGGCATGGTTTTCATTCTTTGCGGCCAGCATCCGTTGGGCAATATATCCGCCCCCACCGGGTTCCGCCCCGGGATACCAAGAACTCCACCACTGTACCGCCAATGGAATAATAAGCAAGGTAATTAAGGCTTGCTTATTGCTAAAATCGGGTAAAATGGAAATTTTGTCCATTACATTTTCATTGGCCATGATCGCATGTATTCCACCAACCTCTGGTATGTTGACCAAATAATAGGCCGCCCCGATTGCGCCGCCCATCGCCACAAAGAACAACACGAAATCGGTATAGACTACCCCTTTAAAGCCTCCCAAGGCACTAAAGGTTACCGTAATCAATCCTGCAACAACCACGGTTACCCATGGTTCCAGACCGAGCATAATACCACCTATCTTAATTGCCGCCAAGGTAACGGCCGACATGGTTATCACATTAAAAATAACCCCGAGATAGATAGCCCTAAATTTTCGAAGAAAGCTTGCAGGCTTCCCTCCATATCGAAGTTCGTAAAATTCCAAATCCGTGTGGACATCCGATTTTCTCCACAGTTTTGCATATACAAAGACAGTCAATAGGCCGGTTAACAAAAATGCCCACCAAACCCAGTTACCCGATACCCCATTTGTCCTAACAATATCAGTAACCAAATTGGGAGTGTCGGTGGAAAACGTTGTAGCAACCATAGAAAAACCTAAAAGCCACCACGGCATATTACGGCCAGATAAGAAGAATTGATTTGAATCCTTGCCCGATGTTTTGGACACAACAATGCCTATAACAAGAACTACAGCAAAAAATACTATGATAAAGGCATAGTCCAAGGTACTTAATTCCATAATTTGGTTTTGGTTAGTAAAAATTTATATATCCGTGATTGAAATTTTTCACATATTATTTTTGATGTAGGAGTCCGACGAAGTAGCAAGGCTATGATTCACCCAGACACCCCCAAATTGATGCAGATTATTGCAAATAGGGGCAATATAACTCAACTGGTAGATTTCAAAACGGTCCCAATGCCGTAAATATAAAACATTTTGGAATACATTTGTCCAAAGTTCGCTAATCACCGCCTGTGCTACAATCTATAATATTGGAAATTACTCCAACGGCCTGGATCCTTGCCCTTACGGCTGCCTTTGTATTGGGAATTTCCAAATCGGGAATAAAGGGCATTGCAATTATCATTGTCACTTTTATGGCCTTGGCCTTCGGTGCCAAGGAATCGACCGGTATTTTACTGCCCTTACTCGTGGTTGGCGATATATTTGCCGTTATCTACTACAACCGGCATACCCAATGGCATTATATTGTCCGGTTTTTGCCATGGATGATCGCAGGAGTCCTAATCGGGGCGTTTTTGGGAAAAGACCTGCCAGAGCAAACTTTTAAAATATGTATGGCCGGGGTAATTTTATCGAGTGTGGCACTTATGTTCTGGTGGGATCAAAAAAAGTCCATAACTGTGCCTACTCATTGGGCATTTGCGGGGTTTATGGGACTTACGGCGGGAATTGCGACCATGGTCGGGAATTTGGCGGGGATTTTTTCCAACATCTACTTTTTGGCCATGCGCCTTCCCAAGAATCAGTTTATAGGTACAGCGGCTACCTTATTTCTTATCGTCAATGTTTTTAAGCTTCCCTTCCATATCTTCATATGGAAGACTATAACCCCGGCCACATTGGTGTTGGACCTAAAATTATTGCCAGCTTTGTCAATCGGCTTGTTTGTCGGTATACGGTTGGTTCGGATTATACATGAGAAACATTACAGAAAAATGATATTGGGTTTAACCGCGTTAGGGGCTTTATTGATCTTATTTCGCTGACGGTTCCCGAACAACCGAATATGCTATTCGGTTTCCTCCAGGTATACAAATAAAAACGGCGGACCTAAGCCCGCCGTTTTTCCCCAAATCTTACCATGAACTTAACCTACTTATGCTATGGTCCTCCAAATATAGGACGGGATTTTTCTGAAGAAATAAAATTTTGGTCGAACTTCTTAATTATCCGGTCGAAAGGGATTTTGATCGGACCTAAAGCTCGGAAGCTTCCCATAAAGATCAATTAAAGTTATACGTATAGCCCAGCATCAGACCGATAGAACTGTAATTGGCCTTGACAATTGTTGCTTCCCCTTGTAAAAAATCACTTTCTTCAAAATCCCCGCCCACTAAACCATGTTGATGATAGGTGTCCGTTGTTCCCCAACTAAACAAAAGGCCACAACTTATGCCATGATGGTTTTTATTGATTAGCCCTCCAACATCAAAATGATAAAGGTCCCAAGAGGTTATAACCGGGTTAATACCGATCGAATCGGATATATCTTGGTCGTAATAGGACATATCATTGCGGAAACCGGTGTTAAATGTCAGATTATCATTTATTCGATATTCGTAACCAACCGCCATGTTAAAAACTGGGACAGCAGCGGCCTGAACGTTAAGAAAAAAATCGCTGCTGGTACCAAAAAGATCTTCGGGACGTAAAAAGGCCCCAGGTTTTGCACGTAATACGTCATATTCATTGATGCTTGAAAAATACTGGGCAGCTAAGGCAAATGTAGACTTGTCATTTTGGTACTTCACCCCACCGGAAATAGATAAGGGGGATTTATAGGTCGATTTTAAATCCTCCTGTCTATCGGAGGCCAACAAGTCTATTCGTTGATCTTCCAATTTGAAATTATTGGCTGCAATATCTGCAGCAACAACACCCGTACCCATCATATTGAAAGTCGGGGTACTTAGGGTAAGCCCATAGGACCAACTCCCGTTGGTGTACGTCACCCCCAGTTTTAACCCTCCCCTTACGTTCCAATAGCTGATGTTCTCCAGGTCGCTGGTGTTTACAAAGGTTTGGTCCGCATCGTTGAGGTACATGCGGGTAAGCAAGGACTCGGAATAGCTCTGGGAGCGAAGGGTAAAAAGCGCTGTAGCACCCACTGAAAAGTGCTCGTTCAAAGGATAGCCGGCTCCAAAAGCAAACATGGTTTCCTTTAAGTTGGAACTTTTAGCGCTCGTTGCGATTACGTTTTCGTCTCCAGGACTCACCTCATCGTCCACAATGGGATAAAAATCATCGATACGTGCCAGGCCATCAAAATTGAAGTCCACCGGTGACATAAGGCCATAGGCCATACTGAGTTTGCCCTTGGTTTTTAACATCCCTCCTGCCATTAACGGAATAGTCGCAAATTGGTTGCTTTTAAAATCGGCCTGCTGTCCCAAAGCATTGGTGATCTTTATATTTTCTATGCGATACAAGTTGGCACTTATGGTTATTGCCCCCGTTTTTATACTGCCGATGGCCCCGGGATTATAAAATAACATTGAGATGTCCTCGGCACCGGCCACGAGCGAACCAGCCATTAAGGTGGAATGCGGACCAAATTCCTGAGTCCAATAATGGGTATCTTGTGCAAATGACCTAAAGGCGACGATCAGAAAAAAGAACGAGTAAAATATCTTCATGGCTAATGGCAGATTTTAAGGAATACAATAGGGAATTCTCTTATAAAAATAACCATTAATTTTGCCCAATTCAAATAACTTGTTTCTTCTTTTTACAAATTATTTCCCTAGATCACACCTGTTTATACCACTTTATACCTCATCACTATCTTGGTTTTCGGCCAATTTTTGCAAAATAACTACATGTGGGATATTAGGCTCATGTTGGACACAACCGTAATAAAACGTGTAAGTTTTTGGGGGATTTACAAGGAGTTGGGTGTTGTGACCCCTTTACTATCTTGTTTTTAGCCAGCCTGTAATGCTCATTCGGTTTCGCCGGGCGGGCATCACCTCATGTTCCAGTTCCTGACTCTCAAATATGACCATGCGGCCCGGAATAGGACAGATAACGTTCGTCCTTTCGTTCCCATTTCCATTTAAATAGATGACTAATTCTCCCTCATCGTCCTCTTTCCAGTCGGGTTCGTTAAGGTAGCAGACTATGGATAGTTTACGCCGATCATCATTTAGAAAAGTATCCAGATGTCTTTTATAAAACGCTCCTTCAGGATATAATGCAAAGTGGAATTCCTTATGCAGGATTCCCAAAAAACAGGTTTTGTTCAAATAGTCTGCCAATGCGTTGATTTTTCCAAAAAAAAGTTGGGTAGCCGTATCCTCCACTTTTTCGTCCATCCATAGAATATAGTCGCCGCGCACAGATTTGGAAATAACCTCGTTAAAATGATTGCCTATGGCGGCTTTTTTGAACTTATCGTCCTCAAACTTTGTCAATAGCCCTTTCCTAAGTAAGGAAATTTCTTCTACGGAGAAAAAATTATCCACTATACAGTACCTGTGTTCCAACAGATCGGAAATTATCGTCTCAAATAGTGGATTTTCCTTAAATTCGAGTTGTTCAAAAAGTTCTTGCATACTGAGTGCCCGTTTAAGAAACCATTTTAATTATAAATGATCGTTAGGGTCAAGATTCAAAATTTTATCCCATACTTTATCAAAAAATACCAGAATCCTCGAAATATAGGGGTTAAACACAAATTCTTAAACTGGCTCTAAATTTTATAAAATCGGGCAAATGTAATCCAAATACAGTTTCGTTTTTCAAGAATGAATACCTTTGCAACACAAATAAAGTTATGGGTATTATAAGGATAACCAAGCAGTTCAATTTTGAAACCGGTCATGCCCTCCACGGCTATGATGGCAAATGCAAGAACGTACACGGACACAGTTATAAACTTTCCGTCACCGTAATCGGCACACCGATTACGGACACTTCCCATGTAAAATTAGGAATGGTCATCGATTTTGGAGATCTCAAAAAAATTGTAAAGGAAGAAATCGTGGACCCCTTTGACCATGCCACGGTATTCAATAAAAATACCCCCCACGTGGAATTGGCCAAGGAATTGATCAATAGGGGTCATAAGGTAATCCTGGCAGATTACCAACCCACAAGTGAAAACATGGTCATCGATTTTGCGACAAAGATAAAAACGCGGTTGCCAAACGGCATTGAATTACATTCCCTTAAATTACAGGAAACAGACACTTCTTTTGCCGAATGGTATGCGGGAGATCAAACCCGGGAGCTATGAAGGAAATCAAATTTCCAAAAGGGAAGAAAGTATATTTTGCCAGCGACAACCATCTGGGTGCGCCTACGGCAGAAGCAAGCTCGGAACGGGAAAAGAAATTTGTAGCTTGGCTGGATGTCGTAAAACAGGATGCGGCCGCAATTTTTCTTCTTGGAGATCTTTTCGATTTTTGGTTTGAATACACCACTGTTGTGCCGAAAGGCTTTACCCGGACTTTTGGAAAATTGGCCGAGATAACGGATTCTGGGATTCCCATATATTATTTTGTGGGCAACCACGATCTGTGGATGAATGGATATTTTGAAAAGGAACTAAATATCCCTGTATTTCATGAACCCCAACAGTACGTTATCAATGATACTTCCTTTTTTATAGGCCATGGCGACGGATTGGGGCCAGGGGACAAAGGTTACAAACGCATGAAAAAAGTGTTTACCAATCCACTGTCCAAATGGTTTTTTAGATGGTTGCATCCAGATTTGGGCGTAAAATTGGCTCAATACCTTTCCGTTAAGAACAAGTTAATCTCCGGGGACGAGGATGTACACTTTTTAGGAGAGGAAAAGGAGTGGCTGGTACAATACTCCAAGCGAAAATTAGAAGCCCAACATTACGACTATTTTGTTTTTGGCCACCGGCATTTGCCATTGGAGATAAGGCTCAATGAAAAATCGACATACGTAAACCTCGGGGATTGGATTTCCTATTTCACTTATGGGGCGTTCGATGGGGAAAAGTTAACCCTGGAAAAGTTTTAATCCTGCGAATTATAGGTTATAGCTACCTTAAATCCCTTAGTTTAAGTTGTAAGCTTACCTTCCCGTTCCACTCATTTTCATCCACTGAAAATACGGCACTAAAAGGTTTTTTATTGGCGACGAGGGGCAATTTTTCTCCCAAGTTGAATCCTATGGCCCCAATGGATCTACCATTACCTTGTATTAAGGAGAGTTTTAAGTGTTTTTCCTCTTCTCCCACACCTTTTGCATAACCAGTATCCCGTACGTTTTCGACCATAAAAACAGGGGTCATATTTCCCGGTCCGAATGGGGCGAACTGCTTTAGGATACGCATCAACTTGGGGGTAATCTGATCAAGATCTAACAGGGCATCTATCTGGATTTCCGGGGTCAAAAGATTGGGATCTATAGTTTCTGACACCACTTTTTCAAACTGGGCCTTAAAATTTTCATATTGCTCCTCCAATAAGGTGAGTCCGGCCGCATATTTGTGTCCCCCGAATTGCTCTATACAGTCGGCACAACCCAGCAGGGCATTGTAAACATCGAATCCTTTTACCGATCTTGCCGATGCGGCCAACCTATCCCCGCTCTTCGTAAAAACCAAGGTTGGCCTATAGTAGGTATCCGTAAGCCGGGAGGCTACGATCCCAATAACACCTTTGTGCCAATTTTCATTGTACACCACGGAAGTAAACCGTTCCTCTTCGCGGTTCTCCTGTATCTGCAACAGGGCTTCCTGGGTAATTTCCTGATCAAGCCCTTTTCTGTCGGTATTGTACTGTTCAATACCCTTCGCCAATTCGCGGGCTCTTTCGAGGTCAGTTTCCGTTAGCAGGTTTACGGCATGCTGGCCGTGTTCCATCCGACCAGCCGCGTTGATCCGTGGCGCAATGATAAACACCACATCGGTAATGGTTAGCTCCCTTTTCTTTATTTGATCGATTATAGCCTGGAAACCTGCCCGTGGGGAATCGTTTATCACTTGAAGTCCAAAATAGGCCAACACCCTGTTCTCTCCGGTAATGGGAACAATATCGGCACCTATTGCCGTTGCGACCAGGTCGAGATAGGGCAATAGATCTTCAATTGTCTCTCCCCGATTTGAGGCCAGGGCCTGAATTAATTTAAATCCAACCCCGCAACCACAAAGCTCATCGTACGGATAATGGCAATCCTCGCGTTTGGGATCCAAAACTGCCACCGCATCTGGCAAATTTTCGCCCGGTCTATGGTGGTCACAAATGATAAAATCAATCCCCTTTTCCTTCGCATATGCCACCTTATCCACAGCTTTGACCCCACAATCCAAGGCTATTATCAATGAAAAATCGTTATCCGATGCAAAATCTATACCCTGATGGGAAACACCATATCCTTCCACATACCGATCGGGAATATAGGTGGCCACATTGGAGTAAAATTCCAATAAATATGAGGATACCAAAGCGACTGAGGTGGTGCCATCCACATCATAATCACCAAAAATGAGAATGTTTTCATTGTTTTGTATAGCGGTTTCAATACGCCTAACCGCAATTTCCATATCCTTCATTAAAAAGGGATCATGGAGCTGGGACAATTGTGGCCTAAAGAAACTTTTTGCCTCTTCATAATTGCCAATACCCCGTTGTAGCAACAAATTAGCAATAAGGTCGTCGACCTTCAACGCATGGGCCAAGGTTCTTATCTTATCGTGTTCCGGTATTGGTTTTATGTTCCAGCGCATTGTAAAGTTCAAGTGTCAGGTTCAAACCCAAGTTCAAGTTCAAGTTCAAGTATCAAATTCAATAAGTCTTCTTCTTACCTTTTCTTATTGATAATGGTCGCTATAATCCTGATTAGTTGTTCAGCTACATCTAACAAAATAATGATTTTTGACTTACCTCCATAATCGACTTCTCTTAAAATCTTCAGGTTCATTCTGGATTCCTTCAATTCCTTTAAACATATGCTCGCTTTGTTTACAGAATCCCTATCAGTAACTGTTCCTTGCATTTCACCAAAATTCAAAGCAGCACTTCCAGCAGACCTTAAAAATTGATTGCCATAATATTGACAGGTTATATCATTAGGCAAAATCTTTGCAAAAGAAAACTGTACTTGCAGCAAAATTTACCAAACGGTTTTCAATATCAAACTTTTTATGCGTCATTACGAAAGTTTCTCATTTGAATTTGATATTTGAGCTTGAGTTTGTTTTTTATGTGGAGTGAAAAATTGTTTTGATCTCCATTGTGGCAAATCTTCGGAACATTTCCATCACCCCGCAGTATTTTTCAATAGAAAGATCTACCGCCCTCTGTAATTTTGCCTCGTTTAGATTGGCCCCGTAAAAGTGGTATTCTACAACAACACTGTCATAATACTTGGGATGTTCTTCGGTAAGATGGGCAATGGTATCTATCTGAAAATCATCGACATCCAATTTCATTTTTTTGATTAGCATGGCCACATCCAATCCGGAACAACCTGCCAAACCGGAAAGCATAAGTGCCTTGGGACGAAAGCCACTGCCTTCACCCCCGTCATCGGGGCTAGCATCGATTCTAAGTGTATGTCCGGAAGGATTAGTGCTCTCAAAAGCCATTTTGCCCAACCATTTGGTTGTTATATGATTTGTATTTGCCATACTTTCGTCTATTTAAGGTATATGGGTTGTGTTTTAAACTTTATGTTCGTAACCCAAAAATAAGGCAAAAGAAACAGTTTCCAGAACTTGATCCCTATAAATCAGAAATGAAATCGACTTGGTTTTATATTTTACCTACGGATTTTGTATCTTTAATAGGACTATAATTTTTGTATTCCCCAAGTACAGAATTTAAACCTAACAAGATGCCAATTGTTTCCCCTATTGATGCCGATTTCGATCCGCAGACCCAAAAACTGGCGGAGTTTTTTAATGAAACCTTGGGCTTCTGTCCCAACTCTATTCTAACCATGCAACATCGGCCAAAGATTTCACAGGCATTTATCGCGCTCAATATGGCGGTGATGGAAAATCAAGGTAGGGTTACCTCAGCTTTAAAACGCATGATCGCCTGGGTGAGCAGCAATGCGAGTGGGTGCCGTTATTGTCAGGCCCACGCCATACGGGCTGCGGAACGCTATGGTGCCGACCAAGAACAATTGGATCACATTTGGGAATTTCGCACCCATTCCTCATTTTCCAATGCGGAATGTGCTGCCTTGGAATTTGCCCTGGCCGCTTCACAAATACCCAATACCGTGGATGCCAAGATAAAAAAACTTCTCCTAAATTATTGGAACGATGGGGAGATTGTTGAAATGTTGGGCGTAATTTCACTTTTTGGTTTCCTAAACAGATGGAACGACTCCATGGGAACGACGTTGGAAGCCGGAGCCATTGAAAGCGGTGAGCATTACTTAAAACGATATGGCTGGGACAAGGGAAAACATGGTTGAAAATAGTCTCAAGACGTTGGATATTAGACCATGGTCAGACCTTGACTTTCCTTGAAACTACCAAAAACGTTATTCCAAAGTACAATGTTGATGATTTATTGATTTATTGAACAACAACCAGCAACGATTACTTCTTCCCTGCGACCACAATTACTATTTCGCCCTTTGGAGGTTTTTCCGTATAGTATTTTAGCACCTCAGCCGCGGTTCCCCTCACCGTTTCCTCGTAGAGTTTGGTGAGTTCCCGGGATACTGAAAGTTGCCTGTCCGCCCCAAAATACTCCACAAATTGGGTCAAGGTCCTTATCAATTTGTGGGGGGATTCATAGAACACCAAAGTACGCGACTCTTCCGACAGCAATTGTAATCTGGTTTGCCTTCCCTTTTTTACTGGCAAAAATCCTTCAAACACGAACTTATCATTTGGCAAACCGCTGTTTACCAGTGCCGGCACAAAGGCCGTGGCCCCTGGCAAACATTCTACTTCTATTCCTTGCTCCACACAGGCGCGGGTCAATAAAAATCCTGGATCGGATATTGCCGGCGTGCCAGCGTCGGATATAAGGGCAATTGATTCACCGGATTGCAATCTTCGCACAATTCCCTCAACGGTTTTGTGCTCATTGTGCATATGATGGCTTTGCATGGGAGTACCAATTGCATAGTGTTGCAAAAGCTTTCCGCTGGTCCTTGTATCCTCGGCCAAAATAGAATCGACTTCCTTTAAAACCCTAATGGCCCTTAAAGTGATATCCTCTAAATTCCCTATTGGTGTGGGAACCAAGTATAATTTTCCCATTGAAAAGGTCCGATTCAAGAAAACCTACGCTGAATCAAGGCCAAAAAACGTGCCTCATAGTCATCCTTGCCCTCCCAATTGTTGTAATCTGGCTTAACCATATTCACAATAAACGCAATGGAACGTTCCTCGGTGTCAATCGTATTCAATTGTGAAATGACCCGATTATAGTCTTCCGTACTATTGCCAAAAAGATGTTTTACAAAAGCAAGCCTGTTGTTTAGATCAACCTTTATTTCCTTTGATGAAGCGTGCTTAATTGAATGAGGCCTTGTTTCGTTGGAGACCTTTTTTTCGAGGCCACCCAATCTTTCGGGCTCAAAGAGCTCCTTGTCTGTTTTGGAAAAGTTGGGTTGTGCCATAAACTCGGCCAGCGCTTCGTCCAAAACCTTATGGCCCGGCATTTCGGAAACCATATCCTTAATGGTATCTATTCCCGGAATTATTATATCCTCTTGATGAGGATTGCTTTCCGGTACCGAACTGTTTGCGTTCAGAACGGCATTGGCCATTTTTTCAAATTTTGCCGCCATCATATTTTTAGTGTCGTCCACTTCGATATCCTGTAATTTCTCTTCAATAAACTTTAGAACCGCCAGCCGTTCGTACAAACTTCTTGAAGCTTCGTACAAATCGGTTATTTCATGCAATCCCCTTGCAGTTATAATATCCGTGGACAAACGGACTAGCTCTTCCTTCAACTTTTTTTTCATTTTCTATTTATTTTAAAAAAACCAAATGCATTCGTATACTATTTTAAATTAATCCCCGTACCTGCCCCCGTACAATTTATAGGACCGGATTAAGGAAAGGCTTTAATTTGATTGTTGCCGCATGCCCTAATGGGGCAAGTATTGGAAATCGATTAATTAGTTTTTAAAACCTTTTCCGGTTTCGAAAACCAGAGGCCCATTTTTTTCATAATTTTATACCCCCTTATAAGAGGGAACGAAAAACAACTTACTTTCGTCTAAAATTACAAAATGTTTCTCGAAAATACTGTTAACCCTAAAGAACAATTCGGTTGGATAGAAGTTATCTGCGGATCCATGTTCTCCGGAAAGACCGAGGAACTTATTCGCAGGCTTAAACGTGCCCAGTTCGCAAAGCAAAAAGTGGAGATTTTTAAGCCTATTGTCGATACGCGTTATCACGAGGAAATGGTAGTGTCCCACGATGCCAATGAAATCCGTTCCACCCCTGTTCCAGCCGCTGCAAATATACGACTTTTGGCCGATGGCTGCGATGTAGTCGGCATAGATGAGGCCCAATTTTTTGACGACGAAATCATTACCGTTTGCAACGACCTTGCCAACAAAGGGGTACGCGTGGTAGTGGCCGGACTGGATATGGATTTTAAGGGAAATCCTTTTGGACCCATGCCCGCCTTGATGGCAACGGCCGAATATGTCACCAAGGTCCACGCCATATGTACCCGTACCGGAAACTTGGCCAACTATAGTTTCAGAAAATCAAATAATGAAAAGTTGGTGCTATTGGGTGAGGTCGAGGAATACGAACCCTTGAGCCGCGGTGCCTTTTACAAGGCTATGCTCCGTGAAAAAATTAATCAAATAGAGGTAAAGGGACCCGAAATATTGGACAATAAAAATGATTTGAATGCCAAAAGCAACTGAAACGGTTCTGGAGATCAATTTGGATTCCCTTGCCCACAATTACAGGTTTTTACGATCAAAATTGAATCCTTCCACCAAATTTATGGCAGTCGTAAAGGCATTTGCCTATGGGAGCGAGGCCATCCCGATAGCCAAAAAACTTGAAAGTTTGGGAGTAGATTACTTCGCCGTAGCCTATGCCAATGAAGGTGTCGCCCTGCGCAATGAGAGAATAAAATCCCCGATTTTGGTCCTTCATCCATTAGCTACCAACTTTGAATCTATAATCGATTTTGGTTTAGAACCTAGTATTTACTCGGTTAAAATACTAAAGGAATTTCTAAAGACGGCTTCAGGGAAAAAACAAAGGGATTATCCCATACATTTAAAATTCAACACCGGACTAAACCGGTTGGGTTTTGGGGAGACGGACTTGAACCTTGTCCCAGAATTATTGTTGAATACGACTGTGGTTTCGGTAGTTTCCATTTTTTCGCATTTGGCGGCCTCGGAAGACAAGTCCGAACGTGTTTTTACCCTGGATCAAATCGCCGCTTTTGAAAGAATTGCCCTTAAATTTGAAAACAAATTGGGATATACACCAATGATGCATATTTTGAACACTTCGGGCATCTTTAATTATCCCGAGGCGCAGTTTAATATGGTCCGAAGTGGTATAGGATTGTACGGTTACGGCAACGAACCTAAGGTAGATGCCCACCTGAAACCAATCTCCACCTTAAAGACCATTATTTCCCAAATCCATCATATTGGGGCACAAGAAAGCGTTGGATATAACCGGGCCTATCTGTCCGATAAGCCAAGGGTGACCGCAACACTTCCGCTGGGCCACGCCGATGGAATTGGCAGGCAATACGGCAAAGGAAGGACCTATGTGTCCATTCACGGGCAAAAGGCTCCAATAATTGGCAACGTCTGTATGGATATGATTATGGTCGATGTTACGGGAATCGATTGCCAAGAAGGGGATGAAGTGATTGTTTTTGGACATCATCCCACTGCAGAGGAATTTGCATCTACCGCTCAGACCATTTCTTATGAGCTGCTTACCGCCATATCCCAAAGGGTTAAAAGGGAAATTATTTCGAAATAGAATTCCTCACCAAGTTTTGGAAAAAATCGAATTGTATTGTTTAAAATGGCATTTTGTCAAGTAATTTATTTTTTTGACTATCTTTCGGTTGAAAAAATTATTGAATTCAATCATTAATCCATTAAAACAATAATCCTATGCTAAAAGAATTCAGGAACTTTATAATGACGGGTAATGTCATAGATTTGGCCGTCGCCGTACTGTTGGCAGGAGCCGTAGGCCTAGTGGTCAACGGGTTTGTAAACGACATTATGATGCCCATTGTTGGGTTTTTTACGGGAGGTGTCGATTTTTCCGATATGCAGATCGTTCTTTCCAAGGCGGTCGTAGCTGCGGACGGTACCGTTACCACACCGGAAAGTGCCATCCGTTACGGGGCATGGATCAACAGTATCATAAATTTAATTATTGTAGGGTTTGTTCTGTTTATGATAGTAAAATCCTATAACAAAGTTCGTAAACCAGAACCGCCACCAGCTCCCAAGGGCCCTACCCAAGAAGAACTCTTGGCCCAGATTCGTGATTTACTGAAAAAATAGTGCTTTTGATAGCCATAGCCGCTACACCTATATTCTAACCCAAAACCCATCATTTAAAGTGATGGGTTTTTTTCTGGTAACCCATTGTCCCGAAATATGATCATAAAATGTTTCAAATTAAACATTTTGTTATATTTTGATAAAACTTGTTGGTTATACTTGTCAAGCATTGAATATTGAATATCTTTGCGCCCTAATTTAATTACTAAATCTATTCGCATGAAAGTAGCAGTAGTGGGCGCCACAGGGATGGTTGGCGAGGTTATGCTAAAAGTATTGGCAGAACGTAATTTCCCTATTTCAGAATTGTTATTGGTAGCTTCAGAGCGCTCCGTTGGTAAAAAGATGCCCTTTCAGGGAAAAGAATATACCGTAATAGGCTTGGCCGATGCAGTCGCTGCCAAACCAGATATTGCCATTTTTTCCGCAGGAGGCGATACCTCCTTGGAGTGGGCCCCAAAATTCGCGGCCGCGGGCACAACCGTAGTGGACAACTCTTCGGCCTGGCGTATGGATCCTTCCAAAAAACTTGTGGTCCCAGAAATTAATGCCAAGGAATTGACAAAAGCCGATAAGATAATTGCAAATCCCAACTGTTCCACCATACAATTGGTAATGGTATTGGCGCCCTTGCACGAAAAATATAAAATGAAACGGGTGGTAGTCTCTACCTATCAATCGGTTTCTGGAACCGGACTAAAAGCAGTAAAGCAGTTGGAAAACGAGATAGCCGGCATAAAGGGCGAAATGGCCTATCCCTACCCCATCAACAGGAATGCACTGCCGCACTGCGACGTGTTCCTGGAAAATGGCTACACCAAGGAAGAAATGAAATTGGCTAAGGAGCCCCTAAAAATATTAGGTGACGATTCTTTCTCCATTACGGCAACCGCAGTCCGTATCCCTACGGCAGGTGGACATTCCGAGTCCGTAAACGTTGAATTTGCAAACGATTTTGACCTGACGGAGGTACGCCAAATTCTCAATGCAACTCCCGGTGTAACGGTACAGGACAATACGGATACCAACACATACCCTATGCCCATCTATGCCCATGATAAGGACGATGTTTTTGTGGGACGTATCCGTAGGGACGAGAGCAGGCCCAATACAATGAACCTATGGATCGTTGCGGACAATTTAAGAAAAGGTGCTGCGACGAATGCCGTTCAAATTGGGGAATACCTTATTAAGGAAGGACTTATCTAAAGGCATTCCAAAACTCCTACTAAAAACATAACCTTTGGAAATTTATCCTTCCAAAGGTTTTTTTGTGGTTTTTATGGTATATTTCATTATCATAAATTCGCGCTCAAATGAAAAAGAAAATTTTAATTCCAATAATGGCTTTACTGTTAGCCGCCTGCGAATCGACCTCTAAAAAAACATCAATTTCCGTGACCTACCCCAACACCAAAAAAGTGGACATCGTAGATAATTATTTTGGCACCCCTATAAAAGACCCATACCGCTGGCTGGAAGATGATAGAAGTCCGGAGACAGAAGCTTGGGTGCAAACCGAAAATAGGCTCACTTTCGATTACTTGGAAAAAATCCCCTATCGCACTGCCCTCAAAAATCGGTTGAAAGCACTGTGGAACTATGAAAAATTAAGCGCTCCGTTTAAAGAAGGGGATTATACCTATTTCTATCAAAATAACGGACTCCAAAACCAGTATGTTATCTATCGGACCAAAGACGGTGGCCAACCCGAACTCTTCCTTGACCCCAATACTTTTTCCGAGGACGGCACCACCTCCCTCCCCAGTATCTCCTTTACCAAGGACGGATCTTTGGCGGCCTACTCCATATCCGAAGGGGGCAGCGATTGGCGCAAGGTCATCACCATCAATGCAGTAAACCGTGAAGTTATGGAAGATACTTTGGTCGACGTTAAATTTAGTGGTGTCTCCTGGAAAAATAATGAAGGGTTTTATTATTCCAGCTATGAGAAGCCAAAAGGAAGCGAGCTTTCTGCCAAAACGGATCAACATAGATTATTCTATCACAAATTGGGCACACCCCAAAAAGAGGATGTCCTGATTTTTGGGGGATCGGAGGCTGAAAAGAACAGGTATGTAAACGGTTCAGTGACGGAGGACCAAAACTATTTGGTCATAACCGCCGCCAATTCCACTACCGGGAATAAACTTTATATAAAAGATCTTTCCAAACCAGACTCCCGATTAATCACCATTCAGGACAATTACGAATCCGATTCCGACATTCTTGAAAATAAAGGATCCCAACTATACATCCTCACCAATTACAAATCCCCTAACAAAAGGTTGGTGAAGGTAGACGTAATGGACCCTACCCAGGAAAATTGGGAAGATTTTATTCCAGAGACCGAAAACGTACTCGGCATCCAAACCGGTGGAGGCTATTTTTTTGCCGAATATATGGTGGATGCGCTCTCCAAGGTAATGCAGTACGACTATGACGGCAAGAAAATGAGGGACATAGAACTGCCTGGAATAGGAAGTGCCGGGGGTTTTAAAGGAAAAAAGACAGATACTGCACTATACTATTCCTTTACCAACTACAACACCCCTTCCACGATATATAAATTGGATCCCCATTCGGGAATTTCAGAAATATACTGGAAACCCAAAATCGATTTTGAGCCAAATGATTATGAATCCAAACAGGTCTTTTATGCGTCCAAGGACGGCACCAAAATTCCTATGATCATCACCTATAAAAAAGGAATGGAACCCACGGGTAAAAATCCTACCATACTTTATGGATATGGTGGATTCAACATCAGCCTTACCCCTTCCTTTAGTATTACCAATGCCATTTGGCTGGAACTGGGTGGCATTTATGCCGTTCCAAATCTTCGGGGAGGCGGGGAATATGGCCAAAAATGGCACGATGCAGGTATTAAAATGAAAAAACAGAACGTTTTTGACGATTTCATTGCAGCGGCCGAATATCTTATAGAAAACAAATACACCTCATCCGATTATTTGGCCATTAGGGGGGGATCTAACGGAGGGTTATTGGTGGGAGCTACCATGACCCAACGCCCGCATCTTATGAAAGTGGCACTACCGGCAGTTGGAGTTTTGGATATGCTGCGCTACCACACGTTTACCGCTGGGGCCGGCTGGGATTACGACTATGGCACTTCGGAGGATAGCAAGGAAATGTTCGAATATCTAAAGGCCTATTCCCCGGTACACAATGTGAAGCAAGGCGAGGAATACCCCGCAACACTGATTACGACGGGCGACCACGACGACAGGGTGGTGCCGGCCCACAGTTTTAAATTTGCTGCGGAATTACAGGAAAAACAAAAGGGGAGCAATCCGATACTTATTCGTATAGAGACCAATGCGGGCCATGGAGCCGGCACCCCGGTAACCAAAACCATAGAGCAATATGCGGATATTTTTGCATTTACCCTGTATAATATGGGGTTCGAGGAATTGCCCAATACAGGAAATTCAGAATAGCGTTCAAATAATTTAATATCCATCCCATCGCAAAAAGGAAGCGGTCTGGAAGTTTCAGGACCAAAAAAATGGGATTCCGAAGCCAATCTTCGAAATCCCATTTAATGAACAGGTTTAATATTCCTAAACCCTATACTATTTCAACCACTTCAAGATCAAAAATCAGGTCTTTCCCTGCCAATGGGTGGTTTCCGTCAACAACGATTGATTCATCCTTAACCTCGGTAACCACCAAGTTGATTTCCTGTCCGTTTTGGTCTTGGGAAACAAGGCCCATCCCAACTTCAGGTTTAATTTCAGCGGGCAGTTGGTTCTTTTGAACCTCCTGTATCAATTCTTTCCTAGGTTCGCCATAAGCTTCGGAAAATGGAATGTTAATCGTCTTCTTCTCATTGACCTTCATATTGACCAATCCTTTTTCAAAGCCGGGGATCAATTGACCCTGTCCCATGGTAAATTCAATAGGCTCGCCTCTTTCAATAGAACTGTCGAAAACCTGTCCGTCCGTTAACTTTCCCGTGTAATGTACTTTTAATGTGCTGTCTTCCTTTACTAAACTCATAAAATGATATTTCGATTAAAAATTTACAATTAATTTTATCTAAGGCACGAAAGTACAGTTATATGGGGCAGCGCCAAAAATTTAGGGGCAAGAGCTACTTTATTTAGGAAAAATTAACATAAGAATCCGGGTTTTACTAAAAAAATTAACCCATTCCATTGTTAGTTACAATAAATCGTCGATAATTATGTAAGGCCAATTTATACCAATATTCAATTTAGAATTGGATTTCTGGATATTAGTAAATACCTTTAAAATCTGTTTAAATATCTTTTCCCTACTACAATGTTTGAAGGACCTCTTCCTAATACGATCGTATTCTCAATTTACCGTGTAAATAATTTTCAATTTAAATCATAAAAACCATGTCAAAAAAAGCAATTTCCGAGCCCTTTTCCCGTAGGAATTTTATCAGAAATACGGCCTTGGTGGCCGGAGGGATATCGATTGTTCCCCGTCACGTGCTTGGAGGACCAGGATTCTTGGCCCCAAGTGATAAATTGTTAGTCGCCGGAATCGGGGTAGGCGGAAAAGGAGCGAGTGATATTGCCAATTTTGCAAAATCCGGGAAGGCGGAAATCGCCTTTTTGTGCGATGTTGACGATCGTAGGGCCGAAGATTCGGTAAAGCGCTTTCCCAAGGCCAAATACTATAAGGACTGGAGGGAACTGATGGACAAGGAGTCCAAAAACTTCGATGCGGTATCCGTATCAACACCGGACCATACCCATGCCGTTGCCGCGATGGCCGCCATGGAACGTGGAAAACATGTTTACGTTCAAAAGCCCCTGACCCACGATATTTACGAGGCCAGGAAACTCACCGAGGCAGCAAATAAATACAAGGTTGTGACCCAAATGGGGAACCAAGGATCTTCTGGGGATGGTGTACGCCAATTGCGCGAATGGTACGATGCCGATGTAATAGGTAAGGTACATACCGTTTGGGTTTGGACCGACCGCCCCGTTTGGCCGCAAGGAATTCCTTGGCCGACAACCAAGTCACAGATTCCCAAGGAACTGGATTGGGACCTATGGCTGGGAACCGCCCCATATAAGGATTTTGTCGATGGTCTTGTCCCCTTTAACTGGAGGGGCTGGTGGGACTACGGTACAGGTGCACTTGGGGATATGGGCTGCCATTTGGTAGAACCGCCATACAGGGTACTGGACCTCAAATATCCTAAAGATGTACAGTGTAGTGTGGGCTCCGTTTATATAGATGAATTTAAACGCGGATATTTCCCTGATAGCTGTCCGCCCTCGAGCCATGTGACCATGACCTTCCCAAAAACGGAAAAGACCGATGGAGATGTAGTTCTTCATTGGATGGACGGGGGAATTCAGCCAACCCGCCCGGAAGAACTAGAACCCAACGAGACCTTTGGCGACGGTGGCAACGGCGCCCTTTTTATAGGGACCAAAGGAAAAATGATGTGTAGCACCTATGGGGCAGACCCAAGATTGCTGCCCACTTCAAAAACGGACCAGATAAAGGTGCCACAAACTTTGGAAAGGGTTCCCGGAGGAACCGGGGGTCATTATGCCCAATGGGTAGAAGCCGCTATTGCCGGATATGGCAATATGGAGGTGAGCTCCCCCTTCGACATCGCCGGACCATTGACCGAGGCCTTGTTGATCGCTAACCTAGCGATCCGCGGAACGGATATAAGGCATGAAAGAAAGGACGGTAAGGGGTTTGATTATCCAGGACGAAATATAGAGATGCTCTGGGACGCCGACAACATGCGGGTGACCAACCTGGACGAGGCCAATGCTTTTGTAAAAAGGGAATACAGGGCACCATGGAAATTAGGATAATCCAATTCAATCATAGCAAATAAAAAAGGATACCCGTCAGAGCAATTTTGGCGGGTATTTTTTTATTAAATGACAAACCGTTGTTACCAGAGACCTTGGTAGGGGCGTATTTCTACACGAAGGAACAGTAAATCCCCCAGAAACATTTTGATTATCAAAATAATATACAAACCCTAAATTGACCGTAACATGGGAAATTATTCCTTCATTAAAATGAAATGAGTCAATTTGACACATATTTTGTTGATTTTATGTATCTTTCCCTTTCAAAAAGGGCAACGAGGCTTTGGGCATATAGAACAGTGCCGATATTTTCCCTTTTTGGAACTTCCCCCTTAAAAACCGATTTGGTTTAAAAGTTTGCTCCCCAAACTTTTTCTAACCCTCGAAAAGTGAACGCTACCTACAGGCAACGGTCAACCAACAAATTGCAATAATAAATGGGTCAAGCCATTAAAATACTCATTGTTGAGGACGAAATGATTATTGCAGCCAATATCGCGCTGCAATTGAAGGAACTCGGTTATGAAATAACTGCCATAGTTTCTAGGGGACTGGAAGCTTTGAGCATTATCAGGAAAAATCTTCCGGACATCGTTTTACTCGATATTCAATTAAAGGGTACGTTAGATGGGATAGAAACAGCCCAATTAATGCAAAAAGAGCATGATATCGCCATTATATATTTAACCGCGAACGCCGATGACTACTATTTTAACAGGGCAAAGGAGACCAATCCGTTCGCATTTATCTCCAAACCCTTCAAAAAATTAGATCTTCAACACGCCATAGAGCTTACTACAAATCAAATGATGTTCAAGGACAACCACCAATCGGGCCCAACAGCATCTGGAAAAGCTCCCTTTGTCCTATCCGACCGTATTTTTGTAAGGCACAATGAAAATATGGTCAAAGTGATCATCAAGGACATCTACTACGTGGAGGCGGAACGCAACTACTGCAAAATCCATACAAAGGACAAAGTATATCTACTGGTAACAACGCTCAAGGACATGGAAGAAAAGTTGCCAAAGGATCATTTTCTTCGTATCCATCGATCCTATATTGCCAATCTTTCCCAAGTGGACGAAGTGTCCAGTAGCCATGTGGTCATCTCCAAAAAGGCCGTTCCCATGGGCAAGGGATTGAGATCCAAATTATTGGATAGATTGCATACTATTTAAAAGCTCAGGTTCAAGCTAAAGCTCAAAAAAGTTAATGGTCTTAGCAGTTTAGTTTTTTTATTTTCAACCTCCAACTCCTAACTCACTAATTCATTATCCCGCTAGCTCACTTACCATCAACCAACATCAATCAACCATCAACTAACCTTTCAAGCCGCGTGGTCCAGGTCAAATTCAAATTGGATACAAGTACCCACGCTCAAGTTGTATTTCATTTTTCCACTCAATTGTTGCATGAGCAAACTTACCAACTGCATTCCGAATCCGGTTTCGGTGGACTTAAAGGGTGTGGAATGACCAACTCCGTCATCGGCCACTTCAAGGTATAGGGTTCTTAGGTTCGATTTTCTAAGAATTACGGAGATTTTCCCTTTCCGTTTATTGGGAAAAGCATGTTTAAGCGAATTGGTCAACAGCTCATTAACGATCAATCCCAACGGGATGGCGGTATCTACATCGACCTCGATCGGTTGCATTTCCATGACCAGGGCAATTTGGTCTTCCATGCCAAAAGATTTCAAAATATGCTGGCCCAGGTCCATAAAATATTCCTTCATTTCCACAGAGGCCAAATTTTTTCCTTGATAAAGCCTTTGGTGGATCATGCTCATGGAATATACCCTATTTTGGCTTTCCTTCATGGCCCCGACCAAACTTGAATCCTTCATTTGCGCAGATTGCAGGGCCAAAAGGCTGGATACGATTTCCAAATTGTTCTTTACCCTATGGTGTATTTCCTTGAGCAAAAACTCCTTTTCCTCATTTTGCTTATATAACAACCTGTTCTTCCTTCTGTTGTTCTGTACTATTTTATACGCCATAATCAGTAGCAAAAGCAATAATCCGGCGATTACCGTAACCATGAGCTGTCTGGAACGCTGTTTCTTTAGTTGGGCAACCTGTTGCTTTATGGTGCTTTCTTTATTGGCCATGTCAAATTCCGTTTGCAACAGTGAGATTCGCCGATCTGCCTCGGCCGTAAAAACAGAACTCTTTAATTTGTCATATCGGTCAAAAGCCAGATAGGCATTTTGATAGTCATGGTTTCCAGCATAAGCTTTCCCCAAGGAATTATAGGCCTGGCTAAGGTAATAGGCGTCCCCAAATTTGTCCGTGGCGACTTTAATACATCGGGTTAGGCTTTCAATGGCCGAGGGATATTTGCCTTCCAATATTTGAAGCTTGCCCAGGGACAGCCAAGACCGCATCACCATAAAATTATTGTCCAATAATAGGGCATATTTTAAGGCTTCCCTTCCCGCCTCTTCCCCTTTTCGATACTGGGAAAGATCCGCATAAAGATCCGTTAGGGAAATATAGATGTCGCTCAAGTTATTATTGAAGCCGTACCGTTCACCAATTGCGATGGCATGCTGGTAATAATTTAGTGCCTGCAATTGCTGCTTAAGCGCCAAATAATTATTGCCAACGATATAGAGGGTGAAATCGTAGTCCAGATCATTGATGCCCCTTTCCTCAAATAACTTTAAGGATTTAAGTCCGTATTCCAGGCCTTTCTCAAATTTTGACTGCTTCCAAAACAGGTTGCTCAAGTCGCTATAGGCAAGTGCAATGGCCTTTTTATCGTTCAATTTTTCGCCCAATTCCATGGATTTCATGGCAAAGTCGGCGGCCATTCCCAAACGCCCCCTCCGTTCGTAAACATATCCCATTTGCGTGTAGAGAAATGGCAGGTCTGATTCCAATACCTTGCCTTCCGCTTCCTTTAGTACCGTTTGGGCGCTGTCCAGCTTTTCCATGCGCAAAAGAATTGCTCCCTGGGTTATCTGGAACCTTCCCTCCCACAAAGTATCCTTCCTTTCAGCCGTCGTCAAGAGTCCCTTACTTGTAAAATCCAGGGCTTTGTTCAGGTTCCGGGTATGCCAATAATACGCAAGGTCGTTAAGCACCGAGAAAGCAATGGAATCATTGGGCATATTGGTATAGGCCACCTCCAAGGTATCAAGATAGGAAGCGCCAAAATTATCGGTCTCCACAAACACCTTGTTATACGGATTCTTACTGTTGAGGTCGATAATCTGGGAACAACCAATTTCATACCTCCCGATCAAGGAAATCATCAGTATGAAAAATCTAAAATTTAGTTTACTCATTCCTAAATCACTATGGATTTATAACCATTGTCGGGGCTTTTAAAGATACAAAACTTATAGGCACAACTGTCCGATAAATAAATTGTGGCTTTCGGACAATGTATAGGGGGTTTCGTCCTAAGCTGGTTGCATTTCCAAGTAATTAGTAATTACTTGAAAAACCTTTAAAATAAAGTTAGGTGCCAAAGTGGAGCCCGATTATCACAAAACCCTTAATCATGAAGATGAACATGTTTTTGTATGCCGTGATGGTTTTGTCGGTCATTTGTTGCAAGCAGGCGAGAAACGATTCCACCACAACTCGGGAAAATTTGACTGAAAACCGAATGGCGGTTTTTGTGGACTCTTGTTGGAACCAAAAAGATTTGAAGAAGCTAAGTTCCATCACCACCCAAAATTTTACCAGAAACCTCAATGGTATTGATGTAGTCAGTTCCGAACCGGAAATGCAGGCCCACATGAATGTGTTTTTCAGGGCCTTTCCGGATCTTACTTTGACCATGTACAATACCTATATAAAGGATACCGTGGTATTTACCCATTGGGAGGTGGACGGCACCAACACGGGAATTTTCGCTGAGGCTCCAGCCACTGGAAAGAAAATAAAAATAAGTGGTCTTAGTCTAATATACTTTAACAAAGAAGGCAAAATATACCGGGAGGATGTTAGCTACAACGAGCTAGATCTATTGCAGCAATTGGGATATACATTAGTGTCCCCAGTACTGGAGTGAGAAAAGGGCTATGCGCTATGCTTAATGTGAAAGCCATAAATACATGGCGAACAACAATAAAATATAAATAATCATCAAGAAAAATTCAATTAACTAAAAACAAGTATTAACCAATAAAGTGAAGTAATTATGGGAACGCGTAAAACAACAATTTTGATTGCAATGGCTTTGATGCTATTGCCCTATCTGGGCACGGCACAGGACAACGACAACTTCCAGGCCTATTGGATCCATCAAGATCCGGTAAGGCCAGCCCAGATCGCCGAATATGAAGCGGCTGCCAAAAAACTGAGTGAAGCATGTAAAAAATACAACCTCCAAGGAGCGGATTGGAATACGTTGGCCACCACCGACTTTAATTACATTTACATCTCTCCTATTGCCAATTTAGCCGAACTGGACAAAAATTCCTTCGCTCCCTTAGTAGAGAAAATGGGGAAAGAGGCCGTTGGCCAAATGTTCAATGATTTTGACAAATACTATGACAGCCATAGGAGCTATATATTAAATCTGGACAAAAAGCTTTCCTATATGCCCGAAGGCATGACCACCACTCCTGAAGGCAAGCCCTACAGACACAATACATTATACCATTTTGTACCTGCCAACAGGGCGAAAGCGGCAGAAATTGCACAGAAATTCAAAGATCTATACGCCAAAAAGGGGGCAAAGTTGCAATATCGGGTGTACCGGAACGGATTTGGGACCACGGAAGACTACTTCTTGGTGGCGGTGGCCGCCGAGAGTCCAGAAGCCTATGAAAAGTTGCGTGCCGAAACCAATACCTTGCTGGGGGAGGAAGGAGTCCAGCTCTTTGGGCAACTTAGAAATATTTTAACCAAGGTAGAAACCGTAGAAGGCTATATGAGGCCCGATCTGTCCTATTCATCAAAATAAACAACCATCCTTAACCAAAAACCTGATAGGCTTCAAAACCCAGAAAATGGTGCTGGCCTATCAGGTTTAAATAAATTAAAACAACATGAAACTCTTAAAAAAATCCATTCTACTAGGCCTAATCCTGGTCCTTTCTTCCGCTTGCAACAGCAAGCAACGGTACACCCAACAGTCCCCGGAGATCGAAACGGTTAAGGCTATAATCAAGAATTACAACGATAAAACCTATGACACCAGCATGTATGCCGACACCTCAAAAACATACTACAATTCCGTCGACAAACCATTGTCCCCAGCGGAAGTGGTTGCCTATCACAAAGCAAATGATGCCAATTATTCCAGTCGGGGGTTTACGGCCGATGATCCGGAATACGAAATGGCGGTGACCGATAAGGGAGAGACCTGGGTTAACTGCTGGCCAAATTGGGAAGGTACATTGGCCGGAAACGGTAAAAAAATAACTATTCCCATACACCTAACCTACCGATTTGTAAATGGTAAAATTGTAAGGGAAGTCGGCATGTGGAACACTGCGGAGGTGCTGCTAAACCTTCAAGAAATCGAGGCGGACAAAAACATGTCAGCGGACGAGAAGGCCATGCGTACAACTGTTGACAACGTGGTAAAGGCATGGAACACCAATGACAAGGATCTGATGTATACAAACATGGTTAGCAATGTCATAAGGACTGCGAACGGGGAAATCATCGCTAAGAATCAATCCGAGTACGGCGATTTTATGGATGTCTATCACGGTGCATTTCCAGATTTTACAGTGAAACTCGACAATATAGTTATCCATGGGAATAAAGCTTACACCAATTGGACCTGTACCGGTACCAACAAAGGGGAGTTTATGGGAAACCCTGCTACTGGCAAAAAAATTAACGCACATGGTTATAGCGTTTGGCTATTTGACAAGGACGGAAAAGCCGCTCAGGAAGACGCATTTTATGACAATTTGGTGGTTTATCAGCAGTTGGGCTATTCCATGCCGATGCCCAAATAACAAATAACCTAGCGGGGGAACTGTTTTATGCGCGTTTTTTCAGTTTAGAATTAGTCTTCCAACTGAATGTGGATATATCCCCGTTGGGTTTATATAAAGTAGACAAAAGACGTAAGACCGCTTCGCTGATAGACACGGAAGACAAAAAAAGGCTTTGCGCCATATGACTTGCAAAAAATGCAAAATTGCCCCCTAAACTATTAACTCAAAAAGAGCACAATATATCAAGAGCAAAGCGATAAGAACCAAGATTAACGTCTACCATGATCCAACCTTTTTTCATTATTCGTTTTTCCGTATTTCGTCTTTACAGTCCATTGTAGATCAATAATTTAAAAATCCATTCCATAAGCAATGAATAATGAAAAAACACATTGGTCCAAAGCAGAATTAAAGATTTATATCCTATTGCTCTGCACAAAAGCCGATTCCGTTGAGGCTGCTGAGGAACTGGATTTGATAAAATCCAAGACTTCGCCAGAAACCTTCAATCGTATCCTCCATGAGATTCGCTTCGATGATGAAGATACAAGCCTTAAAAAAATTGAGGATGCCGTGACCAACCTGGAATATTCCCATATTGAAATTGCCCAACTCAAAAAGGAAATTAAGGAGGTTTTTTACTCGGACGGGAAAATCCAGGTGGCGGAGGGCTATCTGTTCCGAATATTGGAAAACATAATTTACTAGCCAACCATTTCTCTCCTTCGATTTTTAGGTATGGGAAAGTGAACGAAAAATGGATTCCCACCTTCGCGAGGGAAATGAACCTAAAACTGAAACAGATTCCCGCCTTC
>SWCD01004886.1_pt1 | contig 30887 bp, 18 predicted proteins | sample 4693011 | NCBI WGS metagenome assembly SWCD01 (sample SAMN10267278, study PRJNA491770) | bioreactor metagenome | isolation source: DHS bioreactor inoculated with marine | place: Japan: Omine Ridge, Nankai Trough | reverse complement strand
TAATTTATAAAATTTTTAAATTATGACACACTTAATTAAACAGTCTCAAAGGATTACTACGCACTTATAAAATATATTCAAATCAACAATCTGTGACTTCCAACACTTTATTCCATAAAGTAAAATTTGGTGCTCGCAAAGCGTTTTTCATCACATTTGAAATGGAACAAGCACTAAGAGACTTTCTACCAGTTATGTGAGACTCCATTATGGTGTGACCGAAAAAACAGCTCGTTTATGGATGCACAAGGAAAGAGAGGCTATGGAATCCAGTGGCAATAACCCAATGCAGGGAAATGTCCACTTAGATGAATTTGTATTGGGCAGACGAGAAAAGGAAATAGTTGGCAGGAGTTACAACGCAATGAAAAAGAAGGCTATTACAGCCGTTGGACGTACAGAAAAATGCAAAGTGAAAAGAACGTATGCAATGCGTATTGAAGATTTTTCAGCACAATTCTTACAGTATTGGTTTATAGCACATCGAGACCTAAAAGTTTCAACTGATAAATGGCGAGGTTATAGGCCAATTACCAAAGCACGTAAATACAACACAGATTGAAAGTAACTCTGGCTTAAGTTTTATAATCTTGATTACAATTAATCATCAAATGAAGACCTGGATAAGAATACCCTATTCTTGGATCAGCGATTTCATATTAGCAGGTATTTTAACGAATTCTATTTTGGAATTACGCAGAGCGAAGCAACTATCTTTAGTAATCTAATAACCAAAATGGTCAACAAGGAAAAAGCATATCACAATCAAATTTTATGCAACTAACTGCTGACCTCTATAAATCTTAATTAATACTCAATACCAAATCACATTGATATGAAATATTCCAGTCAATTAGCCATAATAGTATTAGCCGCACTCAATCTTGTTTTTTATTCCTGCGCAGAAAAGAGCGGAACCATAAAGCACGTATCTCCCAATATACTTTTTATACCGGTAGACGACCTTCGTCCCGAATTGGGATGTTATGGAAATTCATTTATTAAAACCCCAAATATTGATCGGTTGGCGCAAGAGGGGGTAGTTTTCACAAGGACCTATTGCCAGCAAGCCGTGTGCAACCCATCCAGGGCAAGTCTACTTACAGGCTTACGTCCAGACTCCATTCAGGTTTGGGACTTGGTCACAAGATTCCGGGACAATGTACCTGATGTGGTGACCCTACCCCAATACTTCAAACAAAATGGCTATACTACTATTGGCCTTGGAAAAACCTTCCACAATGATATCCCAGATTCTATTTCTTGGAGCGAAAGACCTCATTTGAAGGGATTCCCATTTGACCCCGATGCCGTTTATGCATCCGAATTGAACCTACAGATACAAGAAGAAAAAAAACAAAAGCTTATTGTTGCCGGTAAAATTAGATTGGACCCTTTAGGCTATTGGTACCTAAAAGCAAATTCAACAGAGTGTGCCGATGTTGATGACGATGCCTATTACGATGGTGCCCAGACAACATATGCTATTCGGAGGTTACAGGAACTTGCCATTGAAAAAAAACCATTTTTTCTTTCGGTGGGCTATTACAAACCCCATTTACCATTTAATGCACCAAACAAATATTGGGACCTATACCAAAGAGAATCCATACCGGTGGCACAAAATCAATATCCCCCGAAAGATAGTCCTTCTTACACTGTTCACGGAGATCAAGAATTACGCTATTATGACGACAACCATGATTTACCCTCCCCTTCGGAGCAGCCATGGAATATAAATAGACAAAAAGAGGTAAAACATGGGTACTATGCCAGTGTTTCTTACACCGATGCCCAAATTGGAAGGTTGATGGACGAACTAAAAAGACTGGACCTGTTAAATAATACCATAGTAGTCTTATGGGGAGACCATGGATGGAAACTAGGAGAACACAATGGATGGGGGAAAATGTCCAATTATGATATAGATGCCCATGTACCCCTGATTATTAGCGGCGCCAACGTAAAGGCCAAAGGGGAAAAAAGCAACGCATTGACCGAATTGGTGGATATATATCCCACACTATGCGACTTGGCCGGGCTCCCGGTTCCTTCCCATTTACAAGGAAAAAGCCTTACCCCACTATTGAACGAACCTGAAAAAGAATGGAACACCGCCGCCTATAGTCAATTCCTTTTAGGTCGGTTTGGCCCCTTGGAAACCAGGGATGAAGAACGTATGGGCTACTCCATAAGAACGGACCAGTACAGATATATAAGATGGTACAAATGGGACAAAACCATAAATAAAAAAGGGGAATTTTTGGACCATGAATTATTTGACCACTTCAAGGACCCCCAGGAAAATGAGAACCTGGCCAACGACATGAACAACAAAGAAACGATAGACCAATTGGCAAAACAACTGCAAGGGCAGTTTAAATGACCGTAACCTAGGGCAACTATTATACCTAGGACATAGGGTAACCCCTCTCGGTGTTCGTCCATTGTAAAGAGGACCCTTCGTTTTCAACAACTACCAATTATGGCAACCACGATGTTATACCAAATAAAAAAAAGAGCATTTCCCCTCATTTTGATTTTCACCTCCTTATTCGCAAATGCCCAAACTAAAAATCCCAACATAGTTTTTATTCTGGTGGATGATTTGGGCTGGATGGATATTGCCGCCAACGGAAGCACTTTTTATGAAACACCAAATATAGATCAACTTGCCAGGGAAGGAATACGTTTTACTCAGGCCTATGCCGCTTCCCCTGTATGCTCCCCTACAAGAGCCTCTATTTTAACAGGCAAAAATCCAGCTCGAATAGACCTTACCCAATGGATTGGCGGACCAGGAAATCCGGAATACAAAACAAACCTGCCCTTAGAAGAAGTATTGTTTCCAGAGCTTTTGCAGGAAGCTGGTTACAAAACTGCTTTCATGGGAAAATGGCACCTCAACGATGAAGCTGGGGAAAAAACATATTGGCCCGATAAACAAGGCTTCGATATTAACATCGCCGGACATTTTAGAGGTGGCCTTTATATAAAAAACAAATATTTCTCCCCTTGGAACATTCCCAATTTGGAAAATGGTCCCGATGGAGAATATATGACCGACCGTCTTGCCAATGAAGCGACCAACTTTATTGATAAAAACAGTAATAATCCCTTTTTACTTTATTTCTCCCTTTATTCGGTACACGCACCTTTTGATGCCCCTAAGGATAGGGTGGAAAAATACGAGGAAAAGAAAGAAAAACTAGGCTTAACGGACGAAGATAGATTTGCAGAAGAAACCAACGGGGATAATTCCTTTACTTTTAGAAAAACCCAGGACCATCCTACATATGCCGCCATGGTGGAATCTATGGACATGGCCGTGGGAAAAATACTGGGCAAACTAAAGGATAAAGGTATTGAGGACAATACTGTTATAATTTTCTTTTCGGACAATGGCGGGCTATCCACATCTGAAGGGATCCCCACCGCAAATACTCCTTTACGAGCTGGAAAAGGCTGGTTGTACGAAGGGGGTATTCGGGAGCCCGCTATAATTAAGTGGCCCGGAACCATAGAACCCGGAACCGTTTCCGATGCCATTATTACTAGTATGGATTTTTATCCTACCATTTTGGAAATGACCGCACAACCGTTAAGACCCGATTTACATGTGGATGGCAAGAGTTTGGTCCCCTTGCTCAAGGGAACTTCCAAAAACCTACATAAATCTGCCTATTACCACTACCCCCACTACTCTAACCAAAAAGGCAGTCCAAGTAGTGCCATTAGGGACGGCGATTACAAATTGATCGTCTTTCTAAACGATTACAAAATGGAACTATACAACATTAAAAAGGATGTAGGAGAAAGACAAGATTTAGCATCCGAACTACCTGAATTAAGAGACCGGTTATATATGAAACTTTATCTGTGGTGGAATGAAGTAGATGCGAAATTTCCAAACGAATTTGTTAAAAAAGAGCCTACAAAATAGTCACTATGACCACAAAAGCTTAAAATGTTCATGAAGCAATTAAAACTTTTATTCCTATTCTTGTTGCTATTGCCGCTTGTCAACACCCATGCACAAGAAAACAAAAAAATTAAAGTAGCCTGCATTGGGAACAGCATCACCTTTGGGTACGGAATAAAAGACCGCATCAAAGATGCTTATCCCGAACAATTGAGCCGTATGCTGGGTGAAGAATATGAAGTAAAAAACTTTGGTGTTAGTGGAAAAACCCTTTTATCCAAGGGAAACGCCCCCTACATTGAAACCCAGGCCTATAAAGAAGCCTTAGCCTATAATCCAGATATAGTTATAATAAAACTGGGCACCAATGATAGCAAGGATTTTAATTGGGTGTACAAAAACGATTTTGAAGCAGATTATCTGCAACTTCTTAAATCTTTTCAAAATTTAGAATCAAAACCTACCATTTATCCCTGTTTGGCTGTTCCAGTTTACAAAAAGGGCAAAAAAATAAGTGCCGAAATCGTAACCAATGAGGTGAACCCTAAAATTAGGCAAATTGCCAATGAACAAGGTTTAAAATTAATTGACCTTTACACCCCCATGTTGGGAAAAGGCAAATTGTTCCCGGACGATATTCATCCAAATGGTAAAGGGGCAAGTGAGATTGCCAAAATTGTCTACCAAGCCCTTACAGGTAAGGAGGGGATATTGGTAGAACAGAATTTTCCCGGTAAAAAATCCGATTGGAAAGGATTTACACGATATGACTTTGAATTTGAAGGAAAAAAGGCATTTGTAATAACGCCTACCAATACTACACCGGGAAAACCTTGGGTATGGAGGGCCCGTTTTCCTGGATGGCATTCAGAAATGGATAGCATTTTACTTTCCGAGGGTTTCCATATTGCATACCTCAACACCAATTCCCAATTTGGTAGCCCCAGAGCTATGAAATCTTGGGATAGATACTACCGTTACCTTGTAAAATCCCACGATTTTAGCACCAAAGTCGCTTTGGAAGGTGTAAGCCGAGGGGGATTATTTGTCTATAACTGGGCCAAAATGCATCCAGACCTCGTAAGCTGTATTTATACGGAAGCGCCCGTATGTGATTTTAAAAGTTGGCCCGCAGGTTTCGGCACAGGAATAGGTTCCGATAAGGACTGGAAAATACTAAAAGAGGAATATGGTTTTAAAACCGATGCCGAAGCCAACCATTACACCAATAATCCTATAGATAACCTAGAAGATCTGGCCAGGGCCAAAGTTCCTGTATTACATATGATAAGCTTAACGGACTCCGTAGTACCTCCTAAGGAAAACACCCTTCCACTAATCAACAAATACATTGCCCTAGGCGGAATCGCCACTGTGGTAACCTGCACCGAAGGAAAACAAACCCTTCATGGACATCACTTCCCCATAGAAACCCCTAGATTGGGAGCAGATTTTATTATATATTACAGTAAACCGGAAGCCAAACCTTTAGACCCATCCGACTATCACAAAGTAAGGGGAGGACTTCAAAACAGCTATATTAAATTTGAACATGAAAAAAAGGGGAGGGTAGCCTTTTTAGGGGGTTCTATTACTTATAACGGGGGCTGGCGAGATAGCATTACAAATTATTTAGAAAACAGGTTTCCGGACACTCAATTCGAATTCATTGCTGCAGGTATTCCTTCAATGGGCTCTACCCCGGCCGCATTCCGCATGGAACGCGATCTTTTCAGCAATGGGCCGGTAGACCTATTGTTTGAGGAAGCTGCTGTAAACGACGCAACAAATGACAGAACGGATGAGGAGCAAACGAGGGCCATGGAGGGCATTGTACGCCATGCCCGCTACCTAAATCCGGCAACGGATATAATCTTTATGTATTTTGTTGACCCTGACAAAATGAAATTGTACCGTCTGGACGAAACCCCAAAGGTCATTATTAACCATGAAAAAGTCGCCGCATATTACGACATCCCATCCATAAACCTTGCCAAGGAAGTTACTGATAGGATTGATGCCGGAGAATTTACTTGGAAAGATGATTTTAAGAACTTACATCCATCCCCCTTTGGACAAGGAATATATGCGCGTTCCATTATAGAATTTTTGAACGACTCGTGGATCGGCACTGCCGCTGAAGACGATAAAATTAAAAACCATGACCTGCCAGAACCTCTGGATAAATTAAACTATGATAACGGGGTGCTTGTAGACATTTCCGATGCCCGAATCAGTGGCGACTGGAAATTAGTACCAAACTGGTCACCACAAGACGGAAAAGGCACCCGTAATAATTACACCAATGTACCCATGCTTATCGGTGAGCAAACAAACAAAGGCAAAGCGAGCTTAACTTTTATCGGAAATACCGTTGGTATTGCCGTGGCAGCAGGGCCTGATGCCGGAATCATCCAATACCGAATAGACAAAGGTGAGTGGGAAAAATTGGACTTGTTGACCAATTGGAGCCGTAGCTTGCACCTTCCATGGTTCTTTACTTTGGCAACCGGTCTGGAAAACAAAAAACATACCTTACAGATTAAAATAGCAAAAAAAGAAGACCCCAAAAGAATAGGGGACGCCTGTAGGATACGCTATTTCTATGTTAACAAATAAACCCCATAAAATCTAGGATCACCCAATGATAAAGCAATCGCAAAGCAAATATTTCAGCAAACTTTTCCTTCTATTATTGGCACTCTGCCTTAGCCTAAATACTACCGCCCAACAGCCCGTTAAAGTGTTTATACTTGCAGGACAGTCCAACATGCAAGGTCATGGTGAAATGGAAAAAGGGGAAAAAGGCAACCTAAAATGGATAATAAACAATGACAAACAAGGTGTTTTTCAACATTTATTGGACAAAAATGGGAAATGGACAGAAAGGGATGATGTATTCATTTATACCTGGGATAAATTTGACTCCATAAAAACAGGAAAATTAAGTGCTGGCTATGGTGCTTTTGGCACAACCATAGGACCAGAACTTGGGTTTGGCCATGTTATAGGAAACTATTATGAAAACAAGGTACTTCTTATTAAGACATCTTGGGGAGGCAAGAGCTTGGCCGTTGATTTCTGCCCTCCCGGCGCGGTAAGCGATTCGGGATATAAACGTATCCCGGCCAAGGCCAAAGATACAGGATACTACTATGTACAAATGATGTCTACTATAAACGAAGTATTGGGCGATTTGCACAAGTACGTCCCAAATTACCATGGGGAAGGCTATGAACTTGCGGGCTTTGGCTGGCATCAGGGTTGGAACGACCGTGTTACTAAAAGTGCAAACGCAGCCTATGAATCCAACCTTAGGCATTTAATAAAAGATATTCGGAAAGACCTAGGTACCCCAAATCTTCCATTTGTTATTGCCACTACGGGAATGAAAGGATGGGAAGACAACGATCCTAGGGCACTTTCCCTTATGAACGCACAGCTGGCCATGAAGGGTTATCCAGAATTTAAGGATAATGTATCGGTTGTGGACACTAGGGATTTTTATAAAGCGGCCGAAGATTCCCCTTCAAAACAATTCTATCACTGGAATAGAAATGCAGAATCTTACCTTCTAATAGGCGAAGCTTTAGGGCAGACTATGATAGAACTAAAAGAGCATCAAGCTGGCCTTAACATAAATCAAGAAATAAGAAATGTCGCTAGCTATGATAGTAAGTACCTAACCCCTACCCCGCCCATGGGATGGAACAGTTGGAATGCCTTTGAAAAAGACATCGATGAAACCAAAATAAAGGAAATTGCCGATATCATGGTGAGTTCCGGAATGCGGGATGCGGGATATAAATATTTGGTTTTGGACGATGCTTGGATAGCCGCGGAAAGAAATGAAAAGGGCCAACTGGTTGCGGATTCCATTAAATTTCCCGGAGGTATGAAAGCCATTGGTGATTATATACACAGCAAAGGTCTTAAATACGGCATTTACGAATGTCGGGGAGACTTAACATGCCAAAACCTGCCCGGAAGTTTTGAACACGAACAAACCGACATGGATTGCTTTGCGGAGTGGGGTGTGGATTATATTAAATTGGATGCCTGTTTCGCCAGAAAAAACGGAAGATTATCCACCGAGGATTTTGATATTTATCATAAGGCAATCCTTAAAACAGGTAGACCCATGATTTTGAGTATTTCCGATTTTGGAAGTGGAGCTTGGGCCTGGGGAGGTAAAAATTATGGTCAACTTTGGCGTACCTCCGGGGATATCTACCCATTTATAAAGTCTGTTTACCATTGTGCGGAGACTTCTGGAGGCAGTGGAGCTATCCACCCCGCCTTCAAAGGCTTATGGCAATTTGCAGGTCCCGATAGTTGGAACGACCCGGACATGCTTCAGGTGGGAAACCTAAAGAGTACCATCGAGGACAAAGCACATTTTAGTCTGTGGAATATTCTGGCCGCACCTATTATGGCGGGGAACGACCTCCGTTCCATGTCCAACGAGGTTAAAGATATCCTTTTGGCATCCGACGTAATAGCCATCAATCAAGATCCAAGAGCACACCAGGGATATAAGGTTTATGACAAGGATAGTGTTGAAATCTATAACAAACCGTTATCCGATGGTACCACAGCCGTACTAATGCTCAATAAGGGCGAAAAAAAATCGGACATCACAGTATTGTGGGACCAAATCGGGGTAACTGGACCTCAAAATGTTAGAGATCTATGGCTAGAAAAAGATCTTGGTGTCTTTAATGGTTCATTTGACGCAAAAAATCTTGGTAAACATGAACATCTCCTATTAAAAATAGGTACTATAGGTGGTGCTCCTATCGCAGGTCCAACCCCAATACCGGAAGAAAAGTATACAGTAACAGAAAAAGGTACCACATTCCTAAGCGATATTTATTATATGGCAAAAAAAGGAAATGTACCAGTGGAAGACAAAAATTTTCATGGAAAACCAATTAAGATAAGTGGCAAGAAATACCAAAAAGGATTAGGGGTAAAAAGCAACACGGAGATGATGTACCGCCTCAATGGAAAGGCCGATCGTTTTCAGGCAGTGGTATCCATGGATAAGAGTTCTCCAAAAGGGGCAACAGGGAGATTCCAGGTAATGGTGGAAGAAAAATTTGGTGGACGGGTGCTATTTGATAGTGGTAAAATCAAAAAAGGGAAAGCTAAAATAGACATCGACGTTAGTGGCCTAGACTTTATTTTATTGGACTTTTCAGGAAAAAAAGTGTTCGGTAATTGGGGCGATGCAAAAGTAATATCCCTATAAGAAAGTACAAAACACAGCGCTGCTGATTGCAAAGCTTCCTATATATGAATCTCGAGGCCACAACATTTTTAATCAATCCATATTATGAGCAAGAATATTTATAAACCGAGAATGAGCCATCTTCGAAATCTTATCCTAACGGCAACCGCTATTATTGGAGGTTATTTTGCCTTCTTCTGGATTGGCAATTCCACCGACCAGAACATTGGAAAAAAGAAGGAATTGGCCTTGATGGATTTAACAGATTTAGAAAAGCTCGATAAAGTCCATGACGACAGCTTTCCAATTCTAAATAACCATGATTTCGATAATGCACTTTGGATTACGGATAACAGAAGTCTACCGAAAAAAGATTCGCTCTTTTACCTCAACCATCCTGCCCCCATTTTCAGAAAAGAATTTAAAGCAAAGGACAAAGTCAAAAAAGCCACGCTTTATATAACCTCTGCCGGATACTATAAAGGAAGTATAAATGGCGAACCCATCGGTAAAAACGTATTAGACCCGGCTTGGACCGACTATAGTAAAAGGACTTATTATACGGAATACGATATTACACCACAAATCAAAAAAGGAATTAATAATCTCGGGGTCACTTTGGGAAATGGATTCTACAATCCGCTTCCCTTAAGGAAATGGGGCCGACGAAATTTACGGAACGACCTTAGTGTAGGCAAACCCACTTTTATCGCAAATCTTGTATTACAATACCAAAACGGGGACACACAAAGCATTATTTCCGACGGTTCATGGAAGTTTTCTTACGGGCCTATTCAAAGGAACAGCGTTTACCTGGGAACCATTTATGATGCCAGACAGGAAATCGATGGCTGGAAAATAGCCGGTTTTAATGATGCCTCCTGGGCGCCGGCAATTATTGGAAATGGACCTGGCGGTGAACTACAAAAAGCATATTTTCCACCTGTACAGGTCACCAAAACCATAACTCCAATATCCGTTACGTCTCCAGAAAATGGGGTTTACATAGTCGACATGGGTGTTAACTTTACAGGCACCTATAGAATCAAATTATCTGGAAAAATAGGAGACACTATAAACTTCAGATTCGGGGAACGCATTTATGATGACGGATCTTTAAACCCCATGACCACCGTAATAGGCCAAATAAAGAAAAAAGGAGTCGGGGGCCCAGGTGCACCGGATGTGGCATGGCAGACCGATAGTTTTATTGTAGGCAAAGAATCTCCTGAATGGTTTGAACCGGAATTCACCTATCACGTCTATAGATACATGGAGATCCGAGGTCTCGACAAAGCACCGAACGTTTCGGATATTCAAGGTCTATTGATGCATAGCAATGTTGCCGATGCCGGAGATTTTAATAGTTCCTCCAAACTTTTAAATAGCATAGAAGACATTTCCGAAAGATCATTTTTGACTAACCTAGTAAGTGTACAATCCGATTGTGCAGCTCGGGAAAAATTCGGATATGGAGGCGATTTAAATGCCGTAAGCGAATCTTACATCGTTAATTACGACATGAAGGATTTCTACCGCAAAACTATTTACGATTGGGTAGATGCCATGAACGACACTACCTTTGTTGATACAGCTCCTTATACAGGGGTTAAATATTGTGGCATTAGTTGGGAATCTGCATTCCTTATTACCCAATACAATCTTTATCTCTATTACAACGATAAGGATATTATAAACGAACTTTATACACTGGACAAAAAATGGATGGAAAAAGTAGCCAAAATCCATCCAGAAGGCATAGTAAACAAAGGCCTTAGCGATCATGAATCCTTAGAACCGGTCCCGGTACAATTAACTGGAACTTCCCACTACCTCCAATGTGCCGAAATTATGGAAACCTTTGCCAAGGTGATGGGAGATAAGGAAAATGAGACGAAGTATGCCAAGCTTGCCGATCATTTAAGGAACCTCATCAAAAACAAATTTTGGGATCAGCCGGTAACCGGGAAAATAAACCGTCAGACATTATTTTCCACTTTGCTTTACCATAACATAGTTCCCCAAAATGAACTTAAGGCCGCTAAGGATTCTTTACAAAATGCCGTCAACAATGGCCCTTCCGGTCACTTTAACACCGGTATTTTTGGCACTAAATACATTCTTGAGGCCGTTTCCAAAAATATTTCGCCCAATATGGTTCTCAACATAGTTAATAGCGAGACATACCCAGGTTGGGGTTTTATGGTCGCCAATGGAGCTACAACCATTTGGGAGACTTGGAAAGAAAGTGATGGCGTTTTTTCCAATAACCACCCTATGTTCGGTTCTGTTTCCGAATGGTTTTATAGATGGCTGGGCGGCATACGACCAGACCCAGAAAACCCCGGCTTTAAAAAGTTCTTCCTTTCACCATCAACCCCAAAAGGCCTGGAATTTATTTCTACCAAATATGAATCTCCATACGGAACAATTGTTTCCAATTGGAAAAAGGAATCGTCCGGCAGCTATAAATATGAAATGACAATACCAAAAAACACTAGTGCACAAATAAATTTGGAAAAAGTGCCCTCCCAGAAAATCACAATCGACAAGAATGGTAAAACCCTTAAAACAAGTAGTATCAAAGACCTGGAAACCGGAACATTTGAACTTAGCGAAGGTGTTTACACCATTGTTCTATCATCAAAATAACAATTTCACCGAATAGTGCCCCATTGTAAAGGAACTGTTTTGAAATAATAAAATATCACCTATGAAATCCCACCTATTTTCTGTTAAGAATTACATTCTATTTTCGCTATTCTTTATTTTATTTTTAAGCACTACAGCTCAAGAAAGAGTATTTCCAGGTGCTGATGAAAGAACACCATCCAAAGCACAATATTTTAGTTGGATAAACAATACCAACGAAGGTGCCACAGCGGAACAAACAAAAATAAATTTGGAATTCTTTGGATGGCTAAAAAAAGAGTACGACATGCAATTGGACATCTATGCTTTGGATGCCGGCGCCATTGACGGAAAAAGTTTTTACGGTAGCATTTATTCCGAAAGATTTAAAAAACAATTCCCTAATGGTTTTGACCCTATATACGAACAAGCTAAATCCCTAGATATCCGATTGGGTGTCTGGGGCGGGCCAGATGGTTTTGGAGACACTCCAGAAGAGGAAAAAGCCCGTACGGACCAAATGGTTAAGTTATGTAAGGATTATGACTTTGCCCTTTTTAAATTTGATGCTGTTTGTGGACCATTGCGCCCAGAAAAAGAGGACGCATTCATTACTATGATGAAAGAAGCCCGTGTCCATAGTCCCGATTTAATCTTGTTAAACCACCGTCTAGGTCTGGATAAGGCCAAGCCATATGCAACTACGTTTTTATGGGGAGGGAATGAAACATATATAGATGTCCATATGGCGAATACAATGACAGCGCCACACCATAGGGCACAGGCAATGTCTAGAGGGCTTGTACCCGACTTACAGCGTTTAACAGAAGATCACGGGGTTTGTATTTCCTCTTGTATCGATTTTTGGGAAGACGATTTAATATTACAATCCTTTAACAGAGCCCTAATTCTATCCCCAGAAATATATGGTAATCCTTGGCTGTTAAACGATGCGGAGTTTTCAAAACTTGCCTATATCTATAATTTACATAAAAAATATAGGGATATTCTTGTGGATGGAAAAGTCTTGGGTGAATCCTATGGACCAAATGCTGTTTCCAGAGGTGATGGAAAAACCCAGTTGCTAAGCCTTAGAAACCTCAGTTGGGAAACATCTACCTATCCCCTAAAATTGGATGAAGAGATTGGCCTTACAGCCGAGGGTGATATAACACTGCTCCAAATGCACCCTACCGAAAAATTACTTGGAAAGTTTAAAAAAGGTGAAACAGTTCCCGTAGACGTTCTCCCGTTCAGATCGGCTTTATTTATAGCAACTACGGAAGATTATTCGGACCCAATCTTAGCGGGAACAAATTACCAAACTATCAAAAATATACCTGGAGCACCTATTGAAATAGAGATTTTAGGGATGCCGGGAACTACATCCAACATTCAATTACTGAATGCGAGCCAATATACCTCGGCAAAAATCAATGATAAAAATGTATCCCAATTACTCAAAGGGAAAAAATTAAAGCTGAATTTTCAAGGGAAAAAATTAAACAATAACTTTCATCGTAAACTTAATCCGTTTACGGAAACCTCTATCCCCGAAGATGTAGAGGCCCTATACGAGGCTACCATATTTGCCGCTGACAACAATGCATTGGAAGTACGCTCATTAGAACGATCTGGGGAAACCAACATTCCTGAAGTAAAAGCTGCACGCAATGCATTTTTTAATCAAGACGCATTTGTAAATAGAGGCGTTTGGGATAAAAACCTTTTTGACGGTAATTTGGAAACTGGATTTTGGCCACAAAAGAAATATCGTTTGGATACCCGTATCGAAGGAGGAACGTTTCGTTTGGATTTGGGAGAAATCACATTTTTGGACAAACTGATCATCACTGTTCCCAATGAATTTGCTTTACAGCCATTACTTATGGGCGAAGGTAATTTTGTTGAAATATCTACCGATCTGATACATTGGGAAGAACTTACCTATTTGGCGGCAAAACAATCGGAGGTAACCATTAATAAAAAGGTTCGCTACCTAAGGTTTAATAATTTCCCTCAGCAAATAGTAGAAATTGAAGGGCTAACAAACGGAAAAAAATTGGATAGAAGCTTATGGACAGCCTCTAACTTATTTGCCCATCCAAGCAAAAAAGCAGCTAAAAAAACATGGAAATCCAAAATAGTTTTGAACGAAATAGCAAATGGAAGTTATCTCTGTGTCGCCCTAAACGGAAAACATGGGGTAGAAGGCGCATATGCGGCGGCAAAAATAGGTGACAACTATGTCGGTGCGGCCGATAGGGCCTCTTCATATCCTGCGAATAACTGGGAATTTATGACATCCCGTAGAGATAAAAATTATACCTATTATATTCCCCTGGACCAAAGTATGGTAGGTAAAGAAATTGATGTTTTTGTCATGGGGTATGATAAGGACAACCTCGATTTTGATCCAGAATTATGGATTACGGCATATCCGCATCCATGGGAAAAAATAAAACTTACTTTAGATAGGAATTGAAACATTTCGATTTTAAATCCAAAATATACAATATGAATAAAAAATCTATCCTAAAAAGTTTACTGTTCCTTAGTCTCATATGCGTTTACGCTACCGGCAAAGCCGAAGTAAAACTGCCCGCAATTTTTGGGGACTATATGGTATTGCAACAACAGTCCAATGCCGCTATTTGGGGTAACGCCCTACCCAACACCACTGTGGAGGCATCAACATCTTGGAACAACAAAACCTACACAACAAAAACCGATAATAAGGGCAAATGGAAATTGGAAATTACCACCCCTATGGCCGGAGGACCATATGAAATTACCATTTCGGATGGTACCCCTTTAAAACTCTCCAATGTTCTTATTGGAGAAGTATGGGTCTGTTCCGGTCAATCAAATATGTTTATGCCCTTAAAGGGTTTTAATAACCAACCTGTCCTAGGCTCCAATAAAACAATTGCCACATCTACCAATAAAGAGATCCGTCTATTTACCGTAAAACGGAATGCCAGCCTTGAAAAATTGGATGATTTTTCAGGGGAATGGTTACCATGTAATCCTGAGAACGTATCCAATTTTAGTGCTACCGCCTATTATTTTGGAAAAATGCTTCAAGAAGTATTAAATGTTCCTATAGGACTGGTCAGTTCCAGTTGGGGCGGAACAAGAATTGAACCTTGGATTAGCCAGTCGGGATTAAAAGATTTCGACTGGGTACCGGAAGCAAGCTTGGATTCAAAAGGACAGGTTTCGCAGAAAATACCTTCAGCACTATTTAATGCCATGATAAACCCCCTAGTTGGTTTTAAAATAAAAGGTGCCATTTGGTACCAAGGAGAATCGAACCGAGAAGCCCCCCAACGATACCAACAGCTCTTACCTGCCCTCATTGCCAATTGGCGCAAAGAAATAGGCATTGGCGATTTTCCTTTTTACTATGCGCAGATAGCCCCTTACAACTACGGTACCCCGGACATAAATTCGGCCATGCTACGGGAAGCCCAATTAAAGACTTTAAACGTAACCGAAAACACAGGTATGGTGTGCTTAATGGATGTTGGAGAGGAGAACTGCATTCATCCTTCCAACAAACAATCAGGTGGCGAACGGTTTGCCTATCAGGCATTGGCACAAACCTATGGTATACCCGGGATAGCCTATTCGGGGCCTATTTTAAAAGATATGACCGTTGATGGCTCTATAATGAAACTGACCTTTGATCATGCCGATAACGGACTAAACACCTTCGGGAAAGAGCTTACCAATTTTAAGATAGCCGGAAAAGACAAACGATTTTTCCCGGCCCATGCGAACATCAATTGGGAGGGTATCACTCTTTTTTCTGCTTTTGTAAAAGAACCCGTAGCCGTACGGTATGCATTTGAAGATTTTGTGAAAGGAGAACTATACAATACCGAAGGGTTGCCTGCTTCTTCATTTAGAACCGATGATTGGGAGATAAAATAACTTATAGCAATCCCTTTCATTATATATTCAGTAAACAAACATGACTTTATCAAAAAAAATACTACTCATTTTACTAGGTATTTTTGTTTTTATAGGACGGGGCCAAAAACCTAACAAATCAGAAAGACCAAATGTAATTATTGTAATAACGGACGATCAAGGGTTTGGTGATCTTGGATATTATGGCAATCCACATGTTCAAACACCTACTATTGACAACTTTGCAAAGGAAAGTGTCCGGTTCAGCGAATTTGTGGTCTCACCCGTATGTGCTCCCACTAGGGCTGCCCTGATGACCGGAAGGTATCCCTTAAGAACTGGTGTGCGGGATACTTATAGAGGAGGAGCCATTATGGCCACAGAAGAAATAACCGTGGCAGAAATGCTTCAAAAAGCAGGGTATAGAACCGCTATGGTGGGCAAATGGCATTTGGGCGACAACTATCCATCCCGACCAGAAGATCAAGGTTTTGATTATACTGTCAGGCATTTATCCGGGGGGATCGGCCAGCCAGGTGATTGGCCAAATACATTAAAAAAAGACAGTAGCTACTTCAACCCTACACTTTGGAAAAATGGAAAAATGTTTGAAAGCAAAGGTTATTGCTCAGATGTCTTCACCAATTTTGCCATTGATTTTATTGTCGAAAACAAAGAAAATCCCTTTTTTCTATATTTATCCTATAATGCACCTCATGCCCCTCTTCAGGTACCACAAGAATATTATAATCGCTACAAAAACATAGACCCCTCCTCTGGTTTTGAAAATGACGGGAGACCATTCCCCGAAATGAATGAACTAATGAAAGAAAATGCCAGAAAGGTGTATGCAATGGTCTCCAATATAGACGATAACTTAAAAAATCTATTTAAAAAGTTGGAAGACCTAAAATTGAAAGACAATACCCTGGTTATATTTATGACAGACAATGGCCCTCAACACGACCGCTATACCGCGGGTATGAGAGGGAGAAAATCATTTGTGTATGAAGGTGGGGTCAGAGTACCCAGTTTCTGGAGGCTTCCTTCCAAATTTCAAGGCAACAGGGATATCATAACTCCTGCGGCACATTATGATATTTTACCTACTCTAGCCGATTTATGTAATGGAGAACTACCTACAGATCGAATAATAGACGGAAAAAGTCTTCTCCCTTTATTAAACAATGAAAATCCCGATTTCAACAATCGGTCAATGGCCCGCAGCTGGGTAAGAGGAGGGCCAAAAAAATATGATAATATTTCCATTAGAAATGATAAATATAAACTGGTCGGAAATACGGAGGAAACAAGCAGCATTGATAGATTTGAACTTTTTAACATTCTAAAGGACCCTTATGAGCAAAACAATATAGTTAGCACCAACCAGTTGGATGCCCAAAACTTAAAGGATGAAATGGATACTTGGTTTGGTGAGATGACAAGTTCTGATAACTTCGTTAAAATACACCCTGCAATAGTAGGAACGGAATTTGAAAACCCTTCGTTCCTAAATCTCAATGACGCTATTTTCACGAAAGACAAAACTTTAGACCATGATATTGCCAGATGGGAGATAGATGTGGCTGTCGCCGGAACTTACGATATTAAAATTCATTCGGGAAGAAAATCCTTATCCAATATCCAATTAACATTACAGATAGGCGATCTGGAGCTTAAAAAAACTTATAAATCCTTGCCCAATGGAGTAATCCAAATTGATAATCTAAAACTCCCAAAAGGACCAGCAAGCATTGTTCCTTTAATAACAGGGGAAAAGGGTGGTTATATTAAACCCTTTTATATCGAGCTGACCAAAAGAAACTAGATTAGGAATGCCTATATTGTTAGGGCGAGTGTATTTCATTTGGGGATATTTTGATATACTATTTATATTTCTTTATCCCTTACAATGGATCGTACAAAACTCTTATGAAGTATATCTAATTAGGGTCAGCTGATTTTCGATAAAGACAAATACAAGTTATTAACAATCAATATATTATTCATAAAATATCGACTAATTCCGTTGTGCAAGTTCACGGGTTTCCATAACTTAATGCTGTAAACCCGTGCAGTAATGATCAAATATACGCCATCGAACCAACTTACGTAATTGGGGTTCTCGAACCCTTTCGAGAACGAGCTTTCGCCCGACAACAGTCGGACAAGAATTGCGGCATTGGTGCCGTGGGACTAGCTGGTAATAGAGTGGGCGGACGGGCTAATGATATCCCAATCATTAGGATACTTGTTAGAAGAGAGATATAAAAAATAGGATAAGTATGCTTTTAAGATCGAATAAAATTCATTTGGCTGGAATCATCCTAATTATAGTTTTTTCCACTGGGTGTAACCATAAAATTCCAAAAATATTGATAATAGGCGATTCAATATCGATAGGATATATGCCGTTTGTAAAAGAACATTTCGAGGGCGAAGCCATAATTTCCCATAATCCCGGAAATGCCCAGAACACCGGAAATGGATTGAAAAAAATCAATGGATGGCTGGGCGACGAAAAATGGGATATTATTCAGTTTAACTGGGGTCTATGGGATTTGTGCTATCGCAATCCTGATTCAAAGGTCCAAGGGAATAGGGATAAAATTAATGGAAAAATCACATATAGTTTAGAGGAATATAAGTCAAATCTAAATTCCCTGGTAACCTTGCTGCAGGAGCGAACGAAGGCAAAATTAATTTTTGTTACAACAACTTATATCCCCAGAAACGAAGTTGGAAGATACACCGAAGATGCCATTAGGTATAATAATGCAGCAAAAGAAATCATGGAAAAACATGACGTCCTTATAAATGATATTTATAAACAATCCATACCTATCCATAAGAAATATGGCATGGGATCCGACAATGTCCATTACACGGACGAAGGATATAAAAAATTAAGTAAGCCCTTAATTGATTTTCTGGAAAAGGAAATGACTTGTGCACGTCCATAAAGTCCGAAAACTGCATTATATTTTGGCTTCAGGTGCTTTGATTAAAATCAACGAATGTCGCTGGGTGATCATCCGTTTGAGGGTGGCACCAAGGTCGATCATGGCAGGGAATAGATTCCCGCAAGGAAACTGGCAAAAATGTGAATCTTTCGATAAGCCATAAAGTGGTCAAGGTGAAGAAGGCTGGGCCGGTGGCCGAGATGCACGATATACGGGCCTTGCCCGTTGAGTACAAGATAGGGCATACCTTGCAGGACCTATGGCTGGTTGTATACAGGAACCGACGGTACCGCGGCCGATGCTACGTGCTCGTGAAAAGCCACCTGACAACGACCATAGAGGTGGCAAAGTGGACCTTCAAAGGGTACTGGTTGCGCGGAATATCATAGTCACTTCAAGCAGGAATATCGGTTGGAGGACATCAAAATCAAAACGTTCACCGGTCTGTAGTCCATGTTGGCCCTCCTATGGAGAGTTTTTATAAGGATACTACATGAAAAAAAGGATATAAAAGAAAAAAATGTTTGTCGGGTAAATCACCTAAGAATCGAAAAAGGTAATCATCATGTCATATTAGCTCTGCTTCAACTGCATTACTATTGACGATTTAAACTTTGGGTTTCAAAGCGGTCAAGCAAAAAAGTATAAAAATTATACGTGATTACTAACCCTTATAAATCTTTACCACTTCATTCTATAAAACATTAAAAATGAATATCGTTACTACATCATTTCGATTCGGACCGATTATATTGTTTCTAGCTTTCATGTTCTGTATAAAGCCTCTATTGGCACTGTCTCCGGGCTTAAATCCGGATAGTGGTTTTTTGCCGATCCAGCAGTCGGACAGTGTGATTATCGATCATGCCAAGGTTATTGAAAGTCTGGACGATAGGTCCCTGAAGAAAGGCAAAGAATTCTACGAACAGGTCTGCGCGGCCTGCCATGGCATGGACGGTACTTCCTCACTTGCTGCGGCCCGCTCCTTCAACAAGGATAAATTCAAATATGGCTCGGATCCCTACAGCATGTGGAAAACGATTGTCAATGGGGCTGGGCAAATGGGTGCCCAGCGCTGGCTATCTCCCGAGGATGCATACGGTGTTGTCCAATACATACGCGAAGATCTTATCAAGGGTAATAATCCCCAAGCCTATTTTAAAATTACGGATAAATATCTAGAAGCCCTGCCCAAGCCCAACTTGAGCCCGGAACGGGTGGAAAACAGAATACGGGAAATGGCCTTGTCCGGTTCTCAGGAATATGGACAGCAGTATTTCGGCAATCAACTTGGCAATTATGGCCATGCACTCTACTCCCAGATAGAAAATCACGCAAGCAGTGCCTTAACGGTAAAACTTGCGGAAAACATTTATCTGAGCTACAATGTGCAACGGATGTCGACTTCGGCCGCATGGATAGGCTCCCTTGACTTGAGCAAGACCAAATTTCAACTTTATCGTGGCGACTGGGAGCCTAAGATAGAAGGGGAAGAGCTTCCAGGGCTTGACGGAATGCACTGGAGCTTTAAAGATCGGTATCATCAGCTTGAGAACCTGGTTTCCGATCGTACCCCATATCCATCCAAATGGCTAGATTATCATGGAGACTATCAGTATGGGGATAGGACCATTCTTTCCTACTCAATCGTTGGTAGGGAGATCCTAGAGATGCCATCGGCCGAACTTTTGAACAGCACTCCAATTATTCAGCACACCTTTAGCATTGCCCCCGGGGATTCTTGGAGAAAGATAGTTTTGGGAAGAATTTCCGACAATGGGGAGCAGGTCATAAAAGACGGGGTTTTTGCCCTGGAAAATATAATTGCAACTAATGGTATTCCAAAAGAGAAATGGGTACATCCGAAAAATAGTCTAATGGTCGTAGCAGTCGGGAACAAGGGTTCCGAAAACTTTATGGCGGTTGGTATCCAGGGCGATTACGACGGTCTGCGTTGGGATATCGACGAGCGCCGTCAAATTTCCTTGTTTATCCCCAAATCCGGCGAAAAACAACTGATCAAGATACATCGTTATAGCGGACGTAATTTAAGGGAACTCCAGGATTTCGCAAAATTTGTTAAGGAAGCACAGAACGAACCAATATCTGATCCGACCGATTATACGAAAGGTGGTGATCCTTTGTGGAATAAGACCATTGCCCTTCAAGGAGCACTAGATGTCGGCATACCGCACTATGACCCTATCCACTACGAGAGCAAGGATAAACTTACTTCAGAAAATCTGGTCAAAATACCAGAGGACTATCCTTATGTAGTGGATAGGATCCCGTTGCCCTTCAATAATCCCTGGAATAGCTGGATACGGCCTTCCGGTTTGGATTTCTTTAGCGATGGGCGATTGGTTATGAGCACATATCTGGGAGATGTTTGGATCGCTGAAGGAATTGATGATAATCTGAAAAACGTAAAATGGCAGCGTATAGCGACCGGACTTTACGATCCTTTCGGCGTGAAGGTGGTAAAGGACGAGATCTATGTTAACTGTCGTGATCGGATCGTACGTCTAAAGGATCTTAATGGGGATGGCGAGATCGACTTTTATGAAAGTTTCTTTGCCGATACCGATGTTTCGCATGTTTCCATCCAAGCCTTTAACTACTCTTTGCAAACGGACAGCAAGGGTAATTTTTTTTATTCCAAAGGGGGACAATATACCGATGATGATGAACCAGGCCATATTATACAATTATCCCCGGACGGTAAGGAGCAACAGTCGCTGGCAATCGGGTTTCGTGCGCCCAATGGCGTGACAGTCGGCCCCGACGATGATATTTACGTAAGCGACAACCAGGGAACCTGGATGCCGGCCAACAAGATCAATCTTATTAAGAATGGCGGGTTCTATGGTTTTGTTCCAACTGTTAAAGGGCAGGGAAGGAGTGAATACAGTATGAAGGCACCGCTTGCGGCACCGAACTACCCCGATGACATACTGCCGGAAACCTTCGACCAACCGATAATATGGATGCCCCAGGAATTTGACAGCTCCCCAGGCGAGGGTGCATGGACGCCAAAATCGTGGGGGCCTCTGGGAAACCGTCTTGTCCATTCCAGTTATGGAAAGGGCTGGGTGTACCAAGTGCTGATGCAGACCATAGATGGGATTACCCAGGCCGCCGTATCGGCCCTTCCTTTCCAATTTTCCGCAGGCATACAACGGGCACGCATCAATCCTGTGGACGGGCAATATTACGTTGCAGGCATTACAGGATGGGACGACTCCTTTGCCACCAAGTATGGCAGTTTAGATCGCATAAGATATACGGGAGGTCAAGGCTTTTTAATGGAAGCGATAAACGTAAGGCCAAATGGTATCGAGATTACCTTCAACCAAAAACTGGATCCCGATATCGCCAAACAAATGGATAATTACAGGATAGAACAATGGAACTATCTTTGGTCCGAACGATATGGCTCGGCGGACTGGTCCGTAAAAAACCCGGAGGAACAAGGACGGGACACCGTACTCATGAATGGGGTCGAAATCTCCGACGACGGCAAAAAAATCTTGCTAAGGATATCCAAGGAAGACCTTAAACCCGTAGATCAGATGCGTATTGTCCTTTCCTTGGAATCAGAGGACGGGCAGCCATACCAGGACAGTATGTACCTTACGATCCACAAGGTTCCCGACAAAGACCCAGATACAAATGGCTACAATTACAAGTTGCTCTTGGGAATTATCCTGAGCGGTGTCATGATTATAATCGGTTGGTTGTTTTATCGAAAATGACTCACTTATTAAAGTGGTCGTTTTACGAGAATGAAATGGTCGTCCTTAATAAATGTAGTAAAAAGTGATAATTGGTTAACAACAACAGGGTCAACTTGGATGCAACTGGATGAGCCATTAACATTTAAACAAATCAGGATTCTTGCGAACTAAAAAGATAACCCTAAAAATAATTAAAAAATGAACAGGATTAAATTATTGCTCATAGTGTTGTGTTCCGTATTTGGAAATTACATTTCCATTGCTCAGGAACTGCCAAACATTATTGTCATTTATGCCGACGATTTAGGATATGGTGATCTTTCTTGCTATAATGACAAGGCAGCTTATTACACCCCAAATCTCGATAAAATGGCTAAAGAAGGAGTTTTGTTCAGGGATTCTCACAGTCCCTCGACAATCTGCTCACCTTCACGTTACGGACTTTTATCTGGGCAGCAGATATATCGTTCTACTGGAGGAGGGGGACCAGCTTTTGAGGGCCCGGGAGGTCCAAGTTTTTTAAAACCGGGGACACTTACTATTGCACAAATGCTTCAAAAAAAGGGATATCGCACAGGAGTCTTTGGGAAATGGCATGTAGGGCTTACTTGGTTTGACAAAAACAATAATAGGTTGGGCGGTGGTTTTGAAAATTCTCTTCTCATTGATTACGAAAAAAGTACTCCTCTGATCGATGGCCCCAATGAACGAGGATTTGATGAATCTTTTATCACGCCCAATTGTCCCAATACCGATCCATTGTATATCTACATAGAGAACGGTATGGTTCCCATTCCTGCCAGTAAAAGACATAAATCGTCCAATTTGCCTAATCCCGGTGGAAAATGGCGTTGGGACAATGATGAAGGTTGGATGGCGCCAGGCTACAATTTTATGGAGGCGGATTTGATATTTTTTAATAGGACTCGCAAGTTTATAACAGAGCATCGCAAAAATACGCCCGACAAACCTTTCTTTACTATTCTATCAACTCAAATTGCTCATGCACCTGTACTGCCTGCTCCTGAATTTAACGGTGCTACAAATGCTGGTCCTCGTGGCGATTTTGTCTGGGAACTGGATGTTTTGGTTGGAAAGGTTATGGATTTGGTGAAAAATCTGGGTATCGATGACAACACCCTGATTATTTTCAACTCTGATAACGGTGCTGAAACTGTCCATGTAGACTGGATGCGCGAGGATTATGGACATGATCCCTCCGGAGGCTGGAGAGGAATGAAACGGGATGCCTGGGAAGGAGGCCACCGCGTTCCTTTAATTGCTCGTTGGCCAGGGATATTTCCAAGAGGTCTAGAATCTAACCAGATGATCAATACTACCGATATTTTTGCCACTGTAGCATCAATTATTGGGTATAAGCTGAAAGATGAAGACGCTAGGGACAGTTATGATATGCTTCCGGCCATGCTTGGAGTCCAAGATGAAAATAAATCCATAAGGCCCTATTTGTTGACACAGAGTTTTAGAGGAGAATTTCAGATTCGTAAAGGAAACTGGAAATACCTTGATCTTAAGGGCTCTGGAGGAAACAATTATATAAATGGGTTCCTTAAGAAATATGCACTACCTGAAACCGAGCCTGGGGCACCTGGTCAATTATACGATTTGACAAAAGATCCTGGGGAGACTACAAACCTTTATTACGCAAACTCTTATAAACGTATAGAACTCCAGGAGCTTCTTCATGAATTAAAATCAAGTGGTCGTAGTGCTCCAAAAGACAGGCAACCTATTGGTATTGAGAAGGTTGAGGAATTGAGTAAGCAAACAAAGAAATAGAAATTGTGTGTACGATTGAAACCTATCATTCTCTCTGTCACATTTAGTTAGCCGTATATTTTAGATTTGAAATAAGCAATGAAATGTGATTCAAATAGCACTATGTTTAACACAAAACAAATGACAGCATGAAAAGAAAAATAAACTATTTAAGAATCCATTTTATAAATGGGCTAGTCTTGTCCATGTTGATTTTAGTCGTTACTCCTTCCCATTCACAAGTCGCGAAGGCTGCAGGAGAGACCCAGGAAGGTTCAATGAACGGCTACCTGATGGTCGGGATCAACAAGGTTCCTGAGACGTATGATGCTGGCTTCTCCATGTATGTAGCTGCCTGGCCCCTGGTTAAGGAATATCCCGGGAATACTTTTCAAACCGGCCTTTTTGGCACCTGGATGTTCCCTCGTAATGACGTAAAGCCGGGCAGAAAGGTGTACAACGACATTGAGGGTGGACTGGGTTGGTGGCGTGACACACGGTTCGCCACCGAAACGCCCAAGTTCATTATGGGTGGTGTAGCCTTAGACTTCAGTGCCTGGGCCAATGGGCCCGGAGCCGGGAAAGGGAGGGACTGGGATAATCCATTGGGGAAGTATGGTGTGGCCCAACTTAGCCCTTGGGTATTGTGGCCTCCTGATGGCCTGAATCTTGAGCAGGGCACTTGTGGAGAACTGTTTGGTTATGGATATCTGCCCCTCCCGCTCACTAAGGCTAAATCTACTACTACGGGAAAGAACATCCCCACTGGGGATAACTCTTGGACCTTGTTTGTGAATACGGGTAACTTTAAGGGGCCAGTAGCATTCTTCACTCCATATTTCTTCTCCAGGCCTTCTGTGGAAGATCCCGAACTGGCAGGGATGTTTCTAGATTCTCGCCCTGTAGATCCCAACAAGGCCGTGCAGATGGAAACCCAGCATATTCCAAGTGTACAGTATACTGACAGCAACGGGAATATCTACGCTAGGATGGAACCCACTTCGTTTCCCAGTGGGCCACAAGGGGAATCAGTCCTCATGCACCAAGTAATGGCCTATAAGAAGAACGCTCTTTGGGATTCCGTAAAAGATTGGTTTGAAAATAAAGGACCACCAGCAAGTGGCACTATAGACCCCAAAGGTGCGATAGTTCACACTTTTAAAGGACAGGCAGGATCTAGTTGGAAGATTTATACCGAAGATGCACCAAAAGACCAAAGATGGCCGATGGACTGGAACTCAATGGCGACTCCCGTCGCAATCGACTCTACTACTTTTGGATATCGATGGGACGATAAGCTGGTGATAAAGACAGAGTCCGTGGATGGTCCGTTGAGGACGCTCCCCGAATATTATCACCTAGAGAAGGATGACGACGGTAAATCTACGTGGGTAGCTTTCCCAATCGAAGATCTCCCATCTGGAACCGGATTGGATAAGGTCAACTTTGCTTCGACCGATGAACCATTGGGTCCCTATCTCACACCAGAAGATTCTGAGAGTAGCTGGAAAAAACCGGGTCCGGTCGCTGGGCCTTTCAAAGCTAAACTTGGTGATGGTAGTACAGTGACGTATTATTGGTATCGTTTCGCGGATCAGCCCGCATTACTTAATGCAGATCTTACGAATTCCGAAAGGGAGGAACTTCAGGAGCGTGTTGTAAAACTTCACCGGCAATGGAAAAAAGATCGTGAATATCTGGCGCCACCCCGTATCGGAAAACTAGCAAATATTGATCCGGCCCTCATTGTGAACCCACCTGTTGGCATGGAGGAAGGATATGTGCCTATTGTCACTCAACAGGGATTGGAAGAATAATATGGATTATTGAATATCGACAATGGCCAATTTAATGAACCATGGCCACCAGCGAATACTGAACTGTCATATTTTTGGGAACCGGTGATTCGTTTCCATTGAGGCAACAACAAAACCTATCAAAAAGCATATGATTATGAAACCGAGTACCATCAGAATACTATTGACCTTAACTATTATAATAATGGTAACGGGAAATACCTTCAAAGCGGTTGCAGCAGATACTCCCAATTCTGAATTTAGTCAGGATGGAAAGTTGAAAGGCAAAGGCCCTTTGAAAGTTTTCATTCTGGCAGGGCAGTCGAATATGCAGGGCTCAGCGCATAAAAGTACGTTTGCCGCTATGGGTGATGATCCAAATACAGCAACGCTTCTTAATAAAATTCTGGATCAGAACGGTGACCCAATGGTCTGTGACAATGCATGGATAACCTACCTCACGGATCGGGGAGGGGGCGATACCGTGTTGCAAGGGAAGTTAAAGGTGGGCTACGGATTTGACGATGAGCGTATTGGCCCAGAATATGCTTTCGGCCTCTTTATGGATGAGGAATTCGATGAACCGATACTTCTTATCAAGACCGCATGGGGAGGGAAATCGCTTGCAATGGATTTTCGTCCGCCAAGTGCGGGCCCTTACGAACTCAGTGACAAAGAAAAAGAAAATGGAAATGCTATTGATAGTAAAGTGGTCGGACATTATTACCGGGCCATGATCTGGCACATTCGCGAAACGCTCAAAGATGACAACAGCATAAGGAGTATTGTTCCGGGATACGATGCAAAACTGGGATTTGAACTGGCCGGTTTCGTATGGTTCCAGGGATGGAACGATATGTGTAATCAACGCTATCTTGAACAATATACAGAGAATATGATTTATTTCATCAGTGATGTCCGCAAGGAACTTAATGTTCCGACCATGCCATTTATTATTGGAATTCTAGGAGTTTATGGCACCGACCCGGACAGCCGAAAGTTTGACAAAGGATTACCGGTGACCGCTTTCCGGAAGGCCCAGTTCGCTGCAGGGGAACAATACGACCGAAAGGTTTCGGAACGATATCGGGGAAATGTAATCATAGTGGACAGTGGTCCTTATTATGAACTTGAGCTAAGTGATATTTACTGGAAGCAAAGGTTTACCCAGGATTGGAAACAGCGAGTTGAACAGGGAAACATGGAGTGGTCAGAGTTTAGAAGTGAATGTGATCGATATGGTTTTGGTGATGGTGAACTGACCGAGGAGGAGGAGTTTATTTGGAATCGGGGAGCTTCCAACGCGGAGTACCACTATCTGGGCAGTGGCAAGACGTTTATTCGGTTTGGGAAGGCACTTGCCGAAGCAATGATTCAATTGGATAAGAATTGACCTCAGAATCCAAATGGTTATTTCTCACTAAAAATTATAAAACAAATATTTATGAAAAAAAAATCAACCACCTCGGTATACGAATGCTAGTTCTACTATTCTGAGTTTTTTCTTTGACCCGTTGCAATAATGAGTTGCCAACCGCCAAGAAATTGGAAGAAGGGTTTAAAAACCCATCCATGGAAAACAGGCCTTTGGTGTTGTGGCCCTGGCTTAATGGCTTTGTTGATACTACCAAATTGGTTTTATGAACTTGAAGAAATGAAGGATAAAGGTATGCGAGGTGCCGTGATATGGGATATTGGCGCACTGACAGACCCAGAAAAGAAGATTCCCAACGGTCCCGCTTTTATTGGCGACGAATCATTGGGGTATATCTCTGTGGCACTCAATTCATCCAAAAGGCTTGGTCTAGATCTGGGTATGGTCGCCTCCAGCCGCTGGAACACAGGCGGACCGTTGATAGATCCTTCGGATGCAAGTATGCAACTGCTCAGTACGAGCCGGATAGTTGAAGGACCATCAAGTAAAAGTATCACAATAAAGAAACCAGAAAATGAATGTGATAAAATGAATAGGCATACCTTGATTACCTCCATAGCAATACTCTATTCCGCATCAAAGGCAATCGACAGGGCAGATTAGAACACCTTACTGGACGAATTCACGTGACAAGATAAGTTTATTGAGTGGGATGTGCCGAAAGGTAAATGGAAAATATTATCCTTTTTCATGTCCAATACAGGACAAAACCTTGTAATCCCAAGTCTTAACTCCACAGGTTTGATCATTGATCATTTAAGCCATAGGGCAACTCAAAGTCACTTTGATACTATTTTGACTAAGTTGAAAAAAGTCAGTACACCTGATAATCATTTGAAAATCTTAATGCTCGACAGTTATGAAGTATGGGAAATGAAAGACTGGTCCCCACTTTTGATTAAGGAATTTAAAGAGCGATAGAAATATGACCCTGTACCATTTTTGCCCCTCCTTCAGGGGTACAGCAGTAAGGATATCGTTTTAGATGAACGGTTCCGAGGCGACTATAGTCGTTTGGTGAGCGATATGATGATTGAAAATCACTTTGCGCAATCAGTTGATATTTGCAATAAAAATGGAATTGAGATGTTGACCGAGGCTGGTCATGGAGGGTATCCCAGGGTCGACCCCCTAAAAGCACTTGGCAATTTCCATATTCCCATGGGAGAATTCTGGAACAGGCAACGATTTTGAGTGACCAAAGAAGCTGCAAGCGCAACACATATTTTTGGTAAAAAAGTAGTGGCCGCTGAATCCCTGACCAGATGGAACAACTGGCAACAAGGGCCGACCGACTTTAAGCAGTTAATTGATATTGCATTCCGCCAAGGTCTTTATGAGGTTGTTTTTCACACCTTTACACATAATCCGGAGGTTGCCCGCAAACCGGGATTTGTATATCATACCGGGGAACACATCAATGTAAACACCACTTGGTGGGAAATGGCTCGGCCTTTTATGGATTATATAGGAAGAAGTTCCTATTTGCTGAGACAGGGGAACTTTATTGGTGACGCTTGCCTGTATAATGAAGATCAGGCACCCAACCTGGTACCTTGGAAGCTTATTGGTCCTAACATTACACCTATATTTAATGACACACAGTGTTTACATTGTGGTAGACCGAAACCCGTAAATCCTAGAGAAATGACAGGTTATGATTATGATTATATGAATGCCGATATTATAATAACTGCGATGAAAGTGAATAAAGGTAGACTCGTTCTACCTTCTGGTCAATCCTACAGGGTGATGCAGTTGCCGGACGGGGTCGATATTTCGTTAGAAGTACTAACGCGTTTGGAAAAACTAGTATATGATGGTGCAATAATTGTTGGTAGAAGGCCCGAAAGAACAACTTCTCTGGAAAACTATCCCCATTGTGACAATGAAGTTATGGCCATCGCTGATAAATTATGGGGCAAGACCGATGGGAAAACGGTATTTTCAAGAACCAACGGGAAAGGAACTGTTTACTCGGGGAAATCGGTAAAGCAGGTTCTTGAAGAACTTAACGTACCACCTGATTTTGAGGTTAAAGGAACGGTAATGGCGATCGGTATATAGATTATATCCATCGCCGGACGGATAAAGAAGATATTTATTTTATCACCAACAACAGCATGGAGAAAGAAAAAGCAACATGTACATTTAGGGTCGATACGGAAAAAGTTCCTGAACTATGGGATGCGGAAACGGGATTTGTCCAAAGGAATGTGGCCTACTCAAAAGCCGAAAATGAGATCAGTATTGAATTAGTTCTTGATCCACTTGCTTCGAGGTTTGTGGTTTTTAAGGAACTGTCAACTGGACCAAATGATATCGGCCTGGCTTCGAATCTACAATTTGGTTTCTCCAATCAAGTTAATCCGTCTACAACAATCAACCTTATAAAAATTTGAACGTAAGTTTTGATACTAATATGGGAGGACCAGATTCGCATAAAATGGAAGAGCTGACCAGTTGGCCGGATGTAAATTGGACGGGGTAAAATACTATTCGGGAAAGGCCACCTACACCAGAGAGTTTACGATCGAGGATGGACTGCTCTCCAATGAGACGGAAGTTTACGCCGCATTCGACGATATTCGGTAAGTAGCCAGAGTATCTATAAATGGAAAAGATGCGGGTATTATTTGGACCCCTCCCTATACAGTGAATATTACCGAGCCTCTCAAACATGGTACAAATAAAATCACCGTTGAGGTAACAAATACTTGGAACAATAGAATCGTAGATGATTTTAGAAACCCGAATAAAAAGACCTATACCAAAACGAATGCAAAAAGTAAGTTCAATGCAAACAGTCCCTTGTTGAAATCGGGCCTGATAGGAAAAGCGGAAATATATTACACGAATAAAAAGTACTAAACCACGGAAATGAATTGGGACGACAAGAACAAAAGGCTTACCTACTGCGGCAGCTCTTATTGCTTTTACTAAAAAGAAAAAGGAGAAATGGAATCTGACTGATTTTTAAAAGATATTAAGGAAATAAAATCAAAGATCGTAAGGAACTGATTTAAAATAATGCCCAGTTTCTGATTGGCATCGACCACTTTATGAAATATAATCCCTTAACCTTTCAAAATACAAATTCAACCTATTTAATATTCTTAATCATAATTTTACCCATTCTTTCTCCTAACCAAAGTTGTGCCTCCGAATTAAAATGCGTATTGTCCTTCCATGTTTGGAGCTTGTCCGTATTGATGATAAAGACATTTTTATCTCCTGCAGCTACCCTGTCCTGAGCCGCTTGGACCGCCTCTGTGAATTCAAAATTCCATGGAGTCGTTTTCAATAGACCTTTTGAAATCCGTCCCATTACAATAGGCAGTTCTTTCTTACCTGTTTGTATTCTCACATCCTTATAAAAAAGTTTTAAGTTCTCCTCATATGCATTTGCCCATTCCAGAAACTCCGCATCAGATTCTCCCTGCATCCAAAGCATCCCATCTATTTGATAGGGT
>SWCD01011995.1_pt1 | contig 30928 bp, 28 predicted proteins | sample 4693011 | NCBI WGS metagenome assembly SWCD01 (sample SAMN10267278, study PRJNA491770) | bioreactor metagenome | isolation source: DHS bioreactor inoculated with marine | place: Japan: Omine Ridge, Nankai Trough | reverse complement strand
GGTGGCCGCGGATTGGCAGAAGGTCCTCGAAGCCCTGAAGGCGGGCAAGATCGAAGGGCCGGCAGAGGCCGCTTTGCGCGTACTCCTCTCCCGGGGGGAGCTCGAGACCGACGGGCGACTCCACTTCCTGGCGGGTATGGTCTCCTTTCAGGCGGGCGATGCGGAGACCTGCGAGCAGGCGTTCGAGCGCGCCTCGGAGCTCTCCCCGGATGACCTCATGCCGCTTCTCTTCCTGGGGATCCTGAAGATCGCGCGGGAGGCCCCACGCGAGGCGATCGGCACACTCCGGCAGGCCCGAAAGCTGGCCCCGCAGAGCCTGGCCGCCGCTGGGCTCATGGGCGAGGCATGTTCCCGGGCGGGCGCCCACACCGCGGCAATCCGGCTCCTCGGGGCGATCGTCGACGCCGAGGCCTCGAGCCCGATCTGGCGCGTACATCTCGCCAGAAGCCTCCTGGCCCAGCGACGCCCGGCGCAGGCCTTCAGGCAGATCACGTCCCTGCCTCCGGCGCTCCGGAAGCCGTTCTCGACGAAGCTCCTCTGCGCGCGGATCCGCATTGCCCAGATGAAGGGCAGGGAAGCCCTTTCCTTCGCCAATCAAGCCGCTGCGCTCCGCCCCCGAGAGGCGGAGGCATGGCGCCTGAAGGGAGTGGCGGAGCTGATCCTCGAGGACCTCGCGGCGGCGGAAGCGTCAGCCCGGAGGGCGATCGAGCGAGCACCGGACGATCTGGATCCGAGGCTCCTGCTGGCCCGGGTCCACCTCGCCGCGGGGAAGACCGGGATGGGGCTGGTGCTGCTCACCAAACTGAAGCGGCAGTTCCCGGACCAACCGGGCGTGGACCTGACACTCGGAGACACGCTGAGGGCAGAAGGGCAGGCCGCGGACGCGATCAAGGCCTACCAGGCCTACCTCGAGAAGCGTCCCACCGGCGTCAGCGCCCCTCGGGCGAAGAAGGCTCTTCTGGAGATGAGGTAAGCCCCGCGAACTCGCGGAGTTCCGCCGGGAAGGCGTCCGGCCCGGAGAGTTCGATCGCGGCCCGATACCAGCGCCGTGCTTCCTCCTCCCGACCTCCGCGCAACAGACAGTCCCCGATCCGCGCGTAGACATCGGGCGATTCGGGACGCGCACGGAGCACCTGCTCGAGTTCCCTCAGGGCCGGATCGACCTCCCCCGAGGCCAGCAGCGCGGAGGCGAGTTCCAGGCGCCAGGGCGCGGCGCCGGGAACGAGTTCCACGGCTCGGCGAAGATCGTCGGTCGCGGAGCTGAACTTCCGTCTGCGCAGGCGGACCATGCCGCGGCCGAGCCACGCGGGAGCGAAGGCCGAGTCCGTCTCGAGGGCCTTCCTCAGGGCTTCCTCCGCCTTCTGGAGATCTCCGCGGTGGATCTGGATGAATCCGAGCGCGGTGAGGTTCGCCGCGGTTTCTCCCTCGACAGCGATAACCTCGCGAATCCGCTTCCGGGCAGCCTCCAACTCGCCCTTCTCAGCGAGCGTCACCGCGGCGAACGCGGGATTGCCGTCCCCGCCCGGAGCCGCCAGCGCCCCCTGCCACAACTCGGGAACGGATTCCCCGGACGGTGGCACGGCGACATCCTCTCCCCGCAGGCGAGCGGCCACCTGACGCGCCCGCTTCGCACGCTCGAGGTCTCCGGCGCCCTCGAAACCCGCGGCCAGCGCGTCGTGGTGCTCCGGACGGAGGGGATCGAAGCCACGCACCTCCCTCTCCGGAGGCCGCCGGTCGGGCAGCAGGCGAGGAATCACATAGAGCCCGCCCGCTACGAGGATAAGGAGGAGACCGAGCTGTTCAAAGGCTCCGGGTCGACGCATGGGGACCATCTCATCGGTCGTGGGCGCTTTGGCCAACGACTTTCGCGGGGGTCAGGGACCCGAAGTCGGTTCGTGTGAAGCTCGATCCGCGCTTGCGTTTGACCCCGACGCTCGGGGAGGCTACAGTTGCGGCGACTGTTCTCCGGGAGGGTGACGATGGTGATGCGCTTGGCGGTGACGGCGGCGATTTGTCTTCTGCTTGCGAGTGTGGTGACAGCACAGGATAGACTCGACCCCTCGGCTGAAGGGGTAATCTACGGTTACGAGTACACCACCACCTACACCACGACACCGACCACGACACCGACGACGACGCCAACGACCACGCCGACGACAACGACCACCTCGCCAACGGCCCCGGCGCCGATGTCGACCATCTGGTTCTACGGCCGCAACCTCACCAACAGCGAGACCGGTATGTCGATCTTCCGGTATTCGTACTACAGCGGCTACTACCACGCCGCCTACGTGCTGAAGTTCGATGTCTCGGGGATGGATGAGGTGCTGAAGGCGAGCCTCGTGCTCTACGCACCCAGCAACCCGAGTTCACTGCTGTCGAACCTGATGGTCTACGACAACGGGAACGAGAGCAACTCGCCGAGCAGCGTCTATTCAAGCGACTACCCGGTCGGGACGGGGGTCGGGGTCTTCAACGTCGGGACCACGGCGAGCGGCTACTATCGCGTGGCCTTCGACGTCACCGACATGCTGAACGCGGACATCGCGGGCGGCGGACAGACAGTACACTCCGACTACATCATCAAGCTGCCCGTCGACGGCTTCGTGTCTCTCTACACCGGCCAGGGCGGTTACGGCTACGGCTACGCCTTCCCCGCGCCGCTCTACCCGTCCGGCCAGCCGAACCTCGGGCCGCACCTCGCCCCCACGCCGGTCCCGGAGCCGGGCACGTTCGTCCTGTTCGGTCTGGGGCTCGTGAGCCTGGCCGTCGGCTACCGCCGCCGTCGGCAGCACAAGATCTGAGACCCGGTCGCACTACCTGAGGCTATGGCGCACCCGCTCGAGGTCCGCCTCGATTCCGGCATCACCCGGGCATTCAGTGAGCGCCTCGAGCAGAATCGCTTCGGCCCCTTCGAGATCGTGACTGCGGGCCCGCAGATCCGCCAGTTCGCGCCAGATAGGGGCACGCGGCAGATTTCCGGCCTCGAGTCGACGCCGAATGGAGCCTTCCACGCGCGAGACTTCAGCTCGGGATTCCGCCTGCATCATCGATCCGCGAAGGATCCTCTCCGGCAGCGGCGGCCTCGAGGAGTGAAGCCAGACGGCGACGACCATGCCCGCTCCGATCAGGAGCGGCAGGAAGTCCCGGGCCCGGAAGGCCGCGGCCGCCCGGACGAGCAGGTGGCCGGCAAAAGGCCAGAGAACGACAGTCAGGGGAAGTCGATAGCGCCAGTTGACCATCGAGACCGAGAGCATGAGGAACAGCACGGCGAACGCCAGGTAGAGCGGAGCGGCGCGTCCACGCCGGGGCCAGGCGAAGATCATCCCCACCAGCGAAAGGGGCAGCAGCAGGTGCAGGTTCGGCAGGGCCGCCAGAAAGGAGGATCGGCCTTTCACATACTCGAATGTTTCGTTGTTCGGGAACTCGTGGGCGTTGAGTGCCAGCCGGGCCCTGGTCCAGCAGAGGCCGGCGAAAGTCCCGGAGTGCTCGCGGATGAACGCGCGGGAACGGACCCACCAGTAGTCCGAGACCTCCCAGGTGGTCAATGCGCGACCGAGTTCGCGCTCGGCAACCCGGCGGGCGTCGTGGTAGTGCCCGGCCGGGTTCGGGCGGATGTCGGGGATGGGCGTGTAGAGCCCGATGGAGCGATCGTTGTTCCCGGAGTAGAAGTGGATCCCGCCGGTGCCCCGGGAGAAGCGCAGGTCTCCGGTGACGAGGAGATTCCGAATGCCCATCGGAGCCGAGGCGAGCGCCGCGCCGAGGAGCAGCAGACCGACCGGCACGGCTCGCGCCCGGATCATCCCCCGAAACCCCGGACCGGAGGGCAGCGAGAGCAGCAACCACACGCCCGCCACCGGAATGAACAAACCCAGGTGCCCGAAGAAGGCGCTCGCCAGCCCGAGAACCAGCCCCGTGAGAAGGGACCGGACCGCGCCGCCCCGCTCCCGGACCAGAGTGATGAGAACCAGTCCCCCCGCGAAGAGGAGCATCCCGAGGGAGACCTTCATCCGACTGGTGTCGAAGACCACGTAAGGCGCGTAGAGCGCCGCTCCGGCCGCGGCGATCAGGGCCGCGGCCCTCGACTCGAAGATCCGCCGGGTGAGCAGGTAGATCATCCCGACGGTGCCGGTGCCAAGGAGGAGGTTCAGGATCCGCGCCGGCAGCGGACCGTCGCCGAAGAGCGCGGTCAGAAGGCCCAGGACGTAGGCGTAGGGCAGGGTGAAGTAGGTCGCGTCTCCTCCCAGGAGATAATCCCCGTTCGCGAACTTCGCCGCGAGGTTGAGGTAGAGGGCTTCGTCGAGGCCGGCGTAGGGGACGGTGAAGTCGGGAAGTCCGCTTCTCGCCACCAGGTAGATGAGGCGCACCGCGACCGCGGCCAGGAGAATCAGGAGCAGCAGGAGCCGGGCGCGCGGCGGACGGGTCATCCCGGCAGTCTCGGGATCCGGGAGGTCCGGGTCAAGGGCGGATCGTCGGCCCGGCCAGCAACCGTTGAAGGTCGGCCGGGATTGGCTCCGGCGGGCCGTCGGGGAGGACGGAGACCATGACCACCTCCGCGCGGGCGGCCGTCCGCCCATCCGGCAACCCGACCTCCTGAGTGAAGGTGAAGGATGTCCGGCCGAAGCTGGTGATCCGGCTGGTCACGATCAGGGCATCGTCGAGCCGGATCTCGGCCTGGTAGGTGACGGCCTGGTGGACGACCACCACCCGGACGCCGAACTGGTCGGGCAGGCTCTGCCAGGACATCCCGCGTTCCCCGAGGTAGGAGGAACGGCCGTGCTCCAGCCAGTTCACGATGACCGCGTTGTTCACGTGACCGTACGGGTCCAGCTCGTAGGAGCGGGCCCGGACCGCGATGGTCGAGGTCGGCTCGCTACTCACCCTGCTCTTCGCGAGCCTTCTTCTCGGCGCGCCGCTTCTCCGCCCGGGCCATGAACTGCTCCCAGTCGGCCTGCTGCTCCTTCGCGATGCTGCGGTGGAGGTCGTCGTGGGAGAGGCTGAACTCCTCCTCGATCACCTCCCACCCCACCTCGATGCCGTCCCGCCACAACTCGAGGTCCTTCCCGGGATTGAGATTCGTCGGGAAGAGCGGCTTGCCCTCATCGTCCTTCATGAAGTCGGGCAACTCGAAGTGGCGAGAGAGCGGAAAGAGGCAGCGCATCTGGAGGTGCTCCTCGAGTTCCTCCCACTCCTCCTTCTCGATCAGCTCACGAAACTGCCCCAGCAGCTTCTCGCGGGTGTACCAGAGCTTCAGAGCTTCCTTTTCCTTCTCGTTCATGATGCCGAAGAGCCTAGCAGGCCCCCCCCTGAGTCTCCGAGAACCGCTCGACCACCCAAGCCATTCCACCCAATCGCCCGACAACCCCGCGCGTCCTCCTCGGGCTTACGCGCCCACACACCCCCCTCAATCCGTTTTCCTGTCTTTGAACCAGGAAAGCGGCCCCGGCAGAGGGCTCCCCTCGCAAGTCACACGAATTCCGACAAAAAAGGCCCGGCACGGTAGGTCGGAATTCGACCAATCAGGCCCGGCACGGTAGGTCGGAATTCCACCGCGAGAGCGCCTCCCCGCACCCCTTCGACCCGAGACCCAGCCGGAAGTGGGCCGAGTAGTCCCCGAAGAGCCCCCCGGGGATCATCAGCAGGCGGGCCTCCTCCGCCAGAGCCTCGGCGTAGTCCCCCGCGTCGCGCCCGTCCACAAATCGAGGGAAGGCCAGGCAGCCGGCGACCGGGGGGACCCACTCGAGGAGGTCGGCGTGCGCGGTGATGAACTCACTGAAGTGACGGCGGTTCTCAGCGACGAGAGCGAGGTTTCCGGAGAGGATCCGAGCCCGGGCGCGAATCCCGATCAGCGCGAGGACCTCGTCCGGCGTGCCGTTGCAGATCGAGGTCCATCCCTTGAGCCCCATGGCCTTCTCGATGAGCTCGCGATCGCGGGTGGCGATCCATCCCACGCGCACCCCGGCCAGGCCGAAGGACTTGGCCATCACGTCGAGGCTCACCGCGCGAGGTGACCGGTCGGCCGCCGCCCGGGCCGGCGCCGGGTCGAGGAGACGGTGTACCTCGTCGGAAAAGAGGCGCGCTCCCGCCCGCTCCACCGCCTCGAGGATCCGTTCGAGATCGGCCGGGTCGAGGACCGCGCCCGTGGGGTTGTGGGGGAAGTTCAGGATGACGAGGGCGGTGCCGGGGCGGATCTTTGCGATCAGGCGGTCCACGTCGAGGCGCCACCGGTCGGCCTGAAGAAGGGGAACCGTGACGACCTCCGCCCCGAGCATCCGGGGGATCTCGGTCAAGGCCTCGTAGGCCGGAGTCACGGTCACGACGCGGTCGCCGGGCTCGAGCAAAGCGGCCAGCGTGATGAAGATCCCCTCCTGGGCGCCGGCAAACGTCAGGATCTCCTCCGGCGTCACCTCCTCGTAGAGCGAGGCGATGGCGGATCGCAGGAGCGGATCGCCGCGCGTCGAGGCGTAGCCGAGGGAGAGACGATCCCAGAGGGTCCTCGCCTCGGGGTCGGCCAACGCCAGCAGTTCCTCGAGCGAGTGTTCCGCGGCGGCCGAGGCCGAGAGGTTCGAGTCCGTCCGCGGCCCGAGTCGGGAGGTGAACGCATCGAGTCTCGAAGGCCGAAGGCGCACGTCAGTCCCTCAGTTCCCACACCGTGAGCTCCGACACCGTGTACTGGTACTTCCGCCGGGTCTCGCGGATGACGAAGGGCACGTCGCGCGGCTCCCCGAGCATCCGGAAGCGGGGCGCGAGAACCTCCGTCAGCCCGTCGAGGGTGGTGACGTTCTCCCCGTCCCGCTTGAAACCGCCGATCCACTCCTCCTTCCCGGTGTAGTCGGTGAGCCAGGTGTAGGGGGAGGCCAGCACCAGCAATCCGCCCGGTCGAATGCGCTCGTGGATCATCTCGAGGAACTTTCGCGGGCTGTACAGGCGGTCGATCAGGTTCCCGGCGAAGACGAGATCGTAGTCCGTGTAGAGCGGCTTCAGGTTGCAGGCATCGGCCTGGAAGAACTCCACCTTCGAGGACACATCGGGCAGGTCGCAGGCGTCCAGGCGCTGCTCGTGGTAGGACACGAGATCGCCCTCCTCGGGGAGGACGTACTGGATGTAGCCCTTCTCCTTCAAGTCGTCGGCGATCCGGATGAACCGCGCGGAGAAGTCGAGCCCGGTCACGTGGTCGTACTCCCGCGCCAGCTCGAAGGTGCTCCGCCCCACGGCACACCCGAGGTCGAGGGCTCGCTCCCGCGTCCGGCCGCTCGTGGCCTCGAGCAGAATCCTGGCGCAGGCGGCCGCGAAGTTGGGCACGCCGAAGTACTCCTCACCCCAGTGGAACTCGCAGTACTGGGCCAGCAGTTCGTCGGTCTCGTAGACGTCGGACTTCACGCTCGCCGCGTGCTTCGACTCGATGATGCGGAACCCGGCGTGCTGATAGAAGTGGCGCCGGAACGCGTAGCGGGCGTGCCGGGTGGCCTCGTTCCCGGTGGAGATGAAGGAGCCGCCCTTGATGAGATTGTGCTGCGTGTCGAACGTCGGAGTGGAGAAGTCGTCGTAGAGCGGGTGGACCTTGAACCCGGTGAAACCGGCGATCGGAGTCTCCGTCCACTGCCACACGTTGCCGATCACGTCAAAAAAGTCGCCGAAGGAGAACTCGTCCACCGGACAGGCGGAGGCGTAGTGCTCCAGGTTGATGTTGCCGGGGGCGCTTTCCCACTCCGGGACGTCGGGCACGCCGGCCGTATCGTAGAGTCGACACCACTCTTCCTCGGTGGGCAGGCGCAGGCTCTCGCCCTCGACTTCGGAAAGCCAGGCGCAGAATGCCCGGGCCTCCAGGCAATTCACTTCCACCGGCCAGTTCCAGGGCATCGGGATCTCTTCGTGGATCAGGCGGAGGCGGTATCCCCCTTCACCGTCCGGCCTCCAGAAGAGCGGGTGCTCCGGGCTCTTGAAATCACGCCAGCGCCGCCCCTCATCGGTCCACCAACGATCCTCGCGATAGCCGCCGGCCGCGACGAACTTCTCGAACTCGCCGTTCGAGACCAGGAACTGCGAGGCCCGGAATGCGGGGACCTCCGCCTCGTGCCTTCCGTACTCGTTGTCCCAGCCGTAGAGGGCGTGATCCCGCGGCTTGCCCAGCGCCACCCGGCCGCGAGGCACGTCGAGCAGGCGGTTCTCCGGAGCGTCTCCGGACACCCTGCAGACCGGAAAGTCCGGGTGCGGCTCGACCCGGGAGAGCGGCAACTGGCGGATCAGGACGGAGGAAGTCTCGAGGTGGATCCGCTGGTGCTCGATGCCCATGAGAACGGGCCAGAACGGAGCATCCCAGCCGATAGGGAGGGCGATGGGAAGCTCGGTGATCACCCGATCCAGGGCTTCCCGGACCTGCCGCCGGTACGCCCACACGTCGGGTACCGAGGGCCAGTCGTAGTGCTCCTCGTTCAAATCGTCCCAGCTCATCTCGTCCACGCCGATGGCGAAGATGGACTCGAATTCGGGGTTCAATCGCTCGGTGAGAACGCGGGCGAGGATCAGCTTGTTGACGAAGAACGTGGCGGTGTGCCCGAGGTAGAAGATCAGCGGATGCCGCAGGGGATCCGAACGCTCGTAGAAGGCGTCGTCGTCCCTCAGGCTCTCGTAGAGTCGATCCTCGATGTCGAAGGTGGCGTGGAAGTACCGCCGGATCTCCTCCCGTTTGGCCTCGGCCTCGCCGCTTACGAGGTCGACTGTTCGTGCGGACTGGAGCGCGGAACTCATCACTTCTCCTCGCCTTTCACAGATTCGCGGGGCAACGACGGGCATTGTTTCATCCCCTCCGACCATACCGGCGCAATTCTGTGCTAGCGCACTTTTCGCCCATCGAGTCCAATGCACTCGAACGGTTGTGCGGTTCATGGATCGGCGGTGGGCACCGATCCCCGGTCACCTTCGCAGGAGGAGCCTGCAGTGCGTTCAATCCCGGCCTATCTGAGGGAGAAGACCGAGCCGTTTCTCGATCTTCCCGCGCTTCGCTACCTCGACGGCAACGAGCGGAAGGTGGTGAACTACCGCGAATTCATGAACCAGGTGGAGCAATTCGCGCGCGGCCTGGTCAAGCTCGGAGTGGAGCCGGGAGACCGGGTCTACCTGCTGGCCGACAACTCCCCGAAGTGGATCGTTGCAGACCTCGGCATTCTGCAGGCTGGAGGGGTCTCCGTCCCCCGGGGGGCCGACACCACGCCGCCCGAATCGGAGTACATCCTGCGGCACTCCGGCGCCACGGTGGTCATCGCCCAGAACAGGAAGCTCCTCGATACCCTTCCGGAGACCGGGATCCCGCTGTCGGCCCGGGTCATCATCGAAGGTGATCATCCGGAGGCCCGGAGCTTCACTGAGGTCCTCGAGGGCGGAAAGGACGTCGAACTCCCGGAGACCGCGCTCGAACTCGCCACGATCGTCTACACCTCCGGCACCACCGGCGTGCCGAAGGGCGTCATGCTGACGCACGAGAACATCCTGCACAACATGCGGGTGGCGCCCCAGGTCATCGGGGTGCACACCACCGACCGATTCCTCTCCGTGCTGCCGTCCTGGCACATGTTCGAACGGACCGTGGAGTACGCCCTCTTCTCCTGTGGGGCCACTCTCTCGTACTCGAGCTTGAGGACTCTCAAGACCGACCTGGTGGAGGAAAGCCCGACCTTCCTCGTCGCGGTCCCCCGCCTGTTCGAAGGTCTGCACGACGGCTTCCAGGCGAAACTCGACCAGAAGAGCCCCCTCGCCAGGGCCTTCGCCAAGTTCATGATCCGCCGGGCCAAGTCCTGGGCCAAGTACCGGCTCACGTGGAAGGACCGGATCGAGAACCCCCGGAAGAAGCGCGGCGGTTCGAAGCTTGTGGCGGCGATCGGGTGCATCACCGCCGCACCGCTCGGCCTGCTCGGCCGCAAGATGGTGGGCGGCAAGGTCCAGGCGGCCCTCGGTGGACGCATGCGCGGCGCGGTGTCCGGCGGCGGCATGATGCCCCTGCACCTCGACCACTTCCTCCATTCCCTCGGCGTGCCGATCATCGTCGGCTACGGCCTGACCGAGACCTCGCCGGTCGTGTCCATTCGCCGCTTCGAGGACAACGTCCTCGGCACCATCGGCCGCGCGGTCGGGGAGACCGAGCTTCGGGTCATGGGCCCCAACGGGAAGGAAGTTCCCCTGGGCCAGTCCGGGGAACTGGAGGTCCGCGGTCCCCAGGTGATGCGGGGCTACTACGGCAACGAGGAGGCGACAAACGCCGTCCTCGACAAGGAGGGCTGGTTCAAGACCGGCGACCTCGTTTCCATGACGAAGAAGGGCGACCTGATCTTCACCGGCCGCCAGAAAGAGACGATCGTCCTCGGCGGCGGTGAGAACATCGAGCCCTACCCCATCGAGTCCCGGATCCTCGAGAGCCCCTTCGTCAACCAGGTCATGATCATTGGCCAGGACCGCAAGGCGCTCGGCGCACTGATCGTCCCCGACGCGGAACGGGCGAAGGCGGAGGCCGAGGCGCGAGGAGTCTCCATCGAGGACCTCATCCGCAAGGAGGTCATCAGCCTGGTCACCGCCGAGGCAGGATTCAAACCCCGCGAGAAGGTGACCCGCGTGGCCGTGGTGGACCACGAGTTCAGCGTGGAAGACGGCACCATGACCCGCACCCTGAAGCTCAAGCGGAATGTAATTCTGGAGAAATACGAGGAGTTGATCGAGACCCTATACAAGTAGTTCCAACCCCGACCATCCACCCTTCCCCGCCCCCCGACCCCAGCCGCTCTCGCCCCCCCCCCTCCATCCGTTTCCTTCCCCTTGAATCCAACCGGGCGCCGCCCCCTCATCCCTGCCCCAGGCTCAGCCGAATTCCGACCAAAAATTCCGACCAAAAAGGCCCGGCACGGTAGGTCGAATTCCGACCAAAAAGGCCCGGCACGGTAAGTCGGAATCGAAAAAGCAGCCGGCAGGCAATCGCCCGCCGGCTGCTTTGAGTAGCCGACTTCCTCGTTCAGAAGCTGAACGTGAACTGCAAACCGATGACGTCCGCGCTGCCTTCGAACTTGCCGTCCAGGTTCTGGCCGGTGGCGGCGGTCTGGTCGATGTCGCCATCGTCGATGAAGACGTGCAGGTAGGAGAGGTCCACGGCCATCAACTCGTTGATCTGGTAGCCCACACCACAGGTGAGCCAGATGCGGTCGTTGGTGGGGATCCGCGGAGTGCGGTTCTTGTTCGGGATCGGCGACTGGTCGTACGCCGCGCCGGCGCGGAACGTCCACTTCTCGTCGAGCCGGTAGATGGCGCCGATGGAGAACCGCCAGACGTCGTCCCAATCTTCGGCCTGCACGGTCGCCGGCTGCGCCGGATTGTCAAACGTGACCCGGAGCTCCTCGAAGCGGGACCAGCGGGTCCAGGTGGCGTCGGCCAGGAACGTCCACTGCTCGTCCATGTCGTAGCAGCCGGAGATGTAAACCTGCTCCGGGAGGATGAGCCGCGCGTGTCCCGTGGTGTCCTGGAACGCTCTCTGGCTCTCGGGCACCTGTGACAGGATGTAATCGACCTCGGAGGGGTTCTTGAACGTCGCATCGCCTTCGAGGTCGTGCGAAACCTTCGAGCGGAAGGTCACACCCATCCGGATCTGGTCGGTGAACTCGGCGAGCACGCCGAAGTTCCAGCCCCAGGCGTAGTTGGGGTCGTCCGTCTCGAGCTTGGCGTAGCCGTCGTAGTCCTCCGGCGTCAGGCCCTGGCCCCGGAAGATCGTACCGTAGTCCACGGCATTCGTGAGTTCAGCGCCGGCCGCCTGGTAGTCGACCCCGACGCCGAAGGAAAGGCCCTCGTGGAAGCGGTAGGAGGCCGCGCCCATGACATCCATGACCACGAGGTCGGACGTCACGGCGTTGTAGCGCCCCTGCCAGTCCTTGTCATACTCCGTCTTCAGTCCGAACGGTGCGGTGACTCCCAGACCGACGGCGAAGTCCTCCATGACCGGAGCGACGAAGTAGAGGTTCGGCAGAAACGTCGTGCCGCCCGGGTCCCCGCCGTCGCCACCGCTCAGCGGGGGGTAGCCGAGGTAGGGAGAACCGGTGGAATTGTCGTCCTTCCAATCCCCGCGGGAGATCAGGACCTCGATCGAACCCACCAGGTTGTACTGCTTGAACAACGACATTCCGGCCGGGTTGAAGAAGATCGTACTCGCATCCTCGATATTGGCGGCCTTGCCGGCATAGGCGCTTCCGAGTTGGCGGCCGGATACTTCGGCCACTTCAAACCCGGCGGCGAGCACCACATGTGTGCCCAGAAGCAGAAGACACAACACGAGAATGCTTACGAGGGAGTTTTTCATCACAGCGACACCTCCGTGGCTGGTCCAAGCCGATGGTCGGCCCCCGATGCCCACGGGAGCCAGCGGCTGCCGTATCCTGCACAACCTGCGGGCCGGGCGCACGCCAAAACCGGATTTGAAGGGTCCGGAATTCAGTCCCCGTCGTCTTGTCCCGTAAAGCGCCCCGCCGCGGCATCCCACCGAAGCCCTTCCCGATGCTCCGAGAGCCAGTCGTCCCACTCCATCGAGAGATCGTCCGCGGCATCCTGCGCCTCGGTGATGTGACCCGAGAGTTCCTCCCCCATCGCCCGTCCCGTCAGCCGGTCGAGGAGGGCGGCGATACGCGCCTTCACGTCAAGCGAGGCATCCGTGCTGGAGAGAACCTCCACCGCGAGTTCCAGGATGGCGGTGTCGCCGGAGGCGGTGAGCGTGTTGAACGCGGCATCGCGCACATCCGGGTCGGGATCGTCCCGGGCGAGGTCCATCATGGCCGCCACCACGTCGGGCTCGGTGGCGAAATCGGCCGCCAGCGCCGTGACCACCGTCAACCGGGTCGGCGCGTAGCCGGAATCGAGTCCCGCCAGGAGCGCCTGCGCCCGTTCTTCGGGCGGCAGCTTCTCGATCTGGGCCAGCGCATCCATCCGCAGGCGCGGATCGTCGCTCAGAAGGCCGTCGCGGATCGCGGCGGCATCCATCTCCCGCATCCCGTCATCCTCGGCCAGGTTGCCGGCCTCGAGATAGACGGAACGGGCATAGAAGAACCCGCCACCGAGGACGAGCACCACTCCGAGAAACACCCACTTCTTCACATCCGACCTCCTGGCCCGCGGGCTACTTCAAAGCCTCCTGGTTCGCATCGAACCACTCCTCGTAGTTCATCATCGCGTCGTCCGCGGCGGCCTCCGCATCGTCGTACCGCGCCGCCATCTCCTGACCGAACCTCTGACCCGTCAACCGGTCGAGGCTGACCGCCGCGGCCCGGCGGACGCCGAGTGAACTGTCATTGGAGAGTGCATCGAGGAGGGCGCGGAGGGCGTCGCCGTTCCGGGTCGTGCCGAGGGCGTCCACACAGACCATCCGCACATCCTGGTCGCCGTCCAGCGACAGGAGTTCCGCAAGGCGCGCCACGGCCTGCTGGTCCCCGGAGAGCGTCTTGCCGACGAGGGAGACCGCGGTCATCCGGACCGTGGGTCGTTCGTCCCGGGTGAGCTCGAGCAGCACCGCCTTGCGTTGGCCGGTGGGCATCGCCATGACCTGGTCGGCGGCGTCCGCGCGCATCGTGGGATCGTTGCTCGCGAGGGCAGCCTGCAGCTCCTCCGGCACGTAGGTCTTCGCCTGGTAATCCTCGGCCACCTCCGGGGTGCCGCACGCCGCCGCCAGAAGTAGGACCCAAAGCGCGGCTTTCTTCATGACTGAAGCTCCTCGAGCAGTTTCTTCGCCTTGACCTTCTCTTCCTCGTTCTCCGGGCGCCACTCCTTCTCGAACGGCGCGTCGATGATGAGCTTGAGTTCCGCCTTCGCCTTCTCCTTCTGATCCGTGGCCACGTAGGCCTGCGCCAGGAAGAGGTGGTTCAGGAGTCGATCCGGTCCGATTTTCACCGCCTTCTCGAGATGCTCGATCGCCTTCTCGTTGGAACCGCCGGCGACGCCGGGCACCATCAGGAACATCTTGCCGAGGACGCGGTGGGCCCCCCCGGCGCAATAGGACTCGTCGAGTTCGATGACCTTCGCCATCTCCTTCTTGATGGGGTCGATCAGACCGAGGGAGTTCATCACCCCCTTCGCCCGGCCGAACGTCCCGTAGCTCACGCCGAGCCAGAAATGCGCCTCCACACTCTTGTCATCGATGGAGACGGCCCGCTTGGCGACGTCGATCCCCTTCTGGAAGATCGCGATCTTCTCGTCGTCCCCCTCGATGTGCGCTCCGAGGTAGTAGCTCGCCTTGGCGAACTTCCACGAGGCCGTAATGCTTTCGTTGTCCACCGCGAGAGCCTTCTCGTAGCACTCGATCGCCTTGACGACCCACTTCACGCCCTTGCCGCGGTTCCCGTAGAACTTGTCACCGCGAGCGATGAGCTTGTCGGCGGCCTCGTTCGCCAGAAGTGGTGCGGCGAGGAGTGCAATGAGGATGGTGATGAGGAGTCCTCTACGCATGGTTTTCCTCCGCTCTGAATGCCCTGAAGGAACCCGGATCATACGCTACCGGGGAGGATCCGATCCATCGGAGATCGGGTTCCCGTGAGCCAAAATCCAAAGCCGCTGCGATGCCGACAGGTATGCTCCAGACGCACAGGGAGGTGATCCGATGAAGACTGCGCTCCTGTTGATCCTGCTTCTCGCCCTGACCGGCTGCGGCGGCGCCGCCGTGGCCGATTCGGGCCCTGGCGAATTTCCAGCGAGCTTCATCGGAAAGTGGAAGGGCGAGATCCGGATCACCCCCTACGAAGGAGAGGAGCAACGCCTGCCCATGGAGATGTACATCGCCCCGCGCGAAACCGAAGGGCGCTGGCGCTGGGCCATCCGCTACGGCACCCAGCCGCTGCGCGACTACGAACTTCGCGTGCTGGACGCCGAGAAGGGCCGCTACGAGATCGACGAGCGCAACTCCATCACCCTCCCCGCTTGGCAGACCGGCGGCGAGTTGATCTCCCTCTTCTCCTTGAGCGGCCAACTCCTCACCACCCGCTACCGCGTGGAGGGCGACCGACTCCACTTCGAGGTCCTGGTGACGAAGACCGCCCCGACCGCCGTGACCGGCGGCGAAGGCCAGGTCCCCGCCGTGGGTGTCCACCTTCCCTTGACGGTGCAACGGGGCACACTGGGCCGAAGGCGTGACTGAAGCGACCACCAACCCTTCACCGTCCCCCTTGTGATTGCGGGTTGGCGCGCCCCCCTGAGCTGTTTTCCTTCCCTTTGAATCCAACCCTCCCGACGCCCCCACCCCTGTACCGTTCCCCCCATGGCCGACTCCTCGGACCAACGCCCCGGATCAGCGCTACAGCTGCTACGTGCCGAAGGCCTACGCCCCCGACCGGACGTGGCCGATTCTCTACTGCTTCTCCCCCAACGCCACGGGTGACGCGTTCACTACGCGCTACAAGGACGTGTGCGAGGAGCGGGGGTGGATCGTGGGTCGGTTCCATGAACTCGCAAAACGGCCCCTGGGAGCCCATCCAGGCCGCCATGGACGCGGTGTGGGCCGACACCGAGGCGCGATTCAAGCTCTCCACCACCCGCCGCTACGCGAGCGGCTTCTCCGGCGGCTCGCGCGTCTCCTTCGCTCTCGCCGAGATGAAGGAGAAGTACCCCGGCACGCGGGGCGCGGCAATGGCGGAGAAGATGCTCGGAGAACTGGCGCACTGAGACCGCCCCTTGCGGCGATGGGCCGGGAGTGCTTGACTGTCTCTCGTGAATGCGCGGCTCATTCTCCTCCTCACCCTCGCCGCCTTCGCGGTCGGGGTCGTCGTGGGCCGAATGTCCGGCCCGGAGCAGATCCTGCCCACGGCGCCGATCCGGGAGCCAGGCCCCGAAACGCCTCATCCCGCCGCGGCCTCCCACGGGGACACGACGCCCGAGCACCCCGCGGGTCCGGCCGACCCGGCGCCGCCCGAGGACGAGGACCCGGTGGATACCCTCCTCCGCCACATCGACCGCATCGTCCCCGAGCCGCCTCCCCCGTCCGACCCGATCCCGGATCTCTACATCGGCTCGGTGATCCCCACCCCGCAGGGCGACCTCAAAATCCTCGGCACCGGCACGGACTACCGTCTGGCGCGTCACGGGCGCTGGGTCACCTTGTACCCCTCAGGCAAGAAGGCCTCCGAGGAGGAGTACTTGGACGGGGTGCTTCAAGGCCCGGCCGTCCACTGGCACGAGAACGGCGACGTGAAGGAGCGCGGCCGCCACTTGGACGGTCAGCGCCACGGCCTCTGGGAGCAATTCGACCCGGCCGGAAACCGGACCATGGAGACGGAGTACGACGCGGGCAAGATCCTCTCGGTGCGGAGTTGGGGCCCGGACGGCGGCCTGATGACCGACGCGGCCCGCTTCGAGCGCGCCACCTGCGGCGGCAAGTACCGAGGCCTCCTCCACCGCTTCAATGTCCCGAAGGACTTGAAAACCTACGGTGGTTTCAAGGACTACGGTCATTACCAGAAGACGGACTACGAGGATGTGAAGGGCGTCCCCGCCGCGTACTGGGTGTATGTCTACCCGTACTGGTATGTGTGGGAGGAGTTAGTGGAGTAGGACGATAGACCACCTCGATTCCCCTCAGATCCTCGTCTATTCTTCAATTACGTTGCATATTAGACGAGGATCAACGCCATGTACCTCCCCCGAACTCTCGAAGGGCGGTTTGAGGAAACGTCGAACCACTTCCCCGTGATGCTGCTGACGGGAGCCCGCCAGGTCGGCAAGACCACCTTCCTGCGAAAACTCTGTCGAGACGAACGCACCTACGTCAACCTCGACGACCCGCTCGTGCTCGAACTCGCACGCCGGGATCCGGCCCTGTTCATGCAGCGCTATCCGGGGCCGGTGCTCATCGACGAAATCCAGCACGCCCCGGGCCTGCTCCCGGCCATCAAGATGGCGGTGGATGAAGAACGCCGTCCCGGACGTTTCTGGCTGACGGGCTCGCAACACTTCCACCTCATGCAGGAAGTCTCGGAATCCCTCGCCGGCCGGGTCGGGGTCATGCAATTGCTCGGCCTGTCCCGCCGCGAGCAGGACCAATCGGGCGCCGATCTCCCGCCCTTCCTGCCGACGCCCGAAGTGCTTCAGCCGCGCCTGGCCGGCGCCGCACGTCTTCCGCTGCCCGAGCTCTATGCCCGCATCTGGCGGGGATCGTATCCGGCACTGGCGGTGGATCCGGGCCTCGACCGGAACCTCTACTACAGTTCCTACGTGCAGACCTACCTCAAGCGCGACGTGCGCGACCTGGCCCGCGTAGGCGACGAAACGGCCTTCCTGAGATTCGTGCGTGCCTGCGCCGCCCGCACCGCCCAGCTGGTCAACTTCGCCGAGTTGGCCCGGGACGCCGGCGTGGCTCCGAACACGGCGAAGAGTTGGCTCTCGATCATCGAGGCGTCCGGCATCGTGTTTCTGCTCGAGCCCTACCACACCAACGTGACCAAGCGTCTGGTCAAGGCCCCGAAGCTATACTTCCTGGACACCGGCCTGTGCGCCTGGCTGACCGAATGGTCGAGCCCGAAGACCCTGGAGGCCGGAGCCGCCTCCGGCGCCGTTCTCGAGACGTGGATCTTCGCGGAGATGCTGAAATCCTGGTGGCACCACGGGCGCCGCGCGCCGTTCTACTTCTACCGGGACCGCGACCAGAGGGAGATCGACCTCCTGATCGTTCAGGACGGCATCATCCATCCGGTGGAGTTCAGGAAGTCCGCCTCCCCCGGCAGGGACGCCGTGCGGGCATTGGGAGCCCTGAAGAAGCTGGACCACGAGGTCGGCCCGGGCGCGGTGGTCTGCCTGGTCGAGTCGTCCCTGCCGCTCACCGCCGGGGTGGTGACGGTCCCGGTGGGGGCGGTGTAGGAGTTACCGTGCGAGCTCACGGCGGATCTCTGCCCTGCGCCCGGCGGAGTCCAGTGAATCCGCATCGATCCCCTGTCCCGTCCCGCAGAGGGCCGCTGCACAGGCGGCACCGCAGGCTTCCCATGGATTCTGGCGGGATCAGGGCTTTCAGGCAACCGGCAGTCTCTCGAAGATGCCGGGGTTCTCAACGGTGATGGGTCGGTGAACCGGTGGCTCAGTCCAACCCGAACGGCGGCGCGTAGCGCACGATCCCCATGCCGCCCTCGAGCACACCGGGTGTGAGTTCCAACGCCATGAAGGCGTCGCCCTCGAAAGGTGCCCGGAGGTTCTCGGCGAGCTCCGCGGAGAACCCGAATCGCGGGTAGTAATCGGGGTGACCGAGGACGACCACGGCCTCGACTTCGAGTTCCCGGCAGCGCTCGAGGCCGGCCCGGACGAGCTTTGAACCGATGCCTTCGCGCTGGAATCCCGGCTTCACCGCCATCGGCGCCAGGGCGGCGGCGGCGAGGACCCGGTCCCCGACATCGATCGGCAGCTTCGAGAAGAGGATGTGCCCGACCACCTCGCCCTCGGCCTCGGCCACGAGCGAAACGACGACGTGCCCGAGGGCACTCAGGGCGTCCACGAGATCCGGCTCTTCGATGCTCTCGAAGGCGAGTTGATTGACCTCCCGGACGGCCGGCCGGTCGTCTTTCGTCTCCTCGCGAATCGTGATCTCTCTCATTCTTCCGCTCCCTCAGAAGGCTGCAGAGCCTCACCGATTCGCGTGGCCATCGCCGCCCCCTCCTCGGAGTCGAGCGAACCCGGCACCCAGTTCAAAACGAGGCCGTCCTGCGCGGTGTGCTTGGGGATCACGTGGAAGTGCACATGGTCCACCGACTGGTTGGCGAGGGCGCCGTTGTTCTGGATGACATTCGACGCCGGAGCCCCGGTCACCCTCATCACCGCCCGGACCATCTTCGGCAGGACCCGGCCGATCGCCGCGGCGGATTCCCCGGAGAGTTCGTCGAGGGTGGCGGCGGGCTCCTTCGGAACCACCAGCGTGTGCCCCGCCGTGAGCGGCCCGATATCGAGGAAGGCGAAGACCAGGTCGTCTTCGTACACCTTGTGACAGGGGATCTCGCCGCGGATGATCTTCGTGAAGAGAGTCTCGCGTTCGCTCATGGCTGATTCGCTCCCACCCCGGGGGCCACGCTCTTCCGCCCCCGCGAGGGAACTTACCATGCCTTCGAAGCGCGACGCCCGAGAAGCCCCGGAATTCAGATCACCCGGGAGAGCAGAAACGCCACCCCCACACCGACCACGACCAGAAGCGCCCACCAGGGTGCGAGAGAGCGAACCCTTCGGTCCTCGGAGTCCATCATGCGGGAGAAGCGGTTGGTCCTCGGCACGAGGTCCACATCGAGGATCCGCTCCGGCTTCGCTCCGTGGGAACTCCCTTTCCGTCCCCATCGCCGTCTCGGGCTGGCCCGGACGATGCTGCTCGTCAATCTCCGAGCCGAGCCAATTCCACCGCCGCAGCCGAACATGTGTCACCTCCGTCCTGCATACGGCCCGGGACGGCCACTATTCACGGGGCCCTGCGGTTTGCGCACCGCTTCCGGAGGCTCCCTCCCTAAAATCCGTCCATGGCGAAGAAGAACCCGGATCGGAAATTCACGGCGAAGGAACTCGAGCACGACATGGAGTCGTCCCCCGGGGGCTACGGGAAGAAGCTCGGGCAGTGGTGGGTGGACAAGGCGGGAGACGACGCGCACCGGGACGCCTACCGCCACATCGCCAGGTGGCTCAAGCGGAAGCTCGATGAGCGCCCGGATTCGATCCTCGACTACGCCTGCGGGGCGGGTCATCTCCTGAAGCGCCTGCGCAAGGCCTTTCCCGACGCAGAGCTGACGGGGTACGACGGATCCGGCAAGCTCCTGAAGAAGGCCCACCGGCGACTGAAGAGCGACGACCGACTCGAACTCGTCACGAAGATCCTCCCCGACCTCGAGGACGATCACGAGCGGGTCGACCTCTCCGTTCTCTGCCTGCCCCACCTGCTACCCCTGGACGGCGCGGAGGACCTGATCGAGTACGCCCGGACGCGTCCGAAGGAACTCCTGGCCGCCCGCAAGGTGGCGAAGGCCATGCGCAAGGAGGGGTTCTGGGAGCGCTCGGAACCCGTGGAGTGGCAGGTGGGGATGCTTCTCTTCGAACGCACCGTCGCCCGCCACCTCAGCCGGCTCACTCGCCCGGGCGGGCACTGCGCGCGGATCGACTACAGCCAGTCGAAATTCTCCGAGGTCGCCGAGACCTACCAGGATTACCTGCGCTTCTCCCAGGGCGCCTGCGCTTCGGTGTGCGGCGTCCGCGTCCCGCGCTTCTTCCGCCTGCTCGTCAGCACCTACGCCGATTCCGAGTTGATCTCCGACGTCAGCGACCAGACCGACGAGTACGACGACGAGGGCGGCGGCTACATGATCCTGCTCCTCACGGCGGTGAAGTCCTGACCCGAGCCGGGCTCAGACGATCTCGATGTCCATGCTGTGGAGCAGGGCCATCGCCTCGGGAAGCGAGAACTTCGCGCCGGTCAGACGGTTCTCCCCTGGGACGATGACGTAGTTTCGCGCTCCGGAGAAGTCGGCGGCGCTGAGGTTCGTGGCATTGAAGAGCGCGCCGGTGAGGTCGGTTCCGCCGAAGTCGGCGCGACTCAGATCCGCCTCGCGAAAGTCGGTCTCGCGAGCGACGCCGTCGCGGATGACCAGGCCCGGCAGGGAGAGCCCGAGGAAGGTGGAGAAGTTGACCGCCGACCCTTCGAGGTGAAGCGGTTTCTTCACGGGCACGCGGGGCCAGGCTGCGCGGGTCCAGTCGATGCCGATCGCCTTCGACGACAGGATCCGAACGCCGGTGAACACGGTGTCCGGCACCTGAAGCAGCCCGAGATCGCAGTCCTCGAAGGTGCAGTCCACGAAGCGGCAGGCCCGAAGCACGGTTTCGGCGAGAGTCGAACGCAGGAACCGGCAGTCCTGAAACTCGGAATCATCGAGCACCCGCCCCGAGAGATCGATCCCCTCGAAGACATCGGAGAAGTACTGGCTCTGCCCTTTCGGGATCGCGCTCAACGAAGCCTCCCGCGCCCGAAAACCGGGCCGGAGGCGAATCTACCAGAGGCGGCCGGCGCGCCGGTGTGCAGAATGAAACCCGACCCCGTATTGTGGGAGCAACCAACAGGAGCAACCGATGACACCCCCACCGCCCCGCAATCTCTGGCCGCGAAGCTCCCGCTGGATGCTCCTCCTGCTCGTCCTGGCCGTCACCGGCGGCATCCTCTACCGGGAGTTCAGGACTCCGCGTACGGAGAAAGAGCGGGTGCGGGCCGCCTTCGACGACTTCATCGAGGCCGTCCGGGACGAGGACTACGACGAGGTATGGGACCTCGAGAGTGTCGAGTTCAAGGACTTCCTCTCGCGGGAACTCGAGCGGACGAAGGGCCTGCCCGCCTCGGATCCGGTCTGGGAAGACTCCGTGGTCTCCCGGGACGAACTCCTGGACATGGACGTCGAGGAGTTCTTCTCCGCGGCGGCCGGCATCGACGAGGAGACGAGGGCGCTCATTCTCGCCTGCGAGCCGGAGACCATCGAGCTCCTGGGCTCGAGCGCCGTCATCCACTGCACGGCGGGAGATCAGCATCCCCAGTTTCACTTCGAGCTCGAAGACGACGAATGGCGGATCTCGCTGTTCATGTCGAACCGGATGGAGTTCAAGACCCTCGCCTGCAAACTCGCGGTGTTTCTGCCGCGGACGGCGCTCGCGCCGGAGGACATCGACCTCCTCGTGACCGTCGGCCCGGAGGGAGCGGACGAGGAGAGCCTTGAGCGGCTCGATCGGCTGCTCGCGGCGGTCGTGGCCGAGCGAGAAGACCGAAGGGCCCGGGCGGTCCTCGATGCCGACCCGCGGCTGTCCATGCAGGCCGTGATCCGGGTCTTCGACGTGCTCCTCAGCCACCAGGTCACGGACGTCTGCTTCACGGAGTACGCAGCGCCCGACTCGGCGGCCTCCCCTCCCTCCGGACTCCAGGTGAACGGTCGCCCCATCGGGGAGCTCGACAGCCTGGCGGATCCCGTCGAGCTGCCCCCGGTGGCCGGCCACCCGGCGCTCTCGAGGCTCCTCGAGCTCCGCTGAACGCCGCATGCTTGGATTCTTCTCGTCCTGCTGAGACCATTTCCGGGTAAATCCGATGGCCCCTGCCACCCGATGGTGGAGTGAGGAGTGTCGCAGGTCTCGCGCAGGCAGGAGTGACGTCCCGGATGACCGCTACTTTGATGAACGCGTCCTGGCACGAACGAAGACTCGCACGTTATGTGGAAGCCAGAGGTGAGCCCGGCTTCGTCGAGGCCCTTCTCGGGCTGAAGGGACTGGTGTTCGGGAGTCGGCACCGCATCGAATCCCTCTACAACGTGGGAGGCGAGAGCGCGGTCTACGAAACCAGGGACATCAGGAACCCCGAGGACCCCCTCCGCATCGCCAAGGTCGCTCTCTTTCCGGTGCACCGGCCTCTCAAGCTCGAGTCGGCCACCATGCGCAAGCAGCGCCGGGACCTCAGGATCGAGTCGGACTACCTCGCGAGCTGTGGCAGCGTGACTCTCCCCCGCCACGACGGGCTCTTCGAGTTCAACAATCCGCTGCTCGACGCCATGCGCGGCGGGGCATTCTCCGAGCCGGATCCCCTCATCCTGATGGAGCGGCTCCCGGGACAGGACCTGGACCGCTGGCTGGCTCGCGTGCATCGCTCCAACGTTCCGCAGGCGCGCGTGCGCCGGGCCCTCGAACGCGTGTCGGTCATGCTCCTCCAGGCGCTGGTGGATCTCTACGATCGCGGGTTCATCTACGCCGACCTCCGACCCGCGAACCTGCGGGTGATGGGCCGGCCGGAGCGTTTCGTTCGCCTGCTCGATGCCGGCAGCCTGGTCCGCGTTGACGACGACAGCGGTCGCTTCCCCCACGTGCCGTCCTACCTCCCCCCGGAGGTCTTCAGGGCTCGCCTTTCGGGGAAGAAGATCCTCGCCACGGCCCAGACGCAGACCGTCATGACCGGCCGCACTCTCTTCGAGGTGGCCACCGGCAACATTCCTCACGCCGGGAAGGAGATCGACACCCGTCTCCTGAAGGACAGCAACGTCACGCCCCTGATCGCCGAAATCATCGAGGGCCTCTGCCGGGGCGACTTCGAACACGTCCGCCACGCCTACCGCTATCTCGCCAAGCGCGCCACCCGCCGCGTACGGGGCGGCACCGATCCGACCCGCGCCACACAGCAGGTTGAGGAGCAGAAAGCCGCGAAGCGCAAGGCGGCCCGGAAGCAGGCGCAGCAGAAGCCGGGCAGGAAGAAATCCAGGCAGCAGAAGGCGAAGCAGCGCAAATCAGCCGCCCCGCCCCCGGCCCAGCCGAGCACGGACGCCACCCTCTGGAAACGCTGGACCACCTCTCTCAAGGGCATCTTCCGCCGCTGACGGGCACTCGGCCGGGCGCTACAGCTCGTACGGCAACACGATCGAGGTGATCTGCGGGACCGTGTCCGAAGTGAGGTTCGGGTACGTCGCGGCGAGTTCCCACCCTCCTTGCGGAGATTTCGATTGCATCACCAGTATCGTGACAGTATGCTGTCACGATATGAACGAAAGGCCCCACACGAAATACAGCATTCGCGAACTGGTCCAGGCCTCCGGAGTGCCCCGGCGGACCGTGCGGTACTACGTGCAGCGGGGCCTGCTCCCCGCGCCGGAGGGGGCGGGGCGGGGGCACTTCTATCGGGCCGAGCACCTCGATCGGCTCATGAGGATCAAGGAGTTGCAGGGCCGGGGGATGGGGCTCGACGAGATCGGCGCCCGGCTGGAGGGACCACCGGCGGAAGACCTGCCGGTGCCGGAAATCGAGCTCGCCACGCGGATCCACATTGCGGACGGTGTCGAACTCCTCATCTCGCACGGTCGCGAAACTCCACGACCGGCCGAACTGCGCGCCCTCGCCCTGGCGGCGGCCCGCATCCTGAATGAAGGGGGAAGATGATGGCGAAACCGGAGATGGTCGGACTGCTGACGAAGGGGAAGCGAGGGAGGCCCGCGATCGTCCCGCTGACCGGTGTTACGGTGCGGGTGGTGGCACGCGGGCCGTTCGCCCGGGTCACCGTGACCCAGGATTACGAGAACCGGGAGCGGGTCCCGGTGGAGGCGGTCTACGTCTTCCCCCTGCCGGAGGGCAGCGCGGTGAGCTCGTTTGCCGTCGCCGTCAACGGCAAGCGGCTTTGCGGAAAGGTGCTCCCGAAGGAAGAGGCCTTCGACCGCTACGACGATGCCGTGGAGGACGGCCACGGTGCCTTCCTCCTCGACCAGGAGCGCCCCAACATCTTCACCGCCAGCGTCGGCAACCTCCTGCCGGAGCAGACCGCATCGATCGAGCTCACCTACCTCACGGAGCTCACGCCGGAGGGCGACGGCATCCGCCTGATGCTGCCGACCACCGTCTCGCCGCGGTACGTCCCCCACATGAAACGCAACTTCAAGGGGATGACCGACGCGGACCGAATCAGCCCCCCGCTCACGATGAACGAGACGCCCTACCGGCTCGACCTCGAGATCGAGGCCGATCTCCTGACGACGGTCCGGTCGGTGGAGTCGCCTTCCCACAAGGTCAGGACCGAGATCGACGGCTCGCGGGTCCGGGTCACCCTCGCCGGAGACGAGGGCGCTCTCGACCGGGACTTCGTGCTGACGCTCACGGCGGCGGAGCCGTTTCGCCCGACCTCTCTTCTGGGCCGGGATGCGGAGGGCAACCGCTACGCGCTGGTCTCCTTCAGGCCGGAGTTTCCACCGCTCACGGAGCAGCCCCCGGTGGAGGTGATCTTCGTGGTGGACTGCTCCGGCAGCATGTACGGAACCTCGATCGAGGAGGCCCGCCCGGCTCTGCCGCCCTGAGCGACACCGCCGAGTCCCGGCGATGCGTTCAACGTGATCAGATTCGGGTCGAGGCACGAGAGTCTCTTTCGGTCTGCGAAACCCTACACCGAGCAGACACTCGCCAGGGGTCGGGCCGTGGCCCGCGCGATGGACGCCGACCTCGGCGGCACGGAGATCCTCTCGCCGCTTCAGGAGGTGCTTCAAAGCGAGCGGTCGGAAGGCCTGCCCCGTCGGGTGGTGCTGCTGACGGACGGGGAAGTTTCGAACGAGGACGAAGTGATCGGACTGGCCGCCGGGCACCGGAAGGACGCCACCATCTTCTGCTTCGGCATCGGCGCGGGGTCGAGCGAGTTTCTCGTCCGCGGCGTCGCCCGGGCGAGCGGCGGGGCGGCGGAGTTCGTCTACCCCGGCGAGACCATCGAGGAGAAGGTGCTCCGGCACTTCGCGCGCATCTCGGCGCCGGAGGTGGACCTGACTCTCGGCTTTGAGGGCCTCGAAGTGGCGGACACGGTGCCTGAGTTGCTGCCGGCGCTGGCGCCTGGAGACTCCGCGACGTTCCTCGCCCGCGTGGTCGGGGGCACGGAAGGCTCCGCCGTCCTTCACGGCACCGTGGCCGGCAAGCCGGTGCGGTTCGAGACGAGGATCGACGAGCGCCCGGGCGATCCGCGGGCCGATCAGTTGCTCCCCCTGCTCTGGGCCCGGGGCCGGATCCGGGAGTTGGAGGAAGGGGAGGGCACGATGGAGGAGGAGCTGATCCGGCTCGGCACCCGCTTCGGCCTGATGAGTAGTGCCACCAGCTACGTCGCGGTCGAGGAGCGGGCAGAGGACGAGAAGTCGACCGAACGGGCGGAATTGCGCCGCATTCCGATCAGCCTGACGAAGGGCTGGGGGGACATGGAAGGGGGCGCCCCGGGGTTCAGCGCCTGCCCCCCGCCGATGGCCGCGAGCATGATGGATCTTTGTCCTTCCGCGCCCCCGCCCACGATGCGCGCCCGTCTCAGAAAGGCGAGCGTCGGTGAGGTTCAGTGCAGCATGGCCGAGCCGGCGGGAGGGCCCACCGGGATCTTCTTCCTCCAGAACGCGGACGGCTCCTGGGACCTGACTCGGGAACTCGCCGACGAGTGCGGCGCGACCCTCGACGACCTGAGGGAGGCCGCCGCGACGCTGAAGGTGAGCCGGCCGGAGAAGGTGCTGGCCACCCTGCTGGCGCTGGAGCTTGCGGATCGCCTCCCGCCGCGGGAGAGGGGGCCGCTCATGCCGATGCTCATGAAGGCGAGGGTGTGGATTGAGGAGGAGACGAGGGGGGTGGAGGCGCCGGAGGGTGGGTTTGAGAGGTTTGCGGGGGGGCTGGTGGGTTGAGGGGGTGAGGTGAGGCTGCATCACCTTGCGCATCGGAGGGCTCGGCTCCGTCGGAGCCGGGTTGGGGGACGGTTCGGCCGACACGGCGGTCGGCCCTCCAGGAAACGCATTGATGCCGACCCGAGCCCGAAGGGCGCCTGGACGGGTGGCATTCGCGGACAGCCGTCCAATCCAGAGTGAAGGGCGCCGCGCCGTCGGCGCCGCTTTTCGGATTCAGGGGGGCGCTCCAACCCGCAAGCCCAAGGGAGTCGGGGAAGGGTGGATGGACGGGTCAGTCAGGCCGGGGTGAGGCCCGAAACGAGAGACGATCCACATCCCCCATCAGCGCCCTCACCGCCAGCAGCACATCCTCGAACGGAACGGAGCCCCAGGCCTCGATCACGGCGTGCAGCGGCACGCCCTCCACGCGCCATTCGGCGAGTTCCTTCTCGATGTTCTCGATCGAACGGGGCAGCGGGCCCATTTCGATTTCGCTGAAGCGCACGAAGGTGCGGTCCTGGCCACGGCTCCGCTTGAGCTTCAGGGTGAAGCGGGCGGGCTGCGCCGCGCGGTCGGCGGCGGCGGTGTCCTCGGCGGCCAGGAAGGCCGGCATCAGGGCCGGGTCGTCGCCGGTTGACACCATCCAGTAGACCTTGTACGCCCCGGCCTCGCGGCAGGCGTCGAGGACTTCCTGCACGTCACACCACAGAGCGCCCCGATCCGCCAGGAGGTACACCGGAAGAGCGGAGAGCTTGTGGCCGGACGGCGTCTTGCGGTCTCCCGCCTCCGGCATCGCCGCCGCCTTGTCCCTGACGACCCTCACGATGAAGTCCCGGTCCGAAGGGGTTCCGTTGACGAGGATCTCACGGTTCGCCGTGACGATCACTTCCACGACACCGACTCGCTTCTGGATCCTGATCGTCTCCGACGCGGCCTCCTTCGAGACCTCCGGCAGGCTCATGCTCTTGCGGATCTCCTCGGTGGTAAGGCGTTCTTCCAGCGTGCCCTCCATCGGCCGCGCCGCCGGAAACTCGAGCGGCAGGCTCTCGCGCTGGTAGAGGATCTCGGGAAAGCCCGCCCTCGTGAGGAGCGCCGCGACGCTCGTGACCGCGCCGAACTCGGCACCCTCGCCGCCGATGATCCTGGCCGCCCTCTCCGGTTCCCACTCCTGGAACTCGGCGAACGTGGTGCGCAGATCCTTCGACTTGCCGCTCGGCGAAAGCACACCCAGGGAGCCGTCCGAGGTCGTCAATTCAGTGCCCTCGGGCGAGGGAGTCAGCTTCACCCACATCGCCTTCCGGAGCTTTGCGCCGCCGCCGGGCATCACCGGCTGATGCCAATCGTCCTTCCCGTCCTTCGTCCTCACCGCCCAGAGCAGCACCGGTGTGCCCGGGGCCTCGACGACCATGAAGCTGACGTTTCGCACCACCGCCCAGGGGGCGCACTTATCCGCTGTGATCCCGATCGCGCCGCGCCCTCGACCACGCGAGCAGAGCGCGGTCTCCAGGGCATCCCAGTCGGCGGGCTCTCCGTCGAGGCGGACCTCCCCATCGGCGGCGATCGAGACTTTGAGGGCCGGGTCCAGACCGTCCGCTCCCCCGGTGAAGGTCGGTGGTTCAAGGGGTGCGGGAGTTTCCTCCTCGGCCCGGGTTCCCTCGAAGCCGGCGAAACAAAGCATCGCCGACAGGATGAGTGCCAGCCTGAGGACCTTCATATACGCCTCCTCTTCGGACTCCCATCCTACGCGCTCTGGCGTTTCGGGGCAGCCCCCCGGCTTCGGGAGGCGGTACAATCGTGCGATGATGGGCCTCAGACGATCTCTCCTCCTGGCCGCGCTCCTCGTCATCTCGTCGGGAATCCTGATCGGCTCGTGCCCCGAGGATCCCCCGTCGAAGCCCACTGCGCCGGAATCGGGCGGCCTTGCGCCGGACACTCCCGCCCTCCCGGAGGAGACCGACGACAGCACGGAGGGTGGCCCGCGAGACGTCCTGATCGAGGACTGCTGGGACAGCGATGAACCCTGGACGCCGTGGGGAGAGCACGTTCCCGTGCGGGTGCTCTCCGCGGTGGACTTGAGCCCCCTCGAAGGAGTGCTGGCGCGCGTCACGCGGAAGTACTCGGCCGATGAGGACGAGGATCTGCGCCTCCGGGAAGGCATGACCGACGCCGACGGCCGGGTACTCCTGCCCGGTTGCGGAGGCTTCGTGGAGTTGATGTTCCGGCGGGTCGGATACCACGTCCACTTCGTCGAAATGCAGAACTTCAAAGAAGAGCAGGTGGTGCGGCTTCGGCCCGGCACGCCGCTCTCCGGCCGGGTCGTGCTCGCCGGGTCCGGGAAGCCTGTGGCCGGCGCGAGGGTCTCTCCCTGGCCCGCGGCCGAATGGTGGGAGGGGAAGATCGACGGCGTGCTCGTGACCGGCGAGGACGGAGGCTTCACCGTCGCCGCCATGCCGACCGACCGCCCGGTGGTCTTCGGCGTGGCCGCCGCGGGCTACGGCTCGCGGACGGTGCGGCGGCGGCCCGACGACGACGCGGACCCGTTCGTGATCGAGCTTGGCCACGGCGCGGTGATCGAGGGGCGGGTGCTCGACCTGGATGGCGAAGCGCTGGCCGGGGTCGAGATCTTCGTCGCCCTCGCGGGCGGAGACCAGCCGTTTGAGGATCCCGAGTGGGCGACGGGCCGCGACCTCACTTCAGAGCAGGTCCGGATGCTCAGGATGGGCCTGAAAACCGGCAAGGACGGAAGCTTCCGCTTCCGGGGTCTCAAGGTCCCGGCCGCGTATGTGGTGCATGCCCGGGACGGCGACGGCCGGAGGGCCAGGTCCGTACCGCTCATGACCAACGCCGGCGGGGATCGGCTGGCGTGCGACGTCACCATTGCCCCCCTCGCCATGATCATCCCTCGAGTGACCGCGCCGGAGGGAATGGATGCCGCTGTGATCATCGACGACGCCCGCATCACTCGCGGCGGGCAGTGGGGAGACGTCCCGGACCACCAGAAGGCCGACTGGCTCGGGGAGGAGGAGATCTGGGCCCTGACCGACCTGCTGCCGGGCGAGGTCGACGTCTACTTCGAGCCCCGCGGCTTCCTGCCGCAGTCAAAGCGCGTCGCGGTGAAGGCCGGGGAGCGGGTGGAGGTGGTCTTCGAGCTCGATCCGGGACTGACCCTGACCGGCATCCTGGTGGACACGGATGGTAACCCGGTGGCCGGGGGTGTCGGCTTCTACACCAAGATCGGCGGACTCAGTCACGGGGAGCACGCCAAGGCGGGCGAGGACGGCCGTTTCGAGATCTCCGCGCTGCCCGATGCGCCGGGGAGACTGTGGGTCGGGGCGGATGGCTACGCCCTGCTCGACATCGCGGATGTGCGGCCCGGAGGGGACGTCGGCCGGATCGTCCTGACCCGCGCCGGGAGGATCATCGGCCGCCTGGTCGGCGTCGAGAACCAGGGCGACGCCGACTCCGGGATCCGTGACGCCGCGGGCGCGGGCAGCAGTGGCGGCCGGCGCATCGACGCCGACGGTTTCTTCGAGTTCGACGGCATCGCCCCGGGGGTGGCCACGGATGTCTACCTGAAGCTCGAAGGGCTCCCGGCGTTCGTTAAGCGGGGAGTGGTGTTGAAGCCGGGAGAGACCGTCGACCTCGGCGAGGTCCGTCTTCCGGAGGCCGTTGCGGTCCGGGGAGTCGTGCTCGACGAGGGCGGCGCCCCGGTGGCGTGGGCAGAGGTGTCGATCGAAGACTGGTGGCAGGATGTTTCCGCCACCACCGACGCCCGGGGCCGGTTCGAGATGTCCGGAGTCACGCCGGGGCCGTCGAGCATCGTGGTGGAGGTGGCCGGCGTCCCTCGCGCCCACCGGACCGTGGATCTCACCGGAGAGCCCGCCCCGATCGAGATCCGCATCGCCCGACAGGGCACGGTTCTCTGTGAAGTCCGGGACCGGACCGGGAAGGCCGCGCCGACGGTGCTGTTCACGCTCTTCTCGCACGGTCCGGACGGTGAGCCGGACCTCGGCCGCCACACGCACCACTGGACGGACAGCGCCGGCCGCCTGTTGATTCCCGCCGTCCCCGGCACCTACACCCTCGCGCCCGGCGCGCACGAGCCTGAGGCCGTGCCCCATGTGAGGTTCCCGGTTACAGCGGACAACGAGACGAAGCTCGAGCTGACCTTGCCATAGAATTCGGATGCGAAGGTCGGGATTCCGGGATCGTTCCCGTACCCTGTAGGCCGTCCCCCGGAGAGCCCATGGATCCCGTCATCGCCGCCATCTGGAAAGTGCTGCTCGGCGCCTGGCACATGCTGCTGGAGGTCTCGCCCTTTCTCCTCCTCGGATTCGCCATCGCCGGAGCGCTCCGGGTGCTCTTGCCGGAGAACTGGATCACGCGCCGCCTGGGCGGGAAGGGCGCCGGCCCGGTCATCAAGGCCGCGCTCCTCGGAGTGCCGCTGCCGCTCTGCTCCTGCGGCGTGATCCCGGCCGCCCTCGGACTCAGGAAAGAGGGGGCGAGCCGCGGCGCCACCCTCAGCTTCCTCGTCTCCACGCCCGAGACCGGCGTCGACTCCATCGCCGTGACCTACGCGATCCTCGGGCCGTTCTTCGCGGTGCTCCGGCCGGTGACCGCGTTCGTGAACGCCGTGATCTGCGGATTGATGGCCGACTCGTTCGGGGGTCCGGACGAGGGCCCGCCCCCCGAACCCGACACCTGCGCCTGCTGCGGCGAAGAGGGCAAGGACCATCGGCACTCCAGGGCCGAACGCGTCCGTGGAGCGCTCCACTTCGCCTACGACGACCTCCTCCGCG